>ERZ827492.132-NODE-132-length-77527-cov-5.519956_pt1 | contig 77527 bp, 87 predicted proteins | sample MGYA00519704_ERZ827492 | MGnify/ENA primary metagenome ERZ827492 (study PRJEB31778, sample SAMEA3449325) | human gut metagenome | biome: human gut; feature: human-associated habitat; material: faeces | place: United Kingdom | collected 2010/2012 ... | reverse complement strand
TCATTAAGCCGAACGGCGTAGGAATCCCCGCCTTTCAGGACGGGGAGGAAGTCAAGTTCGCCTGTCGCATGCGATTCAGCATGTCTTCTGTTTTCCTTTGCACACGGTTGAAACGTATGGTTTCCACCGGGCCGGATAACGGTCGATACTCCACGTCCAAATGAGCACCCTCGAAAACGGCGGACAGGACCGATCCCATGCGGACACCGTTGTCGATTAGCAGGTCACGGGCGATTCCACGCCAATCCTTGTTCGTCCAATGTTTCAGGGCTTCCGTGTAATGCTCATGCTTGTAGAAGCTGAGTAGGTCGGCTGGAGCGGATCCTCTCGCACCATCGTCGCGAACCCATCCTCCGTCCCGGTAGATTCTTGTGGTGGGTTTGCCGCTGACGACCAAGATGAAACGTTCGTCGGCGATGCTTGCTTTCACGTCGGCTCGATAGCCGTGGTCTTTCAAGGCAGGAAGGATCGCCGCATATTCACGGCTGAGTTGGTCTGGATGATTCATTTTTGCCCCCACTCCAATTAGTGCCGGTCTATGGAGGTGGCAGGGATTTTCGTGGCACTGGCTTCCGAAGGGCTCATTGTTTTTCCTCTTTCATTTCTATGTGAACGTATTCAGTATAACAGGCAAATGGGAAAATATTTTAAGCACCCGCTTCCAAGGGTTTATCCCCGCATGTGCGGGGTAGATGAGACCAACCAAGTCAAGTACTTGCACGTGCCAGGTTTATCCCCGCGTGTGCGGGGTAGATGCGGAGGGACGCTGCCGGACGAAGACACTCACCGGTTTATCCCCGCGTGTGCGGGGTAGATTGCATCCAGAGCGACCAGACGCAGCGAGTCGGCGGTTTATCCCCGCGTGTGCGGGGTAGATTTGACGCCATCATGAAGGGCTGGAGCAAGCTTAGGTTTATCCCCGCGTGTGCGGGGTAGATCCGAACCGGCTAACCGTATGCGTGGAATCGACGGGTTTATCCCCGCGTGTGCGGGGTAGATGGAGCAGATTTGGGATTTGGTCCCCCACTGAGATGGTTTATCCCCGCGTGTGCGGGGTAGATGCATCAGCAAAGCAGGACGTCCCTACGAGTGCAGGTTTATCCCCGCGTGTGCGGGGTAGATATACAGGTATGCCTGTATGCTGTTTGGTGAAAGGGTTTATCCCCGCGTGTGCGGGGTAGATGGAGCAGATTTGGGATTTGGTCCCCCACTGAGATGGTTTATCCCCGCGTGTGCGGGGTAGATGCATCAGCAAAGCAGGACGTCCCTACGAGTGCAGGTTTATCCCCGCGTGTGCGGGGTAGATATACAGGTATGCCTGTATGCTGTTTGGTGAAAGGGTTTATCCCCGCGTGTGCGGGGTAGATTACGCCGGAACCATATCACCGCAAGGCCTCCAATGGTTTATCCCCGCGTGTGCGGGGTAGATCTGCCGGTCATCGGTCTTGGTGTCATTGCCCTTGGTTTATCCCCGCATGTGCGGGGTAGATCTGTGCGTCCGTGCGTTGCACGTTTGTAGGGCGGGTTTATCCCCGCGTGTGCGGGGTAGATAAGGTTTTTTAGGGTAGCGTTAGCCCCAGCACCGGTTTATCCCCGCGTGTGCGGGGTAGATCCGATCTTTACAGCTTATTTAGAGTGGGTCTCCGGTTTATCCCCGCGTGTGCGGGGTAGATGCGTGCGGAATTCTTTACTCGGCTGCCAGCCAAGGTTTATCCCCGCGTGTGCGGGGTAGATCGGAGTGGTCTTGACCTCGAAGTGCGAGGAGTCGGTTTATCCCCGCGTGTGCGGGGTAGATCTACAGGCCCCATCGGGAGCACGGTTCCACGGGGGTTTATCCCCGCGTGTGCGGGGTAGATATCGAGTGTCGGGTTCAACGTTGGCCCATCAACGGTTTATCCCCGCGTGTGCGGGGTAGATTCCACGCGGGTGGAGAGTGCGTTGACCACGGAGAGGTTTATCCCCGCGTGTGCGGGGTAGATAGTTTAGTTTTCAACGTTTTCAATGCCATGCGAGGGCTGTTTATGCAAATTGCGTACCTGTTTTCAGGCCGTATTGTCTTTGGCTTTAGGCGGTCTGGACATTAGGATGGTTCCGTCGAAAGCGGTTATCGTCTTCTTTCCGTTTTGGCTGCTGACATGTAGCTGATGCTGGGAATGCCATGCCATCGTCGCTCTGCCCGTACCGAGTTCCGAGAGGACTCGTTGCCAGAGTCGCGTACGTATCCGGGTGTTGAGGTCTCCGACGTATACGCCGCTGCTGATTTCCACCATCCATAGGGATAGGTGTCCGCGCAGTCCTTGTGGAGCGCTTTCGAGTCGTATCACGACGGTGCCCACGATTGACCGGCTTTCCCGTATCGTTGCCCGCCAGTCCAGACGGAACAATTGTCCTCGTTATCGGGCTCCTCCGAGAGGAGAGTGGAAACATCATGTACGCAACGTTCCAGCAGTCTGCCGTCCTGCATCATGTCGCGCATTCGTCGTCGTGCGATTCCGTCAACCAGGCTGGGAGTGCAGGCGTGCAGTCGGAAAGCCAGCGGGATCGAATACTCCGCCTTGTACAGGTCCGCGATGTCGAAGAGGAACGAGCGGCGGTTGTGGCAGTGAACGAAACCGAGTGCCGGACTGCATCCCAATGCGGTGATCGCCGCATGGACTACACCATACAGGCAGCTGTTGGCCGTGGATAGTGCGATGTTGACCGCTCCGCCACGGTCATCCCATTTCCTGCCGTGCCATTGTATGTCGTTGCGCTTCGCCTCAGCCGTGTACAGGGCTGCGACTCGGGTGCCTTCCATGCCGAGCAGTTGGCGCATCGTCGTATGGGACAGATCTTCGCCGGGGAATCGCATCGCGTACATTCGTCGGGCGACCATGAGGCGGGATCGTTCGTTGGATACGAGTCTGGCCTGCTGTTCCAACAGTCTGGTGGAGCCGGTGAGTGCGGAACCGCTGCAATAGTGGCGGACTCCCTGCTCTCCGGCCCATACGATGATCGCGCCGGTGTCGCTTGCCAGGACGACGGCATCATGTGTGATGGTTGTGCCGGGCCCGAGCATGAGTACCGCGATGGTAGCGATAGGCAATGCGGTTTCGCCGTTCTCGTCCGCCGCTACCAGCGCATTGTTCGCGCGTTTGATGACACACTGCTCCAGATACAAATATGGTATTCGTTCCGACACTCGTGGTAAGTCCGCCGGCGTGAAGTCGCTCATGGCTTCAGCTTTTTCTGTGCTTCGGCTACCGCATTGAATAACGGGTCGATGGCATTGGAGTAGCGTGCCTGGAATACTCGGTTGTTGGCCGGTTGATCCCAGTGTGCTTCCACGCCGTCGACGGTCTCAACATGTATCCGTTCCTTGCCTTTGAATGCCTGTTCCAACGGTTTGTCGACCAGTCCGACTCGGATAGGGCCGGCTGGTGGGCAGGCGCGTCGTCCTAGGTATGGCATGTATACGGGGTGTTGGATTGCGGCTCCGATTCTGATGAGGAGTCGCAGGTCCGTGGATTCCAAGCCGACGGTGAATGTGGAATCCTGTAGATATTCCTTCGTCTCCAACGGGTTGGGTTTGCCGTCAGCTCGTTTGCCCATGGTTTGGAAGTCCGTCAACCGTGGGCCTGTGTGGACTGGTTGCACGCCGAATCGGAGGGCTGCGAGGTCGCTGATGTCGCTTCTGCGGGCACGTCCCAAAGCGGATGCGACGAGTCCGATGACTCCGCTTTTGGTGGGTAGGCTGCCGGTGTTGCGGTGCGTGTACCCGTCTTCGGTGGCCCATGATTGCAATGGGCCTTTCAACTGGAGGAGTAGGGTCGGCATGGTGATCAGAGTGCCTTGATGACGGTGCTGGTGGTTTCTGTGACCAGTTGGGGGAGTGTGAGCAGTGTTTCCTGCTGCTCCTTGCCCATCGCCTTGCGCGCGTTCAGGTCGGCCATGGTGAACGTGTCGGCTGCGGCCAGACCGTACGTGTTCTGATAGTCGGCCTGCTGTTCGAGCAGTCGTTGCACGCTGGTGGGAATCGTGTCCGTGGTGACCGGCTTCTCGTAGGCCTCTACAAGGTTGATGGGTCGGTCGGTGCGGATTACGGTTTCGATGAACGAGGGGAGCGTCTGATGTCCGAAACTGTTCTGCTTGCCGGATGGCAGGCTCAATGCGAAGGCGTTCAGGAACGTGGACAGGGCGAGCCGCACGGCTTCCTTATCGTATCCGAGGTTACGGTTCAGCAGGTTCACGTCGACGCAGGCGTAACGGTAGAGGGTGGCGCTCAAGTATCCGGTTTCACCGATCATGCCGGCGCCGCTCGTGTTGTCGCAGTCGTCAACAGCCGCATAATAATCGTTTTCCACGTCGGCTCGGTTCACGCTGATGGCGTGCGCGAACTGGCTGGCCGCATCCACCACGTACTCGCTGCCGGTGCCCTTGTCGCTGCTGGCGCTCATTCGTCCGAAGAACGCGATGTCGATGCTCCGGTCGGAGTCGAGCAGCTTCTTGATGTCCGTACGATGGGAGGCGACGGACTTCTTCGGATCGGTGCTGCCGTATGCCTCTTCCGCATATTGGGCGAGCTTCTGCCACTGCTGTTCACCGAAGAACTGGAGCGCGCTAGTGCTGCCGGGTCGGTTCTTGTCAGAGGGAAGGCCGGCCGCCTTCATCAGTTCGCCGGTGACCTTCAGCAGATGCTCGTCCTTCGGATCACGGTTGATGCGCTGCGCGATCATCTTGGTGAACTCACGGCTGCGCGAGCCGAGCCTGCCGGTGTCGAGGGTGTCGCGGAAGTTGTCGCGAATGGCCTTCTTCCATGCTTGTGAGCTGACGCGCATACGTGGCACGCCACCGTAGATGGAGGTTTTGGGTCGTCCGTTCTCGTCGCGATTGAGGTTGGCGGGCGGAAGGGTCTGGATGGCGTGGATGTCGATGAACAATCCCATATTGTTTCTCCTGATATTTGGTTTTTCTTTGGTGGATGGTGGATTGGTTCCGTTTTGTCCGTGGGGGGGGGCTGTCGGGCGGGAAGCCCCCGCGAACGATGGTGAGGACTAGTTGAGGTAGGCGGGCTTTTTGCCCTTCGACAGCGCGACCAGAACGAGTGCAGCGAGACTCGTGGTCCGGTCCGCATCGAGAGCGAGAATCGCGTAGGAATATGCCTGTTCCATCTTCCCGTCCCACCATGAGAGATAGGCGGCGACGGCAAGGGGATGGGCGCGGTACTTCTTCTCCGAGGCAAGGTCGGTGAGACCGCATGCGGTTGTGATGGCATTGTGTAGCCGGTCGTGGTCGGGTTTGATGTCGGGGTTGGTGAACCCGTCGGCAAGTGTTTTGGAAAGAAGCCTCTTATAGTATGGCGTGTGGGCTTTCGCCGCGAGGTTGATGATGGTCCCGATCTTGAATCGTGGGTTGATGGCGGCGGCGATTGCCGCATCCCTGACGTTGAATACTTCGGACATGAGTTCCGCGAACCCTTCGAGTTCCGTGTCTTCGTCGGCGTATCCTTCGCAGGCTTTCTCCCATGCTTGGAGCATGGGGGTGGCGAAGGTGCGGATTGCTTTTTCGTGCCCGTATGCCAGTGCCTGTTGGCGGTATTCTTCGATGAGTGTGTTGGTCTTGGTTTTTTCGATGATGTTGGTCATTGGTTCCTCTTTCTGTTTTATGTGGACATATTCAGTATAACAGATAAAAGTCAGATGTCAATAAAAGTGGTTCACAGGTTTATCCCCGCGTGTGCAGGGTAGATGCAAAATCTGCGAGATGTTCAGGACTTTCGTTCGGTTTATCCCCGCGTGTGCGGGGTAGGTTTCGCCAAGCCGCGAACAACCCCATCGCCAATGGGTTTATCCCCGCGCCTGCGGGGTAGGTAGCACAAACGTGCATAGCCATAACACGACGCCAGGTTTATCCCCGCGCCTGCGGGGTAGGTGTCTCAGCTCTCAGTATCCGAGAGCCTGTTTGAGGTTTATCCCCGCGCCTGCGGGGTAGGTGGATCAGCCATTGAGGTACGCCGTCCGCATTGGGGTTTATCCCCGCGCCTGCGGGGTAGGTAGTTTAGTTTTCAACGTTTTCGAGACCATGCATGGGTCTATTATGCAAATTTGTTCCTATTTTCTGAGCCGATTGTCCAGTGCTGGCAATCTGGTGGACAATCAGTCGAGCAGTCGGCTCCAGTCGCGTCGCACCATGTCTGCGGAGTCCGGTTTGTTGAGTCTGGCCAAGTCCAATGCCAGCAGGGCGTGGTCCAGTGGAATGTCATACTCGTTCAACAGTCGGATTATTCTCAGACAGAATGGTGCGGCTTCCTGCATATTGTGGGTGTTCAACAGTTTCCGGTAAAGTTCGTCAACGTCTTCGCCGGTATCCGCCAATATCCGTAATGCTTTGTTGAAGCGTTCGCCTTCCTTGTACATGGGTTTGTATTGGTTGCCTTGCTGGTGGTAGGCGTATAGGCCGAATGCGTACCATGATGCCTGTTCCATGAGGGTTGGTTTGCTGAAACCGCAGTATTTCATGCCGTTCAACGACCATTTGGATGCTTTCGGATCCGAGCCGCAAGGTTTTTTGAAACTGTTGCGTAGGTTGGCGAGGTCGGCGCGCGTGTAAGTGCCGTTCAGGTAGCCGTCTTGCAGGCGGGCGAATCGGGGTCGTGCCCAGGCGAGGTAGCTGTTAGCCAAGGTCGGGTTCCTTTCCGCCTGCCAGATAGGGGAGCATCGCCGTATCGGCTTTGGCCCAAGCATCATGCGGATTGTCTCCGTTGCCGACCTTCGGCCATGCCTGTTTGACGAGTTTGTCCACGATGGCGCTGACGTTTGCATGTTCATGGATACGCCGCATATCTAAGGTCATGTGGTCTTGGCGGATTCGTGCGATGCTGCTGGACTGGCTGCCGTATTGGGCTGCAACCGTGTCGAAGCTGACGGTCGAATTGAAGTTCGATGCCCATAAGAATGTTGCGGGATAGTGTTCGTCGCCGTCAGGTTCAACGAACGCCTTATCCCATTGCGTCCATAATGGTCGGTCGATCAGCGGGCCGAACGTGAGGTTCACCGGTTTGGGTTTGCCGGTCTTGTCCTGAGTCCAGAAGGCCATGTATTCGTTTTCCGGGGTCGTCCATTCGGAACGGTTCCCGTAGGTGACGTAGGCGCCGGTGCATAGGCCGTCCGTGTTCCAGAGCAGTCGGATTCGGCGGGACGGGTACGTGTAATAGTATGCGGGGCCGGTGGCGTCCGGTTCCATGTCCGCGCATTCGAGCGGTGGATACTCCCAGATGGGCTTGTTGCCATTATTCGTGGGACAGAAGTTCAACACTAGGGTCTCCCACAGGTTGTTTCCGTCGATGATGGCAATAGCGAGTCCTCCGGCCTGCGCCACCCCCTGTGGGGTACGTTTGCCTTCCGCGGCTTTCGAGTCGCCGTTCATGCCGGTGTGGACTCCGGCCACATCGTACATGTTGCAGACGAGCAGCATTCGTGCCGCTTCCGCAGGGGTGACGGGCTTGTAAGGGTCGTGGGTCTGCCAGAGGGGGCGTTGCATTGCGGGGTGGAGTCGGGTGAAACCATAGTCCTTGGGTTTGCCTTGCGGCATCATGCCGGCGACTTGCAGGAACGGTTCTGTTTCCGACATGAGGTCGAACCGGTGTGCCCATGCGTGTAGGTAGTCGATGATTTCCTGGTCACGCCCGGCTTCCATGATGCGTTTTGCCCCCGCCGGGGACGGGTATCCTTCCTGACGTGCCGCGTACATGATGGCGAGCAGCAGTCGCATGATGCTGACTCGTTCCAACGGGTCGGCTATATCCAGTTGTCGGATAGAGGTCGGCTGATCGAACAGGGTTTCCAGAGAGTAGGACTCGTGCTTGCCGTTTGCGAGTACGGGGACCCATGGTTCGGTGACGAGGTTGAATGAATGGTTTGCCATAAGACTTCTTTCGACTATCGCATGTCAGTGGTTAGAAAAGCAGCATCAGACCCAATCCATAGGCCTTGCCGTGGCCGATACCCGAGAGCATCGTTTGGGTGAGCTTGTCACGGTCGGTGATAGTGATCTCTCCCGTGTATTCGACAGTGTGGAACGTAAGTTTGCGGCCCTGACGGTTGAATCGGGTGGCGTGAACGTCGAGAATATCCAACGCATCCAAACGGGCTCCGGCCTGGGTGAGCTTGCCTTCCGCCCACTGGTGCATTTCGGCGGGAGTGCGCAACGGTGTGCGTTTCCCGTTCTTGCTGACTACCGGTGTGGCCGTCAACGTGAAGCGACGTGTCTCACTGTTCTGTAGCTTGTCGAGGAACGGCCGGTAGTCGAGCGTGTTGATGATCGGCTTGCCCAGTCGGGCTTCGAGCCGGTCCGTATCCAACTGGTCGGAGACGATGTACAGCCTGTCCCCGTCCAAACGCCACAACGGGCGGCTACTGCCGGAGGTGGCGGCGCTGACCACGGCGTGAATCGCTTCGGGGGAGCGCAGCACTTTGCGCACGTCCGGGTTGACTGGGTTGAGAGTTATGCGCGTGAATAACGGCATGTTAATCCTTGTCTGGAACGAGTTCCGGGTTTGCTTCTGTCGTGATGGCTTTTCTTCGTATATTGACGATTTCCCGGAACGATTTTTCGGCGACTCCGGTTTTCCAGTTCGATGAAAGGTGAACCGGCTGGCCGAGATATTTGAAGGCGATCTTGTATCCGATAGGTTCCGACATGACGTATCGGGTGACGCGAATGTGGTTGAACACCCATCGGACGACTTCGATATCCAGACCGTATTCTTCCGCGTATGTCTTGTATGATTTCATGGTTTCCTCTTTCATTTCTATGTGGACATATTCAGTATAACACGTAAATAGGATAATGAAAACAAAAAAAGCGCACCGAAAACTCCAGTGCGCTTAGCGAAGCAGAATACGATCAGCCGGCAGAACGCCAGTCGCCACCATTCTGTTCCATGAACCGTCGCCGTGCCCGTTGCTCCCATGCGGGGGAACCGGGCTTCTCACGGTGGATCCAGCTCATCACCGAAGCCGGTTTGATGCCGTTCGCGGTGATGATCGTATGCTCCGGCTTATAAGGACTGCCATCGCTTAGATACGTCATCCTCAACTCATCGTGATCCGACCGGAACGTATGGGTTTTCGCATCGGCCACCGTGTATTCAATGGATTGGTCACGGCGGGCCAACCGTACGGCATCCTCGATGCCGCGATGTTTTGCAGTCAGGCGGAGCATCGCCGCTTGACCGACATCGGGCCCCAAACCGGCGAATGGTTTCTCGACTTTTTCATTCGGGTCGAACACATCGGGTTTCGACTCCATGAAATACCGGTATTCACGTTCGTTGTCGCACAATGCGTCGCGCAGCTGACGGTAGCGGTGGGTCGGTTTCCGCCCGTTCAGCAACTGTTTTTCCAGTTTCTTGAAGTCCTTGGACTGACGGTATTCCTTACCTTTTTCCGGATTCCAGCCGTCCTCTTGGAGTTCATGCAATGCGTCGGCGAAAGCCATCTTGTCATCGAACGCGCTGCCGTTGATCAACCCGCGATTCACATTGGCCTTGTATAGGCCGAGCATTTGCTCGTTGAGTGGTGCGAGGTGTTTTTCCGAGGCCGCATCATATCTGGCCTGTTTGGTTTGGGCTCCCTTCAATGCGGCCTGGTAGCGGAGCTCCGCCAGTTCGCCGGGGGAGCGTGGCGTGTCAGGGCCTCCGACATGCTCTCCCGGTTGTACTGGCCTCAAGCCGAGTTCCCGTAATGCCTTGTCCGGGTCAACGGCGGTGTCGAGAATATGCTGTCGTGTCTCCTCCGCCAGTTGGATACGATCACGGGCTTTCACCGGCACCCCGTCGTAGGCGGCTTGCACGTGGTCGGCCAGATAATCGGCGCGTGAGCCGTCGGCGCCCATAGGGTCGTAACGGAGATTGGCGACGATGAGGGGCATGTCATCGGTCTCGCCGGGCTTTGCCGGTCTTGCGACCAGCTCGTCTAGTCGGCTGGCCGCATACTGCGAGTAATCGGCGACATCCGGATCCATGATGATGTTCGTTTCTGCGGCGAGCATCGCATTGTTCAACCGTTTCCGTTCGAAGTCCGTCAGCGTATCATCGGAGGGCAGACCGGTATCCTGTTCCTCCGCGAATTCACCGTTTGCTCGGCGACGTTGTTGTCTTGCTTGAATGGATTTCCTGGAATCAACCATCTGAATGCCTTTCTTTCAGGGCTGTTGGCTTCAGAGTATTCGTGAGAATTCAGCTGAATCCTCGTTTTTTCGGGAATTGTTTTTTCCAGGAAAAAGACGATCCAATACCCGTTCGATGATGTTCTTGCCCTGTAATTGTTCCCTCCATTCTTCGGGTATGGCCTCGTATCCGTATAGGATTCCGGCCATGCTTCCTGCGACTGCTGCTGTGGTGTCGGTGTCGCCGCCGAGGTTGACGGCGGCGAGCACGCAGTCCCGATAGTTGCTGGTGTTGGCCACACACCAGATGGCGGCGTTGAACGTGTCTTTCACGTAGCCGCCTGATTTGACGGAATCACGCCCGTAACCTTTCGCATATGAACCGAGACGACCTAAACCGTTGCCGTGCAACGCTGACCGAAGCAGCTGCACCCAAGCCCAACAGCATTCTTGGCTCAACCGGTGGGCGTGCGTGATGGCGCTCACCTCACCGACTGTCTCCCGGCCGGCGTCGGTGAATGCGAGCGGCATGATACGCATCAGCGAACCGTTGCCGTTGTCCCATTCGCCATGGAGTCCATGTCCTCGGTGGAGTGCTTCTCGTACGGTGTTTCCGCAGTCGAACACGTTTCCGTCGATGGCATATTCGCCGTCATATAGCCAAGCGTTGAACCGGTGCTGCATGTCCTCGATGTCCACTTGCCAGTCGTTGCCGATCAGCGAATCCAGGGTGGCGAGCATCATGCTCGTGTCATCCGACCAAGTGCCGGCCGGCTGATTATGCGTGCCGTGTCCGATCATGTTTGCGCAGGCGAAAGAGTCCCGGTCTTGGAATTCGTATGGCACACCCAATGCATCGCCGACTGCCTGCCCGTAGACGGCCGCGCGAAGCTGTTCGATGGTTTCGATCACTCGTAGCCTTCCGCCGGAGCGAGCAATGCCTGTCTAATCCGCAGGAACACGCGATACCGTCTGAAGTCCGGGATTGGTATGTTCGGGTTGCCGAGAATGTTCAGCACGTCGTCGCCGGATAGTCTGGTCCGACCGGAGAAAACATTCTTCGTCTTGTCCCCCCTCCAACCGATTTGTTCGCCGACATCAGCCAGAAATAGGTGCTCACAGTCGGCACCTTCGCGCATGGCCTGGATCAGAAGACTGCTGTCAGCTCTCATTGTTTGCCGTTCTTTTCTTGCACAGGTCAAGCATGGGCTGCAAGTCAGGTTTCCCGCCCTCGCGTTCGATCCGCACCGTATGCGCGGCCAATGGCAGTAACCGTTCCAGATTCGAGTCCATGACTTTGCGGTTCAGAACACTGTCCCAGTTTGTGGTGATGCGTCGGAATGCGTTGTGGAATTGTTCGACTACTCCGAATCGTTCGATGTCGGAACCGTATACGGGGTTCATATTGTCCACAGTGAGACCGGACACCATCTCATAGTCCTTCGCTTGCCCGTCGAGCAGTCGGGCGAGTACCAGAGCATTCTCCTCAAACTTGTCTGCCGGTAGGCCGAGTGCGCGCATACCGTTGGTGGCCCATTCGTGATCTGTTTCCGGGAGCCGCCATGAGCAGCCTCCGCCGTTCAGATGGAATTCGTAACCGTATACGTCTTTCAATGTTTTCGCCGCAGTCTCGCGCGTATGGTCATGTTGGATTCGATACCAGGCGCGCAATGCTTCGCAGAGCGTCGCGTAACAGCCGTTCAGCTCCAGCTCCTCGTAGGTCATTGACATCTGGCTAGTTCCTTCCGTATCCGCCGATATATCGAATCGCGTACAAAACCGCACCACACGACATGATGCCGCTGGCTGGCAGGCTGATCAACGGTGCATACCCGCGAACCAAATTGGATACGTCAATAATCGAACACATCAGCGCATACATGCCGAACAATACGCTGAGCTTGCCGAACACTTGGCGTGCCAGCCGGTCATCGGATGCCAGTGTTTCGGCTCCCATCCAGCAGACGAGCATCAACAGCAGCACATGCACGGCAAGCGCAACAAAACTCATTGCTTGCCTTTCAGATTCCAACCGCACGTGATGTAACTGTTGCGGCCCTCGCAAGGAACCTGTTCACCATCTCCCAGCGTCACGTATGTGGCTTGCCTGTTGGCTTTCTCATCAGGGGCCAGCTGTCTTGGGTGATCCCAATCGCAGGTTGGCATAACAGATATCCCGCTATAGGTATATAAGGTTCCACCTACGCAGTCCACTACTTTTTTGTCCTTCAACTGGATGGTGTAGGGGCCTCTCTTGGAGCCCTTCTTCTCTTCTGCTTGCTGGGTGTCGATTTTTTCAAAGTTTTCTTGGACTTTCTCAGGATGATTTGAATTCCAGATGACAGCCGAAGTTACCAGGATTATAACGAAGGCAACAAGCAATCCGATAAGCACATATCCGAATTTGTCTTTGCCTTCAGGCCGCTCGTTCAGCATGGAAGTCCTCCTCTTTTATCGGTTGTACTGAGATGATCGCGTCCACGTCGGCGTCCTTCAAATGGACTCGTACCGGTCGTCCGGTTTTGTTCGCTTGGATCTGCGCGTCATGCACAGTTTTCACGTCCGGCCAGGCTTCCATCAGTTCCTTGTTGCTTTCGCATCCGTTGATGACCGGCACCCAGTCGGGATGCTGGTTCATCAGCGTGCTGGAGAAGATGGGGACGGTCATGTCGTGCAGGTCGTTCATGGCGCTGTAGGCGGCGATGGTGAAGAACAGGCGTGATTCCACGCTATTGTCAGTGCCTTTTGCGGACTGGTCGATGAGGTCGGCGAACGCTTGTTTGAACTGTTCGCTGACCTTTTGTATCGCGTCGTATACGCTGCTGGCATCATTCCAGTTGATGCTGGTGGAGCCCAATGCGGGCGGCGGGAATCTTTCGCTTGCGTCTTCGGTGATGTCGTCGTTGAACGTGAATCCGGATGGTATCTGTGCCATTTTTTTCTCGCTCCGGTCAGGCGATGAGACTCAACAATTCCGCATCGTCGGGAGTCCCGTCGCTGAGGACACTGTCATACTGGGGTTCCCGGTTGGATGCGATGTCGAGTTCGGTGCGAGGCAGCTCGACATTCGGCCCGATCTCGTTTTGCAGATACTTGTCTGCACCTTGTGGCTCGAAGATCCAATTTTTTGGCTGAGGTGGAAGTACTACGCCAGAAACGCGGCCGACAGTCCCGTTGACAAGTTTGAAGACGCCTTGGAATCGTCCGTTAACCGATTCCACGATCATACGGCCCTCGATGTTTTCAGGGAAATCCGGGGTTGCGTTCCTTATCCCGATGGTGCCGATGAACCGGCTTCCGTCTGCGAACGTGTGGGTGACACGGTAGCGTTTGTTGTATGCCATGATGGTTCCTTTTTTGATTGTTTTTTATGTGGACAGTTGTTGTGGATTGTGGATAACCGGTCAGCGTGGCGTAGGGAACGATTCGCCGGCTGAGAACTTCAACTGGCGGAGAGGCTTGCCCTTACGTCACTTGTTCCACGCCTTGATGGTCAATGCGGCGATGCGTACACGGTTGTCGCGGGTGGAACGGCCGGCCTTGTGAGGCTGAGCCATCAACGTGTTTCGCAGTATGAGGATCGGATCGTCGGCTTGCAGGTTCGCGCCGCTGGCGAGGCTCATGAAGAACCTGTTGGCCGCATCCGTGTCGATGTGCGCGAACGTCCACCAGAGCGAGGCGAACATGCTGCTGGTCAGCATGTCCCCGGATTGGCTGCGGAACGCGCGTGATGCGGCGAGCACGTCCGCCAGTTGCGGGGTCTGGTCGATGAACGAGATAATCTCACCGCGCGTGGGTTTCAAATCGTTCTGAGCGGCGGCCTCCATGCCCAGCTGGTCGGCCAGATACACGGCGCGGGCCAGTGAGGCGAGCTGCGTGGAGTTCTTTTCTCCGCGCAAGGTGAGCACGTCGCCCAAGGTGCGGGTTTTTCCGCTGTCCATGGTCTGCTGGGTTTCGTCTTCCAACCCTCGGATGACGAGCGTGGTCAACGGCTTGTCGGCGGCGATGACGGCGAGCAGACGATGCTGGCCGTCCAGCAGTCGCCCGTCTTTGCCGAATTTGATGGCCTCACCGTTGAACCGCCATTCGCCGTTGCGCATTTCACGGGCGAACAAGTTGACGTTGTCTCGGCTGATACGCCGGTTGTTGACGTTTTCGCCGAGCATGGTTTTCGCTATTTCCGGGGTGATGGTTTCCACTTTGGCGGTGATTTTCTCTCCCATGATCTGTTTCCTTCTATTTTCCTGTAGGTCAGATTCCGGTCGTATAGCCCTGCGGCATGTCCTTGAACTTGCTGTTGCTTCCAAGGAAAGCAAGGTGGAAAGTCTCGGTCGGGCCGTTGCGATGCTTGGCCATGATGATGTCGGCCTCACCGGGCCGGTCTTCCTTGTCATAGGCGTCGGGACGGTGTACGAGGAACACCACGTCGGCATCCTGTTCGATGGAGCCGGATTCGCGTAGGTCACTCATCTGAGGCGCTTTGTCGGCTCTCATTTCCACGTTGCGGTTCAGCTGGCTGAGGATCACGACCGGCACCTGCAGCTCTTTGGCCAACAGTTTGAACTGGCGGCTGAAGTCGCTTACCTCCTGCTGACGGTTCTCGGTCATGCGCCCGCTGGACATGAGCTGCAGATAGTCGACGACCACGAGTTTCAGGTCTTTTGTCTCCTTCAACCTGCGGCATTTCGCTCGAATATCAGGGACCTTAAGATTCGCGGAATCATCGATATACAATGGCTTGTCCTCGAGCTTCTGCCAAAAACCGTTTACGGTTCGCCATCGTTCGTCGGTCATCTGAGACGGGTCGCGGAAAACATTCAACGGAATGTTCGTCTCGGCGGAGAACAGGCGTTGCGCGATTTCCTCACGGCTCATTTCCAAGCTGAAGACGACTGTGCATTGGTCGTCATGAATGGCCGCATTCCGTGCGAAGTCCATTCCCAACGTGGACTTTCCCATGGCCGGGCGTCCGGCGACGACGATCATCTGCCCTGGTTGCAGACCGTGGGTCACGTCATCGATGTCCCTGAATCCGGTGTGGACTCCTTCGGTGATTTCCCCCTTCTGAATCTTGTCGAGATGGTCAAGCATGTCGGTGGAAACCGTATAGATGTCCTTGTAATCGGTATTGGAATCGTCTTCTCCGATATGGAACGCCTCGTCCAAGGCGTTGCCGATGATACTGTCGGTGTCGGCGTCGTTCGCATGACCCATTTGCGCTATGCGGGTGCCGATGGCGATGATGTCGCGTCGTTTCGCCGCGTCTTTGACCATGTCGGCATAGATGCCGACATTCGACGTGGTTGGAGCATAATCGATGAGCTTGCCGACGTAGTTCAGGCCGCCAACACGATCAAGCATTTTCCGCTCGGTCAATGTTGTACAAAGCAGTGTGGCGTCAACGTCGCCATGTTGATCGGACAGGTCGCAGATCAGACGATAAATCGTTTTGTTGTTCGGCTGGTAGAAGTCGTTTTCCGTGATTTTCTGACGCGCCTCGTCAATGGCGGTACGGGATTGGAGCATCGCACCCAATACGGTGCGTTCTGCTTCATCCTTGTGTGGTAGTTCCTGGTTAAACGGATCGTTCATTGCTTGCTCGCCTCCTTGTCCTCGGCCAGTCGGATTTTCTTCGCCTGCTGCTCGAGGTATTTGATTTCTTCCTCGATGCGCTCCAGACGTGCCGTCCGACTATCGACTGCGGATAATTCGTCCGGGTTTTCTCTCCACCGGGCGATACAGCGTTCGATGCGCTTGTACCCGATCACTTCTGGCCCTATCCCGTTGTCGCGGAAGATGTCGACGGGCCGGTCTCCCATGGCATAGCGTGCCGTCGCTTGCGCCCTGAAGGAGTTCGTGTAGTAGATTCGTCCGCCTTGCACTCTGCGCACGATTTCAGGTAGCGCACGAAGGTAATTGACGGTTTCCCGATCGAGCTTTTTCCCTGATGTCATTGCGTGTTAATCCTTTGGCGGTTCTGTTTGCGAGGAGAGGATTCGACGGTGATTCCAAGAGCTTTTCTTGTTCTTTGATTGTTGAGCGCGGCATACAGTTCGATGCGTTCGAAGGCGTTGAATTCTCCTCTTGCGTTCATTTCCAGCATGCGCAAAACGGATTGGATGCGGAGCTGTTCTGAGAATTCATGCAGCCCCTGTGCCGTCGTCCCCTCGGATTCCTGTGCCTCATGGCGTTCGGATGGATGGGATGGCTGTTCTGATTTGAGGCGCATGTTCAGGTATTCCATGGTCTCTTCCTCTGAATCGAATTGACGGATCGCCACGGGCATGTGGTTCTCGCATTCGATGATTTCAAAGTGGGTTTGTTCTTTTGCCATTGATTGGTCCTTGATTGTGTTGTGCGATGGTTTCATCGATGAAGTCGCGTACGGAAATCAGGTCGCTGATGTCTGACACGGATGTTTTCGGAGTGTTCTCGTCGAGCTTTCCGTCCTGTGGTGTCACGTATGCGCTGAACCCGTTAAAGCTGGGAACCCTCAACAGGATCAGGGACCAGCGGCGATTGGCCCCGGGTATCTCCAGCCGGCATGATCCGTCGTCATTGTCGATGCGTAGCACCGTCATATCAGACCTTCATCTGGAGAATCCGGAACATGCTTGGCCTCGTTCGGTCGTGTTGCGCGACATATCTTCGGACGGTGCACATGGCTTGTCTTTTGCTCTTGAAAGAAGGCATGAGACTCCGATGCCAGGCGGGCTTCCAACCGTCAACTGATTTTTCTTGTATGAAAAAAATACTCATCGGTTTCCTTGTCGTTCTGAATTACGGTCTCTTGCCGGGCCGTCCCATCGGCTGATATCCGTCGAGTTCTCGAAGCAGTTCCTCCCGCCAGTCCTTGTCGTCAAGGGACTGCTTCTTCTCCTTTTCGAACCAGCAGGAAGAGCAGAGTCCGGTCTGTCTCTCATCTGCCGACAGGAGGGTTCCGCACCCTCGGCAGAAGTGGTTCAGGATTTTCGTTCGGAACCGCACTTCATTTCCTTTCGCGCATCGTTGAAGGCTTTGAACACTTCGTTGATGTACCGGTTCTGATCTCGTTTCGGGAGCTGTTCGAAGTCGAGAATCTGACGGCCGCGACGACCTTCGATGAGCCGATATAGGGCTTTCGCCGCGGCAAGAACCTCGGCGGTGGTGCCAAGATCCGCAGCATCAGCCGTTCTCTTGTGCAGCGGTCCAGGAATAGGCGGCGAGAGACGTAGTTGGTCGAAAATGTTGGTGACGGCTTGCATTCTCTCCCCTCACAGTTCTCCATCGTGGAATCGGAATGGAGCTTTCGAGGACAGGTCCTTCGTCGTTGAATCGTTGACGTTTTCTCCCGTCTTGCCGATTAGCAGCGCAGGGCCGTTCACCCAACGCCCATCGGACTCACGTATCTGAATGATCCAAAGCTCCTGACCGTTTTTCCACACGGTGTACAGGCCGCCTGACTTGTCCTCCCACAGTCCGGGACGATCCGGAATTCGTGCGGGTGCCGGTCGCAAAGCATGGTCGAATGCGGCGTCATCAATCCGATAGGTGTTGGAGTCAATCAGGACTAGACAATGGCCGTCATCGGTGATTTCCTGTACTGGATATTTGTTCCCGTTCGTTTGCACGAAGACGTCTCCGGGTTGCACGCCGGTAATGTCTTCGATGATCTTGTATTCGGGTTCGTCGGGGAGCAGCTTGATGCTGACGGGTGCTTTCTGTCGGGTGAGTTCCATGAATCCGTCATGGCCTTCGTGGAACAGTTCGCCGATGTCGAAGCCGTTGACAGTGTGTTGCCGGGCTCCGAGCGTGTGCCCGGCTCCGGGAGCGAGTTGGAATTCGAGGATCATGTCGCCGCCGTATGCGGAGACTCGTACACGTCGGTTTCTGAGCTGGGCGAATGTCATGTTTCGCCAGAAGCGTTTGTCGTGTTCTTCCATTGGTTGTCGTTGTTTTCTTTCGATTTATGTGGACGTATTCAGTATAACAAGTAAAACAGAATTAAGGGGAGGGGGCGAATCTTCGGAGTGTCGCGATATGCTGAACGCGTCCACATAAAAAACAAAAGATACACACCGAGAAAACAGCGGAACCCCAACGCAATTACCTCAGGGCCACCACAAGCGATGCCGAAGACGGCGATTGCGGTTCCCCCCAAAACGACAAAACGTAATCGGTTGATATCAAAAAAACAGGAGCCAACATGACCTTCACGGCAGAGCCGAACATCGGACCGTACCTCGTCGAAGCGACACCCACAAACCTCTTGGAACACATCGACGAACACATCAAATTTCTCCGGGAATGCAAAATCACCTTCACAGGCAGCATCGGAAGAGGGGACATCCCGCATACAAAAAGCGCGATGACATTGCTCAACAACATCGACGTGCTGATCGCCGGCGAGGAGGCCGACAAGGAAGTCCTCCGATTCAACAGCGGGGACATGATGGGCATGATGCCGCCAGCCACCAAGCGCTATAAGCCCGACCTCGACCTCAGGACCCAGAGTCTCATGGACGACGGATACACCGAAGCGATGATCAATTTAGACAGGCAGATGTGGGGCGGCTCGCCCATCTCATTCCCGAACGACCCGCAGTGGAATAAATAAGGGCCACGACCGGCGGGCATGCCGGGTGACGACCCCAACGCCTCCAGCATGCCCGCCTTTTTTGACCAACTTGGACGGCGCGTCGGCCGTCGAATCCGGAGGCGAATCGGTGTGAATCGGAGGTTGTTTTTTTCTGATGGCGAGGCATAAGTCTCACGAGGAGGAACCATTGGGTTGGAGTGTCGGTGATTTCGCTTTGTCGGATCCGGGGTGTCGACTGTATATCGACATGGCCCGGAATGCGTATGGGAAACTCGACCTGAAACTGGTGTCCTGCAGAATTCATTACCGGCTGCAGTGTCTGAACCTCAGTCCCAGGAAGGAAGGCCGGTAGGTCTTCGGTTCGACGGTATAAAACAGGCATCTGCCTTACTGGGTATGTTGGCATGTCGCGTATGAAAAACCGTAAAATTGTTGGTATCAACCGAAAAAGCAAAAACAGGGGAAGAGTCGGGATGCCCAACAAAATACACAGGCTGAGAAGCGTCGGGATGGACAACGGCATAGCCACAGGATTCGGAATTCTTTACGTCGCGGAGGAGGCATATCCCCTCATCCCATACGTGCGCGGCAACGAACATCCGCTCGCATTCGGCAGGACGCCTCGACTCCTAAGCATCCTGTTCACGACGTTCATCAACACACAAAACGCGGATTACAACGGCAAGACCAGGACGCTGACCATCGGCAAGGACGTACGGCAAGTGGCCCGCAGAATGGGCATGCTGACGGGAGGCTGCGGCCGACAGAATACGGTCACCAGCATCATCGGCTATCAGGACATCACGTTCACTTCAAGGGACGGCAAAGAAATAAAACCGATCGAAAAGACGAACATCGTCCAAGGCGAAAGCTGGAACGAAAAAACCATTACCTTCACTTGGGAATACGTCCGATTGATGTCGCGCGAACCGAAGGAGATTCCTCTTTCCGCCGTCGTCGGAACCAGTGGCGGAAGCCTGTCCTTGGATCTGCTGGTGTTCGCGACGCTCTACTGTCCGGAGCAGAAGGAACTGTATATCAGTCGAAATAATCTATACAAGATCGTCCCCGGTACGAGCACGGAGACGGTGTCCACCAAGCACCTCACCATCACCCTCCAAAAGCTCAACCAGATTCAGAAAATCTGGGTATTCTCATTGACGAGGGCAGGCCTCGTAATCAGACCATACGGGATGCCGCCAAAGGCGGAGAACCGTGTGCAGCTCATCGCGGAATAATAAAAAAACGGTTGGATACGAATCCATGTTCGTATCCAACCGTTCAAGCATCCCGAGATGCCGGCCGTCAGATTTTCAGCTTCTCAACCACACTGAGATCGACGCCGTCACCCCAGTGTTCAGCCACCGCATTGACATCCTTCATCGGCTCGCCGGACGCGCGGCCGAAACCACGGTCCGGTTCGGCCGCATTCAAAACAGCGAACAGAGTCTTGGACAAGGTCTTGTCTTCCATGAACGCGAAAGCAAGCCTCATCTTCAGGTCGGACGGCTGAGCGCCAGCCAGTTCCTTGACGAACTTGGAGAATTCGGCGACCCGCTTCCGCGTCTTGGTTTCCGTCAACACCTCAAGCAGAACCGGAGCGTCGGTCTTGCTGGTCTCGCACAGAATCTTGGCGATGTTCGCGGTACGGTCATCAGAAAGAACGTCGAGCATTTCCTTGATCTTCGCATACGAGGCGGCTCCCAAATGAGGGAAGGACGAGTTTTTCTTCGCGGTCTTGCGCCGCGTGGTCTTGGCGCCCTTGACGGGGGTTTCTTCCTCACGGTCGGGCGTTGTCTCATCGACGGAATCCGTCTCCTCCGGCTGGACGGCAGGCTGAGAATTCTCGTCCAATGCCGACCAGTTCTCAGAATCGTCCACTTGCCCGGCTTCGTTCACCGGCTCGGAATCGTCGACCGGCGCCGGGGTTGGGGTCGGGGTGCCGAAATTGTTGTTCCATGGGAAATCTGCCATCGTTAACTCCCTTCGTCAAGGCAGGACCGTTCGAGTGAACCGTCTTCAACGACTGTATCCGAGCAAACAACGAATAACCGAAAAAATATTGAAATTAACCGTCTTGACTTCGGCGCGGCGTCGCGCGGCCGCCGTTTCTCATGCAAACTAGGCGGACCAGAAAAATCACGAACAAAACAAAAGAACAGACAGGCAACCAAAAAAATCAGAAAAAAAAGAAGAGAAAAAATAAGAAAAGACAATCCAAGAACAAGAGAAAGAAGCCAACCCGCAACACATCACACAAACACCAAGACACTATTACCAACCACATCACAGCAGGGTAAAACCAGAGCAACGAACCGCAACATTACCAACAGAGCAACGAACCGCAACGACCCATACATCAGCAAAGTCATCATCCTGAATGGTTAATTTCAACAAATATTAGGTATATAACAAGATATGACGTAATATCAAGAAATGAACAGACAGGACGATTGACGAACAAGCAACAAAACAAAAAACAGTCAATAAAACTAAATCAGTGTTGTTTCGTCAAGAATGGTCTCTTTCCGGAGAAAACCCCGGAACAAGCAAAAACGGGGCAGAAGAACTTGGAGAAAAGATGGCAAGTCTGATAATCGGACATGGAGGCATCCTCGACGTGCTGCGATCCAAGGTCCCCGAACAGCGTTGGAGGGTGCCCGCAGGAGAGGATTTCGCAGCCCAGGCAGACTTCCTGACAAGGCACCCGGTGCGTCCAGGCCGTCAGGGAATCGTGTTCACGAACCTCCCGGGAAACTGGATGCCGGTCGCCGATGCAGGCTGGACAATCTACTGGATCGACCGCGGACAGATACCCATCGGAGCGCAGGCCCTCCCCGAATATTTCATGGACCGAAGCATCACGGATTTCGTCCACGAGTTCTGGCGGATACAGACAATCGACAAGCGTCTGGTAGGCGATATCATCCTGAACAGGACCCGCCAGACGGCACCCATGATCATTGTCACATCGAACACTGGAGGCGTGGGAAAGACGGTTTCCTCACGCAGATTATGCGAGCGGGCAAGAGAAAAAGGACTACGCCCCCTTCTTATCGACGGCAACATGAGACAGTCATCGCAACGTTCCTTCTTCGACCCTGGGCAGCGTATGCCGGCGCGCACCATAGCCGACTGGCGTCCCGGCATGGCGGCACAATACGGCGCCAATTCGGGACGAATGTTCAACATCGGTTACGATGTTTCGTTCGCTCCACCGGCCGGTGCGATGGTGTCGTGGGACCACTACCGCGCATACATCGAGGAAGCACGCAAGCTCTGGGACTTCGTCGTCTTGGATCTCGACCGTATCAGCGCAGATGATCTGCAGGACAGCAACACAGCCGCCGGAGGAATGGTCGTCCCCTACGTTCTTGCCGGCGACCTTTGCTTGGTCATCGTCAAGGCCGGCGTGCAAACGCAAGGAGATGCGTTGAATCTGCTCAGCGCGTTTCCCCGTTACGGTTTGCCCCGAGAATGTATCGGAATAAAAGACACGGTCCCGGTCGGAATGACAGACTACCGGCCACTTGATTATTCAAGATACGGGATTTTTCTCGGAGTCGAGTACCAGACGGTTGAGGCCGGCAATCTGATCGCATCCGGTAAATCAAATTGGGCTGACTCGAATCTGGACTTGGCGAGAGAGCAGACCCTTGAATGGGTTCTGCCCGATAAGGGATTCGAACCGGCCAAGTTCGAAGTGAAAAAGAAAAAAGGATGGTTCCATCGTGGTTGATCTCTCACTCACACCGAATCCCGATGACCGTGCTTTATGGCCGATGGGTAGCGACGCCGATTGGATTCGCGGAAGCGACGTGGCGAACAACGAACACCCCGGAGTGTTGGCGCAACGTCATCAGTGGATCGTTCCGAACCGATTGTTCGCGGAAAGCATGGTCAAGGCAAACAGTGAATTGGTTACGAGCATCATCGGCGCATTGCTTTCATGGAGGACATGCACCGTCGACCAGCTTCGGGCGGGACTCTCCGTGAAGGGAGCTCCCGAATTCCATCGCGACGAACCGAACCTGTACGGCGCGTTGTGTCGGCTGGGAGTCATCGACATAGGCTTCAGCCCTTACGAAAGATTTTCCGGGCAGATAATCCCGCAAACCTGGTTGTCGTTGAGCTCTGACAAGAAACTCATCCGAAGCACGCTCGGCCTGTTTAATTCGGCAACTTGGCTTCGTCGAATGCTTTCAGACAAGCAGTTGATTGGAATGAGACGCCACGTGCGCCACAATACGTATGCGGCGCACGTCGGGCTGCATCTCGGTGTCAATCCGGACATCAAACTCGTCGGCGGCGACGGTTGGGGAGCGTTCCGGCTCATCGACCCGCAGGCGGTCAGCGAAGCCGGACTGCCTCACAGCTGTTCGACGGACATCACCTCACTCGCATCGAACAACGTGCTTGCGGGAATCGAAGTGCAGGTCCACCCAAATAACATGAGCCAGAAAATCTCCAATTGGTCGAAGCTGCTCGCCTACTCGCCGATGCAACGACGTGGACTCATCTGTATCTGGCTGCTCATACGCGACACCAGCCAATGGCAGTACCCGGCGTTGGACAGCATCATCGAAACGGCAAGCCATGCCGACGAGATGTTGGTCGGCGACCCATCCGTGGCGTCGCGTATGGGATTCGCGTTATGGGACGACTGGTTCGACGAGCAAGGCAACCCGACCGGCGGGATCGGAACATACCGGGACATGCTGAACGTCGAACGCAGCATGTTCTCACCGGACTGGGGCCGATGCACCCCATCAACAAAACCTGTGACGACGATCCGTGACTGGGGGTGGACGGTCATGGATGAAACAATCAGACACCAATGGGGCTGGGATGTCAGTGGATGGCGGAAGCCGGAAGCATACCGGGGAGGATTCTACGGGTATATCGGAGGTGAAAGCGTTGAACTCTCTTCCTGAAAATTTCACAACCAACCAGCAGCGTTTGGAGGAAGCCAAGACCGAACGTTACCGTGCATTGCAGAAGATACGGACGCTTTGCGAAACAGGGCGCCGTTCGCTGGTGGTCCCGTTCCTTATGGTCAACCTGCAACGCAATCCGGCTTTGAAAAAAATACGACTCTGGCAATTGGATGCGATCATGTTCGACGTTTCCAAATACATTGCGGTGAAGACCATACGACGGATGAGGGAAACCATCGGCGACCAGAGCACCGTCAAGGACGGGTATGCGGATTTGGGATGGGCGTTGGCGGACAAGGATGCGACGGTCCGCATGACCACATGGCTATATCAACTGTTGGAAAGAGAGAAGCTGGCCAAGTTCGACTTGCCGGAGGGATTCCCCTTGGCCATGCTCTACTCCGCCGAACCGGCAACTGCAGAACAATCGAATTGAAAGGAGGGAGGCTTGTTTCCTCCCCGCCCTGAAGGGCGGAGTCCCCACAAGCCAAACAAGATGAACGAAAAAGAAAAAGCATGGTACGAGGTGACTCGCAGCATTAGCCAACTCGATGGCGACCAGTTGAGATCCATCGCGGATGATGTCCCAGGAAATCTGGAGGACTGCACGCTGCTGCTCGTCAGAGCGGGAAACGAACCGGTCCGCGAATATGTGCATGGCGATGGCGAAGGCATACGCAAGGCGGGTGATCTCGCCGGCTTTTCCATCAGCCCACTGCCAGGGAACGGCGAACCCGAACTGCCGGAAGGAATCAGCAGATCAGCTCACTCTCTTGTGCCATGGCGGGCCCGCCTGAATTCAAAGGCGACGATGGAGAAGATGCGCACCGATTCCGCCGGCATTCGGAAAAGCGTCGAAGCATTGATGCCGGCAGACAGTTATGTCAGCGTAACGCTCCGCAGGCAAGGATATTTCGAACAGGCCCGAATTCGAGATTGGGTTGCCGACGAGCATTCCACCGTCGAGGACGGCAACGAATTTGTCGCCGCTCACACTCTCTGCGCGCGAGTCACCGCAGCATGCGCCGACAGCCGCCGGAACGCAGAACTCGCACAACGGGCTGGACAGGCCATGTTCCCGCTGCTCTCCAACATGAGCAGTCATCCCAGCTACCCAAAGTTGGGCGGACTCATCGTGACCTTGGCTGTCACCCTGTTGACGATGGTATTGTCCGCCATCACTCCGATTCGTCTTGCCACATTCTTCTGGCTGGCGGGAACGGTAGCGGCGATGCTGCTGGTGCCTTGGGTTTTGAGTGGACTACTCTCCGCAAACGCGAAAGCCATGCTGAACGACGACAACAGCACTCGAATGTACTTCCGAGTACCGCCGCACTACAAATTCGCATGTCTGGGACTGTTGGCGTACTACTCTTTGATGCTGTTGCCGATACCGTCATGGTTGTGGATCGTTCCTCTTGCCTTCACTGTTGCAGCTGGAATCAGATGGTGGAGGAACACTCTATGGGATGATATTCTCCAACGCCCACGCCGATACTGGTGGCTTCGCCGCAAACGCAAGGCGAATCTCAGTGACGCCGAAACAAAACTCGGCATGAAAGACAAACGAGTGTATGCGACGGGATATGGCCCGCAACGCACTACTTTGATCTTCAGCCCAATGACCACGACCACACTGTTCATGCCGGTGCAGAAATCCACGGCGGTAAAACAGGACCTTCACCCGGTGCCCGAACCATTGTCCCATGGAGGCGTCCTGATCGGATTGGACGATTCCGGACGTCCCGGATACTTGGATCCGACACAGCTCTATGGCGGAATCGCAATCAGCGGTGAAGCCGGATCAGGAAAAACCGTTCTGACCCACGGCATCAGCCAATGGGCCATCAGCCATCGCAATGATACCAGCCGTGACGTGTGGGGAACGGATTCACGACTCATCCACTTCTGGATGAAGGACGACACCGGAGTGGAAGTGCTGGACCGGTATCGGCAAACGCAGGGGATTGACTCCCATCCACGTGTCATATACCTCACCGATCCTTCCAGCATCGGTCTCGATTTGCTCGGAATGCAGGAGGGAAGGAACGCCCAGGAGACGGCGGAAAGCGTCGCCAAAACCATGAGATACGCATTCAATGCCGGCGACATTCAGAACGACTCCCAAAATATCATCACCCAATCCATGACCATCGGCGTGGCCGCAAGCCGATACGACCAACACAAGCCAGGGGACATCCTAAGAAGATGCAGACAACTCGAGCAACAGTATCCCGGGGCCGGTCAACTCAGGCAACAGCAGTCACCCATCGGGTGGGCCGTGGTCGCATTGTGTGGGTCGGATGGTCAAACCGGATCAGCCAGAGCGCTTGGACAGGTATGCAGGGCTCTCGCATTGGAATTGAAGGACGATCCTCTCGGAACGGACATGACGTTGGCCGCGCGTGCCTCAGAACAACTGTACGGACGACCGGATCAGAAGGGGCAGGCGGCGCGAAGCGATCGTGAAATACTGCAGCGCACCAACGCCTCGGTGAACAAGGTCAACCAGTTCCTCGCCATCGAACACATGTTCACGCCGCGACGCAGCACCGTCACATGGAAGTGGATATTGGATCATCCGGGCGACTATCACATCGTGCTCGCCCCGCACAATGGTCACTCGCTTCCCGAACTCATGGACAAGATTCTGGGCTCGTGGCTCATGTACCGGTTCTGGAACACGGTGTTCGCACACTGCAAGGACTGGTTAACGCTTGGCAAACACACGATGCTCGTCTGCGACGAGCTGAGCCTGCTGGCGAACGGGTCGGACGACGTGTTGAAGAATCTGAGGGAGCAGGGGCGTTCGTTCGGATTGATTCTCGTGTTCGCTACCCAATACCCGACCCAGTTGTCCGACACGTTGTTGGATTCGTTCCTGGGGTATACGACGTTCATCAGCTACAACACGTCGATTCCGCGCATAGCCACGCTGACCGCGGCACGTCTGACCGACAATGAGGGATTGGACGGGTGGACCGGAGGAGCGGTGACGAACCTCCCCAAATACCATGCCGCTGTAAGAACCAGAAACATGGAACAGATCCAGCCGGCGTTCATCGTAAGCGTGAAAGATTTCGACGACGGTTATCGTCCCGGCGACAAGTAGGACTCGAAAAAAACATGCCAACCCATCCGGCTTATGTTGATGCCGGATGGGTTTTCTTAATCTGTGTCCCCCCGTGTTGCCTGAAAATGCAAGAAACTTTGTTAAAAACCGAAAACCTATCGTTATCAACCGATTCCGTTGATACACTCGTTAAACGCAGGAGGGTTCCTTCAAACCAAAATCGAAGGGAATCCAATCATGGGCAACACCATAGAAATCGCCGCTTCCAGTAACCTCGTCGGAAGCTACCACGCCATGTTCGACGGCATCCTCAACTCGACCGCCGGACAGCTCATCACCAAGGTGGGTGCCGCTGCCGCAGTGATCCTGGCCTTGGGACTTATCCTGGGAGGAATCAGCAGGTTGCTGGGACGCACCAACAAGCTGGTCTCTATGTTCTGTCCAAGCGCCGCACGAGTCGTCGTCGTTCTCGCCGTCATCTTCATCTTCGCTGGCCCGACCGTGACCATTCCGGCATTGCTGACAGCTCTTGACTGGATCGTCAACGCCGTGGGCAACCAAGGCAAAGACTACCTCGGAGTCTGATCGGGGGGCATATTCATGGGCGAGCAAAGACAATTGCATCCAAGGGAAACCATGGATGACATCACCGAGGTCTCATCCACCGCATCCATTGAACGTAAGAACACGTTCATGATCACGAAAAGCACGGAAGCTCGATCCAAGACCGTGTTTTCGACAATCATCGGCGGTGTTATAGGACTGTTGATCTGTCTTATGCTCGCCCCGATCATCGGCATCACATTCGGCGTGGTGTTCATCCTCATCGGCTTGGTCGCCGCGCCATTCCTCATGGTCGGCCAAGTTAAAGACCGGACCCAGCAGGTCCGATGGAAAAGACTTCTCAGGAGATTGCAGAGCCGGAACATCGCCGGAGAGGTTTTCTACCCCAATTCGAATCAGCCAGAGCATCTAAGCAGTCTGAAGGAGATGTGGATACTGTGAGCGCTTCAACTCAAATGCAGCCCAGCCTCCCGGTCAGGATGAAAGCGCGACGGAACATGCTGTTCATTGTTCTGCTCGTCGTTCTGATGACAGTGGTCGTACTGCCCTCCCAAGCATTCGCCATGGTCGAAAACGACGGAGGCGCGAGTGCTCCGGCATGCGCTACGACCACAAGTACCCAAGTCGATTACACGACATGTCTTCCGTCAGGCCGATGGGGAAGCAATGTCGGCAGCATAACCAGCCGCATCGAACCATCGAGCGGCATCCTTGGTTTCATCGCCAACGTGCCGGCCCTGATCAGCCATACGACGAGGGACACCCTGCCGCACATGCTGATGCAGATCACACAGCTCTGCTGGTCATCCGCCCTTTCTCTAAGCCAGTTCGCGGCAAGCTTCACCCCATTGAAGACCGCCGGAGCGTCGGTCGACCACGCCACGGCGAAACTTATCGACAATGTCATGGCCGGCGGCATCCCCGCAGCGTTGATGGTGACCGCCATCGTCGTATGGCTTCTCGCGGCGGGATTCGACATCGGGACCACGAAAGAGGCAAGCAGACGACTGCTTGCCACAGTGTTGTGCCTTGCGACTCTCATCGTTTTGGGGACAGGAGCCTCGAAAACCGCGGAGAATGCGACCGAACCGGCGACCGGCAGCCCCTGGTGGGTCGTCAACACCATCAACGGCGCAGTCAACAAGCTCACCGTCGGACTTGATCTAGACGGGTTGAACGACGGCGAATCGAACATGATGGCGTTCAGCAACAAAGCGCTCAACCGTGATACGAACTGCCAGGATTACCTGTATGCCATGCACCAGCAGTACGACACCGCGACCAGTGGCAACGGGGGAGACACATCCTCTATCACCAAGGCCGTGAACCGCATGTGGGAGGAAACAGCTCTCCGATCATGGGTGACGACGCAATGGGGTAATCCGTCAGCGGGGCCGAACACGCCATCAGGCGTGGCTGCCAACGCACAGCAAGCGTACTGCCATGTGCTTGACATGAACGCGAACACTGATCCTGCGGTGCAAATGACATTGACGAATGCGGCAACCGGTTTGAGTATCGATTCCGACACAGCAGAATGGTTGTTCAGCGAACACGGTTGGATCGACCCTCAGGACAGTTCCGTCAATGACAAGGAAAAGGAGCAGAACGATCGAGATAAATATGTTCGGCTGACCAGAGCAGGAATCTTTTGGGAGACCTGCGGCGTCAACGGCAGTGGGAAGGTGTACGGCCGTGACGGCTGGAGCATCCTCGTCAAAAACATGGGGGACAAGGATACAGGAGCCATCAAAAACGGGAAGCTCACCGTCAGACTGAAGAAAGATGGGTTCAGCGACATCTCAGGCGGGAACGGGGCTCACTTCTACGGGGACGATGACAAGATAGACCAGAACATACTCCAATTGTGCAATGTGGCTTTGGGCACAAAACAATTCAAAGGCGACCAGTACCAGGCATTTCACAACGACAATGACTTCCGTGATTCGAGCGGCAACGTCCAGAACACGAACATCGCCGATGCCGCGAACTTGGGCTGGCGTTTCGATATACCCAACGTCGGTGGGACTTGGCGTGAAGCCAACCTTGGTGACACGCAGGATTCCTCGACCGGTCAGGGCGCGATGCGCATCACCTTGGACAACCTGTACGGCAATTCGGCACCTGACAATCTGGGCGCATTCGGATCCGTGCTCGGTGGCATCTGCAACATGATCGTATGGGGATTGCTCAGCGTCATCCTCATCATGACCAAGCTCATGCTCGTCCTGATGGTGCTGTTCCTCGTCGTAGCATTCCTCGTGAGAGCTTTCCCCATAGGCGAGGCTCCGAAGAACGTGCTGAAGAACTGGGTGAAATACACGTGCAACCTGAGCATGACCGGCGGATTGTATTCGGCTTTGGGTGCCATCGCCACGTTCATCTGCCAGCTCACGTTGAAGTTCTGTTCCGAAATGAGCAGCAGCTTCATGTACAACGTGATCAGTGGTTTCAGCCCCGTGCTTGCAATCGCCGCCATCAGCCTGTTCTGCACCAGCGTGCTCAAGATCGGCAACCCGTTCAGTTTCAAAGCGATGATGGGAATCGCCACTGGAGGAGCCATGGCAGGCGGAGTACTGGCCGGACTCAGCAGAATCCGCGGAGGAATAAGCAGCGGTCTCCACATGGGACGGTTCCTCACAGGCCGAAACCACGGTGGCATGTCCAGTCGCAACGCCGGACCACGACACAAGACGTTTGGTCCTACCGCAGGCGAAAGCAAACTCGACTCCATGCTCGATTCGGAGAGGAAGAATCTTGACCTCGACGGCGGCGGCCGCAACCTGTACGGACGCAACGCGAAAGAATACGATGCGATCGCAGCCCGCGGAGCAGACTCCCTCAGTTATAGATGGGGGCGTATGAACGAAGGCACCGTACGCGGGTCCCTCGCAGGAGTCGCCGCACGTTTCGCCAACCGAGCCGACAGAGCTCAGGCGTTCATGACGGGCGGCATGTCCTACGATGATCGCGTCAAGAACTATATGGCCCGCCATCCCGGCGCATCGCTCGGCCGCGCCCGTACCATAGCAAAAGGCGCAAGCCTGCTTAATCAGACCGCACGCGGCCTGGGCGGGGGAGCTATGCTGTTGGGTGCGACAGGCAAGGCAGCCCTAGGTGTCATGCGATCCCAACCGTTGCGTGACGTGGTCAAGCGTGGCGTCAAAGTCGCGGCGACCGGTATCGCCGCCGCCGCACTCGCATCCAACCCGATCACATTGCCGGCAGGTGTAGTCGCATGGGGTAAGCTCGCCACCAACCGTGACCTCTGGCATGGAGCCAAGGTCGGAATCGGCGCACTGGGAGCTAGAGCGGAGAAGAGCCACAACGAAATCCTAAGCCTGGGGCAACGGCCTACGACGGTCATGACTCCGATCGAACAGGTCGAAGACAATCCGTTTGATCTCGATGAATCATTGAACGCGATGCACTCCGAGGACGGAAGTCTCAACTCCGATGGAAACAAGGCGTTCGGGGTGGTGGAGAACAGCATGATGCACAACTTCCGGCAACAGGGCCACATGAGCGAGCAGGAAGCCGCCGACGCATTGGAGGGCGCGCGTATCACGGGAGAGGTCAAGGAAGCAGCGGCGAAATACTATGCGAACGCCAACGCGCCGAAGAACCCACCTCGCCAGAAAACGTCTGATGAGTTCGAAACGGATGGAGATGCATTCTGATGGACACCGACACTGTTACTCAGACGGCTGGGCAGGGAGCCGCCGATTTCCTCACCGTCCTGTTCTCTTGGATGTTCACGCCAACGGGAGCCGTGCTGACCCTGCTCCTGTTGGCGGTCGGCGGTGTCAGCGTATTCATGAGGATCATGGGACGTTCGATGAGAATGTTGTCCGTTGCGGCGAGGATATGCGCGGGCCTGTTCTTCGTGTGGGTCATCAGCGGCGTCCTGGAGGCGATGGGCATTCCCATCCGTGAATGGATGCAGGGGATCGCTAGTCAGCTCCCGGATTTGGGCGCGTTGCTCAAAGCGTTTTTGGAGAGGCTGTTGTTTACGGCATCCTAAAATTTTCGCAAAGAACTGTGGAAATGCGGGAATGGTTTGGCAGATGAATGCGGAAGCGTTTTTCTGCCTGATCATTCCCGCATTGTGTTGTTTTCCTGTTGATGGGGAGAGCTGGTTCCACAAAAAAATGCGCCTCTGCTACACTGAATGTGGCCACACAAAAAAAGCGCGTCCCACGCCTCCACCTTGGCGGCGGAAACGTGAACAGAGGAGAAAACAGCATGCTGAAAAGCACGATTCTTGTCGCGGTCGCCGACATCAAAGGCGGCGTCGGAAAAACGACGACAGCCATGCTCATCGCCGGATGCCTCGCCCGGCGCGGAGAACACGTCACGGTTCTGGACGCCGACAACACCGGTGGCGCGACGCTCTGGGACGAATACGTGCGAATCGAGGACGATCGTCGTCGCAAAGAAGACGAAGCCAACGGGACTCCGCACAAACCCTACAAGCTGGGTTTCGACGTGATCCAAACCAATGACGTGATCCTCGGAATGCCCGACAGGATTCGCGAACGCTACAAAGGATGGGTCATCATCGACACGCCTCCATCCGATGCGGGAACGGTGCAGACGGCACTCCAGGCGGCCGACGTGTCAATCATCCCCTGCCAACCATCCATCAGCGATTTGAGCCATGCAGGGAAAACCTATGCGGCCGCCAGAAACGGCATCATCCTGCTCACGCGAGTGAAAGCGCGAACCAAACTCGCGCGTGACGCAGTGAAACAATTGGATGATCTGGAGGCAACACGATTCGAAACGGTCATCCACGAGCGGGAAGCCATCAAGAATCTGTACGGAACCAACCAGATAGACAACAGGGATTACACTTCCGTCACCCAAGAGCTCATTGACCTCGTCAAACAGTTCGGCATCGAGTAGGAGAGTTGAAACATGGTAAAGAATATCAACAGCGCTTTCGGACGCGGCCTGCAGGACACTCGCGACATGGGGCGTCGGCCTCTCCTATCCGAATCCCCCGAACCGAAGATGACGGTCGAGGCTCCCGAGCAGAAAGCAGTCTCTGAAGCAATCCCGGAAGATCATGAGACGAAAACGAATGAAGCATCCGGGAGGGCCGGCCGGAGGAAGCCCGTGTATTCGTTCGACCGGAGGCTCGGCACGAACCTGACGGATGAAAACTATCTCGCGCTGCGGATCAAGTCGGTCGAGACGAACATGACCACGCAGGCTCTTCTTAACGCCGCGGTGGAACAATGCTTCGTCAACGGAGGACTTGACATGGAGCTGGCCAGAAAATACGCGCAGACCCGCTGACGCAAAAAAGAGACTCGGCTCATATTCCGAGTCTCTTTTTTTCTTTTCCCGACTTCCACCGCTTTCACGCTGAGACTCCGGATAGTCTGACACTAGATAGCACGTTCAGATTCTCAAGGAGACGAAGTGGCACGAAAAGCATCCGTTGAATCTCCAATGGACATCACCGAAGACAAACGGAAGAACGAAGTCGAACTGACGGCAATCAAACGCGCCATGCGAAACACCCGCTGGTGGAAAGTTTTCATCACCGTGTTCATGATCGCCGGAATCGTCGCTCCCGTCATCAGCGTTCGCGCAATCAGCACGCTGCAGGACATGGGTTCCATGTTGAGCGCGAAATACAAGGAGATCAGCGTAGACAAACCAGGGAAACAGGCAGCCTTGGCGTCCGTCAACAAATGGTTGGACACAAACAAAGGACCATTCCGTTACGGGACCACGAACCTGTTATGGGATTCGGCGACAAAAGTCGGATCCAGTGACGAGGACACCGGAACAGGAAAGGAACATACCGACTGGTGGAGCCACCAGTTCTCATTGACCGACCTGTCTGACGGATCCACCCGCGACGTGACCCAGCTCATTTCATGGAAGAACAACGTGGCCACCGCAGTGGGAGACCCAACAGTGCTGCCGTTGAAAGCAAGCGGCGCTGGCGGAGCACAATCCTATACGCCATCCGGATACTCTCGCATCGACCAGGCGGCCAGCTTCCAGAACGTCGTCAACGCTTGGGCGAAAGCCTACATCGGGAAAGACAGCAACGCGTTCACCGTGCTGGTCGGGGATCCGAACAGCGAGCACGCCTACCAGCCAGCAGCCATCGGAACATTCAAAAACGTGAGCATCAACTGGCTTGTGGAGTGCGACAAGAACGGGCAATCCGTGCCAAAGGAACAATCCAGTGACACGCCTCCCTATGCTGCGGCGTCGATCAGCATCACATTCGAACCGTATGCCGCGATGCAAGACAGTTCCGATAAGGGAAGCGACACGTCATCTTCGGACAACACCGGTGGCTCGACCGTCAAGACGAACATCACCGTACTGGTCAAGAACCCTACATCCGGTAACGCGAAGATCATCGACTGGGGAGCGGATGGCAGCGTCAGGACGTTGAGTCCCTATGCGAACGCACTGAGCAAAAGCGACGTGACCTCGGCGAGCTCCGACGACGAGACCGGCGGCACCGATTCCGCCGGGACCACATCGCAGGACATCCAGTCTGATGATTCCACTGCCGACGGTTCCCAGGCATCATCGGGCAACGGCACGTCGGACAACACCTCAGACGGCACATCGTCGGACGGTACGGCATCCGACAGCCAGAACAACTAAGGAGACCATCATGGCCAATGACAAGAAACCGGAACTTCCCCCATTTGCGGAATTCGTCAACAGCAACGCCGACCTGTTCGGAGCGATCATCGTCATCCTATTCGGCATCGCGGTCGTCTGGACTATTATCAGCGGACTGTTCTAGAAGAGGAAACCGTCGTGGCATCGAGAAAAAACAAGACCGGCATAACCGTCGCCGGCATCCTTGGCGGCTTGGCCATCGTGCTCATAGCCATCATCGTCATCATCCAAACCGGAGTATGGGCCACGGTCGCCCCACAATTCGGGTTGCCTGCAATAACCAGCATCAGTCAGATACTTCCGAGCGAAGACTCCATGCAGAAAACAAACATCGGCTTGGGGTTGAAAAAACCGGACCTGTCGAAAATCGAAGGCCAGATCAAAGACGGTCTGACCTCCTCGGGGAACACCGGAGAAAAGGATTCCACGAACACGGATATGGGAGCGAGCGGACTGCCGGCTTCCGCAGCAAGCCCCATGAGCGTGTCCGAAGCCATCACAGCCGCCCGGAACCTCCCGACCGAAACACCCCATACGAAGGGCTACAATCGCGCCGAGGATTTCGGGGACTGGCAGAACAGCGACCAGCTTTGCGGATATGGAACCACCCGCGACTACATACTCAACCGTGACTTGACCGATCCGGTCATGGACTCCAATTGCAAGGTGCAATCCGGGACACTGCATGACCCCTATACGGGCCAGACCATCAACTTCCGGAAGAGCGTCGTGAAGAACGGGAAGACCGTCAGCGGAGACAGCACCGCAGTGCAGATCGACCATGTGGTTGCCTTGAACGACGCATGGGCCTCCGGCCTGTGGAAGAACTCAAGGAAAAACGATCGCGTGAAATACGCGAACGATCCGGACGTGCTGCTTGCCAGCCAGGGGGATGCCAACAATGCGAAAAGCGAGGGCATCAACCTGTACGGGAGCGGTGTCCCCAAGAAGTCCGTCGGACGATGGGCCGCATCCACCCCATCCGTCTGGCTGCCGAGCAACAGCGGCTACCAGTGCTCCTACATGGCCAAGCGCGTCTACATCAAAGACAAGTATGGACTTTCCATGAGCAGTTGGGAGAAAAGCGAGACGATCGGGTTCCTGCAGCAATGCCAGGCGAAAGAAAATTAAGCCATCTGATTGTTTCAATATATCGCCTGTTGTTTCGGAAACACTACGGTAGGTTGAGATATCAGGATGAGGGCCTATGTTCTCTCGACCCGAATCCTCTCGATGGCAATCCTGATTTTCCTCGGATTCTCCTATGGTGCGGCTTTCCTTTGTGGACTTTTTGGGTGAGCCGCACCTTTTCTTTTTTCTGAAACAATTCTGTTATGCCTGTTAAACTGAATATATCTACATAAAGCATGGAACAGCAAGGAGATCCATTGTCTGAAGACAAGACCGAAAAACTCGGCGACTTTATGCGCCGCGTAAAAGACGACACGGTGCTCAACCTGTACTTCGTCACGGAGACCGGGTCGAAAAGAATACCGACACCACTGTTCGGCAACCCCACTGCGGAACAGCTGAGGGACAACAGGTACCTGCAATCCCAGGTGGTCGCATCCCGCAAGCACTATTGCAATGAGGTGATCAGCAGCGGGTGGACCGTCCACGTGGATACCAAGTTCGATCAGGAGGCTTTCGAGAATGCCTAAAGTGGATAGAGGCTGGAGAATCTGCGGACGTCAGTTCGGCTTTCTCGGCACCAGGCGCCTGCCTTAAACCGTGAATATCTTTCATTGGGATTTTCTTCTACGATATATGCCTGTTATACTGAATATATCCACATAGTTAATTGAAGGAAGACCCACCAATGAGCCACGCAGCCAACACAAGCATCCAAGACATCCAAAACGGAATAGGAGACTTCGTGCTCCGTCCCGAAGCAGACCGCAACAGCCTCGACGGCTATATGAAACTACCCGAACAAAACCGTCTCAACACCTGCTCCCATGGATGTCTCATCGAACAAGGCGTGAAATCACACATGACCTACCACGATGACGGCAGCGGAGACTGGACACTCTGCAAAGACGACCCGGACTATGGGCAGTATGTCGCAGCAGGCAATCCAACGAGCGTTCCCGCGAATCCCGTCATCTGAATAGAAAGAACGAAATCATGTCCATTAAGTCAGCGCAAGCGAAACAACAGCTCAGAAACAGCGATGGCACATTCGCCAACGAGAACAAGAATGCGGGATTTCCCTCCAACGACATGATTCAGCGTGCCTCCAAATTGTTAGCGAAAAGCTCGGCGACCGTTGATGAGCCGATCATCAAGCCCTCCGTGAAGTCGGAAGGCTACATGGGATCCACCGCCATCACCGGCGGCAAATACGATGCCAGTCGCAGTCCGGCGGAAAACGCGAAACTCATGCGCGCGGACATCAAAGCATTGCAGAAGAACGGTCAACTTCCAAAAGATTGGAAGATCGGAGTCCGAACAAGTACAGGTTCCGCAAGTTGGAGAGCCCGATTCACCATCCAACTGCCGGAAGGCGAATCCTCCACATACGTGCCGACCCACGCCGAATATATGGCTGCGGATTCCGAAGACCGGATCATCGGTCCGGAACACAGGGCCGGACGAGGAATCATCGAAGCTCATGGAGGAAGCGCCTCCTCCGACGAATGGGATGAAACAGCACGGCGAATCAACCAGAAAATCCAGAACAACGAACAGCTGACCGTAGAAGAGCAAGCCTGCGTCATCGAAACTCCAAAAGTCCGCAACGCAAAGAAACTCTGCCAGCAGGTCGGCGACCAGTACACGTATCAGAACAACAACGCCATGGTCGACTACTTCGACACGGACGGATACGTCACCGTGCAAGCCGTGACCGGAATCAAGAAACCAGAAAACAATGAGTGAACCAGTACGAAACTTCAAACAAATCATTCGGATCAAAGGCACCGGCGATGACGCTTACCCAAATCCCGGAACGTTGATGCTATGGGGAGACAACTGGACGTTGTTGGATTGGATCCGGCAACACACGGACTACAGCAAGGACACCAGAACAACCCCCGTTGACGTTGACGTGCTGACTCGGCTTCACGAGTATGCGACCGGTATCGCCAACCAGAACGGGCGCCATGATGTTCGACGTGGTGAGGCCGCGTGCATCGTCGCCGGAGTGGAATCCGTGCAATCCTATCTGCGACGCAACCCTGGCGTGGAACTCGAATTCGCATTGATTCAAACGGATTCGCATCCATCAGCCCACATCGAAGGAGAAGCCTAATCGTGTCCGAGAAAATCGACCTGCAGCAGGAAGCATTGAATGCCTTGAAGGATGCAGGCCTTGGAAGTAACAGCCTCAGACAAGCATCATCAAAGAGAGGAAAACAATTGAGCGTGAACCAACCGTTGACGGACAGCGAAGCCAAGAAAATTTTCATAAACGGCGCGGAGGACTTCTATTCACTGTCGGCAAACCCGCAATTCTCCAACGTAGCCGAACTGTTTGACGCCTGGCTTACCGAGCATGATCGCCAACTGCTGGCCAAAACGGAAACCGAAGCAGGGAAACGAATCTCCAGCGAACTCAAACTCGAACATGCAAGCGACGCCCACGCCCGAACGGAACCATCCCGCGCATACATTCAAGGATGCAAGGCCGCGAGAAGCCTGCTCGAGGACGCCATCCGAGACATGACGCAAGAACAGGGGACGCTATGAGTTTCACCGAGAAGAAATTCGTCGCAATCCACTGCGACGAATGCGATGAACAATACGACCCCGAAGACGGCAGCGCTTATTACACAGACAAAGACGACGCAGACGATGACGCCAGTTCCGACGGATGGCAATTGGATGGAGACGAAAACCACTACTGTCCGCAACACTGGCATCTGACCTGCAGCAAATGCGGGAAAACAGCAATGGGAAACCATGACGAACTCATTGAAAACGGATGGGACTGCGCCACAGACGAGTGGCTGTGCCCGGAATGTCATTAAGGAGAAAATTTGAGCAAATTCTACGAACCATTAAAAACAATCGTCGAAAAGGATGATTGGAAGATCGTCGAGGAGAACGAACACACTCTGGCCTGTTCCTGTAACGGGTTGAACGGCTGGGCTATCAGCGGCATGAGTGTGGTGGAATATTCGCAACGACGTTTGGCTTTCTTCCGGGACAATAGGCTGATCGGTGAAATCAAACTGTATGACCTTGACCTGGCGGGACGAGTCGTTGATGAATACATGACCGGCGGGTTCACTCCGACCATGTTCATTTCCTTGGATACGACGATGGAACAGTGGTGCCAGCAAATCGAAGACGCCTATGCAGGAGTGCTGACTGGACTTGAAGAGGAGGAAGATGCTGATGCCGGAAGCCAATGAGAGCATTGCACCTTTCACTCTGCTGGGTGGAATCCTGTATCTAAACGAGTTCGAACTGTTGCCGGGACTGTCGGCTGACGCTTGCCGGAATATCGGACGACTGCGGCGTAAAGCCGTATCCGCTCATCTGGTAGGTGACAGGAAAACGGTTGTCTCCTGTGCCAGACAGATCAACCGTGTGGTCGAAGCAGACAAGCGACGCCGAGAACGACTCTCCTCCAAGAAAGGTCGGCCGACACCGAAACAGAAACCGGCACAAAAGAAGAAGAACACTGGTCCCAGATACGATGCCGAATACCGGCGCTTCAGGGAACAGTTCATGCGTGATGTGACCGATCCGAAGAAAATCCGTGAAGCAGACCGTCTCGCATTCTTCAGTGGCACGCAAATCATTCTTGAAAACTAGCAAAAGGAAAGAATCTTGAAACATCCAATCCTTATCAGCCTCAGCATCATGCTGGCCGCAATCATCGCAGTCGCCGTGCGCCTTGCAAAAGACCCAGTCTGATCATGCCCCGATATCATAGTCGAGCCGAACGAGCAGCCGACCTGCTCCAGTCGCGTCGTTCCACGGTGGAATCCGTCGCCAAGCAGACCGGTTTACCCGTCGATATCGTTCGCCAGATCAACGAGCCTATCGCCAAACGTCTGGCGGAGCAGGATGCGGTGGATGCCGCGGAACGTAGCATGAGGAAAGCCGAAGCGAAGATAATGCGCGAACAGTATCCGTGCCCGCTTTGCTCCACTGGTCATGCGGAACCGCATGACTGCGACACGTTCCTTCCCCTCGGGTTCATACACGGTGGCGAACGTGACGGACAAATGGACGGCTTCTGGTGCCACCCGTACTTCTGCTCCTGTTCGAACCAACGGTGCATCGCCTGCAATATTTTCCCCAGCAAAAGCAGAGAGGAAGCCGTCGAACGGTTCTGCGCCGGAGACTTCGCCCACGAAGACGATTTCATCGAACTGAAAACCGGCAAACGTTACCACTATTCGCAATACGGTATCGAACAGCAGATCCTCCGGTACCTAGCACATTGGAGCGCGGAGCAGGTCAAAAGGCTCGGCTTCGACTCGAAGCTCGTGGACACCCTGGCCATGCAACGGACATTGGATCGCATGGGCGACAAATACGTTGACGTGTTCGACACGACGCTACTATGCCCTAACTGCGGGATGAAAGGCGAATATCGGAAAGCCGTCAGCCCGATCACTCATACGAAAACATGGTGGCGGGTCGGCTGCCCATACTGCAAAACCCGCACCAGATACTCGTTTCCCTCTCAGAGAGAAGCTGCGGAAAAATTCGAATCCGCCCAACTGGATACCAAACCATCAATCCTTAACGAAAAGAGCAAATTGTAATGGCAAGCAACTTCTACAAGGCGGGTGCGGCTGCGATGACCTCGAACAAGGACGATTGGGAGACCCCGCAATCCTTGTTCGACCAGCTGGACGAGGAATTCCACTTCACTCTCGATGCCGCCTCAAACGACCAGAACGCAAAATGCGAACACCACTACACAGTCGAAAACAGTGGCCTAGAACACTCATGGGAGGGAGAGACGGTTTTCTGCAATCCTCCCTACGGGCGGAACATCGGTGATTGGATACGCAAAGCCTCACAAGAAGCCAGCAAACCTGACACTCTCGTAGTCCTATTGGTTCCCGCACGCACTGACACCCGCTGGTTCCAGAACCATATCCTGCACCGTGCGGAAGTCCGGTTTCTGCCCGGACGTTTGAAATATGAGGTGAATGGGCAGGCCGGTGAAGCGGCGCCATTCCCCAGCATGATCGTGATCATGAGAACAGGAGAAAGATGACGCATGAGCTTCAGCTCCGTCAATACGCAGTACGAGGACTCGTTGGAGAGTGACCCTGCCCTGGTGAAAAAAAGATAGAAGAAGATAGGAACAAGAAAGGACAGCATCTGGCTGCTGTCCCAGATGACATCCTCGCCTTGGTCTGACTGCAAACAAAGAAAAACCCCTTCGCGTTTTTCCCCGATGGAATACGCGAAGGGGAAGAATCTTGCTCGGCAAGACGGGGATGGCAAGAGTGCCGGGATTGATCGCGAAGGTCCTGGGCGCCATATGAGCCATTAGCCCGAAAGCCTATACTTTGGATATATCGATTTGATGTAGCGAGGAGAACGGGTCATGCCGACTTTGGAGTGGATGGGAAAGAGCAAGGTGGTCGCATACCACCGTCAAGTGCCGTACCGTGTACTCGAACGCATCCCTGAAAAGAGCGTTTTGGATTCGCATGGATCCGATTGCGGCAACATGATCATCCACGGGGACAATCTCGAGGCGCTCAAGGCGCTGCTGCCCGAGTACGAGGGGAAGGTGGATTGCATCTACATCGATCCGCCATACAACACCGGCAACGAGGGATGGGTCTACAACGACAACGTGAACGATCCGCGAATCAGGAAATGGCTCGGCGAAGTGGTCGGCAAAGAGGGCGAGGACTTCTCACGCCATGACAAATGGCTATGCATGATGTACCCCAGACTCCAGCTGCTAAAGAAATTATTGAGCCAGTCCGGGGCCATCTTTATCAGCATCGACGATAATGAATATGCTTATCTGAAGCTTGTCTGCGACGAGATATTCGGATCTTCGAACTTTCAATCCGATGTCATATGGCAAAAGCGTTATACGAGAAGCAACAATACTGTGGACTTCACAAATGTGACGGAACACATCCTTGTTTATTCCCGGAGTTCGGAATTCGTCGTAAATCTTCTTCCACGCAACGAGCAGACGGATAGAGGCTACACCAATCCAGATAATGATCCAAAAGGGCCTTGGATTACCTCATCCTTTGTAAACCCTGCCACAAAAGAAGCCAGACCTGGTTTGGTCTATGAGATAGAAGCCCCTGATGGACGACGGGTCACCCATCCGACCCATGCTTGGAAGCAAAGCAAGGAGAACTGCGAGAAATATCAGGCTGAAGGACGTTTCTGGTGGGGACTGGATGGCAAGGCCAAATATCCCCGTCTCAAGCTTTATCTCTCCGAAGCGAGAGGACTTACGCCGATTAACTTCTGGTCTCATGAATACGCAGGCAATACTGATATGGGCGGTAATGAAATCAAAGAGATTCTAGGAGCGAAAGTCTTCGATTATCCGAAACCCTCGCTTTTGATTAAACGCATTCTTGAGCATGCGACTTCAAAGAACTCCATTGTTCTTGACTCTTTCGCCGGTTCTGGAACGACTGCTCAGGCCGTTTTGCAAAAAAACGAGGAAGACGGGGGCAGTCGTCGTTTCATTCTCGTCGAAATGAATGATTATGCAGACTCAATTACTGCCGAGCGCAGCCGCAAAGTAATCGGTGGCTACGGTAATCATGAAAAGATCGATTCCGGTTTCTCCTACTACGAGCTCGGCCCTGTGATGTTTGACGCCGATGGCGGTCTCAACGCTGACGTGTCCGAGGCCGAGATCCGCAGGTATATCTGGTATTCGGAGACCAAGGCCCCGTATGCCGACATGACCGCCGAACATCCCTACCTGCTCGGAGTGCTGGGGGAGACGGTCTACTATCTCGCGTATGAGCCCGACGGGGAGACCACGTTGGGGCCTGGACTGCTGAGACAGCTGCCCAGACGCGGCACGCCTACGGTCATATACGCGGACCGGTGCGTGATTGACGACGACAAGTTGAACGAATTGAACGTGGTGTTCAAGCAGATTCCACGACAGATTGCGAGGGTTTGATCATGGAGCTTAAGAAATACCAGAGGCGTGTCCTGGATTGCGTGCGCGACTACGCCAGACTCGTCGATTCCGCCAACGGTAATGGCCGAGAAGCCTATGAAGAATATCTAAACCGGCGCGATCTCCATATCGGTGAGGGACAGGTCCGTAGTTATTCCGCGGACCTCGGGACAGTGCCGAAGGTGTGCGTCAAAGTGCCTACAGGCGGCGGAAAGACTTTCATCGCCGCGAACGCGCTCAAGGTGCTGGACGACAGTCTTCCCCCGGTGCAGACAAGGGCCGTGGTGTGGCTTGTGCCCCGCAAGGAGATTCTGCGCCAGACCATCAGGCAATTGCGTGATCCCGCCAATTACCTCCGCATCGCCATAGACCGTGACTTCTCCCACAGGGTCGAAGTGCTCGACAAGGAACAGGGACTTGCCGGCCGCGGTCTTGACGTCTCTTCCGTGAACGACCAGTTGACCATCTTCGTGCTGTCCTACGACTCGTTCAAAAACAAGGAGGGTCGTAAGGCATATCAGGAGAACTCCGCCCTCATGCAGTTGACCAACTACCAGAAGGCGTCCGGCATGGCGGTCGACGTAGAGGGCGCCGACGACACCGCTCTGATCAGCGCGCTTGCCGGCCTGAACCCGATAGTCGTGGTGGACGAGTCCCATCACGCGAAGTCCGACCTGTCCCTGGGGATGCTGCGCAACCTCAATCCCCGGTTCGTTCTCGAATTGACCGCCACGCCATCGTCCAAATCGAACGTGATTGCCAGGGTCTCGGCCCTCGAACTCAAGAAGGAGCAGATGGTCAAACTTCCCGTCATCGTTTACCGTCGCGACGGCAAGCGCGAGGTGGTGGAGGATGCCATACTGCTCCAACGACGACTGGAGCTCATCGTCGGCAGGGAACGGGAGAAGACGGGACGCTACATTCGCCCCATCGTCCTGTTCCAGGCGGAACGCAAGGGAAACAATGACGCCGAGACCTTCCGCAAGCTCAAGGAGAAGATCGTCAACGCCGGCATCCCCGACGAGCAGATAGCGATACGCACCGGCGACGTGGACGAGCTCAAGGACGTGGATCTCATGTCCGAGGAATGTCCGATACGGTTCATCATCACGGTGGAGGCGCTGAGCGAGGGCTGGGACTGCCCGTTCGCCTATGTCCTGGCAACCGTCGCGAACAAGCAGTCGAAGACCAACGTCGAGCAGATAGTCGGCCGCGTACTCCGCCAGCCATACGCGGTCAGGGCTAAGGCGCGTGCATTGAACATCTCCTACGTGCTCACGTCCTCGACCGACTTCAACGAGACCATCGACCAGGTCGTCGCCGGTCTGAACGGCGCGGGATTCTCCAGGAACGACGTCGTGACAAGCCAAACGGCAGAGGAAACCAACGACGTCCGACACATCCAGGACGAACTGGCCGACACTCACGATGATGATTCCGACCCGGATGCCGGCCATGAACATGACGACCTGAACGGAATGGTATTCACCGACGTGGCCTCATCCCTGCCGGAAACAGACACCGAAATCAACAAGCCGTCAGGACGCGTCGACCAGATCATCGCCGAATCCACAAAGGCCGAAGAGGATTTCGAGCAGCAGGTCGAGGAAACCGGTGACCATGCGTTTGACGAGGAGGCCTCGGGACTGGGGGAGGAAGACGCCATGCGTTATTCGATAAGGAACGCCGTCGAAGAAAGCGTCAAGGGATTGAGACTGCCGCGTTTCATGATCAGACAGCAATCCTCCGGCAGCAACCTCTTCGCGGAACTCGATGACGGAGATGTCGCGGAGCTCGACTCGGCGTCGCTGCTTGAGAACTTCCATGCGGGCAAGTGCTCCACCCAGGGAATCCATTTCAGCCCGCAGGCCATCCGCGACGCGAAACAGATCGACGTGGACAGTGATTCCCATGTGCGCGTCAAATGGATGAGCACGGACCAGATGGCGATGACACGGGCATTGTTCGCGAAGGATGCGACGGACAACAAACGCAAGACAATACGAGACGGTCTGCTCAACGAGACGAGAATCCAGGCGCGGAGACTGTACGGCGACGGCGAACTAAGAAGACTTCTGCGGAACGTCGTCGAAGACATGGACAACGAGCAGTTGAACGACGCATACGACAATCTGGGGGCATACGCCCGCATCGTCAGCGACGAGGTGGACCGCCAGGCGGCAAAGTTCAAACGAGACGAATTCAACAGGCTCAGGGACACCGGCACTGTCTATCTTGATCCATGCTATGAGCTGCCGGCATCATTCACTCTTAGGAAACCGTTCGATTCCCTTCCCAACTCCCTGTACGAGGCGGAGGAAGACAGCATGAACAACCTGGAACGCGACATGGCCGACATGCTCGCCAACACCGACGGCATCCTCTGGTGGCATCGCGTCACGGAAAAACGACACGGGGAGTTCTCCATCAACGGGTTCATCAACCATTATCCCGACTTCTTGGCGATGACCAGGCAGGGAAAGATCCTCGCCATCGAAACCAAGGGCGAGATGCTGAAGAACGACGACAGCCGCGACAAGCTGGAACTCGGCAACATCTGGGCCAACGCGGCCGGCGGCGCATACCGCTACTTCATGGTGTTCGCACACGATCCGCTAGAAGGAACCGGAGCCTATGCCATCGACGAGTTCAGACAGATTCTCGGACAGATCGGCTAGGAGAGGAACCATGGATGATGAACAGACCGGTTACATGGGCGTGACCAGATGGGTGAGTTTCAGCCATCACGGCGAACCCGAGTCGGGCGAGGCCCGGACCATGGACGACGGAAGCGTGTGGGCGCGCATCGCTGGCCCGGACCCGAAAGGTGACGACGACCGGTGGGTGATGCTCCTGGATCCTGCCGGCGTCGAAGCGTCCGGCGTGAGCGAAGTGCGGTTCCATGACGTGACCGTGAGCGTGGCCGCAGGGGTAGGCCGCAAAGCATGTGGACATGGGTGCCCGCGACACTGAGCCTGACCGCCTGATTAGGCGTTGAGCGGTGTGCCACAGTTGGGGCAGAAGTTGGTTTGTCCGTCCAATGGCTGACCGCATTTGGGGCAGTTGTTCGTTATTGCCGGCTGGGGGATAGGGGCTGGAACGGGTGAGGTCACAGGCATCGGCACAGTGTTCGTCACCGGCGCTGCTAGCGCAGGAGCCTGTTGTTTGACTGCCGAGGTGAACAGTCTGACGACACGTGGCGGAATATTGTCCACCGGCAGCAGGCTCAGGGATTGGATTTCCGCAACCAACTGTCCAGGCGTCACGACACGAACATTGCCCGGCCAGACGGCTTCGCTGACATCCGGGTTGCCGTTATGTCCGCCCGGTACCATGCAGACCATCCATTGGGCTGCCACGTGATAGGTTTCGAGCGTGGACGCCCAATTATCGCGTTGGGTTGCCATGTTCTCGCTCATCTTGACCACGGGTGTTCCGTCCGAGCCTTTGATGAGGGCTCGACGGCTGATGCTCATGCGCACCAGGTTTCGTGGATCCAGGTTCACGTATTTGGTGTCGCTGCCGCCCTTGTAGTTCTTCGCGTCCACGAACCAGGCATGCACCTGCTGTTGCGGGTCTATGCCGACCAGCACGCAGTCGATGTCCGCGTTGATGGGCTGGCGGTTCTCGTTGAGCCCGTACAGGGACCAGAAGGAGATGACGTTGAGCCGCATGTAGGCGATGATTCTGGCCAATGCGGATTCGCCCTGCTGGCCGGCCTGTACGGCCGTGTTTCCGAAAGCGGAATAGTCCAAGCCGGAACCCGGATCGCCGTACAGTTTCCCGAGCTGGCGTTCCTGTTGCAGGTTCGCGTTGAGACTGGCCTCATACAACGGGTCGGGGGAGCCGCCGTTGTCGTGGTCTATCACGAACCAGCCATAATAGGAGTCCTCGTTGCTCATGGCGGCCACCAGCCCGTATCGGGGTGCAAGACGGTTCAGCTCCGTCTGCGTGTCCATAATGAGGGAATTGCTTGTCGGCTGTGGTTCGCCATCGTCAAGACTCAGGATGCCGCGCAAAACGGCACCTCCGATAAGCGCGATAACCACACCTATCATGAGCTGGACGAACCCCAGTCCATTCGTCGCAGTCGATTCACCAGTACCGGCGAATGGCCGTATCGCATAATCAATACCCAGCGACATGACGATTGCGGATATTAATCCCCCCACGCCCGTATAGATTCTGTCCCGCATGGTCTTGCAGAAAACCACGCGGACTATCACTGCACTGATGCCTACCATCATGGCGATGATTCCGATACCATTGAGGTCTTGCAGGAACGGGTCCAGATGTCCCATGATTTATCTCTCCTCAGCTATGCAATGGCTGGCTATATTCCAAAATCCGACGGTAGTCCTCCAAAAGGAATACCGTGACATCCATCTCACAGGACATCTGATAGATCTCGCCATCATATTCCCGTTCGGCCTGCACATAGTCCGCCGGGTTGATCAGAAACATGGCGGTTTCACGGCGCACACGCCATTCGGCATGGCTTTTCCCGTATTCCGCATGCGAATCATCGGCGTGCAGCCAGTGGAACAATTCATGGGTGAGAGAGCATCGTTTCTGCACGTCGGTCATGTGCTCGTCGATGATTATGGTCTGGACAGCCTCACAGTAGAGGCCTGAAGTGTCATCATCAAGCGTAGCTTCGATGACGTGGACTGGCTGGGTTTCCACGGCATCGAGCATCTGTTCATAGGTCATGCCACGGTTGATGGGCATGTGGCGGTCGAATGGTGCGGCCGTCAGCACGGTTGAATATCCTCCTATCGAATCGGTTCGAGAAGAGGATACTCTGACAGAACGGGGGCAAGCAGTCGTCACTAGCGGCCGTCACCGCCTTCCATTTCCGCGAGCTTATGCGGATCCTTGTTCGCCGCTAGGGACACGTCGCCCCTACGTAGTTTCTCCAAAACGATCCGCTTACGCTCTTCATCGGATAGAGACGAGGGTTTAACCGAACGTGCACGAGGAACAGGACCCGTGCCTCTCTTATCGGAGGTAACGCCCGTATCGACTGATGTGTCATGGGGAAGTCCGGAGACCGGAATGGAAGAGGATGGCCCATCAATAATCTGAACGACGTTGTCCCCATCCATGATGGCTACGAACTGACGGGCAAGCAGCCCGGGCCCGTTTTCCTCGGCAGCTCGTTTTCGGGCTAGGTTTCCGATCAATTCGATGGCATTGTCAAAATCAATGAGAGGTGCAATGGCATCAAGGTCATCCATCGTCCATGCAGCTTTTCCGCGCAATCGGACGGATACGTAGGATTGGCTCGTCTTCTCGCCCAAGGCCGAAGCAATCTGCTTTTGGGTCAGACTCTTTGCCCGCCGACGTTCTTCAACGAACTCCGCTATGAGCTTGGTGCTTTCCCCGGTCTTCTTAAGTCTGTCATTCCGTACCATGTTGTCATTCTATCTCTTGAGAGAATTTTTTTCATGCTATAAAACACGCCGTATCTCCATAGAGATTGACATTATCCCAATCAACCCCTAATATCTCCCATGAGATACGAAAGGTTTTTTATCGCATGTCATCAAACGAAATCATCTCCCAAGCGATTCTTGCTCGCATGGCAACCCAGAACTACCAGGTGAAACAACTCGCCAAAGATCTAGGAACCACGCGAGAGGCAACGGGCCGCAGACTCAACCAGCACACCATATGGGACAGCAACGAACTCGACATCGTAGGCAAGGCACTGGGGCTAACGGACATGTTCGGCCTCTGCGATTATGCAAGAGCCCTCGCCGAGATGAACAAGAACGTTCCCCTATCCAAGACCGTCTGACCGGGTTCTTCGGAAGAAAAGAGAGCCATGCGCATCAGGAGCATCAAGCCGGAGTTCTGGCGCAGCCGGGATATAGCGAATCTCAATTGGGACGCCAGACTGGTTTTCATAGGTCTATGGAGTTACGTGGATGATAACGGGGTAGGCAAGGATATCGACTACGACATCATCGGAGACCTGTTCGCGGCTGATCTCATCAAAGATCCTCGCGAGACTGTCGCGAGAGTGTCGCGAGCCCTCGCGAGTCTTTCTGAAGCTGGATTGATATATCGCTACGAGTTCGACGGCACCCCATATCTGGAGATTGCGACATGGTCAAGGCACCAGAGAATCGATAAGCCAGGCAAGCCGAGATATCCGTCTCATAAGATGGCAGAACCCAATGATTCCAACGGTTCAGACCCAGATTCGCGAGACTGTCGCGAGAGTGTCGCGAGACCCCATCGAGATTTCCACGCCCGGAACAGGGGAACAGGGGAACAGGGGAACAGGGGAACAGAGGATATTTACTCCTCTCTATCCCCTCAAAATCCGGAATCGGAGAAAAACGAAAAATCGGCGGACAAGTCCGCCTCAGAGCTTGAAAACGAGAATGCTTCTTTCGAAGCTTCTCGGAGTTCCAGCAGGGTCGAGGAAACCTCTCCGGTTCAGAAGAAACCTTCCGCGGTTTCTTCGAAGAAGAGAAAAGTTCCGAAAAAAGAGAAGAAGCCCGCAAGCCGTCAGACCGCATTGGCTCCCGACTGGAAGCCCTCGCCCGAGCTGCGCATCGCCACGGCCAAGGCGGGGGTCAACCTGATCCGCGAAGTCACCCTGTTCGTCGCCTACTACACGCAGGAGAAACCCGAATACCGCAGCGCCAACTGGGATATCACCTACAGGCGTTGGCTCGAACGGGACATTCAAAACCTGAAAATGGGGCGCGACCCCAACAACATCGCGCTACACCCGGAGAACCTACCGGTGAATGGCAGGCTGCCGAAGAGCGTGCTGAACGACATGCATAACGAGGAACTACAGGCGCGGGCCGCCGCCTGGGATGAAGCCCATCCGCGAGAGGAGGAATTCGATGAACTTTAACGAAGCTCTGCAGGTGCTGCGCCGCATCAACGTGCATCACGGCAACGCGCCAATCAGCGACGCTCAAGCCCAATGCTTCTACGAGGAGCTGGCCAGATCGGTGTCGTTCGACGAGGCCAACGCCGCAGTCCGGGAATTCTACGCATTGCATCCTCACGGCGAATGGATGACCGTCGGCGACATCAACCTCGCCGTGAGAAGGAAACGACGACAGTCGATGCCATCGGAGGCGACCATCACCCGGCTGATGGAGGAGAACCAGATTTCCGACCCCGACGAGATGTGGCAGTTCCGACGCTCTCTGCTCAAATCATTGGGCCGTGGCCGCCCCGCCACGCAGGCGGTGCAGCGTGCGTTGGAATTGTCCCGTCACCCGATGCTGGGCGGCCCGAGGGACGGGGCGACGAAAAGCCTGCCGCAGACACGGCCGGGGGGAAACCCCAGTCCACGCGATCCGGCCCCGGTCGCGACCGTCGTCCAAAGCATCATCGGCGGACTCTCGGCTCGGCCGCATCGGGCGGAATAGCCCCCGGCCATCGCAAGAACATCGAATCAAAAAACGCCATCAGAAAAACCGATTGGAGAAAAAACAAATGGCAGACATCACCACACAAACAATCCGAGACACCTTCTTGGACAACCTTCCCGAAAACGTGACGCGCGAGGAAGGGGAGGCGTTCTGGAACGCATGGCTGAACAGGCAACGCGAAGGGCATGAACCGGACATGCCGACACCTCCGGTCGGATTCCAGTACGCACCAGGCGAAGTGGACGAATTCGACTACGGCGAACCGGACCTGGAAGACGAGCAGCTGACTGAGGACCAGAAGCGAGACATGCTGGGATTGGTGCATGATTATGCGATGAACACGTCGGAACTGGCACGCACCATGCTGGACTGCCAGCATTTCGACGACCCGCAGATCCGGGAGCTCGTACGTCAGACGTTCAAGGATCTCGAATGCGCCGGAAGCCACGTGTCTGACGCTTTGAAGCTGATGGGTTGGGCCGCGGACGATGCGACGGTCGGCTGAATTCGCTTCCGTTGCCGTCGATGCCGGGCCATGCGGCAACGGAAGAAAAACGGTTATTTTCAATAAAAAACCGGTTAATTACAAACCCTGAGGTTACAGTGGAAACTGTTTGAGAAAACTCAGGCAAGGAGAACCCTCGAAAATGGCCAAACGTAACAGCAGCGGTCTGCGCAACGCGGGCACCATCGCCACCGTAGCGGCATTGACCCTCGGCATGGCGGGGCCCGGAGTCATGACGGCCACCGCCGACGAAAACACCGCAAACGGGAACAACGGCAGCAGTGAAACTCAGACCGCCAAGGACACCGAATACACGACCACCGTGGCGGGAACGCCCGTCACCCTCGAAAAGGACGCCAACGGCGATTACGCGGCGACCGTCGCCACCGTCAAAGGCAAGTTCCAGAACCAGGTGGTCGTGTCCGGCACAGACAAATCCCAGAACACTCTGACCACCAGCCAGAAACCCGGCACTGATGGGAAGCTCACGGGAGCGGTCACCTACACCAGCGCCGCGGGCTCCGCCGTCAAGTTCACGCTGACCATCTCCGATTACGAGATCGTCGATGACACGGCAGCCGAATGGACCACCAGCGTCGACGGCAACACGCATACGCTCGACCTGAAAAACGGCACGGCCACCGCAACCTTGGACAAGATCGCCTCCTATCCCGGCGATATCATCGTGACCGATGGCACATCCACCATCACGCTCAAACCCGAATACCAGAACGTAACTGCGGAATCCGGTGACAAACTAGGCGAGCTGAACGTGTCCGGAACCGCGGTCTACAAGAAAGCCGCCGACCAGACGGCCAACACCCCAGCCTTCGACGTGACCATCCCATTCGCCTACACCACGGGAACCCCGGTGACCGTGGACGGCACCGAAACGGAACTCACCAAGGTTGACGGCGGAAAATACCATGCGGATTACGCCGGTCCGACACTGGACGAATCCAACAAACCCAGCACGGACACGGTGACCCTCACCGGCATCAAGACCACACTGCCCATCAAATGGGGCAAAGACGTGCAGGTCGTCGACAAGGACACCGGCGACACTACCAGCAAGTTCGTGCGTCTGACCGGCACCGCTTCCGGCGATGTCACCATCCAGGATGCCGCCAGCGGCAAAAGCGTCACCGTGCCGGTGGAAGTGGATGTCACCGCCGACCGAGCCCAGGACAAGAGCTTCACCGGCCTAACCGTGACCCGCACCGACGCGACAGGAAAAGCCACCGTATACGACGGGGCCAAAGACTTCAACGCAAAATTCAACCCCGACACCCATGAATACACGCTGACACTACCGGCCGACGCGGTCGGCGACAGCTACACGCTGGGCCTCACCCACGGTGTCGACGCCCAGGCATCCAAGCCGACGCTCGCGCTCGGAGAGGGAGCCTCCCGCGTACTCAAGGTCAACGTGAACGGAGCCGACTACACGGTTAACGTGAAATTCCAGCCGGCCGACCTGAAAGCAGATTCCCCCGCGAAACTCACCGGACTGTACGTGAACAAGACCGGAGAAAACACGAAGGGCCAGCTCATCGACAACTGGAATCCGAACCGACTCGACTACGTGCTCACACTGGGGGAGAAGGATCCAAGCCCATACGTGCTACCCGAAGCGCCTGACGGAGTCACCATCAAAGGCGGCAACATCACGCAGAACGCGCAATCCACCCGCCAGGAATGGATCGTCACCGACACTGCGACAGGCGTAAGCCGCACCTACAGTCTGACAGTGACCAGGCCGGTGAAAACCGCCGTCACCGAATTCAAGCCGGCAGACCCAGCGAAGCAGGATTCCACGGTGGATCCGGAAAGCCAGCAGGACACCAATCTTGCATCGCACGGCTACACCGGCAAGGACGGCAAATACGTCGTATCAGACAAGGGTTCCTACGAGATTCCCGAGGGTGGAACATTCGCCTATGAGCCGAAGAACGGGCAATCCGCGACCGTCACCGTCGCACATGAGGGCATGACCTACACGTACACGGTCAACGTGCTCGCGCCGGACGGTTCGACCTTCGCGCAACACACGTACACCGTCACCTACATCACGGCAGCAACCCACAAGGCGCAACTGACCGGCATCCTCGTGGACGGTACGGCCGTCAACGGATTCGATCCGGCCAAACATGAATATGCCGCATCCGTGAACGATCCGGACGAATGGATGGTCTCCCCTCAATACGATAAGGCAAGCGGCATGACCGTCAGCACCGAAAAGAAAGGCGCCGACGCCACCATCACCGTCACATCCGGTGACGGACTGGTCAAAACCACCTACAAGGTGCACGTCACCCGCAAACCATTCGGCGGCAACGGGAACAACGCGCTCGGACTCGCCTCCACAGGAGTCGGCGGCGGAACCGTAGCGTTCCTGTCGATGGTGTTGATGGCTATGGGAACGGTTCTCGGACTCGTTGCACGTCGGCGCCAGCGCGGACGCAGCTTCTAATAGCAACGGCTTGCGACCGCATCAGGTCGCAAGCCTTCCATTAATTTTCTCTGACTCGGCATGAAATGTCGGGCAAAAAAACAAGAAAAGGAAAGAACATGATGAAACAAAAACGGATTGTCGCCGTAGCACTTGGCCTGGCCCTGTCCGTAAGCCCCATGATCATGTTGCCCACCGCTTTCGCGGATCAGGTATCAGGGAACCCGTCCTCGTCGATTTCGGCCCGTTCGACGGCTCCGAATCCGCTCGACAAGTTCAGCACCGCAGAGAAGGCGTTCCTCAACAATCACAAGGACGAGATCGCATCCGCCCTGGGCATCGACAGGTTCGACCCATCCACCACCGACTATTTCGGAGTCAAGGAATCGGCACTCGACACGATCGCGGACAAGATCCCCACCTCGAACACGGGACTGCTGAAGCCGATGGGCGCGCCGCTCGAGATTGACACGAACGCCGCCGGCTGGCTCGTCGACGGGAAGATCACGCAGTCCAAGTCTACCTCCGGCGACCTGGCGTACCGGGTCACGATCAAGGGCAAGAAGAGCGGCGGCACCGTCGCCTACACGCTGCACACCGCCTCACAGGATGCGAGCAGCAAAGCCGATCCGGGCGAGCTGAAGGGCGTGACCGCCACCGCCAATGGCACCGCCGTCAAGGACTTCAATCCGGTGAAGGACGGCACATACACCGTGCCCGACGGCGCGGAGGTGAAGATCGGCGACGTGCCCGACGGATGGAAGCTCGACCATAAGGCGGATTCGAAGACCGGCACGCTCACCTTCACCTGCACGAAGGATGATGTGACCGTCACCTGGACGTTCAAGTACGATGACGGAACCACCACGCCGAGCACCAGGGACAAGGCCGATCCAAGCGAACTGGCGGGGGTGACCGCCACCGCCGACGGGAAACCGGTCGACGGGTTCAACCCGACGAAGACCGGCACATGGACCATTCCCGACGGCGCGGAGGTGAAACTCTCCGGCCTGCCCGACGGTTGGGCGAGCTATAAGAATCTTGACGCGAAACCCGGCACCCTGTCCTACGACATCAAGAAGGGCGACGTCACCGTCGTCACGTGGACGTTCACATACGATTCCACGACCGATCCGGACAAGCCCGCCACGGGCGCAGACGCATTGAAGGGCGTGGTAGCCACCGTTGACGGGAAACCGCTCCCGAGCTTCGACCCGACGAAATCCGGCACCTACAGGGTCGCCAAAGGCGCCCAGGTGAAGATCTTGAACGTCCCATCCGATTGGAAGTTTATCTCCGCATCCAACTCGAAGCTGGTGTTCACCGCCTCCAAGGACGGCACGACCGTCACATGGACGTTCGAATACCAAGGCAAGGACGATGACGGAGCCACCATCAACCCTGATGACAATGCCGGAAACAACAGCCAGAACAACAATGACGGCACGACTTCCAAGCCGCCGGCGAACGGCGTGAGCCCGCTCGCCTCCACCGGCGTGGGAATCGGCTGGGTCGGCTGGCTCATCGGCATCCTCGTCGTCATCGGCGGAGCATTGGGAATCACGGTCGCTGTCCGCAAGCCGAAGGGCAAGGCCACGGACGAGACCCCGGAAGCCGATGACAGCGAAGCGTCATCCGATCAGCCGCGAAACGCCTGACCCCATCGAAGGTTTGGAGGGAGATGCAAATATCCCGCCAAACCCCACGTTGAATCTTGATGCCATGCGGGACCCTCCTGCAAACCGGCTCCTATAGCATGACATCAACAAGGGATGCCGAAAGGCATCCCTATTTTTTTATTCAAAAACTTTGATGAACTACCGTGAGGCTGAAGCCGTCACGGTTTCCTGTTTCGTCGAACGCATGGAGAACATACGCAGATTGTCCGCGTATGACTCCGATGCGTTCTCCACAGGCTTGTATTCCCCTCGTTCCAAGGGTATTTTTTCTGCATACTTGGATTGTCCCATCCACACCATGGTCTGGGCTGCCTTGATGTCTCTGGGTGCCGTGTACCCACAGTTGGCGCACTTGTATATGCGTTGCTTGAGCGGGATTCTGGTCTTCACCCCGCAGATAGGGCACAATTGTGTGGTCGGCTCCCACTTGGAGAGCACCACCACCTGCCCCGTATGGCGGATCAGTCTGTTCTTGACGCGACCGAGGACACTATGCTGTATTTTGCGCCCATAACGGCGGTGCCATGATTTGACCTGCTCGTCCTGCATGAAGACAACCTCATTGCGCAGCAGTTCCGCTGCTATCTTGTTGGCGGCGTCGTCCAGTCGATTCTGCTGTTTCGTATATGCCCGACGGATTCTCATGCGATTGCGTTGCCGGTTGTTCGACCCCTTCTTCTTGCGGGACAGTTTCCGTTGTTCCCGTTTGAGGCGGTCGGTTTCTCCAACCATGGCATCGTATTCCGTTCCGTCTGAGCATGTGATGGCGGTCTTCACGCCCATGTCAAGTCCGATGACAGTATTCTTCATCGGCGCTAGTCTCTTGGCTTCGCGCCGCTTGCGGTATTCCTCCTTGTCCATGTAGCAGGTGACGTGCAGATGCCACCCGTCCGCTTCACGGGTGAGAACGGCCTTCGCTTGTTCCCATCCCTCCAGTTGCCTGACACCGCGCACACGAACCCAACCGGGGATGTTCTGTATCCTCGCTTTTTGTCCTCGTATGCGATATGTGGTTTCCGGTTGGGGAAGCCCGAGCGACTTGACCTCGCTCGTGAACCCGACCGTTCCGGTCTTGCGGCCTTGTTTTTTGAGGGTTGCGAGTGTTTTGATGTTGGAGCGGATGGTTTTGACGAGGGACTGTTTCATCTGGGAGCCGAGCACGCGGTATTCTCGTTCGTCCATCGTGCCGTCCTTGGTTTTCACTAGGACGTTTTTCCTTGGCTTATAGGAGAACGGGTCTCCACTGGCGATGCATTCGTTCCACAGCCATTTCGCCTCCAAGAACACGCGGACCAACGTCTCGCGTTGGGTTCGGGAGAGTTTGTTGCCCACGATTTTCAGGTCGAACGTGGAGCAGGTCTGGTTTTTCCTTCTGGCTTTGGTCGCCTTGATGGACTCTCTGATTCTGCGGTTCTTGTCCAGTCTCGCTTCTTCGGAGGTTTTGCGTGGCGAGCCGATGAGAGTGACCGTCATGCTAACACCTCCGAATCTGTTAAACTGCTGTTAGCATGATTATAGCATAGAGGTGTGTGACATGGAACCTGACGAATACAAGCCCAAGGCTTCCGCGAAAGTGCGAACCAGATACCACATCGTGCTGGTCACGAAATACCGCAAACGCGCTCTCGCGGGGATAGAAACAGATGTTCTCGCCAGCATCCGCAATGCCGAACGTCGCTCACGGTTCACCATTCATCGAATCAACACGGGCGACGGCAACCACGTACACATGCTTGTCAGCATCCCGCCTGACATGACCATCAGTGGAACCGTCAGCCGAATCAAACAACTCTCTACACATGAGCTATGGGGCAAACACCCTGACCATCTCAGGCATTACTACTGGGGGAAGCATCACAGGCTATGGTCTGGGGGATACTATTGCGAAACCGTGGGAAGAAACAGCGAAAGCGTAGTCGAACGCTACATAGACGGGCAGCAACAGGCTGAGGCGATTCATCCGCGACACTGAAGGTGACGCGGCTTTCTCGCCAAAACAAAATCAAGGTAAAAAAAGCGGCTTTTGTTTCGGGCGTTACCGTGACGGGGATATTGGCTGTCGGATTTTCGCTTTGTCGCAGTCGGCGTGCCGTGGGTCATCATATAGGTTTGCCACAGACACATGATAGTGACAATTTGCGTTAGTAAAAAAAGGTGTTACTATATGTTTGTGAAACAAAAACACGTAATCTCCCGACATCGGGGTAAACCCGAAAAGGAAGACACATACACGAGAAAGAAGAAACTCCCCATGACACACGGCATCACCAAGATCACAGTGGCAACCACCGCCGTGATGGCAACCCTTGCCGCTCCGGCAGTCGCAATGGCCGACGAAACCACAACCACCGGCGACCAAACCAATCAGGCAATCACACAGGCCCAAGACAGCATCCAGCAGGCACAGCAGAGCACCACCGAAGCCAACCAGGCCATCGCACAGGCATCCCCGACCGGCGTGACCGAAGCACAGGCCAAGGCCGACGCCGCCGCAGCCGCACTGGACACCGCCAAGCAGAACCTCGACGACGCCGCCGCCCAGCAGCAGACAGCCGCAAACAACCAGCAGCAGGCGCAGGCGAACTACGACGACGCCAATAAGGCCCAGCAGCAGGCCGCACAGGATGCGACCGACACGGCCGACAAGATCGCCGCCGCCCAGCAGGCCGCGAACGCCGCGTCCAACGCCATCAACGACGCCAACAAGACCATGCAGCAGGCATCCGACAACCAGTCGAAGGCCGAAACCGACAAGCAGGCCGCACAGACCGCGAAGGATGAGGCCACGGCCGAATCCGCCTCCCATCAGCAGGCTGCCGACAAGGCCCAGACCGATATCGATGCGGCCGACAAGCAGGCCACGGACGCGCAGCAGAAGGCCGATGCGGCGGATACCGCCATCAGTGATGCGCAGAAGAAGGCCGACCGGGCCGATGAGGACGCGAAGCAGGCCGCGAGCGACAAGGCCGCCGCCGAGAAGGAGCTGACGGAAGCCAGGAGGCAGCAGGCTTCGGCGACCGGCGACAAGACGAAGGCCGACGAGGCAGTGAACGCCGCGCAGGCCAAGCTGGATGCGGCCCGGCAGGCCGAGGCCAAGGCGCTTGAAGCCAAGCGGAAGGCCGACGCCAAGGTCGAGCAATTGTCCAAGGATGATGGAGGTCTTTCCGACCTGGCCGCGAAGCTCGAAGCGGCGAAGAAGGCCGCAGTCGATGCCGCGGCCGCCCAGCAGAAGGCGGAACAGGCGCGGAAGGATGCGGACAAGACGGTGTCCGACTCCTCTTCCAACGCCACGGCGAAGCGGCAGGCCGCCGAACAGGCGAAGGCCGAGGCCGACCGGCTGAAGCAGGTCGCGGCGGACGCGCAGTCGAAGCTCTCGCAGGGTGCGGTCGCCTACTTCGGCGACCGGAACGCGTCGGACGCGGTCAAGGTGCTCACCGACCCGGATACCACGTTCTACCTGTCCAGCATCCAGAACGGGGCGAAGGGCGATGCGACCAGCCTCGACAACATGATCGCCGCGCTCTCGTATATCAAGGAGGCGAACCAGCTTCGCGCCAAGGAGGGATTGGCCCCGTTGAAGGTGTCGGACACGCTCATGGCGATGAGCATGGCGAACGTCGACTGGTCCGACGACAACCCCAACCATTCCTACCAGTTCAACGTCGGCGAGAACATGGCCTGGGGATTCAATGACCCGTTCGACGGCTGGTACACGGCCGAGAAGGCCAATTACGAGAAGGACATGACCGACGGCGTTCTCGACGGACAGGACAAGGACGGGAACACGGTGGGCGAGACCGGCCATTATCTGAACATCGTCAAGGGCTACACGGTCACCGGTTTCGCGATCAGCCAGAACGGGACGCTCGGCTTCGGGACCGGGACCACGCACGGGCAGACGTTCGACTACGCGGCCCCCGACCAGTCGGGGCGTGTCATGGACGTGGACGCGTATCTGGCGGATCTGACCGCATGGCGTGATTCGCTGACCAACGCGGACGCGAACTGGCAGACCGCATTGTCCAAGAGCGAGCAGGCCGCACAGGATGCTTCCGATGCGGCCGAGGCGCTGGCCGCCGCACAGCAGGCCGCGCGGAAGGCCGCCGAGGAAGCCCAGCAGGCCGCGCGGAAGGCCAAGGATTTGCAGGCCGCCGCCGATGAGGCGCAGAAAGCGTATGACGAGGCCGTGAAGGCGAACGAGGACAAGGCCAAGGCGTTGGAGGAAGCCAAGAAGGATCAAGCCGATAAGAACGCGGCTTATTCCGCCGCACAGCAGGCCACCAAGGACGCCCAGTCCGAAACAGATGCTGCGATCGCGAAGCAGTCCGACGCCCAGACGGCGGTGGACAAAGCCAACAAGGCCGTCGCATCGGCCCAATCCAAGATCAATGCCGCCGACAAGCTGGCACAGTCCGCCGCCGCAGACAAGGCCGATGCCGAGAAGGCCATCGAGCAGGCCAACAAGGACAAGACGCAGGCCGCGGCCGACCTGGCCGACGCCAAGGCGGCCAAGGCCGAGGCCGAGAAGGCCAAGCAGGCCGCGCTCGAAGCCAAGACCGTTTCCGACGCGAAGGTTGAAGCCGCCGACAGGCAGGTCAAGGCCGCCGACGAGGCCATCGCCGACGCCAAGGCCGCATACGCGAAGGCGAAGGACGACCTCAACGCGGCCACCGGCAGGCTCAACGACGCCCGGAACACCATCAAGCGTCTGCAGAACGCCGAGGAGAACCTCAAGAAGGCGAACGCGAAGCTGGCCGACGCCCAGGCGAAGCTCGACGAGGCGAACAAGGCCAAGGATGCGGCCGACAAGGCATACGAGAAGGCCAAGGCCGACTATGATGCCAAGCTCGCCGACAAGCAGGCGTCCGACAAGGAGCTCGCCGCCGCCAAGCAGGCCGAAGCCGAAGCCCAGAAGAAGGCCGAGGAGGAAGCCAGGAAGCAGCAGGAAGCCCAGAAGAAGGCCGACCAAGCCAAGCAGGACGCGGAAGCCAAGAAGCAGAAGGCCGAACAGGCCAGGAAGCAGGCCGCAGGCGTGACGGACAATGGTCTGGCCTCCACCGGATCGGACACCACCGCAATCGCCACATTGGCGGCGATCATGACCATCGCCGGTGCTGGCTGCGTGCTCGTGCGTGTACGTTCCGCCAAGCATGCCGATGGATGGCATGCAGTCGAGGACTGATTCTCACCGCACCAAACGTGTTTTGCCCGCCTTCGACCCGAAACAGGGGAGAGGCGGGCAAAACCGTATTCCCACATACCGAAGCAAAACGGTAGCTTCTTTTGTTACTATCAGAAAAAAGTCAGTGAATTACGTGAAAGGGTCTGGCTATGAACGATGTAGGACATGCGCCACTCCCAGGCGACGTGCTGCTACACCAATACCTGCAACCAAACAACATCACCATGTACCGTCTGGCGAAAGCCATGAACCTGCCACAAACCACCATCAGTGGCCTGATACACGGGAAAAGACGCATCACCACAAGCCTCGCATACCAGCTCGCCTACGTGTTGGGCACATCACCGGAATACTGGCTGGAATTGCAGATGAATTACGACATTGAAAACTACGACAAATTCAACGAAAGCGGACTGACGGTCCTCATTGATAATACGGTCGGCGACACTGTCCAATCAGAACGATGACAGCAGAAGAATCCGCTAACGCCAGTTTCGTCCATGCCCACTTTGATGGCCTCGATTCCGCCAATTCGTTTTCCGCTGCCGCGCATTGTACTGCTGAGGATATTCTGTGCTGGCGTTTGTCCTTGTGTTCTCTCCCTCGGAGTGGCTGAATAGAGCTCGTTTCCATTGGTTTGCGTTCATGGGTTCTTTCTAGCTGGGAGAGCGGACTTCTTATTGAGAGTGATTCTTATCTGACATAATCTACATTATCGGCTAAAAGACGATTTAGGGCAATGCTTGTTTTTTGCACTGCGTTTTCCCTATATGCGTCAACTACCTCGCCCTTACGGATGAGGTAGTTGACTTCTTTCTAGAAAAGTTCGTTTTGTATTGGTTTGCTGAGTCGTGCGTGGATCAGCTTGATGTAGTCGGAATCGAGTTCGCTTGCCGTGCATTGCATGTGTTCGAGCAGACATGCTTCCAATGTGGTGCCGCTGCCGGCGAACGGCTCCAGCACGAGACCATCCGCCGGGGTGACGAGACGGACAAGCCAGCGCATGAGTTCGACCGGTTTGACTGTCGGATGGAGGATGCCGTCGACTTTCGGCCGTTCAGACGGTGAGGCTTTCGGACAATACCTGAAAACCGGGTAGAATCGACTCGCGCCGCCCATATCGTCATATTCGGCACCGGTATGGGTCATGCCCCAGCCGTCACCGGGTTTCGTGCTTGCGCGTGGTTTGCCTTTTCGACTGACGGTGACGCCGGACTGTCGGTCGAGTTCCTTGGCCGTGGACTGGTCGAACAGCATGTTCGGCGTGAAACGGGCGGCAGCCGTGTAGTCGGTGCGATTCGCTTTGTCCGCACCATATACATGGTTGTCTCTCGGCCCGGAGCTGAACCGTCCATGCTGGTTCTTGCCCTTCGACTCCGCCTCGTCCGCCGTGTTGCGGAATGGGACGCGGCATGCGTCGATATGCAGTGCGCCTGTCCCGTGTCCGAGCAGATTGTGGGCGAGATTCCCGTCCAACGGCTTGCGGGCCAGACAGATGGGTTCGTGCGCGGGCTTCAGCTGGCTGTACCAGCCTTTGAACGGTTTCGCCGTCTCGGATCGCGTCGGCTCCACATCCTCGCGGCGTTCCCGGTCGATCATGAGCGTCGCATCCGAACCGTGTGGCATGCCGGACGCGTACACCCAGTCGATCTGGTCGCGGATTTCGAAGCCCGCATCCTCGATGGCGCATGCCAGCCGATGATAGGTGCGGCTGGCCGCGAACGCCGCCACATGCCCGCCCGGCTTCAGGACGCGCAGGATATCCTTCCACAGGTCCACGTCGAACGCGATGCCTGTGGAATCGAAGCTGCGGTTCATGAAACCGATCTCATACGGCGGGTCGGTAACGACGGAATCCACGCTGTTGTCCGGTAAGGAGGCGATGAGCCGGCGACAATCCCCCTTGTATAGGCGGAGGTTGTCGCCCAGATCTTCCAGCTCGATCAATGTCGGAACCGTTTAGAATTCCGGGTCGGTGCCGTCGCCGTTCGGATCCGTGCTGGCTGGCGTGGTCGTAGCCCACGGATCCATCGCGGGCTGTGAGGGTGCTGCAGGTTGCGCCGGTGTCTGTGCGGGAGCCTGTTGGCTGTAACCCTGCTGCTGGTAGTTGTTGTATGCGCCTTGCTGATAACCGTTGTTCGGCTGCTGGTATCCGCCGCCGTAATTGTTCTGCCGGTAGCCGTTGCCGTTGGACTGTTGGCCGCTGGTCTTCTGAAATTGCGTGACGCCGAACCGGAGGCTGACACCCAAATCGGTGACGATCATTTCAAGATTGCTACGCTGTTGGCCGGTGGTCTTGTCCGTCCAATTGTTGGTTTTCATGTAACCGGTGGCTACCACGCGCATGCCCTTATAGCAGGAGCGCATGATGTTCTGGGCGAGGTCTCCAAATGCTGCGCATCGCATGAATACGGCATCCCCATCCACGGTCTGCCCGTTACGGTCACGTCGACGCGTATTGTGCGCGATGGTGAAAGTGACCGTATCTCCCCTCTGCTCGGGGTTTGCTGTGATATTGCCTGCGAGTGTGAGTGTCGGCTCTCCTGCCATGGGTTCCTGGTCTCCTTATTTTTTTCTATGTGAACATATTCAGTATAACAAGCATATACGAAGAAAAGGCATGTCGGATAAGCATCAGGACAGAGGAGAAAAACCTGATACCAATCCGACATACCCCTTTTAGCAGGATGGGCTCACTCCACTACGGCGGAATGAGCCCATCAAGGTTTCTATCCGATCAGCGTGACCGCCTTACAGGCGGATACGCTTCCTCGAACCAGCCAGAGCGAGAGCGATACCAGCTCCGGCGAGGACCCCGGCCCACAGGAGCATCGGGGTGCCGACACCAGTGGAGGCGAGACCCTTCTCCTTGACGAGCACAGTCTCGTTCGACTTGCGCGCGTCACCGTAGGAGATAAGCTTGCCGGACTTGTCGTACACCTTCTCACGCCAGTAGTAGGTGCCGGTTTCATGCACGGTCACGGTCGGCGAGTGGGCGCCGTCCACGGCGTCGACCTTACCGGTGACGGTGATGAGCACGTCTCCCGACTGGTCTCCGTTGGCCTGCTTCCACAGTTCGAATTCGGCCTTGGCTGCCTGCTCGCAGTTCTTGAGCAGGAGCTCGTCGTGCAGGTCGGCCCTGCCGTTCTCGAACGTGACCTCACCCTGGCTCTTGGTGGACACCTCGCACTTCGGCACGTCGGGCTTCTTGCCTTGGACGCGCACGATTTCGGATGCGAGACCGAAAGCGTGCTGCACCTTGCCGTGGGTGAGCTGACGCCATGCGAGGGCGGTGAGCGGATTATGGTTCTGGTCGCCGGTCAGACTCGGTGTCATGACCCAATGCCAAGCGTAGGTGCCGGTGTCAGCCAACGTGAACGAGTCGGTCGTGTAGGTGCCGAACTTGGTGACGTCCTTGATGTCGGCCTCGTGAACCTTCACCGCGTTTTCGGGCACGGTGTCGGTCTGTTCGATCGCGGCGGACGGGTCGTCACTCACCTTGTAGAGGACGCCGTGGAAGTCGAGGCTGAGCGGGGTGCTCTTCGCGGTCTCGCCTTCGGTGACGTTGGTCTCCGGGTAGGTGGGCCACACGTCCTTTTCGTTGGTCTTGACGACGACGAGCTTGTCGATGGTGGTCTCCCCCGCCTTGACTTCCTTGCTGGACACCGTGGAGTCGAGCTTCGGGGTGAGGCGGATCATGACGGTCTCATCCGCAGTGAACGGAGCCTCATGAACATCCTTGGCGAACGGATAGTCCTTGGACGGTTTGATACCGGTCTGGCTTTCCGTGTCCTGATCCTTGTTCGCGATGTCGAACACGAACGTGGCGTATCCGGATGGCAGGTTCGTCAGATCCACACCATCCTCGGCCTTCCATTGGGCGACAGGCTTGTCCTCGTCACTGCTGGAAATCAGGTAGTCGCCGGCCTTGTTCGTGGTGAACGTCGCGGTGGCGAGCTTCACAGCCTGCTTGGGCAGTTCGACGGTCTTGCCCGCGGCGGTATCCTTCTGAGCCTGTTCGGCCTGTTCGCGGGTCATACCACCGTAGATGGAGCCATTCACGGTAAGCGTGATCTGGTTGTCTTCCGTTTCCTTGCCTTCGCCCTGACCGTCCTTGGTGTGCAGCCAGTCCTGGGTGTCGACCTTGCCGTCACCGTTCACGTCGGTCACGCCCAGCGTGACCTTATCACGGATGACGCTGCCCTTTTCAAGGTAGACGACATCGGTCTTGTCGGATGCCTGAGCGGAACCGATTTGCACGCTCGGACGCTCGGTGCCATCGGCACCGGTCACCGTGCTCTGATCATTCTTGTAAGCGTCGCTCACACTCGACTTGATGGTCGGCTGCATGTTGCGCACATGCTGAGTGGATTCCGCTTCCAGCACGTTGTCAGACCAGTCGTAGTCCGTGGACAGGTACTGCTTCATGTTGGCGTCCTGCATGTCGGGCGTGATCTGCCACACCCACGTGTACCAGCCGGTGTCCGGCAGGCTCGACGCTCTGGCTCCCGGGTGCGTCTTCACGAAGTCGGGGTCCATGGTGATGGAGGCGGCGTCCACATGATTGGTGGCGCCGTCCTTGTCGCCGGTGACGGTCGCGGTCGCGGCCTTCACCCCATCCTTGACGGTCGTCTGGCCTTCGACCGGCTTTTTCGCGAAGTAGTAGAGGGTGCCGGTGCTCTTGATGGTCGCGCCTTCAATCCAGTCGCCACCGGACGGGTCCACATGCCAGGTCAGATCATCTTCGGGCGCATGCCCGTATTCGATGCGATGATCGGTCTGGTTGGATTCGATGGTCGGCTTGAAGTTGTTCAGCACCTCGAACTGGATGTTCTTCGACACGGTCTCGGGATCGGTAGCTGCCATCAGGTTCTGGTTCGGCGAGGACAGTTTGGCGGCCTTCGGAACCTTGTAATTAAAAACAGGCATAACCTTGCCATTGCCGGTTGCGGTCCACGCGACATGCTGCGCAGAATTCGTGGTGGTGCCGCTGATCGTGTTCTTGCCGGTCTGGTCGAACACGGCCGGGCCCTTCAGGGTCGCGGTGTACGTGATTCCTGAAAGGAAGCCGCCGTTCCCGTTCTGGATGCCGACATCGATGGTGCCTTTGCGTTGGCCGATCGTGTACTGGTATCTCATGTCGAGGTTCGAGGGCGTGTTGGCGACCGCCTCATTCCACAACTCGTTCATCTTCTTCGTGTACGTGTCCCAGCTGGTGCCGTCCTTCCAGCCGAGGCGTTCGATGCCTTTCAGGTATTCTTCACCCATCGGATCGAGCTTCTGGTGGATGAGGCCCGCGATCGCGGCCTGCGTGAGGTCGTCCGTGTTCCCGTTGTACTTGTCGGTCAGCCATGCGAGCCGTTGCGCGTCCGGTTTCGTCTTCGCGTCGGTCCACTCGCCCCACGTGCCCGCCGTGCCCGTGTAGAGCGTGTCGGCCTGGATGCAGTACACGTTCTTCCCGTTGACCTTGTCGACCACGCCGAGCGACTGCTCCATGTCCTCGTACTTGTGTCCGTTGCTGAACGTGATCGTACCCATGTTCGCCCACAAGCCCGGGTTGCCGTTCTGAATGGAGCGCTCAAACGGATCACGCATGTCGGCCGCGTCCGCCGTGCCCGCGACGAGCATGCCCGCCGCCAGGGTGGCGGCTGCCGCGACGCCCGCGGCGATCGTGCGGACCACATGCCGGATTGTGGAACCGCGAGTGGGATTGTTGTTTCTCCCCATATCGTCTCCTCTGATAAGAAGGATATTTTGTCGCCAGAGATATTCACTGGACTCTTGCGGTTTTTACCATAACGTCAAATCTTGTAATTAACCGGTTTTTTATTGAAATTGACCGATATTTTTTGTGAGCGGCCACCTTACCGTTGCGCTTGCAAGCGCATATCATTGGATGCACTCTGAAATTGTCCACGAAACAAGGCCTATCGGCGACCATGTATTGGAGACACGGTTCAGCCTGACAGTCAACGACATAGTATAAGGAAAAGACAAATGAACGAGAAAGAAGAACCTATGAACATGAACGTCACGCCACCGGTTGAGCCGGTGACGGAATTCGAAGTCCCCCTGCCTCCGGATCGTAAGCGTCCGAAGTGGCTGGTTCCGTTGATTGCGGGGGGTACTGCCGTCGTTGTTTTGGCGGCTGTCGGCACCGGTGGATATCTGTATTGGAACCATAATCAGTTGACGGCGGCTTCAGAGGAATGCGCCACCTCATACGACAAGGCGGTGAAGGCGCAGAAGAAGCTGACGGAGTATCTGGAGTCGGACGCCTTGAAGACCGCAGTCACGGTCAAGGATTCGGAGGTCAAGGACGCGAAAACGGTCGCCGTATTGACCTCGACCGTGAAGACCGCCGAGAAGACGAAGACGACCATTCCGGAATGTCCCTCCGGCAATCTGACTGATATCAAGGCGATGACGAAGGAGATCGACGGTCTTGCGACCGCATATTCCAGGACCGTGAGCGAGGTCAAGGGCAAGGCCGAGGCCGTGAACGGTTCGAAACTCGACAAGATCGTTGCCGACGCGACCAAGATCCTGAATGATTCGAAGGGCAGGGTGAAGGACGACAAGACCCGCACCGTATTGGAGAACGCCATCAAGACGAAGGACGAGAAGGCCATCTCGGATGCCGTGAAGGCCGTCAACGACTCCATCAAGGCGAAGTCAGACGCGGACGCGAAGGCCAAGGCCGAAAAGGCGAAGCAGACGGCCGAAGACACCGCCCAAACGTCGGGCAACGATAGTGGTTCCGCAGGTGACACGGGCGGTGGCTACACCGGATACACGGGCGGCGGATACACGCAATCCCAGGGCGGCGGATACACGTACACTCCTCAGCAGTCCACAGGTGGTTCGACCGGCGGCGGCTATACGCCAACACCACAGCCACAACCACAGCAGCCTTCCCAGGGCGGTGGCAACGGAGGTGGTTCCACGGGAGGGGACGACGGATATGAAAATATGTGTTTCGCATATCCCACTGACGGTTCGCCCGCAATCCAGGTCCCCTGCAGTTAACCTATCCTTTTCAGGAGCGAGGGTGACGCATCCCATGAAAATAGGATGCGTCACCCTCGTCTTTTATGGGACTGTCGTTTCGGCTTGTCTCTTTAGTAGGAGCCGAATGCGGCGAATAAGATGCCTGCGAATACGATCCATAGGAATGAAGAAGCCGAGGACGGCCCAGCCGAAGGAGCCTGTGTCGGATTGCTCATGGTGCTGCTTTCTGCGGAAGATCCGCTTCTTGGCTTCCTCCCCCCGCCTGTAGAGGCGGGGGGAGGAAGCCAAGTGGTTTGTCCGGTTGTGGATCTGTATTTTTTTTAGACGATTTTAGATTTTTTAGATTTTTTAGATTTTGTGTTATGGTATTGGGAAATACTCAAGCAGAAAGGTAGAGGGCATGCCTAATCCATTTAAGCCAACTGCGGGAATGACACCGCCTGTACTAGTAGGCAGACAGGTCGAGCTAGATGATTTTCAAATCGCTCTAGATGATGGCGTGGGCGCACCAGGAAGACTCCTATATGTAACTGGCGCCCGAGGCGTAGGGAAAACCGTCATGCTGAATGCCCTCGGAGATATAGCCAGAAATCGTGGATGGTATGTAATTGACGAAACCGCTGAAGTCGGTTTTCTGAGCAGGCTGATCCAGGAACTGCTAGATAGGCCGGAAACCCGCATAAGCAAATACGAACTACCCTCAGGCGGTTTTGCGGTACCAGGTGCCGGAATTCAAGCATCATTGGGTTTTGGTTCGGTTGAGTTTCAACAGGATAACCAGGTTCTGGACATAAGGCACGCCATCGTCAATCGGCTGGATCGGTTGAAGGAGTCCGAGCAAGGTGTGTTGATCACACTGGATGAGGTTCAACCGAGTTCTTTGCCAGAGATTCGATCCCTCGCTATCGGAATTCAGCATTTAATCCGAGAAAAAAGGAACGTGGCATTTGTGTTCGCGGGTCTTCCGTCAATGGTGGATACCGTCATTAATGACGATGTGCTGACTTTTTTAAGACGTGCCGAATGCCATCATCTGGGGAGTGTTGATCTCAAGGAAATTTGGTCCGCCTTTGAAAAAACCATTTCCAAATGTGGAAAAAATGCAAATTATGATGTTCTGAATTCATTGACCGAAGCCACAAATGGCTATCCGTTCATGATCCAGCTGGTTGGATACTGGTCATGGCGTTATTCGGATGTGAATAACCACTTGGACCGCGTCCACATGGAGGACGCACAGCAAGGCATAAAAAAAGCTCGAATCAGTTTGGGCAGTATGGTTCATGGTCCAGAATTTGACAATCTTTCCCCAATGGCGAAAGATTACCTGATTGCGATGTCACAAGATGACGGTCCGTCGAACACCCGCGTTATAGCCGAACGAATTCACCGTGATGTTAAGTATGCAAGCGTGTACAGGGCGCAGCTGATTAAAGAAGATGTCATTGAACAAACCGGCTTCGGTTATGTAGACTTCAAGATCCCCTATCTGCGTGACTATCTAAAGGAACATGCAGTCCATCATCAGATGAAAAAGGACATTGCTAAAGCTCAAACGGAAGATTGAATATCTTAGGACTTTAGGGGCTTCTCTTTGCCTTTGACTGGTTCAATGGGAGTCATGGGAATTCTTTGGAAAATCAGCAAATGGTATAACCGATACCAGTTCCTCATGTGGGCTGCAGGAATACTGACCGCGATAGCCGCTCCCCTGATCGGCTACGCCACCTATTTCCTCGGTATCAACAACCAACGTGCAGAACTCGTCTCGGACAGTCCCGAATACGCGAATGACATAACGGCCGGCAGCCTCATCCAATGGTTGACCGGCCAAGCACACAGCTACGGTCGAATCCTCGGCATCATCGCCATCATCGGCATCCTGCTCATCATCTTCTGCATCGCATTCACCATCATCGGCTGGATCGGCCGACGCACCGAAATCAGCGGCACCGACCAATCCAGCGAAATACGGGAAAAAGGCCGGCGCAAAGCCGAGACCGAAGAACAATACGACGACTACGGGCAAACCATGGAGTATTAATCATCGGCAAGCGGATTGCACGCCGCTTTTAGCGCGAACGTCTCCGACGTGTATCCCCGCACAACGGTACCATCCGCTTTCCGGTACGAATCGACATGAATCTCCCCACCCGGTTCCGGCATGCCGGCGGCAATCCGCTTGGCTGCAGCACGCATCTGCTCGCTGCGAATCCGATCAGTTTCAGCTTGCTCGGCTTCAGCAAGATCAGCAGAGTCCTCCAAAAGCGGCGCATTCTCCCCCCAATACTCATGCCATTCGTCGGAACAATCTAGGTCGACTTCAGAGAGGAGTCGCTGTGCAAGTGTCCAGCACTGTTCTTTGTTTCTGCCTCCTTCACTCGTCCGTATGGTCGAGGATCCACCGGGCGATGCTTCGGGCGGTCTCCTCGGGCACGTCCACCTGCATGGAACCGTTGCCGGCCTCCATATAGAAGCGGATGAGCCCGTTGCCCGTGAGCCGGTCGACTTCCAGCAGATTGTCGGCATCCTCGGCACGGCAGTATTCGCTTGTATCGTTCTTCGCCCGTTCGCGCAGATGTTCGGGCAGATATTGGTTGGCGAGAATATCGCGGCGTAGTTCGTCGCTGTCGGTGAATTCCATCGGCTACCCTTTCGAATGTTTCGCGCCCGGCTTCCATACCGGTGTCCCTGGATTCACCGGGGAAACAATCATCCCTTGGTTATCGCGCAGTTCGACGTTTGCCCCGTCGATGCCCAGCGTGCCTTCGACGCGCCGCCCGTTCCGCTTCCATGAAACCCGGTAGGATCCTTTGATTCGGGGGAAACCGGACAACGGGTCCATATATCCGGGTTCGGCGATCGCGAGACCATCGAGATTCCACACGTCGCCCACATACTCGTCCATGGTCTTCGGCTTCGGGCCTCGGGGGTTCCAGTTCTCGGCCGGGGACATGAGCGCGAGGGCGACGAACGGCAGCAGCACCGATGCGCCGACGAGCCTGACCTCGTCCATCGTGAGATTAGGAAAGCCGTTCCGTGCCATCACCAGGCAATAGGCATACGCCATGAGCGGAATGTCCGCGAGGAAGGCATACCAACCGAGAGCATTCAGGACCCTCAACAGCAATGGCATCCGCGAATGGTCCACCGCCTGAGCGTATTCGACAAGCTCCATCAGCTGAACCTCCAATGCAGTTCGTGCTGGTTTCGCTGACCGATGAGCCGTACCTTGACTTCGATTATCCTAGTTTCCATGTCTTGGGTTTTCTTCTCTACGAGATTGCTAATGCCGGATTTTCTTGTCACCAGCTGCCGGTTGCTCCGCTGCCAGTGGATGTGCCTCCGCCGAATGATGAAGAGCTGTCGAAGGATGGTGATGGGCCCGTATAAGGCCAGGAGTCATCGTTGATGGAATCATTTTCGGAGGAACGATCGTGCTCCTGTCTGTCCGTTCTCGCACGCCAGCCTGACCGCATGGAATCCTATCAACGGCGTACGCCGGATGGATAGGGTCAGTCGGCTCTGGCAGTTCGGGCAGGGGGTCGCAAGTTCGATATGTTTGCTCACTCGTCCGTCTCCTTGGTGGCGTTCGCCCAGTCGCAGGATATGCCGCTCCTTCTATCGCCGGGCAATACCACGCATTCGACGCGCTTGTCTATCTGCGTGTTACCCGTATCGGTTTCGCTCATGATATGCTTCCTTTTCTGTTTGCGCATCATTGTTCCTTGACGTCGAAGATGTCGCGGAAGGCTGCTTCGGCTCGGTCGAAGCCGTCCGTGAGTCCTTCTTGGTACTCGGACGGTACATCGGAATCCGCCGCGTCCAGTGCGTTTTCGAACTGGTTGTTCAGCCATGCTAGATACTCAGTGATACGCTTGTCCATGTGCGAGCGGGCGCTTCGATAGGCTTGCAGGCATTCACTGTCGGCAAGCAATGAAGAATCGTCCTCACTGGCGGACATGTCTTTTTCCTCCCTGTCTATCCGCTCGTCCAACCATGCGATGATTGCGTCCACGACTTCCGTTTTCCTGTTTTTCAGCTCACTGTTTTCCAAGGGTATTCCTTCCTGCCGGTCTCATTCAGTTGAGTGCGGCTTTGTCTGTGACGGCGCGGTATTTGCGTCCAATCAGTTCGATGGGCGAAACATGCCGCCAGAATGGTTCTTCGCTCATATCCGCCGACATGCGTCCCCGCCCAGCCGTTCGGCAAGCTTCCATACGTCTTGCGTGCTGGTGGACACCCAGCCATCTCCTTGTTTCAGATACGCGGCGGCAAGCCCGTCCATGTCGTCGGTCAGGAAACGACGGCATAGGGCGGAACCCAAATCGGCCTTGAACTCGTCCACATCTGACCATGTGCCGTTCGGCAGCCAATCCCATGCGGGGTCCACATCCTTGTTCCCGGAACGGTCCAGATAACGGCGGGCGCAGTCAGCTTCGCATACGGTCACACGCTCCGGCGTCCAGAAGGCGTGCCAGAGCGTATCCTGCGCCCACATGTCCACCGAGCATTGCAGGTCGATTACGCACGCGTCCCCATCAAGCCCGATACCGGCGTATCGCAACGCTTCGATGCAGTCGGCGCATACGACGACACCTTCGTCGTAATAATCCCGGTCGTGTTCCTCGCAACCGTCCCAGCCGGTGTGCCAGACGACGTAAGGCCGGTGTTCCGGCGGCAATCCGTCACAGATTCGGCAACGCATTTTCCAAGTCCTGTCCATATCGGCCAATGTTCTAGTCCTTTCCCACCGGTTTCAACGCTTTGCCGTCCGTGTCGTACAGGCCGAGCCTGTTGCTGTCGTCCGCGTGGATGGTGACGTGGACGCGCCTATCGTTCCGGTAGACGGTGCATTCGATGTCGGATGAGGGGAGGCGCCGTTGGGGCAGGTTCCCGTCGCAGTCGATGGACTCTAATCCCCAGATTCTTACGATTCGTGTGCCTAATTCGTCCGGTTCGGGTGCCGTCCCGTAATGGTCTGGCATATGGAACGATGCGGCAAGGGAGGCGACGCCCAGTATGAACGACACAATGGAGATGACCGTGTGGGTGCCGAACTTGGGGTAGGCAAAATGGGACAATGCCAAGGGAATGCTTACGGCTATGCCAATGATGCCGAGGAGACAGAGGCAGTTCGCGATGCTCCCTTGGACGGGTAGTCCCGCGTTCCTATACGCGTCCCATGCTTCGACCCATTTCGTGAAGTCGGACATCTATTCGTCCTTTCCGTTCGCCAACAACGCCTTGCCGTCCGTGTCGTACAGGCCGACCTTGTCTCCTTTGATATGAACGGTCAGTTCCGTGCGTTGAATGTCGGTGTAGGCGACGCACTTCCAGTCGCCGTCCTTAAGACGGGATTCGGGCATTTTCTGACCTCCGCTCCTGCATTCGCCCAAGTCTTCCAGATTCCATGTCTTGATGATTTGCTTGGACAGTGACGGTAACTGGCACTCCCGTTATTGGACAGTTGACACGGTCGGTCAAGGTCGTTTCTCTCCCGCAATCCACTCGAAACCCAGTCTGGACGCAAGCCGCTTCTTTTCCGCGTTCGACAAGGATTCAACAGCCGACCGCCGGTGGTTGGCGAGCCAACTCAGGCAATGCCAGCAGTCGATACGTTCCGAATCCGCGTCGCGCAGCCATTCGGCCAACCCGTCGTATGGTTCGAATGTTTCCGGCACGTCGGACAACCATTGGCGGATGATGGTCTTCCAATTCCACCCGTCCGTCCAATGGTGATGCCAAGGGCGAGTAATGGTAATGGTCGTATCGTCCGCTTTCAGGACGGTCATATGGCATTCGTAGTCGTCACCGCCAATGGCCGTGACGCGCAGCCAATCGTTCATCACAACGGCCTCCCCGTTTCCACCTGTTCCAGCATGTCGAAGCATTCGTCACGCTCCGTCCGGGTGGCGGAACGCAATAGGTCCGCCAGTCCGGTCGGCCACCGTGTACGCGAGCAGGCCGTCCGGCAAGGCGAGACGTTCGCGTACGCACACCACGTACCGTCCGTCGCATTCGAGTATCGTCCACCAGCACCGGTTCTCATGTGCGGGGAGGAGAACCTGACTCTTACTCCGCGAGTTTCCAAGTCCGGCTCCTTTTCAAGACGAGATGCCTTTGGGTCAGGTCGGAAAGCCGGTATGCCAGCCACTGGGCGGCCTCCAGGGCGTCCTGCAGCACGGCCCTCCCCGACCCGGACATGATGTCGGTCATCATATCGAGGTATTCGTCGTATGCCTGTTCGACGTCGTCTGGCCGGATTCCCTCGACGTACACGGGTTCGTCCGTTCCGCTGCGCACGCCAACGTAGTCCATTTCGCCGGCCACGATGTCGTCGTAGGCGTCGTCCGGCAGTCCGACCAGCGGGCGCACGTCCGAGACGACGGTCTTTTCCGTGACCGTGGTCGTGCAGATGACCGGCATGTCGCAGGCGGGGGCGAACGGTTCACGCGGGTCGTCTAGAATCCCCGCGTAATCGACCATGCAGCGGGCGGCGTGATGCCAGTCGCATGGCGTGAAAACGTCGATGAACACGCCCGTCCTGACGTCGGGTGGAATGCTCAGGAACACCTCTTTGGCGACCGTTTCAAGTTTCCTGTCCCCCATCGGGGAAGTCCTTTCTAATAGTGGATGAATTGCAGTTGCTTCGCCTGTTCTGCGGTGAACGTACGACTGAACGGCTTGCCGTTATGGGAGAACATCGTAGCCGTGTTCCGGACCGTCTGGTTCTCCGGCGATGCGATTCGTGCGGCGGTTCGCCGCCTTGTGCGTCTTCCGGCACAGATCGAGCATGGGTCGCAGGTCCGGGCTGCCGCCCTCGCGTTCGATCCGCACCGTATGCGCGGCCAATGGCAGCAGCCGTTCCAGGTTCGAATCCATGGTTCTACGATTCAAGACACTGTCCCAATCGGTGGTGATGCGGCGGAACGCATTGTGGAATTGCTCCACCACGACGAACCTGTCGGCATCGGAACCATACGCGGTGTCCGGTGTTTCCGGCATGCGCCCCGAAGCGAGCTCATAGTCCCCCGACTGTCCGTCAAGTAGTCGGGCGAGGACGATGGCGTTGTCTTCGAACCTGTCCGCCGGCAGGCCTAGCGCCCGCATCCCGTTCGTCGCCCACTCATGGTCGACGGAGGGGAGTCGCCATGGGCAGCCGCCGCCGTTCAGGTGGAACTCGTACCCGTATACGTCCTTCAGGACCTTCGCGGCGGTCTCCCGAGGATGGTCCTTTTGCATCCGATGCCATGCGCGTAAGGCTTCGCATAGCATCGCGTAACAGCCGTTCAGCTCCTCGTCAAGGACGCCCATCGACGGTCCCCCTCCCATCGGATCCGGCATTCCCTCCGGCAATCAACCTGATTATCGTATCGGCCGTTTCCGCCGACTCCAGCAGCGTGTCCTCGCAGCCGGCGAACTCCTCCAGCAGCTCCCAGAACAGGGCGAGCTTCGGATCCGGGTCGGGTTCCGGATCGTATTCGAGATCGATGCCCTGTTCGTCGGCCGCCTGCCTCTTGCATCCTTCGAACCATTCGGTTTCAGAGGCCCACAATTCGTAGGTGAGCCGTCGAGCCTCCCGAGCGGCCTTCGCGTAGGCGGCCAGGGCCTTCGCCAGTTCGGCGCGCTTGCGCCTGCTTGGTTTGAACAGCCGGTCAGCCCTGTCCGCGAACCGGCGCCACTTCAGCTGCTCCTCGAGGGAATCACCGTCGGGGATGTCCGTCATATCCAGGGCGCTCACTTTTTCTCCGATCGTCCGGCCGCGTCGATGCTCCGTCCTAGGCGGCGGATGTCATCCCGGATGTCGGCCGCCGCCAGCGAGAAAGCGGCGACCAGACCGCCTGATGCGGAGACCACGTGCAACCCGGACGGGAGCCACGGGACGCCGAACCCCAGCCGGGCGCAGACGAACGCCATTAATGCCGCGGCCCGGGTTCCGAACGGTTCCGGCCATGCGACCCATCGGCCGGGGTGGCATGGCAGCCAGCGTGCCAGCTCTTCGTATTCCTCCTCGTTCAATTTTCTGTCTCCTTATCCGCCGGATGCCGGATACCGGCCTCTCGATCCAACCTGTTGACAATGTCCTGCATGCCCGGGTGGTACCGTTCGATCAGGAGCAGCCCCCGATGATGGTCGTTGCGAATCGAAACCCATGTTGGGCAATAGTCCAAGAACTCGTCGGCCTGCTCGTTCAGCTTCAGCATCCCATTCCGACGTATGATCGTGTAGCCTTTCGAAGACACGGTGAATATGACCGGCTTGGACCATGGAAGACCGACCCCGAAAATCGAATCCATACAAACCTGCGCATTCCAGAATTCCGGGACCCCCGGAAGGTCTTCAGGCATCCAAAGCGCAACTATGACAAGAAGAAAAGCGCCTGAGGCTAAACCAATGCAGAGCGCGAGTGCGGAATTATCCGGATCCGCTTGGAAAGGCAATACCGCCAAACGCTTTTCCCAGAACGATGGGGGAATCCGTATGGACAGGATGATGACCCATATCTGGCCCAGTACAAACAGCAGGCGCGATACCGAACCGACGATTTCCGAACCGGACAGAGCTTGTATCAGCAATGCCATGACATCATATCTGACGATAACAAAATCGAGGACGAGCAGCGATAGCACTACTGCTGTAATCAGCGTATAAACGGCGATTCCGACAGCCCATTCCCCGATCGTCCGACCCCACAGCATGAACGCGGGGGCGATGGCAGCGCAGACGACTATCGTCAACGCGACGATATGGGGCGGATCAATTCCTTTTCTCATCATGTTTCTCATTCTTGTGGTCGCGGACGATGAGGATCATCCAGCCGAAGCACGGGAGTATCCGGTATTCGCCGTACCGGGTCAACGCGGCCGCCAGGCGTTCCGCGCCGGGGCGGGTGGTCCATTCCCTTGAGTCCTCGTCGTAGTCCTCGGCGATCCACCCCTTCTTCAGCAGCCCGTAATGCGCCCGTTTCCACGCCCAGCTGACGATTGCACCGAACAGATTGCCCGTCAGATACAGGAGCAGGATTCCCAGTATGATCGCGAACGGGGTGAGCACGCCCCACCAGTACCCGTCCATCAGAACCGCCCCAACCGGTGCAGGGCTTCGACCGAATGGATGCGGGCCTGTTCGCCGCCCGCGCCCTCCGCGGCGTTGACGGCCGTCCCGTTCTCGTCCGGCGAGCCGAACATGGGTCGGCGCAGCTCCCCGTACTCCAGCTCGTAATCGGTCGGATCGTGTTGGGCGGCGAGCCGGGCCAATTCCCTGACCTCCTCGCCGGACAGGATGATCTGCTCGGTCTCCAGGCCGTCGAGCAATTGGCTTATCGTCCAATCCCCCGTCGCGGGATCCCGCCACGCTTTGCACCATTCGCCCAGATATTCGAAATCCTCCGGCGGATGCATGTAGTCGAATGCCATGATCAGTTCCTTTCCGTGGGATCCGGGTCCGGATCCCATCCGCGTATGCGTGCGATGAGCCGGCAGACGCCGGCCGGCATGAGCAGTATGAAAAACGTGGCGGCGGCGGCCTGCGAGATGGCGGTCATGATGCGGATGCCGGACAGGAGCCGCAGCAGGAGCGCGCCGCCCAGGGTGGCGAGGGCGCCGAACGCCATGAGCAGGAGCGCCATGGCGAGGCTGGCTGCCAGCAGTCCCGGCTCCACGCCCGCCGCCGGCCGGGGCTCCCCCATGTGTCGGGATGATGCGCCGTACCTCATCGTCGTCCGCCTTTCACATGCCGCCGGCGTCCGAGCTGTCCGATATAGGAGAGCGTCCATTCCCCGGCGTCCCGCGTACGGTCGAGTGAATTTTCAACGTTTGCGCTTTCGTTGTTCGTTGTCGTGTCTGGTGTCCGTCTTGTCGCCTGTTTCTTTTCCGGCGAAGGCGAGCACTATCGTGCAGATGAGGCACGTGATGAGGATGAGCGTGGTTCCTGGGTCGATTGCCATCAGGTTTGCTGCCTTGTTGTTTGATGTTTTCCGAGCATGATTGGTGCCTTCTACGAAAATTTTATGTGGACTAATTCAGTATAACAGGTATTGCCGATTCCGCGACATCACGGCTTCTCGCCAAAACGGGAGGCCGGACCCCTAGAATTGTCTCCGAACGACAATATGCCTGTTATACTGAATATGTCCACATAGAAGGAGAGTTCCAATGACCAACCAAAACAAGTCAGCCCAAGCCCGCCAACGACGCCGCAGCTCGGACGGACGATTCGCGGACGAAGACAAGCAGGACAGCCTCCCCTCCGACACAAAAATCCAACAGGCTGCCAGCCTCCTCACCGACGACACGGAGCCTGACTTCAACCAGCTGCTCACAGCCACCGGCGCATTCGACGACCCCTACGAGGCACGCCATATCGAATTCGACATGCCCGACGGATCCACCATCAACGGCTACGCCTTGGACGATGGGCGAATCGACCGCAACAAGGTGCCGTCCGGCTGGCACGCCTACTCCGTAATGGAAAGCGACGGCGACGAAGACGGGGAAACCACCCTGTCCATCGACCATGACGGGTACGTGAACCACAGGATGGACTTCATCACCACCGAAGACCTCAGCCAACGCATAGACAGCGGCCAACTGACCGAAATCCACGGCGACGACTGGGGCTTCACCGACAACGACCTCGTGGACGATCTCGCCGAAAAATCCGGGGATGACGACTTCGACCTCGACACTGAACTGGAGGAGAAACGCCACGACATGATGGATTCCGCCATCCGAGACCAGATCTTCTTCAAACCCGACGAGGAGAACATGACCGCGTTGAAGGCCGCCGCATGGCAGACCATCAACCACGACGAGCAGAACAAGGGCGAATCCACGATCGGCGACCTGCGCATAGCCCCATCCATCAACCCCCACGACCTGCATCTGGAAGACATGAGCGAGGAACAGATCAAAGAGGCCCGCAAGTACGGTGGATGGGACCCCGACAAGCACAAGTACGTGCACTTCAACCAAGACGGCGACTTGGAAGGCCTCACCGAGAAACAGGCTGACAAGCTGATCTGGGACAACCGGCAGCGCATCCTACAAGCCGTCCGCGACGACGAGTCCGCGAACTTCAGCACCGTCAACCTGCTGCATAACTGTTTCAACCGTGAACGACAGGTACGCGAACACGACTACACGACACCGGGCGACAAGCGATAAAGGAGAGTTGACTTCCTCCCCGTCCTGAAAGGCGGGGATTCCTACGCCGTTCGGCTTAATGA
>ERZ827492.116-NODE-116-length-83629-cov-5.715258_pt1 | contig 83629 bp, 82 predicted proteins | sample MGYA00519704_ERZ827492 | MGnify/ENA primary metagenome ERZ827492 (study PRJEB31778, sample SAMEA3449325) | human gut metagenome | biome: human gut; feature: human-associated habitat; material: faeces | place: United Kingdom | collected 2010/2012 ... | reverse complement strand
CGCCGCGTTGGAGGGCGTGGCCGCGCGCGCGTCCGCGGCAAAGTCGCAGAGGGTGAAGTCCGTCTCATGCCCGACGGCGGAGACCACGGGCACGGGGCAGGCGCGCACCGCGCGCACGACCGCCTCCTCGTTGAAGGCCCACAGGTCCTCCATGGACCCGCCGCCGCGCCCGACGATCACCGCGTCCACCGCCTGCGCGCCCAGGGTCTGCACGGCCTGCGCGATGGAGGCCGCCGCGCCCTCGCCCTGCACGCGGCAGGGGCAGAGCAGGATGTCCACGGCCGGGTTGCGGCGGTGCGCCACGCGCACGATGTCCCGGATCACCGCGCCGGAGGGCGAGGTCGCAACGCCGATGCAGCGCGGCGCGCGCGGCAGGGGGCGCTTCTTCTCGGGATCGAAGAGGCCCTCGGCCTGCAGGCGGGCGCGGTCGCGCTCAAAGCGCAGCCAGAGCTCGCCCACGCCGTCGCGCTCCATGCCCTCGCCGTAGAACTGATACTGGCCCTGCGCCTCGTACAGGGAGACATAGCCGGTCAGCAGCACGCGCATGCCGTCCCTGGGGACAAAGGGGAGCCGCATGGCGTTCTGCCGGAACATCACGCAGCGCACGAGGCCGCCCTCGTCCTTTAGGGAGAAGTAGAGGTGGCCGGAGACGTGGCGCTTAAAGCCGGAGATCTCCCCGCGCACGCACAGGCCGCGCAGCAGCGAGTCCGCCTGCAGGAGGGAGCGCACATAGCCGTTGAGCTGGCTGACGCTCAGGGTCAGGCGGTCACTTTGCGGCATGTTCCGCGGCCTCCACGGCGTTCTCCATGAGCATGGCGATGGTCATGGCGCCGACGCCGCCGGGGACGGGCGTGATGCGCGAGGCCACCTGCGCGGCGCTGGCAAAGTCCACGTCGCCCACGACCTTGCCCTCCACGCGGTTGATGCCCACGTCCAGCACCACCGCGCCGGGCTTGATCATGTCGCCCGTGATCATGCCGGCCTTGCCCACCGCAACGACCAGGATGTCCGCCCCGCGCGTGACCTGCGCAAGGTCCTGCGTCCGGGAGTGGGCGATGGTCACGGTGCAGTTCTTCTGCAGGAGGAGCAGCGCCATGGGCTTGCCCACGATGTTGGAGCGGCCCACGACCACCGCGTGCTTGCCGGAAAGGGGCACGTCCTCGATCTCCAGCAGGCGCATCACGCCCTTGGGCGTGCAGGGTACAAAGCCCGGCTCGCCGATGAGCAGGCGGCCGGCGTTGATGGGATGGAAGCCGTCCACGTCCTTGTCCGGATCGATGGCGCGGATCACCTCGCGCTCGTCCAGGTGGCGCGGCAGGGGGAGCTGCACGAGGATGCCGTGGACCGCAGGGTCTTCGTTCAGGCGCTGCACGGTGCTCAGCAGCTCCTGCTGCGTGGTCTCCTCCGGCAGGCGCAGGACCGTGCCGTTCATGCCGAGCTTTTTGCACGCGCGCTCCTTGTTGCGCACGTAGATGGCCGAGGCGGGGTCCTCCCCCACGAGCACGACCGCAAGGCCGGGCGTGATCCCCCGGCTCTTGAGCGCCTCCACGCGCGGGGCGAGCCCCTCGCGCACGCGCAGGGCAATGCCCTTTCCATCGATGATGCTGGCCGCCATGGCGTCTTCCTCCCTTGTCTCTCTATGAATTCTTTCCGCTTTGGAGTTGTTGTAGTCCGAGCAGCGCCGCGCCCACGGCGTTGTCGCCCGCGTATTCCGGCCGGGCGAAATAGGGCCGCACCGGGCTGCCGCTGCGGCGGATGCGCTCCCGCAGGAGCTCCCGGAACCGCTGCGAGGAGGCAACGCCCCCCGCAAGGAGCGCGCTTCGCAGCCCCGTCTCGCGGCTGGCGTTCGTCAGGAGCTTTTCGATCGTGCGCGCCAGGCACGAATAGACCTCCGCCGCGATCTGCTCCGGCGAAAAGCCGCCGCTGTCCGCCATGCGCATGACCTGCGCCTCGGCCCCGGAAAAGGAGCAGTGCAGGCCGCGGCAGGTCACGACCACCAGGGACTGCGGCTGCGCGCCGCGGCTGAGCTTCTCCAGCTCCGGCCCCGCGGGGAAGGGCAGCCCCAGCCGCACGCCCACGCGGTCCACGAACTGGCCCGCGTGCAGGTCGTCCGACCCGCCGAGGAGCGAGATGCTCCCGTCCTCCCCGCAGGCGAGGACCTCGGTCGTGCCGCCGGACAGGTGCAGCGCCAGGTGCGGCCCCGCGGGCAGGCCGGAATCGATGCGCGCCGCGGCGATGTGCCCAGCCTGGTGGCTCGAGCGGAAGCGCGGCACGCCAAGGAGCGTCGAAAGCGACGCGGCCATGCCGCTGCCCACGGTGAAGACCGGCATGTAGGAGCCCTCCACGTCCCGCGGGGCGTCCGACGCGCAGACCGCCGCGATCTCCATCCCCGGCACGGCCTCCGAGAGCTCCGCAATCAGCTCGGGCAGGTTCTGCACGTGCTGGAACACGCCCTCACTCTGCCGCAGACCCCTGCCGCCCATCTTAACGACAAGCAGCCGCCTTGCGCTCCCGAGCACATGCCCGTCCAGCGCGACAGCGGCAACCGAGGTCGTATAACAGCTTGTGTCCATGCCAAGTACGGCTTGCACCGCGCCTCAGCCCCTTTCTTCCGCCGGAAGGGCCGCCGGCGCGCGCTCGCCCTGCGCATCGGGAGCTTCCTCCGCAATGGGGGCAGCTTCTGCCAGGGGGGTGGACTCTGCCAGGGGGGTAGACTCTGCCCGGGGGGCGGACTCCGCCTCGCGGGCGATCGTGCCCAGGATTCCGTTGATGAAGGAGGCCGCCTTGCCGCCCGAGAACGCGTGGGCAAGCTCCACCGCCTCGTTGATGGCCACGCCCGTGGGCACGTCCTCCCGGTAGAACATCTCAAAGAGCGCAAGGCGCAAAATGGCCAGGTCCACGCGGGCGATGCGCTCCAGCGTCCAGCCCTGCGCGTGCGCGGCGATGCGCGCGTCCAGGTCCTGCGCGCGCTCCACCGCGCCCAGAACCACCTGGTCGATGTATTCCCGGTCCGAAGTCGTAAGGGACGGCCCCTCGATCGTCTCCTCGATGGTGGAGGCGATGCCGTCGCCCCCCATCTCATACTGATAGATCAACTGCATGGCGATCTGCCGTGCCTCTTTGCGCGCCATAGTTCCTCCTAAACTCCCTTGTTAAAACTTAAAACGGATGTCGTCGTCCCGGTCCTTGGGAAAGAAGCGGGCGACAACGTCCCAAAGACGGCGTCCGCGGTCCGCGAGCGCCCCGATCCCCGCGCCCAGGGCGACGAGCACGACGATCAGCACCGTGCGCCAGAACCCCAGCGTCAAAAACAGCACGGCGACAATCAAACCCAGCGCCCCGCCCACGAGCGCATACAAGTGCGCCCGGATCAGGCGCAGGACGTCCTCTTTGTTCAACGAAAGCCCCCCTTATTCCACCCGCACCGGCTGGGGGGAGCCGACCGCCTCGACAAAGATCTGCACGTCCGTCACCGGCACGCCCGCGTGGGTCTGGACGTAGTCCTTGACCTCGCGCTGAATCTGCGCCGTCGCCTCCGGCAGCACCGAATCCGGCGCAAAGCTCACCCGCAAAAGCACCCGCACGCCCTCCTGCTCCGTGGCGAGCAGACGGCTCTCCACATCGCGCACGGCGGCGCAGGCGCGCACCGAGCGCTGGACCATCGTGTCCAGGGCGGAAAGCGCGATGAGGATGGAGCCGTTGTCCGTGGTCTTGATGAGGACGGACTCCTGCCCCTGGACCGGGGCCGCGGCATGGCCCAGCGCCGCGTAGAGCACGCGCAGGGCGATTAGGGCGACGACGACCCCGAAAATCCCGAGCACAAGGCCCGACGCCTCGCCAAAGCTCTGCAGCGCCGAGCGGAACGGGCCCAGGGCCGCGCCCACGGCGAACACCGCCGCCGCAAGCAGCACGAGCGCACACAGCGCCGCAAGCAGCCGATCGTACCACTTCATCTTCATCGGGAAGGTCCCCCTTTTCTCCTTGCCGGGCAGGCGCAAAAGGCCCGCCCTGCTGTTGAATGCGCGCATAAAGAAACCTGCGCATGGGGCGTGCGACCGCGCACGCGCAGGCTCTTCCCTGGCGAACGGCTATTTTCCTTCGGGGAAATTACTTGACCCGGGGGGCGGGCGCCTCCTCGGGCGCGGCGATCTCGGCCGGGGCTTCCTTCTCGAACTTGACGGCCTGCACGTGGACGTTGACTTCCACAACGCGAAGGCCCGTCATCGTCTCGATGGCCTTTTTGACGTTCTCCTGCACGGCGCGGCAGGTCTCGGGAATGCTGATGCCGTAGTAGAGGGAGAGATAGAGGTCCACAGCGGCCTCCTCGGTGCCCACCTCGACCTTGACGCCCTTGGTGTGGTCCTTTTTGCCCAGCATCTCGTTCAGCGACGAGGACATGCTGCCCGCCATGCTGGCTACGCCCTTGACTTCCGTCGCGGCAAGGCCGGCGATGATGGCGATGACGTCATCCTCAAAGGTCACAGAGCCGATCCCGTTGTCGATTTCGACGTTCACCGGCATATTCTCGCTCATGGTCAACACCTCCAAACATAAGTTGATTCTATTATAACAGATGAGCAAGGATTCTGCAAACCCCTTATGCGCCAAACCCTTCCGGCTTTTTCCAGGTTTTTGCGCGCGGCGCGCGCAATTTCCCGGGCAAGCGCGCGCCGGCTATCCTGCGACGGGGATGATCTTGACGTTCCCGGCCTCCTGCTCGGTTTGGCGCATGGCGATTTCCAGGATCTGGGCGGTGTCCTCGTCGGATAGGCGGTCCCGCTTGACGACGATTGTGACCGTCCCCTCCTGCACAAAGGCGGCCGCGTCCTCAAAGCCCTTGGCCACAAGCTGCGTCTCGATCGCGCGCTCCTGCTCGGTCTGGCGCGTGAGCTCGATCCGGCGCGCGTCGGCCTCGCGCACGGATTCCTCCGGCGCGCCCTCGCGGTGCACGATCTCGTCCAGCAGGGCGATCTCGTCCGCGCGGGCGGTCTCGCGCTGGGCGCGGAAGTCGCGGAAAAAGTCGCCCGTCTCCTCCTGCGCGGCAAGGGCGCTCGCCGCCTCCGCCGAAGCGGGTTCCGGCTGGTTTGCCGCAAGTGTGCGCGTGACAAGCCCCAGCCCCAGCAGCAGCACCATCGCCGCAAGCGTCACCGTGGTCCGGTTTTTCCAAGGTCGCATAAACATCCTCTCTCCTCTCCTTTGCGCGCTGTCTGTCAGGCGCCCTCGCCCTGCGCGCTGCGGGCGAAGACCTCCACGCTCGCCGCCGGCACGTCCAGCGCGGTCATGGCCGCGCGCAGCAGCTCCGTCTGCACGGCGAGGTCCCCCGCGCCCTCGGCGACGACCAGGACCCCGCGCACGCCCTCCTCGTCCTCGTTGATGAAGACCGTGACCTCGCCCGCGCCCCGGATGTCCGACAGCGCGGCCGAAAGCCGCTCCTCCAGGCCCAGAGCCGCGTACTCGGCGTCCACGCTGCGCGCCCGCTCCTCCTGCCCCGGCAGGAAAAAGGAGAGCGCCACAAGGCCGATCCCCAGCGCGAGCAGCAGCAAAAGACCCGCAAACTTCCTGTCCCGCAGGGCGCGGGACAGCCCTTCCCATCCGCTCATTCTCCCATCCCCATTGCGGCCCGCACGATCGCAAGCGCCGGCGTCAGCAGCGTCAGCAGCACCGCCAGCGAGAAGGCGAAGCCGAAGTAGTTCTTGACCGATCCATCCGGCAGCAGCGCGTCCAGCACCGTGGAGAGCACCGCCAGGCCGCACAGCGCGGCGACCGCGCTGCGAAGGGTTTCCATCATGCAAATCCCATCCCCATCCGCATCAGCGCCGCGACAAAGACGAAGAACATCGCGCCGATGCTGATCATCAATATGAAGAGCGTGGTCAAAATATCCGCAAAGTCCTGCAGGGCCGGGGCGATGCGCTCCGCGCCCAGGGGCTCGATCGCCGCGGCGCACAGCCGGTAGGCCGCAATCGTGAGCAGCACCTGCGCGCACGGCCCGAGCAGGATCAGCAGAAACCCCGCCAGGCCCACCGCGCCCACCGCGTTCTTGACCACGATCGAGCAGCCGACCAGGGTGTCCGCCGTGTCCTTGAACGCCCCGCCGATGACGGGCACGAACTTGTCCACGGCGTACTTGGCCGCGCGCATGGTCACGCCGTCGTAGCTGGCGCTCGTCGCGCCCTGCACGGTCAGCACGCCGAGGAACAGTGTAAACCCCACGCCCAGCGCCCAGTGCACCATCGAGCGCAGGAGCTTCCCCGCGCTCGTGAGCCGGATCTGCGGCGCCAGGCGCGAGACCACCGTCACCGCCGCGGCAAGGCCCAGCAGCGGAAACAGCGCCCGCTGCGCAAAGCTCGCGAGCGTCCCGGTCGCAAGGAGCCCCAGGCTCTGCATCTGCGCGGCGGACTGCGCGCCGCCCATGGCCGTCAGCAGCGCCAGCATCGTGGGCAGCAGCGCCGCAAACAGGTCGACCATGCGCCCGGCCGTCTCCTTGCCGGCCTGCAGGAGATTGGCCGCGTCCGCCGCGGCCGGCAGCGCCATGCACAGGTAGGTCATCAGCTGCAAAAGGCGCGCCGCCCCATCGCCGAAGGTCACGGCGCGCAGGCGCAGCAGCGCGGCGCTGAGCACCGCAAGGCCCACGAGGCGCACCATGCGCGGGGCAAGGCTGCGAAGGTTCCCCGCGAGCGCCTCGCCCGCGGCGGAGAGGATCTCCCCGACGGGCAGGGCGGCGCCGCCCTGGGACGCGCTCTCCAGGAGCGAGGCGACGTCCAGCTCCGGCGCGGCCTCCTGCAGGGGCGCAAGGTCCATCTCGCCGAGCAGCCGCTCCGTCTCCTCGCGCAGGAGCCCGGCAAGGCCGCTCTCCTCCTGCGCCCGGGCCGCGGGGAGCGCGAGCAGGAGCAGGCTCAGGAGCAGCGCCGCGGCCGCGGCAATCCGTCTTGCGCGCATGGTTCCCCCCTCCTTTCGCCCTAGCCCAGCAGCAGGAGCACGGCGTCGCACAGGTCCAGGACCATGGGCAGAGCCGCGCAGAGGATCAGGATCTTGCCGCCGAGCTCCACCTTCTGCGCCAGCGCGCCGGACCCGGCGTCCCGGCAGAGCTGCGCGCCGAGCTCCGCCGCCACCGCGATGCCCGCGCTGCGCAGCAGTATCCCGCTCAGCTCCCCGGAAAGGCCCGCCCGGCCGAACAGGTCCGGCAGCGCGCTGAGCGCCTCGCCCGCGCCCTGCAGCACCCGCAGCAGCAGCGCAAGGCCGCAGGCGACCTCGCAGACGAGCGCGGCCTCCTTCCGCCCAAAGGCGCGCAGCACCGCGCCCATGGCCGCGCCCAGGATCGCGATGCCGGCAAGGCGCAGCACCTCCGTCATCCGTAGAGGGGGAAGAGCGCCTTGATGCTGGTGAACAGGTCGCTGATTCCCCCGAGGATCAGGGCCAGCGCGAGCACCAGCCCCCCGATGTTGCAGACCATGGCGATGTCGTCGCGCCCGGCGCTCTTGAGCACGGTCGAGGCCACCGCCATCAGCAGCCCGATCGCCGCAATGCGCAGCAGCAGATCCACGTCCATTCCCGCTTTCCCCCCTTCTTTTGTCCGCCCGCTAGAGCAGCAGCACCAGCGCCGCAAAGGCCGCCAGCAGCCCCAGGCGCGGATAGAGCGCCGCGCTCTGGTCCAGGGCCGCGCGCTTCAGGTCCCGAAGCTCGCGCAGCTGCTCCTGCGCGCTGTCAAACGGGCCCGTCTCCCCTGCGGGCAGCGTTGGCACCGCGCGCAGCAGGGCCTGCACGATCTGCGCGGCGTCCTTTTGCAGCCCAGCCGCGCGCAGCGCCGCCTCCAGCGCCTCGCCCCCGAGCGGACAGCCCGCCTCCCAGAGCGCGTCCGCCAGGCGGCACTGGCCGCGCAGCGACTCCACGGCCTCCCGCAGCGGCAGGCGCAGGTGCTCCACCTGCGCGCGCAGCAGGCGCACGGCGCGCAGCGCGTCCTCCAGCGCGTCCAGGCGCGCGTGCTCCCGCGCGATCCACCAGAACCCCAGCGCGCCCAGGGCCAGCGCCACCAGGCACGCGCCCAACTGCTTCAGCATGGCCTTCCCTCCCCGTCCAGCACCGCGGCGATCCGCCCGACCCGCCCGCCCAGCACTACGATGCGGTCGAAGACGCCCGCGCGCAGCAGGGGCTCCAGCGCGGGGCGGCGCTTTGCCTGGGCGAAGCCCGCGGCGTGCGCGCTGCAGAGCACCTGCACACCGCAGCGCCGCGCGTCCAGCAGCGCGGCGGCGTCCGCCTCCCCGCCGATCTCGTCCGAGACGATCACGTCCGGCGCCATGGACCGCGTGAGCAGGCGCACGGCCTCGGCCTTGCCCATGTTGTCCATGACGTCCGTGCAGGGGCCGACGTCCAGCTGCGGCACGCCCCGCACGCAGGCGGCCAGCTCCCCGCGCTCGTCGGCGATGGCCACCTGCGCGCCCGCGCGGCTCAGGGCGCGCGCCAGCTCCCGCAGCAGCGTGGTCTTGCCCATCCCCGGCTCGGAGAGGACAAGCGTCGAGCGCAGCGCGCCGCCCGGCATCGCCGCCGCCAGCGCCCGCGCGTCGCACGGGACCTGCCGCGCGATGCGCACGTTCAGGGCCTGGACCTGGGTCAGGGTATTGCGCCGCGCGCCGTCCAGCGCCATGTGGCCGCACACGCCCACGCGGTGGCCGCAGGGCAGGGTCAGGAACCCTTGGTTCAGCTCCTCCTGCCGGGCGTAGAGCGCCTGGCCGCAGAAGGAGAGCAGCAGGTCCCGGATCTGCGCCTCGTCCGGCTCCAGGGGGATGCGCAGGTTCTTTTCGCCCCGCAGCAGCAGCGGCCGGCGGACGCGGATGCGGATCTCCCGCGCGCCGGCCATCTCCCGCGCGTACGGGGCGAGCGCCGCGCGGAAGGGCGGGCTGAACTGGGATAGGAGTTTGTCCATTGCCTTCACCTCGCAGGAGTATATGCCCCGCCCCCGCGGAATATCCGCCCCGCGCCCCTTCCCAAAACGCAAAAAAGCAGCCTTCCCAAACGGAAGGCTGCCCGCGCCGTCGGCCAAAAACGCAGAACCCCCCGGCGGGAGAAGCCAGAGGGTTCTGCAAGGAATGCGCCCTTTCGCCCTATAGGACGGAGGGCGAACCGGAAAAGTTCCGCGCGCGAAAAAATTTTTTACGCGCGCAGCAGGCGCTGCATCAGGGGCAGGAAGTGCTCCGCGTCGCCCGTCGTGTGCAGCTCGCACCCGCCCGCGCCCGCGGCACGCAGGAGCCCGCGCTCCTCGAGCACGTGGCGGAGCTGGCGCACGGTGCCCAGGTTCCCGTCCACGAGGGGAATCCCCGGGGCGATGCGCTCGAGCGCGCGGCGCAAAAAGAGGTAGTGCGTGCACCCCAGGACGATGGCGTCCGTCGGCCGGGCGAGGTGCGGCGCGAGGACCGCCCGCAGGGCCGCCTCCGCCGCGGCGTCGTCCAGGTGGCCCGACTCCACGCACTCGACAAGGCCCCGGCCCTCCACGGGCACGGCGCCCTCGCCGTAGAGCGCCATCAGGCGGTGGAACTTCTCCATGTGCAGCGTCGCGGGCGTGGCCAGCACCAGGATCTGGCCGCCGTGCAGCAGCGCGTGGGCGGGCTTGAGCGCCGGCTCCATGCCGATGACGGGCAGGGCGAGGGTCTCCCGCAGCTCCTTTGCCGCCGCGGCCGTGGCCGTGTTGCAGGCGATGACCAGGGCCTTGACGTCGCGCTGCAGGAGCTCGTCCACCACGCGGCGCACGCAGGCGCGGATCTCCTCCGGGGACTTTAGGCCGTAGGGCGCGTTCGCATTGTCCCCATAAAATAGGAAGCGCTCGTGGGGCAGCAGGGCCATGGCGTCCCGCAGGACGCTGACGCCGCCCACCCCCGAGTCGAAGATGCCGATGGGTCTAAACATGCTCCGCCTCCAAAGAACAGGATGTGACAGAAACAGTATACCACATCCCGTCCCCGCCGTCACGAGGCAAAAGCGGACGCCGGGTCCAGCAGCAGGTCCGCGATGACGTCCGCCAGGGGTTCGGTGGCGTTCAGCGCTTCCTGCAGGGTGTTCTCGTTGTGGCCCACCTCGATGAGCACGGCGCGCTCGCTCATGTGCTGGTTATATCTCCCGGTCTTGACCATGATGTCGCGGCAGATCCCGGGGATGCGCTCGTTGAGCCCCGCGGTCAGGGCCTCGGCGAGCTTGTAGTTCTCCTGCCAGTTGGGCTTGATGGAGAAGCCCTCGCCGTCGTCGCCCTCGCCCGTGCCGATGAGCATCATCAGGCGCGCGTAGTCCTTCCCGTTCGCGGTCACGCACGAGGGGTTCGTGTTCCGGGCGCTGGCCGCGTCGCGGTGGATGTCCAGGACCATGTCGAACGCCTCCCCGGCCTCCTGGTACTTCTCCAGCGTCGCCAGGGACCGGATGTAGGCCGTGCCGAGCTTGGGCGGCTCGTGCTCGGTCCGGTCGTGGACGACCTCGATGCCGCGCGCCTCCAATTCCTCCTTGAGCTTTGCGCCCACGGCCATGATGTTGAAGTCCGCATCCGCGCTGCGCCACTGCGTGGTCTCCTCATAGGGGTTGTCCGGGTCCTGGGCAAAGGCCTCGTAGGAGTGGGTGTGGTAGAGGAGCACGCGGGGCTTTTCCTTAGGTTCGGCCTCGAACTCCCCCTCGATCTTGGAGATCTCCACGCGGATGCGGTCCACGTCGTCAGGCGCGTCGCCCGTTTCCCCCTCGGCGGTGACGGGCACGGCCTCCTCCCCGTCGGGCAGCCAGGTGCGAAGCGCTTGGGGCTTGTCCGCGGCGGGGGCCCCGGCCGAAGCCGAAACGCCCGCGCTCTCCTGCCCCAGGGTTGGGCTGTCCTGCGCGCCCGCAAAGACGCGGATGCCCACGACGAGTGCGACGATGAGCAGCACGGCCAGAACCGCCGCGCCGATGACCTGCGAGAGCTTGTAGACCTTGATGCGGATCATGTTGCCTATCCCCCTCCGGTTTTCCATGTGCTGGTAAAAGCCTATGCGCAGCCGGAGGGAAAAATGCCGGCACGAAAAAAACGGCCCCCTCCCGGAATCCCCGGGAAGCGAGCCGTTTGTTTTCGCTGGTCTTAGCCATTCGCCTTGGCGGCGGCGCGCGCGAGCTGCGCCTTCTTGCGGTTGGCGGCGTTCTTGTGCATCACGTGCTTCGCGGCAGCCTTATCGACGGCGGCGGAAGTCACGCGCAGCTGGCTCTCAATCTGAGAGGCGTCGCCCGCAGCGACGGTGGCGTCAAACTTCTTGATCTGGGTGCGCACGGAGGACTTGACCATGCGGTTCTGCAGGTTCTTCGTGGCGGTGACCTTGACGCGCTTGATCGCGGACTTGATATTCGGCATTCGTTTTCACCCCCTCAGTACAAATCGACATGCACTATCATAGCATCTTCCCCCTCAAATTGCAAGTAAAATTTCCAATTTCGCAGGAAATTAACGCCGGCTTTTTCCGGCGCGCGGGGCAAAATAGAAAAAATCAGGAGGCGATTTGCATGCAAGACCCTGCATTCCGGACGGACCTGGCCATGGAGGCGCGGGAGGCCGCGGGCGAAATCCCCGGCGTGGAGATGACAAAGGAACAGGACGCGGGCGCGGAGATCGTCCGCGTCCGCGTGCGGACGAAGGAAGGGGCCGACGCGCTGGGCAAGCCCCTGGGGACCTACGTCACCCTGACCCACCCCGGCCTGTGCGCGGGCGAGGTGCGCGCGGACGGGGCGCTGGCCGCGCGCCTGGCGCAGGAGATTGCGGCGCTCCTGCCCCTGCGCGAGGGGGCGAGCGTGCTGCTGGTGGGCCTGGGGAACCGGCGCCTGACGCCGGACTCCCTCGGCCCGCGCGCGGCGGGCGCGGCGCTGGTGACGCGGCACCTGCACAAGGCCCTGCCGCAGCTGCGGCCGGTGAGCGCGATCCTGCCGGGCGTCACGGGCGTCACGGGGCTGGAGACGGGAGAGCTCGTCGCCGCGGTCTGCCGGGCCTTTCACCCGGGGGCGGTGCTCGCGCTGGACGCGCTGGCGGCCCGCAGCGCCGAGCGGCTGCTAACCACGGTGCAGATCGCGGACGCGGGGGTCGCGCCGGGGTCCGGCGTGGGGAACCACCGCGCGGCGCTGACGCGGGAGGAGCTCGGCGTGCCGGTGGTGGCGCTGGGGATTCCCACGGTCATCCACGCCTCGACCATCCTGCGCGACGCGCTGGAGCGCATCGCGGGCGAGGCGGGCGCGCGCGTGGACGCCCGCGGCCTTGCCGAGGACCTGGGCGCGGGGGACCTGCTGGTGACGCCCGCGGGCATCGACGAGCAGGTCCGCGCGGCGTCGGCGCTCCTTGCGGACGCGATCGACCTGGCGCTCCACGCACCGCTGACGCTGGCGGACATCCGCGCCATCCGCGGCGAATAGACAAGGGGAGCATTTTGCCCCGCCCCAGCTTGTAGCCATGCGTCTTGCATGGTTTTGAAGCGCGCCGGCACGCCAAAGGGGCGGGGCAAAATGCCCCGCCCCTCCTATTTTTTTGCGGTTAGGCCTTGTGCGGAATCCAGCCCTGCGCGCAGAGGAGCTCTGCGGTCTCCACCGCGCCGCCGGCCGCGCCGCGCAGCGTGTTGTGCGACAGGCAGACGAAGCGATAGTCGAAGATCGGGTCGTCGCGCAGGCGGCCGATGCAGATGCCCATGCCGCGCTCGTAGTCGCGGTCGAGCTTGGTCTGCGGCCGGTTGTCCTCCGCGCAGTAGTGGAGGAACTGCGCCGGGGCGCTGGGCAGCTCGAGCTTCTGCGGCTCGCCCTTGAAGGTGGCCCAGGCCGCGAGCATCTGCTCCTTGGTGGGCTTGTTCTTGAACTTGACAAAGACCGTGGCCAGGTGCCCGTCGGAGACCGGCACGCGGACGCAGTGCGCGGAGATCTTGGGCGAACTGGCGTTGACGATGAGGCCGTCCTCGAGCTTGCCCCAGATCTTGAGCGGCTCCTGCTCGCTCTTTTCCTCCTCGCCGGAGATGAAGGGGATGACGTTGTCCAGGATCTCGGGCATGGTGGCAAAGGTCTTGCCCGCGCCGGAGATGGCCTGGTAGGTCGAGACCATCACGCTCTCGATGCCGCAGGAGTACAGCGGCGCCAGCGCCGGGACGTAGGACTGGATGGAGCAGTTGGGCTTGACGGCGATGAAGCCGACCTTGGTGCCCAGGCGCTCCCGCTGGCGGACGATGGCGTGGGCGTGCTCGGGGTTGATCTCCGGGATGATCATGGGCACGTCCGGCACGCCGCGGTTGGCCGAGTTGTTGGAGACGACGGGCGTCTCGGTCTTGGCGTAGGCCTCCTCCAGGGCGCGGATCTCGTCCTTCTTCATGTCCACGGCGCAGAAGACGAAGTCGCAGGGTCCGGCGACCTCCTCCACGCGGGAGGCGTCGAGCACGGGCATTCCGGCGACCTGCTCCGGGATGGGCGCAGACATGGCCCAGCGGTCCCCCACCGCCTCGCGGTAGGGCTTTCCCGCGCTGCGGGCGCTGGCGGCCAGGGTGCAGATCTCAAACCAGGGGTGGTCGTGCAACAGGGTGATGAAGCGCTGGCCCACCATGCCCGTGGCGCCCACGATCCCAACCTTGTATTTCTGCATGGCTCTTTCTCCTTTCCAAATCTGTCCGGCCTTAGAGGGCCTTGGTCTCGATCTCCTCGCGCAGCTTGGCGAGGACCTCGTCGTAGGTCATCGTCTCCACCGCGCCCTTGCGGGAGCGGACGGACAGGACGCCGTTTTCGACCTCCTTGTCGCCCAGGACGAACATATAGGGGATCTTCTGCATCTGCGCCTCGCGGATCTTAAAGCCGATCTTCTCGTTGCGCAGGTCGATCTCGGTGCGGATGCCGGCCTTTTCGAGCTTGGCCTGCAGGTCCTTTGCGGCCGCGTCCGCGCGGTCCGTGATGGTGAGGATGCGCACCTGCACGGGCGAGAGCCACAGCGGGAAGGCGCCGGTCAACTGCTCGGTGAGGATGCCGATGAAGCGCTCGATGGAGCCGAAGACCACGCGGTGGATCATGACCGGGCGGTGCTTCTCGCCGTCCGCGCCAACGTAGGTCAGGTCAAAGCGCTCGGGCAGGTTCATGTCGAGCTGGATGGTGCCGCACTGCCAGGTGCGGCCCAGGCAGTCGCGCAGGTGGAAGTCGATCTTCGGGCCGTAGAAGGCGCCGTCGCCCTCGTTGACGGTGTAGGTTACGCCCAGGTCGTCCAGCGCGCCCTGCAGGCCGTCGGTGGCAAGGGCCCACATCTCGTCCGTTCCGATGGAGTTCTCCGGCCGGGTGGAGAGCTCGACCGTGTACTGGAAACCGAAGACCTTGTAGACCTCGTCGATGAGCTGGTAGACGCCCTTGATCTCGTCGCGGATCTGGTCCGGGCGCATGAAGATGTGCGCGTCGTCCTGCGTAAAGCAGCGCACGCGCATCAGGCCGTGGAGCGTGCCGCTCTTTTCGTGGCGGTGGACCAGGCCCAGCTCGCCGCTGCGGATGGGCAGGTCGCGGTAGCTCCAGGCGCGGCGCTCGTAGACCAGGATGCCGCCGGGGCAGTTCATGGGCTTGATGGCGAAGTCCGTGTCGTCGATCTTGGTGGTGTACATGTTCTCGGCGTAGTGATCCCAGTGGCCGGAGCGCTCCCACAGGGCGCGGTTGAGCATCATCGGGGTCTTGATCTCCTCATAGCCGTGCTCGCGGTGGATCTTGCGCCAGTAGTCCTCCAGGAGGTTGCGCAGGATCATGCCCTTGGGGTAGAAGAACGGGAAGCCCGGTCCCTCGTCGCGCACGTCGAAGAGGTCGAGCTCGCGGCCGAGCCTGCGGTGGTCGCGCTTCTTGGCCTCCTCCAGCTGCTGGACGTAGGCGTCCAGGTCCGCCTTCTTGGGGAAGGCCGTGGCGTAGAGGCGCTGGAGCATCTTGTTCTTCTCCGATCCGCGCCAGTAGGCGCCGGCGACGGACATGATCTTCACGGCCTTGACATAGCCGGTCGAGGGCAGGTGCGGGCCGGCGCACAGGTCGGTGAAGTCGCCCTGCGTGTAGAAGGAGATGACCGCGTCCTCGGGCAGGTCCTCGATGAGCTCGACCTTGTAGGGCTCGCCCTTTTCCTGCATGTAGGCGATGGCCTCCGCCCGGGGCTTTTCGGAGCGGACGATGGGGTAGTTCGCCTTGACGATGCGCTCCATCTCCTTCTCGATCTTCTTGAAGTCCTCGGTGGAGAAGGCCGTGTCGCAGTCGAAGTCGTAGTAGAAGCCGTTTTCGATGGCCGGGCCGATGGCCAGCTTCGCCTCGGGCCAGAGGGCCTTGACGGCCTGAGCCATGACGTGGGAGGCCGTGTGGCGGTAGACGCGGCGGCCTTCCTCGTCGGCAAAGGTGAGGAACTCCAGCGCGCAGTCGCGGTCGATGACGGTGGTCAGGCCCTGCACCTCGCCGTCGACCTTGACGGCCAGGGCCTCCTTCTTGAGCGCCTGGGAAAGGGACGCGGCGATCTCCAGCGCGGTCTTGGGCGCCTCAAACTCGCGCACATCGCCCTTGAGCGTGATCTTCATGGCAAATTCCCTCCAAATTCAGTTTTTTCTGTCCTGTTTTCCGGGGGAAGGGAGGAAAAAGGCCCCGTCCCCCTGCAGAAGAATTCTGCAAAAGGGACGGGGCCGGACATACTGCCTTTGCGCTCCCCGCGGTTCCACCCAAATTGCCGCGCACCCCTGCGCGACCGCTTGACAGGCGCTAACGAGCCTTGCTTCGGCATGGTCAGAGGCTGGTCTTCGCCGGATCTCGCGCGTGAGCGCGCTCTCAGCCGCGTCGCGCTCTCTCTTGCCCGCGCACCCTGCCGGGTACTCGTTCCTCGTCGCCCCATGCGATTGAGACACAGTATAGCGCCTCTTTTGTCCGCTGTCAAGAGCGTTCCGGTTAATTTTTCCCCGCAGCGCGCTCATTCCACCGCGCCGAAGAGCAGCGGCCGGGGCTGCGGCGCCTCCGGCGCAAGGCGCACCGCGCCCGCGGCGAGCTCCAGCGCAGGCTCCACGCGCGCCTCGTCGTTGGCGTGCAGCAGGAGCAGCGTCTGCCCGCGCCGCACGCGGTCGCCGACGCGGACGCAGCACTCGATCCCCACGCCGTAGTCGATGGGGTCCTCCTTGCGCGCGCGGCCCGCACCCAGCGCATTGGAGGCAAGGCCCAGGTCCCGCGCCGCGAGGGCGGAGACATAGCCGTCCTCCTGCGCGCGCAGGGGCACGCGCAGCCGCGCGCCGGGCAGGCGGTCCGTCTCCTCCAGCGCGCGCACGTCGCCGCCCTGCGCCGCGACCATCTCGCACAGCTTGGCAAAGCCCCGCCCTTCCTCCAGGGCGGCCTTTGTGCGCAGGCGCGCCGCGGCGACCGCCTCGCCCGTGCCCAGGGCGACCATGCGCGCGGCGACCTCCAGGCAGAGGTCGCGCGCGCGGCCCGACTCCTCCCCGCGCAGGATGCCGAGGGCCTCCCTGACCTCCAGCGCGTTGCCGATGAGCCGGCCCAGGGGCTCGTCCATGTCCGTGATCAGCGCGCAGACGCGCTTGCCCGCGGCCTTGCCGATGCGCACCATCTCCTCGGCCAGGCGGCGGGAGTCCTCCAGCGTGGGCATCAGCGCGCCGGAGCCGGTCTTTACGTCCAGCAGGATCGCGTCGCAGCCGGCGGCGATCTTCTTGGACAGGATGCTCGAGGCGATCAGCGGGATGCTGTCCACGGTCGCGGTGACGTCCCGCAGGGCGTAGAGCGCCTTGTCCACGGGCGCGAGGTCCCCGGTCTGGCCGATGACCGCACAGCCGATCCGCTGCACCTGGCGGACGAAGGCCTCCATCGAAAGGTCCGTGCGCAGGCCGGGGATCGCGGCGAGCTTGTCGAGCGTGCCGCCCGTGTGCCCGAGCGCGCGGCCGCTCATCTTGGCAACCGGCACGCCGCAGGCCGCGCACAGCGGCACGGCGACCAGGGTCGTAAGGTCCCCGACGCCGCCGGTGGAGTGCTTGTCCACCTTGACGCCCGGGATGGCGGAGAGGTCCGCCTGCGCGCCCGTGCGCGCCATCTCCAGCGTCAGGGCGGCCGTTTCCTCCTCGTCCATGCCCATCAGGCGCACCGCCATCAGGAAGGCGGCCGCCTGGTAGTCCGGCACGCTGCCGTCGTACACGCCGTGCACAAAGCAGGCGATCTCCTCCGGGGCGAGCTTCCCGCCCCGCTTCTTCGTCTCCAGGATCGTGCGCATATCCGCCATGTGTTTACGCCTCCTCGTTTGCGCGGAATTCGACCGCGTCCGGCCGCAGGGGCTTTTCGCGCGGGGTATAGGCGGACCGGCCGATGGGCACGAGGCTCATCAGGCGCAGGCCCTCCCCGGCCTTGCCCAGGTATTCGTCGATCTCCGGCGCGGCCAGGGCGGGCGCGTTCATCCAGCAGCCGCCGTAGCCCAGGTCCTGCGCGCAGAGCAGCAGGTTTTCGATCGCCGCGCCAAGGCCCAGGATGTCCGGCCGGGCCAGGCGCTCCATCTCCGCCTCGTAGGACAGGCCCGCCCCGCGCATGGCCGCCTCGAGCCGCGCATCGGCATACGCGACCGGGCGCATGTAGACCGCGAGCACCAGCGGCGCGCTGCGGAAAAACGTGGAGTGGCGCACGCGGCCCTCGACATAGCTTTCCTCCGCCTCGGGCAGAAATTCGCGGTGCGCGCGGCGCACGCCGGCCTCCACCGCGCGGGCCAGGCCCTCGATGTCCTTGCGGCCCTGCAGCACGACGAAGAGCCAGTTCTGCGCGCCGCAGGCGCTGGGCGCTGCCTGGGCCGCGCGCAGCAGCGCCGCCAGGTCCTCCGGCTGCACGGGGTCGGGCGCGTATTTGCGGATGCTGCGCCGGGCGCAAGCGAGTTCTTCAAACGTGGTCATGGAAATGCCTCCTCATGGGATTTCGCGAAGGGAAAATTCGTCAAACGCAGCCGCCCAGGCCGCGAGCTTCTCCGCAAAGGAGCGGGACGCGGCCGCGGGGCTTGTCGAGGGCAGGACGCGCACGGGAACCGCCAGCGCAGGATGCGCGCGCGTCAGGAGCTTGTGCGAGGCCTGGCCGTTGCACAGCACCGCGCGGATGCCCGCATGCGCCGCGAGGAAGGCGGGGATGTCGTTGATCTCGGCCGCGCGGATGGCGCTGTCCAGGCTCCCGCGGCGGAAGCAGGAGGCCGCGCTGTCCCACAGGGCGACGCCGTGGGCGCCAAGGCGCGCGATGCGCCCCTCCGGCGTGCCCTCGTCCGCCTCGCCGTAGAGCGCGGCGAGGATCGGCCAGAAGGCGTTGCGCGGGTTCGCATAGTAGAACCCCGCGACGATCGACTTCTCCGAGGGCATGGAGCCCAGAACCAGCACGCGCGCGCAACCAGGGCACAGGGGCGCAAGCCCCGTCTTCCGCTCCTCCATGCGCGGCCCTCCTCCCTTCTTTTGTATGCAGAAGGGGCGCCCGGGTTGCCGGGCGCCCCGCGGTGGGTTTTAGTCGTTTTCCAGGAGCTCGACGATGGTCTTGAGCTGGTCCACGCAGTCGATATAGGCGTAGCGGCCGCCGGTGTACTCGCCGCGCTGGAGGAGCTTCATGCCGTTGCCCTCCAGGGCGAGGATCTTCTCCTTCATGCCGTTGACGACAAAGGCGATGTGGTGGACGCCCTCGCCCTTTTCGTTGAGGACGTTGCGCCAGACGCTGGGCGTCTCATCCGGCTCGATGAGCTCGATGTCCAGGTTCTCGCCTACGTGGAAGAAGGCGAGCTTGGCGCGCGCGGGGCAGGGCTGGCCGTTGAACTCGCCGTGGGTCTTGTCGATGGTGTCCGTAAGGCTCCACTGCGGCTTCTCCACGCCGAGGAAGTCGGCGAAGGCCTGCGAAGTCTTCTCGATGTCGTTGACCACAAAGCCGATCTGCGTCACGATCTTGGTGCCAAGGATTCCCTTTTCCATGGAAAGTCCCCCCATTTCTTTGTATGGATTGCGCTTTTCTTTTAGGGCATCTCGATTTCGAACTTCTCGTCCTCGGCGTGCTTGACGACCACGCAGTCGTTGGCGTAGGTGCGCTCGGGCAGGACCACGAGGGTGGAGACCTCGCCCTCTACCGCGTAGGGCGCGAAGTGCCAGACGCCGGGCTTGAGGATGACCAGCGTGCCCTTGGGCACGAGGAAGGCTTCAAACGCGTCGGCGTCGATCTTGCCGCGGTTGGCCGGGGCCAGGTGGAGCACGACGTCGCCGTCCAGCGGCAGGTTGCCCTCCCAGGCGGCGGAGTGGTACTCCGAGGTATCCACGACGTTCGGGCGCTGGGCCACGCGGCAGATCGAGAAGGACGCAAGGTCGTGCTGCGCCAGGGGCAGCTGGAGCATGTCCGGCGTAAAGACCGAGGGGGCGTCGCCGTAGAACTCGGCGGGGCGCAGAAGGGAGACGAAGTCGCCGTAGGGGCGGAAGGCCTCGCGGTCCAGCTTTTTGACGGTGAGTTTGCGCATGGGTTGGTTCCTCCTTCAGATGTTCTCTATTTTTTAGGCGAAAATACCGGGAAAGACGCGGTTTACAGCGGGCGGAAGTCCAGGCCGCGGGCGGTCCGCTTCTCCTGCTGGGGCACGGGCACGGATTCGGGCAGGCAGTCCTCGATGTCGATGCCATACGTGTTGGCAAGGGCGAAGAGGTTGTAGAGCATGTCCCCGATGGCGCCCTCCATCCCCTCCTCGCGCTCGACGGCCTGGGCCAGGTCGCCCATGGCGCGCATCAGGTGCAGGAGCTGCTGCTTTTCCCCAAGCCGCCCCTCGCGGCGGCGAACCATCTCCTGAATGTAGGAGAGCGTGATCTCATTGCCCATGGCCATTCCTCCGTTTTCGGGGTAAAGGGGGATCAGATGCGGTAGTCGCAGGAGACGCTCGTCTCCCGCACGGCGTGCATGTAGGCCTTGACCGGACGGTGCACCGGGTGGTCCGCATAGGCGGCAAAGTGCTCCTCGTTGTCAAACGTGCACAGGAGCGCCAGGTGGTAGGACCGCTCCGAGGCGAGGAAGTCCAGGCCGACCTCCAGGTCCAGGAGGCCCTCGATCTTGCCCCGCATGGAGCGGAGCATTTGCGCGGCCGCCTCGACCTTGTCGGGCCGGGCGTCCTTCAAGCGGAACAGGACGATGTGTCGAATCATTCTCTCTTCCTCCCAAGCAAGAACTTCTTTCCCAACAGTATAGCAAATTGCATTGCAAAATGGAAGGGCGCAATGTATACTGGTAGGGAGAAAACGAGTTCGTCCCGCAGGGAGGCAGGAGGTTTGACCATGTCCAACGAGATCCTCGACATCGCCGCGCGCATGAAGGAGCTGCGCGAGATCTGCGAATTTACCCCGGAAGAGATGGCCCGGGAGCTGAACGTCACGCCCGAGGCGTATGCCTCCTACGAGAGCGGCGCCATCGACATCCCCATCAGCGTGCTGCTGGCCATGGCCAACGCCTGCCACGTCGAGCCCTCCGCGCTGCTGACCGGCGGGGAGCCGAAGCTCCACGTCTACTGCCTGACGCGCGCGGGCAAGGGCGTGGGCATCGACCGCCGCAAGGAATACCGCTACAAGTCCCTCGCCTATAACTTCGGCAACAAGGTGGCCGAGCCCTTCCTGGTCACGGCCGGGGTCGTGCCCGCGGGCACGCCGCTCGTCGTCAACACCCACGAGGGCCAGGAGTTCGACTACCTCATCGAGGGCACGCTGCGGCTGACCATCAACGGCACGGAGCTCCTCCTCTACCCGGGGGACAGCATCTACTTCGACTCCTCCTACCCGCACGGCATGCAGGCCGTGGGCAGCGAGCCGGCCAAGTTCCTGGCGATCGTGCTGTAAGCCCTTTTGCGACCGAATTTTAGAAAAAACCTGCGCCCGGGCGCCGCTTTTTTGGCTGCGCCGGGCGCAGGTTTTTTTATTCGATGGCGTAGGTCAGGCCGCGGTCGGTTACGACGAAGGCGCGCTGGCCCGCGTAGCCGGGCAGGCGCAGGTTCCCCTCCGGGGTGACGCTGCCGTAGACAAAGGCGCAGTCCGCGTCCTTTTCGCCGCGCTCTTCAGAGATGTAGGCGGCGACGGCGCGCGGGAAGCCCTCGCCCTGCGCAAAGTGCACGGTGACGCACTCGGCCTCCAGCGCGTAGACGTCCCCGCCCAGGGGCACGAGGGCGGCGCGCAGACGCGCAGGGGCGAAGCGCTGGGCCGGCGGCGTCGCGGCGCGGCGCACGAAGTAGCACACGCGGCCGCTCCACGCCGCGAGGAACTGCTCCAGGGGGTAGAGCCGGCGCACGCTGGCGTTCTCGGGCGCGGCGGGGTCGTGGACGACGGCGAAGCGCCGCCCATCCGCGCCCGTGGCAAAGCCGCACAGGAGCATCAGGTGCCCGTTCGTGGTGCAGGGCGCGCCCTCCAGGTAGGGCAGCTTCTCGTTTGCGGGGTCGTTGGTGTAGTGGACGCTGACGCCCACCGGGCGGTGCGCGGCGAGCTCCTCCTCCACCTCGTCCAGCGTGGCGTAGCGGACGCAGGCCTCGTAGCCGTAGCTTGCGGCGATCGCCGCGGAAAAGGCCCAGTTGCCGCAGCCGCGATAGGCGCTGTCGTAGTTGTTCAGGGCGATTTCCTCGGGCAGCACGTTCTCGCCCAGGGCGTTGAGCTGCATGGCGATGGTCGTGGCCGAGCAGATCACGTTCCCGATGGCGGGGTCGCGCACCATCTGGGAGTAGCAGGGCGCCGGGGCGCACAGGTCCGCGCGGGGCGCGGGGGACTCGGCCTTGGGGCGCGCGCTGTCGCGGCAGGAGAGGGTCACGCTGCGCACGCGCGGCGCCTCGCCCGCCGGGGAAAGCGTCGGCAGGATGCGGATCTGCACGGTGTCGGCGCGGCGGCCGTCCGCAAGGCGCAAGGTGTCCGTATCCATCTTCGCGCTCCCGTCCTGGGCGTTCTTGCTGTGGCGGTCGCAGAAGGGGCTCCAGACGCCGAAGGAGAACCAACCCGTGAACGCGCCGTCCGTGAGGCGCACGCGGGCCTGGACCTCGACGCTTGTGCCCGGCGGCGTGTCCGCGCAGAAGGACAGAAGGAGCGAGTCAAAGGGGCGGAGCGCGTAGAGCTCCTGCAGGGGTTCGGGGTTCTCAATCCGCAAAAGGTCGGCGTTGGACTGCATTTCGGTTCCTCCTGAAAAACGTGAGCGTCAAGGGCGTCACTCGCCCTGCGGGATGCGGCAGACGTCGATCCACTGCCCGCCCGTGGCGCGGGCGAGCTCCTCGGGCGTCAGGCGCACGGCGGTATTGGCGCCGCCCGCCGCGGGGTAGACGACGTCGAACCGGCGCAGGGATTCGTCCAGGTAGACGGAGGCCCCGCCCGCGGCAAAGGGGCAGACGCCGCCCACCGGGTGGCCGGTGATCTCCTGCACGCGCTCGTGCGGGAGCATGCGCGCCTTCTCGTGGAAGCGGGCCTTGAACTTCGGGTTGTCGATGCGCGCGTCGCCCGCGCAGACGATCAGCGCGCAGCCCCCGCCCACCGCAAAGGACAGGGTCTTGGCGATGCGCGCCGGCGCGCAGCCGACGGCCTGCGCCGCAAGGCCGACCGTCGCCGTGGAGACGCGGAACTCGCGGATGCGGTCCGCAAGGCCGCAGGCGGCCAGCGCCTCGCGCACGCGGTCGGGCACGCCGGTGCGCACAAAGCCGAGCCAATCGTAGATGTGCAGCGCCGGGGCGCGGAAGTCGTCCGTCTCCAGGACGATGTAGTCGTAGCCCGCGTCCACCAGGCAGCGCACCGCCGCGTAGCAGGCGGCCTTTCCCAGGCCCTTGCCGCGGAAGCTCGGGTCCGCGGCGACCATGTGGACGTAGCCGCGCCGCTCCTCAAAGACGGCGGTCGCGGTCGCGCCGGCGCGGCCCTGCGCGTCCTCGGCAAAGAACACACGCTCGGGCGCGACGCCCGGCTTGCCGAGCAGCTTCTCCCGAACGTCGTCCAGGGACCAGCTCTCCGTGCCCAGCTCGCCCCCGGCGCAGCAGCGCAGGAACGTCTCCTCGTCCCCGGGCGCAAAGGTGCGGATGGTCACGCCCGCGGGCGGGTCGTACGCGGGCAGGTCCCGGCCAAAGCGGGCCATGAAAAAGTGCGCCATGTCTCTCCTCTCCCCCTCTTCCCGCCGTGCGCGGGTCTTTGTCGGAAATTGGGGTCAGTATAGCACGCCGCGCGCGCAAATGCAAGGCCCGGCGCGTCGATCAGCGCTCGTAGGAGAGGAGCCAGCGCACAAGGCCGACCTCCCCGTCCAGATAGGCGCGCGCGGGCAGGTCGAAGTGGCCCGCATCCTCCACCTCCGCGTAGCGCGCGTCCGGGTTGACGGCGCGCAGGGCCGCGAGGAAGTCCCGCGCGGCGGCCGGGTCCACGACGTCGTCCTGCGCGCCGGCGATCGCCCAGACGGGCAGGTCCGCCAGCGCGGCGCGCATCTCCCGCGTGTCGCGGACGCTTCCGCTCAGCGGGGCGACGCAGGAGAAGCGCCCCGGCAGGGCGGCCGCCACGGCGAAGGCGCCGGTTCCGCCCATGCTGTGGCCGGTCAGGCTGACGCGGCCGGCGTCGGCGCCGCAGTCCTCCACAACGGCGTCGATCAGCTCCGCGAGGCCCTCCGTCACGCCGTCCCAGCCCGTTTCCCCGCTGGGGAGCTGCGGCATGACCACGTAGGCGCTTAGCGCAAGGTCCCCGTCCCGCAGGAACTTCGGCAGGCTCTCCGCCTCCATCACGAGCTCCAGGTCGTCCCCGCGCCCGCTGCCGCCGTGCAGGTACACGATCAGGGGCAGGCCGTCGCGCGCGCCGGGCGGGGCGTAGAGCCAGTAGTCCAGGCCGCCCGCCTCGCCCGTCTCCAAGGAGGCCTTCTGGCCCTCCGGCGTCGCCGAGGGCGCGGCCGACGGCGTCGCGGCAGGGGTTGCGGTGGGCGTCGCCGAGGGCGCGGCCGACGGCGTTGCGGCAGGGGCCGCGGCGGGCGTTTCGGCGGCGGAGTCCGGGGTGGGGCTCGCCGGCTCCGGGGACGCCGCCCCGGCAGAAGGGGCCGCGCTCGCGGCCGCTTCGGAAGGCGCGGCGGAGGCGGCGGGTGTGCCCGCCTCCAGGACGGGGGTCAAGTCCTGCTGCACCGCGCATCCGGCGGGCGCAAGGGCGAGGGTCAGCGCCAGCAGCGCGCAGGCCCATCTCCGGCTGTGTCTCATGTGCATTTCTCCTCCGTTTTTCCCAAAAAAGACCATAGGGAAAACGTCCGGGGGCACTTCAATGTTCCGGCGGTTCCCAAATTCACGCGCTGTACATACACTGCCACGGGAGGTGGAAACATGGAAACATTCCCCAAGGAGACCTGCGTCTTCTGCGACTTGCCGTGGAAGAACAACCGCGTGTGCTACGGCGGCGAGCTGTGCCCGCCCCCCGCGGTGCGGGCGCTGGACCTGGGCGGCACGCACGTGACGCTCTCGGAGGCGGGCGAGATCCTGGGCACGGACGGGGACGGCGCGGAGCGGTTCCGGTTCGAGACGGGCATCCGCCCGGCGGACGGAACGCTGGCCTTTGACGCGCTGCACCGCCTGCTCTACTTTGCGGCGGACCGGCGGCTGATCGCCTACTCGCTGCAGGAGGGGCGCGTCGCCTTTGCCTGCGGGGCAAAGGGTCTGGCCGGCAGCCCGACGCTGTTCGAGTTCTCGGACGCGCAGGGCGAGGCGCGCCTTGCCGTGGGCTTTGGCGACGGCACGGGCGCCTACATGGCCTGCGACCGCGTGACGGGCGAGACGCTCTGGCGGGCGCAGACGCTGGGCACGGTCGTGGACGCGGCGGCGCACTTCGCGGGATACCTGTACATGGTGCTGCGCGGCGCGCCCTGCCAGGCGCTCTGCCTGGAGGCGCGCAGCGGCGACCTGGTCTGGTGGAACCGCGGCCGGAAGGAGGGCGTACTCGGCCAGGTGCTGGGCGGCGCGTACTGCGTGCGCAGCGCGGATGGGACGGTGCAGCGCTTCCTCCTGGAGGACGGCGAGCGCCTGTAAGGTCTTGCCGGGCTGGGGGCGACCCCGGCCTACATACCCGCCTCCCGCTCTTTTGTTTTTTTCGCAAAAACAGCCCCGCCCGCTGCGTGGATGCAGGGGGCGGGGCTGTTTTGCGGGGTCAGCGGTTCATCATGAGTTCGGAGATGGCGTCCAGGATCTTGTCGTGGCAGCCGCCGCAGCCGGTGGAGCACTTGGTGATCTTCTGGACCTCCTTGAAGGTGTCCTCGACCTCGCCAAAGGTCTTGCACTGGTGCAGCGCGTCGCTGACATCGTAGAGCGAGACGTTCTTGCACTTGCAAATCAGGCGGTTTTCCATGCGCGCATTCCTCCTTGACGACCTGCGGGCGCGACGGGCAGTCTCCCGGCGCGCCTTGCAGGATGGGATTTTGATTTTTCGGGTCCGGCGGCGCTTAGAAGTAGCGCTTCAGCAGGCCGTTGAAGGCCTTGCCGTGGCGGGCCTCGTCCTTGCACATCTCGTGCACGGTGTCGTGGATGGCGTCATAGCCCAGCTCCTTGGCGCGCTTGGCCAGGGCCAGCTTGCCGGCGGTGGCGCCGTGCTCCGCCTCGACGCGGACGGTCAGGTTCTTCTTGGTGTCGGGGTAGACGATGTCCTCGCCCAGCAGCTCGGCGAACTTGGCGGCGTGCTCGGCCTCCTCAAAGGCGATGCGCTTGTAGGCCTCGGCGACCTCGGGATAGCCTTCGCGGTCCGCCTGGCGGCTCATGGCCAGGTACATGCCGACCTCGGTGCACTCGCCGGTGAAGTTGGCGCGCAGGCCCTCGACGACCTCGGCGTCCAGGCCGTTGGCCACGCCGATGCGATGCTCATCCGCGAACTTCAGCTCGCCCTCTTCCTGCTTGGTGAACTTGGACGCGGGCGCCTTACAGACGGGGCACTCCTTGGGGGGCTCGGAACCTTCGTAGACGTAACCGCAGACAGAACATACCCACTTCATGATGCAATTCCTCCATTTTTTCTCAATGCGTGCCATCCGCATTGGTATTCTTTTGCGTTGTGCGGGCGGTGGGCTTTTTGTGGCCTCCTCGCCTCACGATTTGTATATACCCGGATTCGCGCCGGTTCTAACACAGGAAAAAAACTTTTTTTGCAGAATTTTCAGGAAAGGCGCGCGCGCAGGAGGGCGGCCAGGTCCTCGGCGCTGCGGTGCAGCATGGCCTCGTCCGGGCCTTCGAGCATGACGCGCACGAGCGCCTCGGTGCCGGAGGGGCGCACGAGCACGCGGCCGCAGCCGGCAAGCTCGGCCTCGATCTCCCCAATGCGGGCGCAGATCGCCGCGTCCTCGGCAAAGGCGTGCTTCTTCTCCCCCGCGCAGGGGACGTTGACGAGCACCTGGGGCAGGCGCTGCATCTGCGCGGCGAGCGCGGAGAGCGGCCGCCCCGTCTCCGTGAGGATGGAGAGCAGGTGCAGCGCGGTCTGGATGCCGTCGCCGGTGGTGTTATCCCGCAGGAAGATGATGTGGCCGGACTGCTCGCCGCCCAGGACATAGCCGCCCTGCAGCATGCGCTCGAGCACGTAGCGGTCGCCCACGGCCGTGCGCTCGACGCGGATGCCGCTTTGGCGCAGGGCGATGTCCAGGCCCATGTTGCTCATGACGGTGGCCACGACCGTGTCGCCGGGGAGCTGGCCCTTTTCCTTGAGCGCGCGGCCGCAGACGACGAGCATCTCGTCCCCGTCGACGATCTTGCCCGTTTCGTCCACGGCGATGAGGCGGTCCGCGTCGCCGTCAAAGGCCAGGCCTACGTCCGCGCCCGACTCCACGACGAGCGCCTGGAGCGCCTCGGGATGGGTGGAGCCGCAGTCCAGGTTGATGTTCATGCCGTCCGGCTCGCAGGCGCGGGAGACGACGCGCGCGCCCAGGCGCGCAAAGAGCTCCGGCGCGACGCGGGAGGCCGCGCCGTTTGCGCAGTCCAGCGCGATGGTCAGGCCGGAGAGGTCCGCGCCCGCCCGCTGCACCAGCGCCTCGAGGTATTCGGCGCGCATCTCGGGCCGTGTCTCGATCCTGCCGAGCTCCGCGCCCGTGGGCGAGGGCACGCCCGCGCAGCCGCCGCGCACCAGCGCCTCGATCTCGTCCTCCAGCGCGTCGGAGAGCTTATAGCCCTCGCGGTTGAAGAACTTGATGCCGTTGTACTTGGCGGGGTTGTGGGACGCGGAGATGACCACGCCCGCGTCCGCGCCCATCTGACGCGTCAGCAGGGCGATGGCGGGCGTGGGCAGCACCCCGAGGTCCACCGCGTGCGCGCCGACCGAGCAGATGCCCGCCATCAGCGCGCACTTGAGCAGATCGCAGGAGCGGCGCGTGTCCGAGCCGATGATGACCGTGGGCTTGTGCGTGCCCTGGGTCAGCGCCTGGGCGCCTGCGCGGCCCAAGTCATAGGCCAGGTTTCCCGTAAGTTCCGTATTGGCAATGCCGCGCACGCCGTCCGTGCCGAACATTCTTGGCATGATGAACTCCTCCAAATACTCGATGCTGGGGGGCCTTAGGCGCCCAGGTCCAGCGCGGCCATGCTCGCGGCGACCGCGCCGTCCGCGGCAGCGCAGACGACCTGGCGAAGGGGCTTTGTGCGGATGTCCCCGGCCGCATAGACCAGGGGCAGGCTGGTCCGGGTGTCCTCCCCGGCGCGGATGTAGCCGCCGTCCGCCAGCTCCACCTGGCCGCGGACGAGCTCGGTCTTGGGCTCCATGCCCACCGCGACGAACAGGCCGTCCGCCGCAAGCGCGCGGACGCTGCCGGTCTTGACGTTCCGCAGGGCGACCTCTTCCAGCTTTTGCCCTCCCGCTATGGATTCTACTACATGGTCGTAGACGATGTCAATGTTGGCGGTCTTTTCCATGCGGTCGACCAGGGCGCGCGCGGCGCGGAAGGCGTCCCGCCGGTGGACGATGACGACGCGCCGGGCAAAGCGGGAAAGGTAGAGCGCGTCCTCCGCCGCGGTGTTTCCGCCGCCGGCGACGACCACGTCCCGGCCGCGGTAGAGCGCGCCGTCGCAGGTCGCGCAGTAGGAGACGCCGCGGCCGCGCAGGCGGTCCTCGTCCGCCAGGCCGAGCGGCCGGGGCGTGGCGCCCATGCACAGGATGACGCTGTGCGCCGCAAGCTCCTGGCCCGCGGCGAAGACGCGCTTGGTCTCCCCGGCCAGCTCCACGCGCTCGACCTCGTCGTAGCGGATGTCTAGGCCGAGGCTCTGCGCCTGTTCGGCCATGTTCATGCTCAGCTCCGGCCCGCCGATGCCCTGGGGAAAGCCGGGGTAGTTCTCGATGACGTTGGTGGTGGCGGCCTGGCCGCCGCAGAACTGCCGCTCGAACAGCGCGCAGCGCAGCCCCGCGCGCAGCAGGTACAGCCCCGCGGTCAGGCCCGCCGGGCCGCCGCCGATGATGATGGAATCCAGCATGGGTTTCTTCGCTCCTTGCCGGCGCGGCTGCGCCGGGAGATTTGGTTCTCCTTTTATTCTACCTCCGGATGGGCCAAAAGAAAACCCGCGGCGGGAAATTCTTCCGCCGCGGGGGTCTTTTTTGGGGGAAAAGCGCTCACTGCCAGGCGGAAAAGTCCGCCGCGCCCAGGGCGCGGAGCACGTCGTAGGCCTCGTCTTCCGCGGTGGAGTAGTAGTTGACCGTGATGGAATAGGCGAGGCTGCCCTTCTGGGCGACGCTGTCCATGCCGTCCCAATAGGCCTCGTCCAGGCCCTCGACCCAGACGGGCGTAAAGCTCTCCGGCCGGCCGAAGGTCGCCGTCTCCATCAGCGCGGGCAGCAGGGCGCGCGCCTGCTCCGGGCTGTCCATGCAGTAGACGTCCTGGTAGATCCAGATGGTGTCGCCGTCCGCGGTCTCGACGCACTCGTGCGTGTTGTAAACGGTCGCGGCGAGCGAGCGGGTGACCTCGACCGTCGCCGGGTCCACGCCCTCGAGCATCTCCGTGCGCGTCCCCTCGTGGCCGAGGTCCGCGATCGTCAGGTAGGGCCCGTCCGCCTCCGCCGGCATCTCGTAGGTCTTTGTTCCGGCGTACTGCGCGACGGACAGGACCGCCAGGACCGCGATGGCCAGTCCCAGCGCGCCGCGCACGGTGCCGTGGGCGATGCGGCCCGCGCGGTGGTCGCTGCGGTCGATGGGCAGGCCCTTTTGCAGCCGCCGGGTCAGCGCCGCGGTGCTCGCCCAGCCGTAGATGCCGTTGTAGAAGATCTCGGCCAGGAGGGCCAGGTACAGCAGCTCGATGGACGTGCCCACGGTCCAGGACAGGCGCCACTGCGCGGCAAAGTCCTGGACCGCGCGGGGGAAGTCGCCGTCGTTCGTCACCCAGACCATGAAGAACAGGAACGCTACGAGCAGGAAGGCCCACAGCCAGCTCCAGCGGTAGGTCCTGCGCAGGGAGCGGAGCATCTGCACCTGGCCGCGGGGGTCGGTGTAGAGCTCGGGCGGGGCGTCGCCGTCCTCCTGCGCGCAGAAGACGTAGGTCACGCCGCAGTGCGCCGCCAAATGCCAGCCGCAGTCCTCGTAGAGCTCGCGCTGCTCCTCGGGCAGGTCCGCGCCCTCGAGGAACTCCGGCTGCGCAAGCTCGATGCGGTAGCGCAGGCGCTGCGGCGCCTCCCGGCGGAAGCGGCTCAGCGTGATCCCGCGCTTTTCGAGGACCCAGCCCTTGGCGGCCATGCGCTCATAGAGCCGCTCGCTGTCGCCGATGGCGTAGTCCGCGGGGTGGATGCGATAGGTTCGCTTCATGTCTCTTCCTCCTTCAGGGCCGCGCCGTCGCGCACGAGGCGGGAAAGGCGCGCGTATTCCTCGAGCAGGGCCCTGCGCCCGGACTCGGTCAGGGCGTAGGTCTTGCGCCGCTCGTCCTCGGCGGCAAGCTCGATCAGGCCCTCCTTCTTCAGGCGCGTCAGGATGCCGTAGAGCGTGCCCGGCCCCATCTCCAGCCGGCCGCCGGAGATCTCTCGGATGCGCCCCAGCAGGCCGTAGCCGTGCGCGGGCGTGCGCAGCGCCAGCAGCACGTAGTACATCGCCTCGGTCATGGGTTGTGCGTCGGGCAATGCGCTCTCCTCCTCCCCGCAACTATTCTGCGTCGCGATATATCGTCTGGCATAATAGTAGCACAGGAGCGGGGTTTGCACAAGGGGGAAAAGACAAAAAATTTCCGCGCGCAGAAAAAGCAGACTTGCGCGCGGAAAACGTGCCGGGGGGAAGGGGCCTTACTTCAGGATGCGGAACTTGCCGATGAGGGGCAGCTCCTTGGCCATGCCCTGCGCGGCGTTGACGATGCCCAGGATCAGCAGCACGAGGAAGGCGATGTTGACCAGGGCGGCGACCAGCGTCCAGAGCAGAGCGAGCGGGCCGAGGAAGGCGAAGATGGCGCTCAGGATCATGTTCGCGACGGCAAAGATGATTTCGCATAAAAAGAGGATCAGGCCCTGGTTGGCGTGGAAGCGGGCGAAGGGCGATTCCTTGGCCGCGAGGATCGGGATCAGGACCAGGATGCCGATGTAGGACAGAACGGCCATGACCTTGTTGTTCTGCACGTCTGCGGCGGCGTAGGATGCGGTCGTGTCGGGGGTGTTGAAGATGTTGCTCATACACACAAACCTCCTTGCAAAATTCAGCCTCTCCGCTTACAGTGTACCACAGATGGCATCGCTTGCCAAGGGATTCTGTCGCCGGGCGTCAAAAGAGCGCGTCAGTTCCGGGCGACCTCCAGGCCGCGGGCAGCCATGGCGCGGCGGGCGGCCTCGAGCAGGGCGGCGTGCGCGGGCTCCTCCGGCGCGGCGTAGACCTCGTCGGCGAGGGCCTGGATCTCCGGCAGGAGCGAGACGTCGGAAAAGAGGGCGAGCGTGCGCTCGTCCGCCATGCCGCTCTGGCGGGTGCCGAGCAATTCGCCCGGGCCGCGCAGCTCCAGGTCCTTCTTGGCGATGACGAAGCCGTCGTTCGTCTCGGTCAGGGCGCGCAGGCGCGCGGTGGGCCGGTCGGCCATCAGGAAGCACCAGGAGGCCTTCTCGCCCCGGCCGACGCGGCCGCGGAGCTGGTGGAGCTGGGCCAGGCCGAAGCGCTCGGCGTCCTCGACGACCATGACGGTGGCGTTGGGCACGTTGACGCCGACCTCGATGACCGTGGTGCTGACGAGCACCTGCGTCTCCCCCGCGGCAAAGCGGTCGAGGATGGCCTCCTTTTCCGGGCCCTTCATCCGGCCGTGCAGGAGCTCGACCTTCGCCCCGGGCAGGGCCGCGGCGAGGTCCTGGGCCGTGCGCTCGGCGGAGGCGGCGTCCACGGCCTCGCTCTCCTCGACCAAGGGGCAGACGACGTAGATCTGCTGGCCCGCCTCCACCGTGGCGCGCAGAAAGCCGTAGAGCCCCTCGCGCTTGCGCTCGGGGACGATGCGGGTGGCCACGGGCTTGCGGCCCGGCGGGAGCTCGTCGACGACGGAGACGTCCATCTCCCCGTAGAGGACGAGGGCCATGGTGCGCGGGATGGGTGTTGCGGACATGACGAGCACGTGCGGCGCCTGGCCCTTGTGCTCCAGGGCCAGGCGCTGGCGCACGCCGAAGCGGTGCTGCTCGTCCGTCACGACCAGGCCCAGGCGGCGGTACTGCACGCCGCCCATGATGAGCGCGTGCGTTCCGACGACGAGGTCCGCCTCCCCCGCCTCGATGGCGCGGAGCGTTTCGCGCTTCTGCGCGGCGCGCAGGGACCCGGTCAGCAGCGCCACGCGCACGCCCAGGGGGCCGAGGAGCCTGCGCGCCTCCTCGGCGTGCTGGTGCGCCAGGACCTCCGTGGGGGCCATGAGCGCGCCCTGGAACCCGTTCTCGAACGCGCAGTAGAGCAGCGCCAGGGCGATGACGGTCTTGCCGCAGCCGACGTCGCCCTCGACCAGGCGCGCCATGGGCGCGTCGGACTCCATGTCGGATAGGGCCTGGCGCAGCACGCGCTCCTGCGCGCCGGTGAGCGCATAGGGCAGGCTGTCCAGGAAGGGCTGGACGACGGCGAGGTTCGCCTTCATGGCAAAGCCCATGCCGGGGCCGAGGCGCTTGCGGCGCACGGCCAGGGCGAAGAAGAGCAGGTCCCGGAAGGAGAAGGCGCGCATCGCCCGCTCCAGGGCCTCGCGGCTCTCGGGGAAGTGGATGCTGCGCAGGGCCTGCGCCTGCGGCAGGAGCGAGAAGCGCTGCCGGATCGCGGCGGGGAGGTCGTCCTCCAGCGGCAGGCCGGCGTCGAGCACCTGGCGGACGAGGCCGGCGTAGGTCTTCGGGGGGATGTCGCGGATCGGGGCGTAGACGGGCTCGATGCCGTGGGTATCGGCCGGGAGCACGCGGGGGCTGACGACCTCGGCCACGCCGCGGTAGCGCGTGACGAGCCCGCAGAAGAGCTGGACCGCGCCAACCTCGAGCTGGCGGGCGCGGTAGGGCTGCTGGAACCAGACGCAGGCGACCTCGCCGGTCTGGTCGAAGACCTTGGCCACGACGCGCGTTGCGCCGCGGACGCGCGCGGTGGACACGCTCTTGATCCGCGCCAGGAACGCGCAGCGCCGGCCCGAGGCGAGGGACGCGACCTCGCAGCGGTCGTCGTAATCCGTATAGCTCTCCGGCAGGCGCCAGAGGAGCTGCTCCGCGCGCTCCAGCCCTGCGCGCTCCAGCGCCTCCAGCCGGGCCTTGCCCACGCCCTTCAGTTCCGCAAGGCGCATACCGCCCCTCCTTTCCCAAGAAAAAGGCTGCTCTGCGCGCGGCAAAGCAGCCGATTCCATCCGGTCTGTGCTCTCACTCGACGGAGAACAGGTAGTAGTACAGCGGCTGGCCGCCGGCGAGCATCTCCAGCTCGCACTGGGGGAAGTCCTGCTCGATCTGGCCGCGCAGGGCCTCGGCGTCCTCCTCGGAGACGTCCGCGCCGTAGAACAGCGTGATGAGCTCGCTGTCCGGGCCGACCATGGAGCGGAGCAGGTCCATGGTGACCGAAGAGACCTCCGTGCCGACGAAGGCGACCTTGCCCTCGTCCAGGCCCAGGATGTCGTGCTCGTGGATCTCCTTGCCGTCAAAGGAGGAGTCGCGCACGGCGTAGGTGACCGAGCCCGAGCGCACGGCCTGGGCGGCCTCCTCCATGCGGGCGCGGTTCTCGTCCACGGAGGCGTCCGGGACGTAGGCGATCATCGCGGCGACGCCCTGGGGCACGGTCTTGGTCGGAACGACGACCACGGTGCGGTCCTGCAGGAGCTCTGCGGCCTGCTGGGCGGCCATGACGATGTTCTTGTTGTTGGGCAGGACAAAGGTGGTGCGCGACTTGCAGCGCTGCACGGCCTTGACGATGTCCTCCGTGGAGGGGTTCATGGTCTGGCCGCCCTGGACGATCTCGTCGACCGTCAGGTCCCGGAAGAGCGCGGCAAGGCCCTCGCCCGCGGCGACGGCGACAAAGCCGACGTCCTTCTCCATGGGCGGGACGGCGTCCTCGTGCAGGTCCTGCGCCTCGGCGATGAGGGTGCGGTGCTGGGAGCGCATGTTCTCGACCTTGACGTTGTCCAGCTCGCCCAGGCGGATGCAGTAGCGCAGCACGCGGCCCGGGTCGTTGGAGTGGCAGTGGACCTTGATGAGGTTCTCGTCCAGCACGACGAGCACGCAGTCGCCAAACTCCATGAGCTTGTCGCGCAGGGCGTTGGCGTCCTTTTCGTCCGTGCCCTCCTTCAGGGGCGTGATGAAGGTCTCCGTGCAGTAGCCGAACTCGATCTCGCCGCCGGCGTCGGACGCGGCGCCCGTTGCGGCGCCCGCCTCGATCTGGGCCGCGGGCTTTTCCATCAGGGCCGTCAGGTTTTTGGCGATGTCGGAGACGTTTTCGATCTCCTCGCCGTCGACGGCCATCTTATAGCCGAGGTAGATCGCCATCAGGCCCGCGCCGCCGGAGTCGACCACGCCCGCCTCCTTGAGCACGGGGAGCAGGTCCGGCGTGCGCTTGAGCGTCTCGTTGCCGGATTCGATCATGCGGGGCAGCAGGGCGGAAAAGTCCGTCTGCCTGACGGCAAAGTCCTGCGCGCTGTCGGCCACGGCGCGCGCGACGGTGAGGATCGTGCCCTCGCGCGGCTTCATGACGGCCTTATAGGCCCGGTCCGCGCCGAGCTTGAGCGCGCCGGCAAAGGCGGCGGCGTCGGCGGTGGCAAGGTTCTTCATCCCCTCGGAAAAGCCGCGGAAGAGCTGCGAGAGGATGACGCCGGAGTTGCCGCGCGCGCCCTTGAGCGCGCCGCGGGCCGCGGCCGCGGCCACGACGGAAACCTCCGCGCTGTCCACGGCGGAGAGCTCCTTGACCGCGCTCATCATGGTCAGGGACATGTTGGTGCCCGTGTCCCCGTCGGGCACGGGAAAGACGTTCAGCGCGTCGACCGCAGCCTTGTTGTGCTCCAGCATCGCCGCGCCGTCGATGATCATCTCCTTGAGGAGACGCCCGTCAATGTTTGTAAGAAAGGCCAATATTTTCCCTCCAGACGCGGAAAACCCTGCGGGTCTTCCCCCATTCTTCAGTCCCTACGCCGGGGCTGTCTATCAGTTGACGCGGATGCCCTCGACCGTGACGTTGACCTTGTCGACCTTGATGCCGACCATGGTCTCGACCCGGTACTTGACGGACTCGATGACGTTCTTGGCGACAGCGGCGATGGAGACGCCGTATTCGACGATGATGTAGAGGTTGATCGCAGCGCTCTCCTCCGCGAGGCTGACGCGGACGCCGCGCTTGAGGTTCTCACGGCCGAGCAGCTCCACCAGGCCGTCGGTCGCACGCTTGGAGGCCATCGCCACGATGCCGATGCACTCCACCGCGGCATACCCCGCTACCGTGGAAATGACGTCCTCTACGACCGTGATGCTGCCCAATTCGTTCTTGATTCTGCACTCCGTTGCTGCCATGTAGTTCCCTCCTATTCCTTCTTATGCGCATACCGAACGGCAAATTCTCTCTCACCTATTATACCCGATTGCGCTCTGCATTGCAAGGCAAGGCGCCTCCGGCGGGAGAAGTTTCGACGTTTCTTACGCCTTTATCAACTAGGAAGGCGGGAACAATGTTTCCGCGCGATCGACAAAAGGCGTCACTTCAAATTTCTGGAGCCCGTCTTCCTGCGCGAGAAGTCGAGCCGGTTGTTCATCTCGGTTCCGTTTACCATACGCTGGATGTTGGACCGGTGTGCAAAGACCACAAGGACCGCAAGGGCGATGGAATAGGCGATTTCAAACCCGTCGCCCCCGCAGAGGAAGGGGTTGATCGCCGCAAAGGCCACGATGGAGATGAGCGAAAAGACCGACACCACGCGCGTGATCGCGATGCCCACCGCGGAAAACGCCAGCAGGATGAGCCCCAGGACCGGGTTCATCACAAGGGACGTGCCCAGGGACGTGGCCACGCCCTTGCCCCCGCGGAACTTGGAAAACACCGGGAACATGTGCCCGACGACCACCGCGATGCCCGCCATGGAGGCGCCGGCGTTGCCCAGCAGCCACAGCCCGAGCAGACAGGAGAGCACGCCCTTGAGGATATCCCCCACAAAGGTCAGCAGCGACGCCTTTGCGCCCATGACGCGGAAGACGTTCGTCGTGCCGGTGGACTTGGAGCCCTTGGAGCGAATGTCCACGTTGTTGTAGCGGGAGATGGCAACCCCCGTCTGAAAGCAGCCCAGGAGATAGGAGATCACCAGCACGAGAATCCACTTGAATACCGTCATCACTTTTCCTCCTTTTCGTTCCGCTCGCGCGCAAGGATGCGGATGGGCGTCCCTGCAAAGGGAAAGGTCTTGCGCAGGTGGTTTTCCAGGTACCGCTCATAGGAGAAGTGCAGAAGCTCCCGGTCGTTGACAAAGAGGATGAAGGTGGGCGGGTTGGTCTTCTGCTGGGTCGCGTAGTAGATGCGCAGCCGGCGGCCGTTCTCCGAAGGCGGCGGGGTGACGGCCATGGCGTCGTGCAGGGCGTCGTTGAGCACGCCCGTGGTCACGCGGGAGGAGGCGTTTTTGTGCGCCTCGCGCACGGATTTGAGCACCCGGTCCACGCGCTGGCCGGTCTTGGCCGAGATGTAGAGGACGGGCGCGTAGTCGAGGAACTTTAAGTCCGCGCGGACCTTCTGGGTGTATTTTTCCAGCGTGCCGGTGCCCTTTTCCACGCTGTCCCACTTGTTGACCACGAGGATGCAGGCGCGGCCCTCGTCGTGGATGTAGCCGGCGATGTGCGCGTCCTGCTCGGTGACGCCCTCGGCGGCGTCGATGAGCAGCAGCGCCACGTCGCACCGGCGGATGGCCGCAAGGGACCGGATGACGCTGTAGCGCTCCAGGGAGGCGTCCTCGATCTTGCTGCGCTTGCGGATGCCGGCGGTGTCGATGATGACGAAGTCGTCGCCCTCGTCGGTAAAGGCGGTGTCGATGGCGTCGCGCGTGGTGCCGGCGATGTCGGAGACCATGACGCGGTCCTCCTTGAGGATGCGGTTGACGAGCGAGGACTTGCCCACGTTCGGCCGGCCGACGACGGCGATCTTGATGGGGCCGCCCTCCTCCTGTTCGGCGTCGGGATCGGGGTCGGGCAGGTACTTGCACATCTCCTCCAGCAGGTCGCCGATCCCCAGCAGGTTCACCGAGGAGATGGCGTGCGGCTCGCCCATGCCCAGGGCGTAAAACTCCGCCTTGTCGTTTTCGCGAAGGGGCGTGTCGATCTTGTTGACGACGAGCAGCACGGGCTTCTTGGTGCGGCGCAGCAGGTCCGCGACCTCGTAGTCCGGGCCGGTCAGGCCGTCCTTTCCGTCGACGAAGAAGAGGATGACGTCCGCCGTGTCCACGGCGATCTCGGCCTGGCGGCGCATCTGCTGCAGCAGCGGGTCGTCCGAATAGGGGTCGATGCCGCCGGTGTCCACGAGGGTGAACTCGTAGTTCTGCCAGGAGGAGTCGGCATAGACGCGGTCGCGCGTGACGCCGGGCGTATCCTCCACGATGGAGACGCGCGCGCCCACCATCTTGTTGAAAAAGGTGGATTTGCCGACGTTCGGCCTGCCCACAACTGCGATGATCGGTTTTACTTGTGCCATGTTTCTCCTCCCACTCCGTTCAGCAGCGCCTCCGCCAGCGCCTCGCCGGTATTTTCCAGCACGCACACCGGCGCGCCGAGCTGCCCGCGCAGCTCTTCCAGCGTCATGTCGTCCAGGAACTTATCGCCCTCGGCCCGCAGCATGCTCTCGACGATGAGTAGCGTGCCCACGTCCCGGCCGGCCAGGTCCCGCACGAGGTCGCACCCGGCGATCAGGCCCGTGACCGTCACCGCGCCGCCGAAGAACCCGCTGCGCACGGGCACGATGGCAAGGTCCAGGTTCTGCCACTTGTGCGCAAAGATCATGTCGGAAAGCAGCGGCGCCACCGACACGCCGCAGGCGATGGTAAAGCGCTTCTTTTCCGCGCTCTCGCTCCGGCCCTGCAGGGCGTCTTCAAACTCCGCGCGCAGCGTGGCGAACAGCCCCACGCCGTTTTCGATCTGCGGAAAGTCCTCGTAGCAGCTCTCCGCGGGGAGGGAGCGGCCCGCCAGGCAATAGAACTCGTCCGAGGCGAAGACGAAGCGCGTGCCCATCTCCTTCCAGCACTTCTTCTGCCAGCGGGAGATCTGGCGCAGGACGCCGTCGGCCTCCTCGCGCGTGAAGGGGCGCAAGGGGTAGAGCCCCTGCCGGAAGCCCGTCAGCCCCACCGGCACCACCGCGACGGACTGGGCCGCCGGGCGCAGCGCGGCAAGGTCGGTCAGCGTCCTCTCCAACACGTCGCCATCGTTCTCCCCGGGGCAGAGCACGATCTGACAGTGGAACTGCAGCCCGGCGTCCCGGAGGGTGCGCAGCTGGTCGAGGATCCTGCCGGCGTGCGGGTTGCGCATCATGCGGCGGCGCACCTCGGGGTCGGTGGCGTGGACGCTGATGTACAGGGGCGAGGCGCGGCGGCGCACGATGCGGCGCATCTCCTCCTCGTCCACGTTCGTCAGCGTCACAAAGTTGCCCATCATCAGGCTCATGCGCCAATCGTCGTCCTTGACGTACAGGGTGGGGCGGCAGTTGGGCGGCATCTGATCGATAAAGCAGAAGATGCAGTGGTTTTTGCAGACGCGGGTGGTGAGCAGGCCGTCCGCAAACTCGACGCCCAGCTCCTCCCACTCCTCCTTTTCGCAGTCCACCTCCAGGGTTTCCCCGCCCCGGCGGTAGACGAGGGCTAGCTCCTCTGTGGAAAGGAGCGCCTGGTAATCGATGACGTCCACGACGGGTTCGCCGTTGAGGGTGAGCAATTCGTCCCCGGGCAGAAGGCCCAGCTCCGCGCCCAGGCTCCCCTCCGGCACGCTCTTGATGATGTGTCCCATTTCGACCTCCGACACACGATATTCCAGTTTTTATTATCCGACAATTTGCCCGTCTTGTCAATTCCCCGGGGCGTTTCCCCGTTGCACTTCCGCGGAAAATGCGCTAAACTCCCAAGGAAAAAAGGAGGGAACTGGATTTGAAAACCGACGCTTACATAGAAAACGCGGCGCGGGAGGGCAAGCTCCTGCTGGCCGCGGCGCTTTCGGCGGAGGCGGTCCCGGGCGTGGCGGGGCAGCCGCTCCACTGCGCGGCGGTGCTGCCGCAGGACTCGCCCAAGCGCCGGGCGCTCCTTGCGCGGCTGGCGCGCGAGCCGGCCGCCTTTTTCCTGCGGGCGCACGCAAGGCTCGAGCGCGCGCTGGGCTGCGGGGACCCGCTCGTGATCGTGACGGACTGGACGGACCCCAGCGAGGTGGTGGGCCTGCGCCTGCAGGACGAGCGCGGGCAGACGGACGCGCCGGACCTGTGCTTTCTTGCGCTGGAGACGAATTGGGAGGACCTGGACGCCTCCGGCATCGAGGAGATCTTCGGCCACGAGCTCTCGCACCTGTGGCTGCACCGGATGGGCTACCGGCCGGAGCGGTCGCCGTCCAACCGCTTCCACACGAGCACGGCGATCACGGACCCCTACCTCGCCTTCTTCGAAGGGTTTGCCGAGAGCCTGGAAATCCTGAGCGCGGAGCGCATGGGCCACCCCGAGGAAGAGCCCCTTTACGACGACGGATACGACGCGGGCGCCTGGCTCTGCGCGCGCGACACCGCGCTGCGCCTGCACGCGGTCCGCAACAACCGCTTCCTGTACCGGACGGCGGACCTGCGGCCGGAGGACTTCCCCTCCTATTCCGCGCTGCACATGGCGCACAGCGCCTCCTCCGCGTTCCTCCCGGAGCGCCTGAAGAACGGGCTGCAGGCGGTCTCCAGCGAGGGGCTGATCGCCTCGTTCTTCTTCCGGCTCTTCTCCTGCCGCGCCTGCCTGGAAGCGCCCCTGCCGGCGGAAGTCTTCGCGCGCTTCTGCGCGACGGGCGAGGACCTCTCCCCGCAGGAGGCGCTCCTGCTGAAGGTGCTTTTCGCGATGATGCAGCTGGACTTCTCCCGGCCCACGCTGTTTGTGGACTTTGCCGGCGCATACCTGGCCTGCTTTCCGGCGGAGCGGGAGGCGGCGCTGGCGGTCTTTTGCCGGGTGACGAATTTCGTGACGGTGGACGCGGGCGCGCCGGCGCTGTTCGGCGAGCTGTACCGCGTGGGGATTCAGGGGGACCCGGAGGCGTTCCGCCGCGCCTGCCTGCGCGTGCGCGCGCGGAAGGCGGAATGGACCGAGTCGCTCCTGCGCGGGGATCTGCCCCTGGGCGGCGCGGTCGCGCCGAGCCTGTGGATCGAGGCGGACAAGGAGGTCCTTTCCGTCCCCTGGGACCCGGAGAGCGCGGTGCGGCTGCGCATCGACGTCAACGCGGCGACGGAGGTGGACCTCTTCGCGCTGGAGGGGCTGACGCTCCCCTAGTGCCGGGAAATCGTGAAAATCCGGGAAGAGCGCGGGGGATTTCCGGACCTTGCGGCGTTCTGGGCCTGCGCGGACCGCGTGCGGCGCGCCTGAGAAACAGCAGCGCGCCCTCCCGAGAGCATCCGGGAGGGCGCGCTGCCGCTTATTCCTTGGGCTTTTTCCCGAAGAGGCCGCCGCTGACCTCGGAGGAGAAGCGCTTGACCCGGTCCGAGAGGCCGGAGAAGCCGCCGCCCGAGACCACGGCGAAGGCCAACCCGCCAAGGACCGCGAGGCCCACGATCCAGGCCAGCGCCGTCCAGACGCCGCTGCGCTCCTTGGTTTGGGTGGAGGCGCTCTGCGGCGCGCCGGGCACGGGTGTCACCGCGCCGGAGGGGGCGGGCGCGGCGCCGCCCTCGTCCTCTGCGGCGGCGCCGCCCTCCGCCTGCGCCTTCTGCGAATACCCCGGCTCGCCGCCGAAGACCGCGATGTGGATGACGTCCGCCATGTACTTGGTGGAGGTCAGGACCTGCTCCTTGTCGCTGACGTGCGTGCCGAACTCCAGCAGGACGGAATCCGGCAGGATCTCCTGGTTGTAGTTGCCCTTGCCGATGAAGATGTCCTTGACAAGGCCCGGGTAATACTCGTCCGCGACGGACTTGAGCTGCACGGCGAACTGCCGGTTCTCCTGGCTGTTGGGGTTGGAGCGGCCGACGAGCAGGCGGACCATGGTCGCGGGCTCGCCGTTGATCTCCGTCTCGTACTCCGCGGCGTCGGGGATGCCGTCGCGGTGGACGTCAAAGAGCGCGGCCGGGCCCTGGCTGGCCAGCTCCACCGCGGCGCTGCGCGAGCGGCGGTAGGCGCCGGCGTCGTGCGGCAGGTAGGAGCCCGTGTCAAACAGGACCTCGACGCCCTTGTCCTCGAGCCAGCTCTTCAGGGTGGCGGCCACGTCGTGGATGCCGGCCCAGCCGGACTCCACCGAGGAGGCGCCGTCCCCGTCCTCATAGGATTCGTCCGAGTGGGTGCAGTAGAGGCCCACGACCTTCTGGGTCCTGGCCGTGCGCGTCAGGCCGAAGAGGGCCTGCGCCACGGCCGGCTCCTCGCCCGCGCGCTGCAAAACCGCCTGGCGCGTCTGCGCGTCGACGGAGGTGACGCGGTAGAGCGCGTTGTCGCCGGCGATGTACTCGTCGCCCTCGAAGACCTCCACGGCGATGGAGGTCACCTTCTCCCCGTCCGCGGTGACGAGCGTCCAGGCCGGGTCGGACTCCTGCGCGCGCGCGGCGGGCGCGAGGAGCGGCAGCGCCGCGCACAGGCACAGGAGCGCGGCAAGGATCTTGCGCGTCATTCGTCCTTCCCCCTCTCCCGGTCGGTGCGGACGAGCACCTGCTGGCCGCCGCGGATCTCGGCGTGGGCGTGGACCGCGCCGGTGATGCGCTCCAGCAGCGCGCCGAGCAGTTCGCTCAGCAGCACCGCCGTGAGCCCCGACAGGACCACGGCGTCCAGCGCGCCCGCGCCGCCCAGGTGGAGGTTGACGGGCACGCCATTGACCGCGTTGAGGACCGCCTGGGCGATGTCCGCCAGCAGCACGCCCATCACGCCCGCGATGAACGAGGAGATCCGGCTGCGGCCGAGCACGTAGGCGATGGCCCCGGCGAGCAGACCGTAGGCGTAGTTGATGTCAAAGGGCATGGCCTCCGGCTCGTCCGGCAGGAGCATGCCCAGACCGAGCACGGCCGCGGCCGACAGCGCCGAGGCGATGCTCGCGCGCCAGCGCTCCCTGGCCGTGCCCGCGCGCACGAAGAGATAGATGCACAGCCCCAGCGGGACCAGCGCGCCGCCGATGTTGACGCGCACGCTCCCGCTCAGCGGGATCGAGGGAATCCAGCCCCCCACCAGGATCAGCGCCATGAAGAACAGCGCCTGGCGGTCGGTCAGGCGCATCTTGTCCAACACGCGCTGGCCGACGCCAAAGAGCACCAGCACCGACACCGCCAGCAGCAAAATTCTGCCAAGCGACATAAAAAACCACCCTTCCTTCCATGCATTCCTTGTACTTAGCATGTCCAGAGCGGGCGGTTTCACGCGCTTTCCAAATTTTTCTGCAAGGAGGGGGGTTACGTTTCGTCCAGGGGCTTTACGGAGGTTTCGTCCGTGGGCAGGTAGATGCCCGTGACCGCGCCAAGGGTCCTTCCCGAGGCGTCCTTCAGCAGCAGGGAGCCGCCTGCGCCGGCAAAGCGCAGGTCCTGCGCCTCCTCCGCCGTGTGCTCGAGCGAAAAGTCCTTACCGAGGAAGACGAGGGTCTGCTGGGAGGTCGGGCGGACGGCGACGTCCTCCAGGGCCTGCAGGACGGGGACGTCCTCCCCCTCCGCGGGCAGGGGCAGGCGCGCCATCAGGGCCGTGCCGACCACCACGTCCACGCCGGCGTCCAGGCGGTCGTGCTGCGCGAACCCGTAGACGCACACCGCCGCAAGCAGCGCGCCGAGGATGCACAGCGTGACGATCAGGCGCGCGCGGTGGACCGTATGGCTCTGGCGGCGCACGCGCCGGGCGGTGCGGTGGAGCGTGGCAAGCCGCAAGCGTTTCGGCACGGAAAGACCCCCCTTCTGCAAAGCCGATGCAAACACACGGGAACATTATAGAATAAATTTGGGCAGGGCGCAAGTGCGCGGCGCTTTTTTCGTTTTTTCCCGGCAGGATGTCCAAAGGGGTGGTTGTTGGATGCGCACCCCGTGTGGTATAATGAAGGCTAAAGTGCTGAGAGCTGGAGGTGCCGGACATGAAAGCCATACTGCTTGTCGCCGGGTATGCCACGCGCCTGTATCCCCTGACAAAGGACCGCCCAAAGGCCCTGCTTTCGGTGGGCGGCATGCCGCTGCTGGACCACATTCTGCGCGGCGTCAACGCGATCGGCGAGGTGGACGAGATCCACGTCGTCTCCAACGACAAGTTCTACCCGCAGTTCCGCGCCTGGGCGGACGCCCACGAGGACGCGCGCCTGCGCGTGCACAACGACGGCACGCGCGAGGAAGGGGCGCGCCTTGGCGCCATCGGGGACATCGCCTTTGCCCTGCGGCAGGGGAACATCGACGACGACTGCCTGATCGTGGCCGGGGACAACCTGCTGATGATCGACTACGCGGACTTCTTCCGCGCGTATGCGGCGCGCGGCCGCCGGCCGCTCCTGCTGGCGCAGAAGATGGACGATGTTGCGACGCTGCGCCGCTTCGCGGTCGCGGAGCTGGACGGCGAGGGGCGCGTCCTGCGCCTGGTGGAAAAGCCCGCGCAGCCCCCGAGCCAGAACGGGGTCTTTGCGCTCTACCTCTACCCCGCCGCCTCCGTGCGCCGCATCGCGGAGTACCTTGCGCAGGGCAACAGCCCGGACGCGCCGGGCAACTTCGCCGTCTGGCTCAGCGCGCGGGAGCCGGTCTATGCCTATGTGACCGAGCAGCCCTGCTATGACATCGGCACGCACGAGTCCCTTGCGCTCGTGCGCTCGATCTACGGGCCGTAACGCGCGATGCAAAAAAAGAAAACCATTGAAGAGAACGAGGGATTTTTGATTTCTATGGAGAGAGAAACGACCTACACCGAGGGCTTTGTGCAGCTGATGCCCTTGGTTCCCCTGCACAAACTGGTGCTCTTCCCCTTCATGAGCGCCACAATCGAGGTCAACCCGGGCGAGGACGTAGCCACCTTTGAGCGCGCGATGGACGAGGGCCGGGAGGTCTTCCTGGGCGTCCACGGCGTGGACGCCGTCGCTGTGCCGGACTACGAGGACTTCAACAAGATCGGCACCGTCGCCCGCATCAAGAGCATCCTGCGCCTGCCCTCCGGGCTTGTGCGCGTCACGGTCGAGGGCGTGCGCCGCGCGCGCTTCCTCTCGATCCAGACGGTCGCGGGCTCGCGCCAGGCCGAGATCCAGGACCTGCCGAAGCGGGACGGGCCGGACCTGCTGGTCTCCGCCTCGCGCGAGGTGCTGCTGGACTACTTCCGCAGCTTTGCCGAGGCCTCGCCCAAGGTGCCCAAGGAGGCCGCGGACTACCTGGAAAAGGAAGACGATCCGGACAAGCTCTGCGACATGATCGCCGCGCACGTGCTGGAGACCGTGCCCGAGCAGCTTGAGCTGCTCAACCTGACGGACGTGCCGGCGCGCGTGGAGCGGCTGTGCGTCCTGCTGGCGCAGAAGACCGAGCAGGCGGGCCTGCAGGCGGAACTGGAGGCCAAGGTCCGCCAGATGATGGAGAAGAACCAGCGCGAATACTTCCTGCGCGAGCAGATGAAGGTCATCCGCAAGGAGCTGGGCGACACGGACCTGACCGACGTTGCGGACCTGCGCGAGCGGCTGGAGAAGATCGACTTCGAGCCGGCGATCCGCGAAAAGATCGAAAAGGACCTCTCGCGCCTTTCCACGATGACGCCCGGCTCGCCCGACATCCCGGTGCTGCGCACGTACCTGGAGACGATTGCGGACCTGCCCTTTGGCGTCTACACGAAGGACGACTACTCCCTGGACCGCGCGCGCAAGATCCTCGCGCGGGACCACTATGGCCTGGAAAAGGTCAAGGAGCGCATCCTGGAATACCTGGCCGTGCACGCGCTCACCCAGTCCCTCAAGGGCACGATCCTGTGCCTGGTTGGCCCGCCGGGCGTGGGCAAGACCTCCATCGCCCACTCCATCGCCGAGGCGCTGGGCCGCTCCTTTGTGCGCATGTCGCTGGGCGGCGTGCGGGACGAGGCGGAGATCCGCGGCCACCGGCGGACCTACGTCGGCGCGATCCCCGGGCGCATCATCACCTCCATCAAGCAGGCGGGGACCATGAACCCCGTGCTGCTGCTGGACGAGATCGACAAGATGTCCTCCGACCTGCGCGGGGACCCGTCCGCGGCGCTGCTGGAGGTGCTCGACGCCGAGCAGAACAACACCTTCCGCGACCACTACCTGGACATCCCCTTCGACCTGAGCCAGGTGATGTTCATCATCACGGCCAACACGCTGGACACCGTGCCCCGGCCGCTGCTGGACCGCATGGAGGTCATCGAGCTGACCAGCTACACGCCGGAGGAAAAGTTCGAGATCGCCAAGCGCCACCTTCTGCCCAAGCAGATCAAGGAGAACGGCCTGACCCGCGCCTTTTTGCGGCTGGAGGACGGCGCGCTGCGCGCCATCATCAACGACTACACGGCCGAAAGCGGCGTGCGCACGCTCGAGCGGACCATCGGCGCGGTCTGCCGCAAGGCGGCCATCGCCAAGATGGACGGCAAGAAGTCCTTCCGCGTCAACGAAAAGCGCGTGCACGAGCTGCTCGGCCCCACGCACGCCCTGCACGAAAAGGTCGAGCCGGTCTCCCTTGTCGGCTGCGTCACGGGCCTTGCCTGGACGGCCGTGGGCGGCGAGATCCTGACCATCGAGGCCACGGCCATGAAGGGCAGCGGCGCCGTGCAGCTCACGGGCAAGCTCGGCGAGGTCATGCAGGAGAGCGCAAAGGCCGCCGTCTCCTACATCCGCGCGCACGCCCTGGAGCTGAAAATCGACGAGGAGTTCCACAAGACGACGGACATCCACGTCCACGTGCCCATGGGCGCGACCCCCAAGGACGGCCCCTCGGCCGGGGTGACGATGGTCACGGCCATCTACTCCGCGCTGTCCGGCCGGCCCGTGCCGCAGAACATCGCCATGACGGGCGAGATCTCGCTGCGCGGGCGCGTGCTGCCGATCGGCGGGCTGAAGGAGAAGTCCATCGCCGCGCTGCGCGCCGGCGCGCGCACGGTGCTCTACCCCAAGGACAACGCCGAGGATCTGCAGGAGGTGCCCGAGAGCGTGCGCGCAGACCTGGAGTTCCTGCCCGTGGCCACGCTCTCGGACGTGCTCTCCATCGTCTTTGACCCCGCGCGCGCGCCGGCGGCTTCCACCCCGCAAGAATAAGGAGGATCTATGCGCATCAAACGGGCGGAATTCATCACCTCGCTCACCGGCGGGCAGCACATCCCCGGCGGGGAGCTGCCGCAGATCGCCGTGGTCGGAAAGTCCAACGTGGGCAAGTCCTCGCTGATCAACTGCCTCTGCAACCAAAACAAGCTGGCGCGCGTCTCGGGCGAGCCGGGAAAGACGCGCCTGATCAACCTCTACCGCATCAACGACGCCTTCTACCTGGTGGACCTGCCGGGCTACGGCTACGCGCGGGTCAGCCGCGGCATGCAGGAGGACTGGGGCCGCATGATGGACAGCTACTTTGCCGGAACGCAGTCCCTTCTGCACATCCTGCACCTTGTCGACATGCGCCACGAGCCCGGGGCCAACGACGTGCAGATGCAGGCCTGGATTCAGCACAACGGCGTGCCCTGCACGGTGGTGGCCACCAAGTGCGACAAGCTCTCCCGCGCCCAGCAGCAGAAGGCCGCCCTCGTCCTGTGCCGGACGCTGGGCGTGCAGCCCTGGGACGTGCAGCCCTTCTCCTCCGTGACGCGCGCCGGGCGCGAGGAGCTCCTCGCCCGCGTGGGCCAGGTCCTCGGAGAGGAGGCGGAGGCGTGATCGAGATCCTGCAGGGCGCGGCGCGCTACGTCCAGGGGCCGGGCGCGCTCTCGCGCATGGCGCAGGACCTGCGCGGGCTGGAGTCCGCATTCGTCGTCGGCGGAAAGACGGGCCTTGCCGCGTTCCTGCCGGCCTTCCGCCTGGAGGGCGCGCGCATCGAGACGGGCGGGCCCCTTGCGGGAAAGAGCACCTGGGAGCAGGCGCGCGCCCTGGCCGAGCGCGCCGTGCGCGCGGACGCGCAGGCGATCCTGGGCGCGGGCGGCGGCGCGGCCATGGACCTGGCCAAGGCCGTCGCGGCGCTCTCGGGCCGCAGGGTGTACCTCGCGCCCACGACCGCCGCAACCTGCGCCGCGGCCACGACGCTCATCGCCCTCTACGACGGGCAGGGCCGCAGGACCGGCGCCTACGCCCTGCCCCGGCCGCTGGACGGCGTCTACGCGGACGAGGCGCTGCTGGCCAAGGCCCCGGCGCGCACGCTTGCCGCGGGCATCGCCGACGGCATGGCCAAGCTCAGCGAGACGGCCTCGGCCTGCCTCTATCCCGACAACCCGCCCGAGCCCCGCTGGCGCAGCGCCATGGCCCAGGCCCTGCACCTGATGGACGTCTACTTCTCCTGCGCGGCGGACGCCCTGGCCGGGGACGAGACTGCGCGCAGCGAGGTCGTCTACGCGAACCTGCAGCTCGTCTCCGCGATCACGGCGACCGGGTCCAACCGGCGCACCGGGGAGATCGCCCACGCCTTCTACAACGGGGTGACCGCGCTGTTCCCCGAGCAGCGGGCGCGCTTTCTGCACGGGGAGATCGTGGGGGTGGGCGTGCTGCTGGAGATGGAGATGACCGGGACCATCGCCGGGTACACGCGCAAGAGCGCCGCGGCCTTCCTGCGGGAGGTCCTCGCCTGCCCGACCACGCTTTCCGACCTGGGTCTGCCCGCGGACGAGGTCTCGCTCGCGCGGCTCTCCGCCTATATTTCCGAGAGGAGCGGCCTGTCCCCGACGTCGGTGGTCGTGGCCCTGGGCACGCTGTGAGCGCCCGCCGGAAGCCAAAAACCGACCGAGGTCTTTCCATGCTTTTCAAAGACCTTGGTCGGTTTTTGCTGCGTCCCTTCCAAAAAGACCGCGGTCTGCGCGCGTTCGTCCACCGGGCGCTGCACCCGGGCGCGAAGTGGTCCGCGGGAATCATCGTCGTGGGCGGACTCCTGCTCGCGCTGGTCTTTGGCTGGGAGCTGACGGAGACGGCGCTGGGGTATGCGGCCTACCTGCTCTCCGCCTATGCGCTGGTCCTCCTGGTCCTCTCCCTCGTGCCGCTCGCGCGCCTTCTCCGGGAAACGGCGCTGCGGCTCCCGCCCGTGCGGGTCTACCTGCAACAGGAAGTGCTCCGCGCGCGCATCGCGCTCTGCGGCGGCGTGTGCGTCAACCTGGTCTACGCCGCCTACCGCGGGGCGCTGGGGATTGCGTATGGATCGGTCTGGTTCGGCGCGACGGCGGCGTACTACCTCGTGCTGTCGGGGATTCGGCTCTTTATCGCCTGGGGCGGCTTCCGCGGCCTGACGCCCCGCCAGGAGGCGCGGCGCTACACGGCGACCGGCGCGCTGATGCTCCTGCTGAGCCTGGCCATGGCGGGCATGATCGTGCAGATGGTCTTGCAGAACGAGGGGTACTCCTACCCGGGAACGGTCATCTACGCCTCGGCGGCCTACACGTTCTACAGCCTGGTGCTGGCCGCGGTGAACCTGGGCCGCCGGCACCGGCTGGGGCTGCTGCTCTCGGCGGCGAAGATCGTCAACTTTGCGGCGGCGCTGATGTCCCTGCTCGCGCTGCAGACCGCGATGCTGGCGCAGTTCGGCGGCCCGGGCGAAGAGGCGTTCCGCCGCGCGCAGAACGCGATGCTCGGCGGATTCGTGACGCTGGCGACGGTGGGGATGGCCGTGGCCATGATCGTGCGCGGCCGGCGCCAGCTGCGAAGAAGCGGCCGTTCGTAAAAAAAGGACCCCGATTGGGGTCCTTTTTTTGCGCGGCTGCGGGTATTAGTTCCCGAAATAGGCCGCGATTTCGCGCATGCGCTGGGACTGCGGCACGCGGAAGGGGCAGCGCCCGTCGCAGTGCCCGCAGCCCACGCAGTCCGAGGCGTGGCGCGCCAGGTGCGCGTAGTGGTCGCGGGCCAGGGCGTCCCCGGCGCGGGAGAGGTCGTAATACTTGTTGATCAGGCCCACGTCCAGGCCGGCGGGGCAGGGCGCGCAGTGGTTGCAGTACACGCAGCCGATCTCCCTGGGCGCGCGCGCCGCGATGCCCGCGTAGTCGCGCGCGCTGGCCGGCGCGTCCAGGAACCCGAGCAGGCGGCGCAGGTCCTCGCTGCCGCGCACGCCGGGCAGGACCGTCAGCACGCCGGGCTTGTCCAGCGCGTACTGGATGCACTGGTATTCCGTGAGCGCGCAGCCCAGGGGCGAGGTCTTTTCGTCCAGGAGCTGGCCGCCGGAGAACGCCTTCATCACGGAGATGCCCACGCCCTCGGCCTCGCAGCGGCGGTAGAGGTCCATGCGCTCCTGCGCGCCGCCGATGGCGAACTCCCCGCCCGCGCTGTAGTCGTAGGCCGGGTTGATGCTGAACATGACCAGGTCCAGCACCTTTTCCTCCAGCAGGCGGTTCACCACCGCCGGCGTGTGCGAGGACAGGCCGACGCGGCGCACGACGCCCTGGTCCTTCAGGCGCAGGATCTCCTCCAGCGTGCCCCAAGCCGTCTCCAGGTCGCTCAGCTCGTCGATGCAGTGCAGGAACCCAAAGTCGATCGTGTCGGTCTGCAGGTTCCTGAGCTGCCAGTCCACCGAGGCGCGGATGGCGTCGCGGTCCAGCGTCCAGCCGTAGGCGCCGGCGCTGTAGTCCGCGCCGAAGTGGAGCTGCAGGCGCATCTTCTCCCGCCGGCCGGCGAGCGCGCGGCCCAGCGGCGCAAAGAGCGCGCCGTCCGCGGTGGCAAGGTCCATGTGGTTGATGCCGGCCTCGATCGCAAGGTCCAGCGTCTTTGCGATCTCCTCCTCGCCTGCGCTGCAAAGGGCGCTCGTGCCCAGGCCCAGGACGCTGATCTCCTCCCCGCCGTGGGGGAGCTTGCGGTACTCCATCGTGCAGAATCCTCCCTTTTTTTCGGAACTCAGCCGAGCTTTGCGGCAAAGTCCGCCATGGCCTCGGAGATCTTGATGCCCTGGGGACAGACGGCCTCGCAGCTGCGGCAGCCGAGGCAGGCCTGCGGCCGCTTGTCCTCCGGCACGGCCATCAGCGCCATGGGCGCGATGAAGCCGCCCTCGGTGAAGGCGTGCTCGTTGTAGAGCGAGAGCAGGCCGGGGATGTCCAGGCCCTGCGGGCAGTGGCTGACGCAGTAGTGGCAGGCCGTGCAGGGCAGGGCGATCTTGCCGACCATGTCCTTGGCGATGGCCAGGAGCGCGTCCATCTCCTCCCCGTGCAGGGGCTTGTCCTCCGAGAAGGTGGCCAGGTTCTTCTCCAGCTGCTCCAGGTTCGACATGCCGGACAGGACCACCTTGACCTCGGGCAGGCTCTGCAGGAAGCGGAAGGCCCAGGCGGCGACGTCCTCGTCCGGGCGCAGGGCGCACAGCTTCTGCTCGTCCGCCGGGGCCAGGGACGCCAGCTTGCCGCCGCGCAGGGGCTCCATGACCCAGACGGGGATGCCCCACGCCTTCAGCAGCTCCACCTTGCCCTTGGCGTCCTGGAAGTCCCAGTCGAGGTAGTTGAGCTGGATCTGGCAGAACTCCATGTCCTTGCCGTAGGCGTTCAGGAAGCGCTCCATGACCGCGCGGCTGCCGTGGGCGGAAAAGCCCAGGCGCCGGATGCGGCCCTTGTCGCGCTGGGCCTTGAGGTAGGCGAAGATGCCGTGCGCCTCGTCGAGGTAGGCGTCGATGTTCATCTCGCAGACGTTGTGGAAGAGGTAGAAGTCAAAATACTTCACGCCGCACTTCTGAAGCTGCGCCTCGAAGATCTCCTCCACCTTGTCCATGTTGGCAAGGTCGTATCCGGGGAACTTATCGGCCAGATAGAAGCTCGCGCGCGGGTACTTGGCCAGCGCGCGGCCCATCACCCGCTCGGAGTTCCCCGCATGGTAGCCCCAGGCCGTGTCAAAGTAGTTGACGCCGGCGGCCATGGCGCGGTCGACCATGGCCTCGGCGGCCGCCTCGTCGATGCGGGCGTCGTCCCCGTCCAGGGTGGGCAGGCGCATGGCGCCCATGCCCAGCGCGGAAAGATGCTCTCCCTTGTACTCCTTATAGATCATCGCACCGTCTCTCCTTGTTGTTCTTTTTCCGTGAGGTGGATTTCGGCGCGGGCGTTCTCGTCGTCCAGGAGGATTTCGCCCGCGGAGGGCACGCGGATGCAGCCGGCATAGGGGTTCTTGATGCTCAGGACCGGCGCGGTGAGCGTGGCGTCCACCTCGCTCCGCTCAAAGGCCAGGTCCGCGTCCCGCATCTCGCAGTCGATCAGGCGCAGGCCCTTGCAGTAGCACAGGGGCTGCGTGCCCGAGATGCGGCAGTTTTCAAACGTGACGTCCTCGCAGTACCAGGCGAGGTATTCGCCCTTGACCACGCAGTTGCGCACGAGCACGTGCTTGGCGTGCCAGAAGGCGTCCTTGGTGTCCAGCACGCAGTTCTCAAACACGGCGTGCTCGATGTACTGGAAGGAATACTTGCCCTTCATGCGCAGGTTCTCAAAGCGCAAATCGCGCGAGCGCATGAGGAAGTACTCGCTCTCGGCCGTGCAGTCCTGCATCTCCAGGCCCTGGACAGACCAGCCGAACTCCGGGGAGACGATGTCGCAGCCCTTCATCTGCACGGCGCTGCACTCGCGCAGGGCCTTGATGCCGTGCAGCTTCGTGTTCTCGATCCGGATGTCGTGGGAATACCAGAGCGCCGCGCGGCAGAGCTCCGTCATCTCCGAGTCGCGGATGGTCAGGTTGTGGTCGTGCCAGAAGGGGTAGCGCAGGTTGAAGAAGCTGCGCTCGACCTCGATGTCCCGGCACTCCTTAAAGGCGCTTTCGCCGTCGGCCGGGCCGTCGAAGGCGCATCTCTTCACCTGCAGGCCGCGCGAGCCGTAGAGCGCGCGCTCCTGGTCAAAGGTCTTGTCTGCAATGCACTGCATGGGATTCCTCCTCAAAATGTTCCTTTCTTGGTTGGCTTTTTCCGCCCGGGGACCGGGCCGCTGTGCCCGGCGCGCTCCTCGCGCTCGATCTGGAAGACCAGATAGTCCAGGTAGGTGATCTGTTTTTCGCAGCGGTGCACGGCGTCCAGCAGGAGGCGCCTGTGCGCCGAGAGCAGGCGGAGCTGCTCCTGCGTGCGCCCCTGGCGCGCGCAGTCCAGGCAGCGCTCCACCGTCTCCTCGTCGCACCCGGCGTCCTCCAGGTTCTGCCGGAGCGCCTCGGGCGGCACATCGTCCTTCTTCATCGCAGGGAATCTCCTCTTCGCAAAGACGAGCGGCAGCGCCGCCCTTTCTTACAGGATTCAGTATATTCCTCTTTTTTGCGAATAGCAACTATCAAATGACAATGGGTAAGCATAAGAATTTTCTATGCAAAAAACGAGAGGCGCAGCGGGGTGCTGCGCCTCTCGTTTTGCGGGGGGTCAGGCGTGCTGGGCGGTGAGGACGCCCGCGGGCTGGGGCGGGAAGGCGGCAAGGGGCTCCTGCGCGCCCTCGGCCGGCGCGTCCACGAGCCAGCGGAGCGCCTCCTCGAGGCGGTCGATGGCCTGCACGGCGCTCTGGCGCGCAAAGGCGCGCTCGTAGTTTTCGCGCGGGACGAGGACGCGCGTCGCGCCGGCCCGCAGCGCGGCCTCGACCTTGGCGGGGACGCCGCCGACGGGCAGGACCTCCCCGGCGATGCCGATCTCCCCGGTCAGGGCGGCGTTGCCGTCCGCGGGCCGGCCGGTGATGGCGGAATAGACTGCAACGGCCATGGCCACGCCCGCCGAGGGGCCGTCCACGGGCATGCCGCCGGGGAAGTCGATGTGCACGTCGTAGTCGTCCACGGCAAGGCCCATGCCGCGCAGGGCGGTGCGCACGTTCTCCACCGCGCCGGAGGCGGTGGAGCGCCTCGTCATGCGCCGGGCGCCGGCCTCGAGCTGCTCCTGCTCGATGATGCCGGTGGCGCGCCACTGGCCGCGCCCCTCCCTGGCGGGGAAGGCGACCGCCTCGATCGCCAGGACCGCGCCGACGTTTCCGCCCACGACCGCAAGGCCGTTGACGCGCCCGACGCCCCGGCCGCCGCAGACCCGGCGCTCCGGCCGGGGGGCGTAGCTGCCCGTGCGCAGGACGTATTCGATGTCCGCGATGGTGATCTCCGTGCGGCCGGCGTTGCGCGCCAGGCCCAGGCCCACCTGCACGAGGTTGGCCGCGTCGCGCCCGCCCATGGCGTAGCGGCCGATGAGCGCGTCGCACCCCTCCTCAAGGGTGAAGCCTGCGCTGCGGGCCGCGTTGCGGGCGATCTGCGCGGTCTCCTCCGCGGTCAGCGCCCGGAAGTTGATCTCCATGCAGCGCGAGCGCAGGGCCGGCGGCATCTCCTCCGGCCGGCGCGTGGTGGCCGCGACGAGGCGGAAGTCCGCGGGCAGGCCGTTCTGGAAGATGTCGTGGATGTGCTTGGGGATGTTGCGGTCGCTCTCCGAATAGTAGGCGGAGTCGAGCATGACCTTGCGGTCCTCGAGGACCTTGAGGAGCTTGTTCATCTGCATGGGGTGCAGCTCGCCGATCTCGTCCAGGAAGAGCACGCCGCCGTGCGCGCGGGTGACCGCGCCGGGCTTGGGCTGCGGCACGCCGTTGACGCCCAGGGGGCCCGCGCCCTGGTAGATCGGGTCGTGCACGGACCCGATGAGCGGGTCGGCGATGGCGCGCTCGTCAAAGCGGACGCAGGTCGCATCCATCTCCACAAAGGGCGCATCCTTCTTAAAGGCGGAGTCGGGCTGCTGCTTGGCGTATTCGAGCACCAGGCGCGCGGCGCAGGTCTTGCCGATGCCCGGCGGGCCGTAGAGGATGACGTGCTGGGGATTCGGCCCGCAGAGCACGGCGCACAGCGCGGCGATGCCCTCCTCCTGGCCGATGATGTCGGCAAAGCGCTTGGGGCGCACCTGCTCGCCCAGGGGAAGGTTGAGGCGGATCTCGCGCAGCTTGCGCATCTTGTCCATCTCGCGCAGGGATTCCGGGGTGGAGGCCGCCGCGCCCTGCCGCTCCCGGCGCATGGCCCGCAGGAAGTACAGCCCCACCACGACGCTCACCAGGAGCTGAATGAGGATGATCGCAATGTACATCGTCTTTTCTCCCTCCAATCTGCGATTTATTCTGCGCGCGGCGGCCTTTCCATATACTTCGCGCAGAGGGAGACTGAAGTCTGTTTTTGGGCCTTTGCTTCAAAAAAGACTTTGGTCTTTATTTTTTCTTTCGAGGTGGTGCTTCGCAATCCAAAAACAGACCACGGTCCACAAAACTCCGCCTTGCAAATCGGGGCAAAACAGGCTATACTAGCGGCGACAGAAACATACGCTTTTTAGGGGGAATGCACATGAGAACGCTGAAGGTACAGGGGCGCTACCTGGCCTGGGACGACGGAACGCCCTTTTTCTACCTCGGGGACACGGCGTGGGAGCTCTTCCACCGCCTGAACCGCGAGGAGATGGACCACTACTTTGCCGAGCGCGCGCGGCAGGGCTTCACGGCCGTGCAGGCGGTGGCGCTCGCGGAGTTCGAAGGGGTGACCGTGCCCAACGCCTACGGCCGGCTGCCGCTGCACTTTGCAGACGGCCTGCCCGACCCGACGAGCCCGGACCTGGACGCGGGCTATTCCTACTGGGACCACGTGGACTACGCGGTGGAGGCCGCGGCGCAGCGGGGGCTCTTCCTGGTGATCCTGCCGACCTGGGGCGACAAGTTCCACCTCTGCTGGGGCAAGGGGCCGGAGATCTTTGACGAGGCGAACGCCTATGCCTACGGCAAGTGGATCGCCGCGCGCTACCGCGACAAGTGGAACATCCTCTGGATGCTGGGCGGGGACCGGCCGCTGGAGCCGAAGCACCGGGCCATCGTGGACGCCATGGCGGCCGGCATCCGCGAGGCGGACGCAAACCACCTGATCACCTTCCACCCGCCGGGCGCGAAGGACTCCACGGACTTCCTCGCGGACGCGCCGTACATCGACTTCCACACCGCGCAGACGGGCCACGGCATCGAGCAGTGCTACCGCAGCGACGAGGTGATGGCCAAGATGGCGGCCGCGACCGGGAAGCCCTACCTGGACTCGGAGCCGCGCTACGAGGACCATCCGGCGTGCTTCAACGACCGCATCGGCTACTTCTGGAACGCGCAGGACGTGCGCCAGAACGCCTACTGGGACGTCCTGGCGGGCGCCTGCGGCCACACCTACGGCAACCACTGCATCTGGAGCATGACGAAGCAGCCGACCTCCTACTTCCCCTGCACGTGGAGGGAGGCGCTGGTGCACCCGGGCGCGGAGCAGATCCACCACCTCAAGGACCTGCGGCTCTCGCGGGACTACTTCTCGCTGCGGCCCGCGCCGGAGCTCTTACAGACGCAGTACCCCGGCATGGGGCACCTGGCCGCCGCGCAGGGCGAGGAGTACGCCTACCTCTACAGCCCGATGGGCGCGCCCTTTGCCGCAAAGCTGGACGCCTTCCCCGGGGCCAGGCAGGTGCGCGCGCTGTGGTTTGATCCCCGCACGGGCGAGGAGGCGGTCTTCGCCATCCTGCCGCCGGAGGGGAGCAACTTCTTCGTCCCGCCCACGCAGGGCAAGGGCTGCGACTGGGTTCTGATCCTGGAGGCCGTCCGCTGAGGCCCCCTCCCCGCTTGCCCGCCGCGCAATACGGCGGGCAAATTGTTTGCTCCGGGCAAAATCGTTTTGCGACAAAACAATTGCCCCTTTCGCGGTTTTTCGATATAATGGAATCAGCGCTGCGGCCCGGGGAAGGCGCCGCGGCAGAACAAGGCTCGGAGGGATGGGTTTGAGGAAGAAGAAGGAACAGGTCTTTGCCCCGGAGGCTGCGCCGCAGGATGCCTACGTTTCCGACGTGGAGGCGCGCAGCCGGGACCTGCTGGAGAGCACGGAGAAGACCGCCAGGGAGATGGCAGATTTCTACCCGACCATGCTCCATCCGGAGGACCCGGAGGCCATGGACCGCAAGGTGCGCGGGGAGCTGGACTCCCTCCGCCGCGCGGCGACCAACATCATGCGCGCGCGCCAGCAGCTCTTCGGCGTGCGCGACGAGCTCGGCGCGCGGTGGAACGACGTCCGCCCGCCGCGCAAAAAGCGGCGCCTGCGCCTGAACACGCCGCCCAACGCGGTGATCGACGCGCAGGAGGCGGCGAGCAACCACTTCACCAAGGGCGTCGGGCTCTACAAGCTGCTGTGGGTGTTCTACCTGGGCAGCTTCCTGGGCGTGGTCGTCGAAGTGATCTGGTGCCTGGTGATCCACGGCTACATCGAGAGCCGCACGGCGCTGGTTTACGGGCCGTTCAACCCGCTGTACGGCGTGGGCGCGGTGGCGCTGACGCTGGCGCTCTACCGCTACCGAAACCGCGGGCCCTGGCTCTCGTTCCTCAGCGGCATGCTCGTGGGCAGCGCGGTGGAGTACGGGTGCTCCTTCCTGCAGGAATTGATCCTCGGCTCGCGCTCGTGGGACTACAGCCACCTGCCCTTCAACCTGAACGGGCGGATCTGCCTGCTCTACTCCATCTTCTGGGGCGTGCTGGGCGTGCTGTGGATCAAGCGGCTCTACCCGCTGATGGCCAAGTGGATCCTGAAGATCCCCAACCGCGTGGGCAAGGCGCTGACGTGGGTGGTCTTTGCGTTCTTCGTCCTGAACGCGGCCGTGACGTGCCTGGCGCTGGCCCGCTGGATTCAGCGCATGGACGACATCCCCCCGCAGAACGCGTTCATGCAGTTTGTCGACGAGCGCTTCACGGACGAGCGGATGGAGAGGATCTTCCCCGGCATGGTCTTCACCGACGAGTAAACAAAAGCCCCTGTGTCCTGGCAGAATGGCCAGAACACAGGGGTTTTTGCGTGTCGGCAAAGTCGAAACGCTTCCTCGCGACACGCCGCCGCTGTGGATTTCACCGCCCCCTTCCACATCCCCCAAAAGCGGCAGGAAAGGTGGGCTGCAACCTGAATCCTCGTCAACCCCAGCTGCGAAGATGGGCCCGGGCGCGGAGCGCGCTTTGAAAGCAGGCCTTTGGCCTGTATCCTCACGGTGTGCAGGCCGCCGCTGTGGATTTCCGCGGATGGGGTTTCTGCAAACGGAACCCCCGTGTTCCGGCCGAATGGGCCGGAGCACGGGGGTCTTTTTCTGCAGAGGGCGTTTTTTAGGCGAGCTCGCCGCCGGAGCGCTTGCGCCGGGTCTTGGGCGGCGGCGCGGACTTGGCCGCGATGCGCGCCTGCTTGGGCACGTCGGTGAAGAGCAGGGTGGGCGGGGCCTCCTTCTTGGCGGCCTCGAGCGTCACGACGCACTTGCCCACGTCCTCGCGGGAGGGCAGGTCGTACATGATCTCCTGCAGGATGTCTTCGATGACGGAGCGCAGGCCGCGCGCGCCGCTCTTGCGCTGGATGGCGGTGTGCGCGATGTAGCGCAGGGCCTCCTCGTCGAAGGTGAGGTCCACGCCGTCGAGCTCGAAGAGGCGGGCGTACTGCTTGCACAGCGCGTTCTTGGGCTTGGTGAGGATGGACATCAGGGCCTCCTCGTCGAGCTGCTGCAGGGTGACGACGACCGGCAGGCGGCCGACGAACTCCGGGATCAGGCCGAACTTGAGCAGGTCCTCGGGCTGGATCTTCTCAAAGACCTCGGTGAGGTTGCGCTCCTCGACCTTCTTGATGTCCGCGCCGAAGCCGAGCATCTTCTTGCCGATGCGGTTCTCGATGATCTTCTCGATGCCGTCAAAGGCGCCGCCGCAGATGAAGAGGATGTTGGTGGTGTCGATCTGGATGAACTCCTGGTGGGGGTGCTTGCGGCCGCCCTGCGGCGGGACGGAGGCCACGGTCCCCTCCAGGATCTTGAGCAGCGCCTGCTGCACGCCCTCGCCCGAGACGTCGCGGGTGATGGACGGGTTCTCGCTCTTGCGGGAGATCTTGTCGATCTCGTCGATGTAGATGATGCCCTTTTCCGCGCGCTCGATGTCGTAGTCGGCGTTCTGGATGAGCTTGAGGAGGATGTTCTCCACGTCCTCGCCCACGTAGCCCGCCTCGGTCAGGGCCGTGGCGTCGCCGATGGCAAAGGGCACGTTGAGGATCTTGGCGAGCGTCTGCGCAAGGAAGGTCTTGCCGCAGCCGGTGGGCCCGAGCATCAGGATGTTGGACTTTTGCAGCTCCACGTCCGTGTTGTCCGAGCCGATGCGCTTGTAGTGGTTGTAGACCGCGACGGACAGGGCCTTCTTGGCGTTCTCCTGGCCGATGATGTACTCGTCCAGGCGGGCCTTGATCTCCGCCGGGCGCAGGAGGCGCTCGCTCGCGGGTTCCGCGCTCTCGCCCCCGGTGAACTCCTCATCCAGGATGTCGCAGCAGAGGTCCACGCACTCGTTGCAGATGAAGACGCCGGGGCCGGCCACGAGGCGGCGGACCTGGTCGGCGGTCTTTCCGCAGAACGAGCACTTGGGCTCCTTGATCTTCCCATCATATTTGGTCATGCTTTACCCCTTTTAACAAAATCGAATTGCGTCAGCGGCGGGGCGCGACGATCTCGTCCACGATGCCGTAGGCCAGCGCCTCCTCCGCGGAGAGGAAGTGGTCGCGCTCGGTGTCGGCCTCGACCTTTTCCAAGGGCTGGCCGGTGCGCTGCGCGAGGATGGTATTGAGCTTTTTCTTGATCTTCATGATGTACTCGGCGTGGATGGCGATGTCGGTCGCCTGGCCCTGCGCGCCGCCGAGGGGCTGGTGGATCATGACCTCGGCATTGGGCAGGATGCGGCGCATGCCCTTGGCGCCGGCGGTCAGCAGGAAGGCGCCCATGGAAGCCGCCATGCCGATGCACAGGGTCGAGACCGGGCAGCGCAGGTACTGCATGGTGTCATAGATCGCCATGCCCGCCGTGACAGAGCCGCCGGGGCTGTTGATGTAGAGGTTGATCTCCTTATCGGGGTCCTCCATCTCCAGGAAGAGCATCTGCGCGACGACCAAGTTCGCCGTCACATCGTCGATCTCCCCGGAAAGGAAGATGATGCGGTCCTTGAGCAAGCGGGAATAGATGTCATAGGATCTTTCGCCGCGGTTGGTCTGTTCTACGACGATCGGGACAAGGCTCATAGGGTTTCCCTCCTTTTGCGCCAAAGGCGCGGCAGCGCTGCTGCCTACTTGTTGTTTGCCAGAATGCGGGCGCTTATGCGCGCAATGCTCCGAGCGGGAGGCTTCGGAGCATTGCGCGTTTCTCTTTTACTCCGCCTCAACTGCGGAAGAGACGATCATGTCGATGACCTTCTGGGTCTTGACCATCTCGCGGAAGTAGTCCATGTCCGCGTCAGAGAGCGTCTTCTTGATGTCCTCGGCGGACTTTTCCGCGCTCTCGGCGTACTTGGCGATTTCGGCGTCGACCTCTTCGTCGGTGGCGTCGATGCCCTCCGCCTCGCGGATGGCGTCGAGCACGACCTCGGCCAGGACCTGCTTCTTGGCGCCCTCTTCATAGTTCGCGCGAATCTGCTCCAGCGTCTGGCCGGTGTACTTGAGGAAGTCCTCCAGCTTCAGGCCCTGGTAGCGCATGCGCATCTCCATCTCGTTGATGCGCTGGTCGATCTGGCGCTCGACCATGGGCTGCGGGATGTCGACGGTCGCGTTCTCGCAGACGGTCTCGATGATCTGATCGCGGCGCTCGTTCTCCGCGCGGTTCTTGGCCTGCTCGGTCAGGCGCTTCTCGATGTCGGCGCGGTAGTCGGCCAGGGTGTCAAACTCGGAGACGTCCTTGGCGAACTCGTCGTTGATCTCCGGCTTCTCCTTGCGGGAGAGGGAGTTGAGCTTGACGTGGAAGACGGCCTCCTTGCCGGCAAGGTCGGTGGCGCGGTAGTCCTCGGGGAAGGTGACGGTGATGTCGCGCTCCTCCCCTTTATTCATACCCACAATCTGCTCTTCGAAACCGGGGATGAACATGCCGCTGCCAAGTTCCAGGGGCATGTTCTGGGAGGTGCCGCCCTCAAAGGCCACGCCGTCGACGGTGCCGGCGTAGTCGATGTTGGCGGTGTCGCCCATCTCGGCCGCGCGGTCCTCGATGTCGACCATGCGGGAGACGCGCTCGGCCGCGCGGTCGATCTCGCGGTCGATCTCCTCCGCGGTGACTTCCCACTTGGCCGCGGGGGCAGCGATGCCCTTATACTGGCCCAGGGTCACCTCCGGGCGGACGTAGACGGTGGCGGTGTAGACGCAGTCCTCGCCTGCGCCGATGGACTCGATGTCGATCTCGGGCTGCGCGACGGGCTTTGCGCCGGTCTCCTCCACGGCCTTGTCGTAGGAGTCGGGAAGGACGTCGTTAAAGGCCTCCTCCACCAGGACGCCGGTGCCGTAGTAGTTCTCGATGACCTTGCGCGGGGCCTTGCCCTTGCGGAAGCCGGGGACGGTCAGGCGGTTCTTGAGCTTTCCGTAGGCCTTGCCTATGGCCGCCTCAAAGTCGGCGGCGGGGACGGTGACGGTCAGCTTGACCTGGTTGGACGAAAGTTTCTCCATCGTTGCGCTCATCTTTGTTTAACCCTCCAAATGCTGCGCTTCTCTCTTGTTGCAGCGCAGTCAAACTCAAACACTATCTTAGGAATGGTAGCATATCTTTGCTCGAAAAGCAAGAGCAAAGCCCGGAAAAACCGGCATTCCCTTCACATTTTACGAAACGTTCGCAATGCGGGGCAAGTTGGGGCCCTTTCGCGCATAGAATGAAAGGCACAACCGATCAAGATTCAGGAGGAAAGAGAGATGCATCCGCAACTGCAATGCGAACCGACGCTGTACCGCTCCCACCAGGAGATCCTGCTGCGGAGCGAAATCGTTTCCTGCCCGCGCCTTCGCGGGCCGGTGGAGGGCATGTACCCCATTTGGGACCAATGCCGCGCGGTCCTGCGCGGCCAGGAGGGAAGCGCCGAGGACCCCGCGCTGCGCCGCTGGGTGTACGACCTGACCGTGCCGGTGATGGTGGTGGGCAGGGACGCGGCCCAGCGCGCGGAGGTGCACCTCTCCGCCGCGCTCTGCACGCCGTTTTCCGAGGAAAAGATGCGCTTCGGCTGCCAGCTGCAGTGCAGCTGCGACCTGTACCCCCGCTGCGCGGTCGAGATGGGCGCCGGGCTGTACCGCTTGACGTACGACGCGCGCATCTCCCTCTACTCCACGGCCCTGCGCGCGGGCTGCGCTTGACAGGCCGCGCCGTCTGTGCTATCCTAGTTCCCGAATCGAGACGAAACGGAGGGAAAGCCGTGCTTTCTGCCTGCTGCTGAGCGCCATGAACGCAAATCCTTTCGGCGGGGAATTCCGCCCGATTTTTTGCGCGCAAAACATGGCGGGGCAGGAAGAGGGCATTCCCTGGGCATTGGCGTCTCCCACTTCGTCAAAAACGGGCCTGCGGATGTTCTTTTCCGCAGGCCCGTTTTTGTCTTTGTTCGATTTTTCTGCAAGCGAGGAGGGATGCCGCATGGCAGCCATTCAGGTCATCGACCTTTCCTTTCAATATCCGGACAGTGGGGAGATGATCTTTTCCCACGTCAGCTTCACCCTGGACACCGACTGGAAGCTGGGCTTCATCGGCCGCAACGGCAAGGGGAAGACGACCTTTCTGCGCATCCTGATGGGGATGGAGGGGGCGACCGGGCGCGTGGTCTCGCCCTGCGCGTTCGACCTCTTCCCCTTCCCCGTCCCGGACGAGGGCCGGCCGGCGCGCGAGGTCGCGCGGGCGCACGCCGGGCCCTATGCGGAGCTGGAGGCGCGCATGGAGGCGGCCCTCGCGGACCCGGACGGCGCGCAGGCCTACGCCGAGGCGCTGGGCGAATACCTGGAGCTGGACGGCTATGCGCTGGATGCGCGGCTGCTGGCCGAGATCGGCAAGCTCGGCCTGGACCCCGCCGCGCTGGACCGGCCGTACGCGACGCTCTCCCCTGGGGAGCGGGCGAAGGTCCAGCTCGCGGCGCTGTTCCTGCGCAAGAACGCGTTCCTGCTCATCGACGAGCCGACCAACCACCTGGACGCGGAGGGCCGCCGCCTGCTGCAAGCGTATCTTGCGGCAAAGAAGGGATTCATCCTCGTCTCGCACGACCGCGCGCTGCTCGACGGCGCCTGCGACCACATCCTCTCCCTCAACCGCCAGAGCATCGAGGTGCAGCAGGGCAACTACAGCTCCTGGCGCTTCAACCGCGACGCGCGCGACCAATTCGAGCTGGAGGAGAACGCGCGCCTGCAGGGCGAGATCGCGCGCCTTGCGCAGGCGGGCCGGCAAAAGGCGGACTGGGCGGACCGCGTGGAGGCCTCCAAGATCGGCTCCCACGCCGCGGACCGCGGCTTTATCGGGGCCAAGTCCGCCAAGATGATGAAGCGCGCCAAGCACATCGAGGCCCGGCGGGAGAAGGCCGTCGAGGAAAAGAAGGCCCTGCTGCACGACCTGGAGCGCGAGGAGCCGCTGCACCTGCATCCCCTCGTCTACGGCAAGCGCCGGCTGGTCTACGCCGAAAAGCTCGCGGTGGACTACGGGTCGGGGCCGCTGTTCGCCCCGGTCTCCTTCTCCCTTGAGCAGGGGGAGCGCCTGGCGCTCTGCGGGCCGAACGGCAGCGGAAAGTCCTCGATCCTGCGCCTGCTGCTCGGCCAGGACGTGCCGCACGCGGGCGAGCTGCGCGTGGGCGCGGGGGTGGCCGTCTCGCGCATCGAGCAGGACGCCAGCGCGCTTTCCGGGAGCCTGCGGGACTTTGCGCTGGCCCGGGGCGTGGACTACACGCTGCTCCTTGCGACGCTGCGCCGGCTGGACTTTGCGCGCGCGCAGTTTGAGAAGGACCTGTCCGCCTTCTCGCAGGGGCAGAAGAAAAAGGCGCTGCTCGCGGCGTCCCTCTGCGCGCAGGCGCACCTGTTCGTCTGGGACGAGCCGCTCAACTACATCGACATCTTCTCCCGCGTGCAGATCGAGAACCTGCTCCTCGAGTTTCAGCCGACGATGGTCTTTGTCGAGCACGACGCGGCGTTTTGCGACCGCATCGCGACGCAGCGCGTGGAATTGCGCCGGCCGTAGCGAGTCCGCGCGGCCCCCAAAGCAACGCGGAGCGCCCATGGGCGCTCCGCGTTGCTTTGGGGGGCCGTTTGCAAAAGAGGAGGGGGCTTGTCCCCCTCCCCTTTTGCAAAGCGTCGAGGGGGATCGGGGTGGGGCGAGGCGCCGCAGGCCTCACTTCAGCGCCTTTTCGATGGCCTGGATGACCAGGCGCATGGCCTTGATGCGGGCGTAGCGCTTGTCCACGGATTCGAGCACGTGCCAGGGCGCGTTCTGCGTGTTGGTCTTGACGAGCATCTCGTCGATGGCGACCTGGTAGGCGTCCCACTTCTCGCGGTTGCGCCAGTCCTCGTCCGTGATCTTCCACTGCTTTTCCGGGGTGTTCTGCCGCTCGGTGAAGCGGGCGAGCTGCGTGTCGGAGTCGATCTGCACCCAGAACTTGAGCACGACCATGCCCGCGTCGGTGAGCTCCTTTTCGAACTCGTTGATCTCGTCGTAGGCGCGCTTCCAATCGTTCTCCGAGCAGAAGCCCTCCAGCCGCTCGACCATGACGCGGCCGTACCAGCTCCTGTCGAAGATGGCGATGTGGCCGGTCTTGGGCAGGCGGGTCCAGAAGCGCCAGAGGTACTGGCGGTGGAGCTCGTCGGGCGTGGGGCTGGCGATGGGCAGCACCTCGTAGCCGCGCGGGTCCAGCGCGGAGGCCAGGCGCTTGATATTGCCGCCCTTGCCGGCGGCGTCCCAGCCCTCGTAGGCGATGACCACGGGCACCTTTTTGCGGTAGAGCTCGTTGTGCAGCTCGGCCAGGCGCTTGCGGTACTTTTTGAGCTTCTTCTGGTACTCTTCCTCCTCCATGGTCTTGTCCAGGGGGATGTCCTGCAGGGGCATGGCCGGCAGGAGCGGCCAATCGGTCTTGGGCTGCTCGGCGGAGGGCTTCTCCTCCAGGGCGGCGCAGATGCGCTGATAGAGCCAATCCGCGCTCTCGAGCTGCGCCTGGGCGGCCAGGGTGCCGTCGATGACCTTCCAGGGCGCGTGCGGCGCGTGGGTGGCGGTCATGAAGTCGTCAAACGCGGCGAGCGTGCGGTCGTAGTTCTTGTTCTGGCGCCAATCGTTTTCGCCGACGCGCCAGGCGGTGTCCTTGTCGCTCTCCAGCGCCTCGATGCGCTCGCGCTGGCTCTGCGCGCTGATGTGCAGGAAGAGCTTGACCAGCAGGTACCCGCCCGCGGCGAGCTGCCGCTCAAAGACGCGCACGCTTTCGATCCGCCGCGCGTACTCCGCGTCCGAGAGGTCGCCGCGCAGGCGCTCGCGCACCGTCTCGTCCATCCAGCCGGAGTCGAGGAAGAGGATCTTCCCCTGCTCCGGGATGCTCTGGAAGTGGCGCTTTAAGAAGGGCCAGCGCTTCTCCTCGGGCGTGGGCATGCTGACGCTGAGCACGCGGAAGAAACGGGGGTCCAGCTCGCGGATGAGCGAGTGGATGGTGCTGCCCTTTCCGGCCGCGCCCCAGCCCTCGATCAGGACGATCACGGGCAGCTTCGCCTCCTTGATGCGCTGCTGCAGGCCCGCAAGGTCCTCCCTCCGCTTTTTGAGCAGCTTTTTGCACTCCTCCGTCGTTCGCCAGTCCACGCCAAAGGTCCAGTCCTTCAACACGTCCATCGACCTCCCTTGCTGAAATTCAAATTTCGATGCGAAACATTTTCTTTACGTTTAGTTTACATCCTTTTTGCAGAAAAAGCAAGGCATTGGGGCCGGAATTCGCGGATTTTCTGCGGATTTCAGGCCTCTACGGTCAGGACCTCCCAGGTTTGGACCGGGGCGGTGCGGATGCGCAGCTCCCCGCCCTCCAGGCGCACCTCCGGCTCGCCGCAGAGCAGGCCGCGCACGCGCGGGGCCGCGCCCTTCTCCCAGCGCAGGACGAGCTCGACCTGCAGGGGGAGGTTCTGGCTCAGGGGCCGCTGGCCGACGCCGTTCACGACGTGGATCACGCGGCCGCCCGGGCCCTGGTAGTCCATGAGCTGGATGCCGCGCAGGGGCTGCGCCAGGCGGATGTCCAGCGCGTCGCCGAGCAGGGCGGTCAGCAGGTTCCGCACGAGCAGCTCGTGGTCGTGGAGCTTGAGCTCGGAGAGCATGGCCGACAGCGGGAAGAGCACGGCGGCGGCGCAGCCCTCCCCGGCCTGGCGCAGCGTCAGCAGCGGCAGGTCCGTCTCCGGCACGGGCAGGCTCGCGCGTTCGGGCGGGGCGCCGACGGCCTCCATGGGCGCAAAGGGCGGAACGAGCGTGCAGAGCGCCCGCGCGTCTCGGGGCTGCGCGTAGAGCGTGCGGCCGCGGTGCGGCAGGAGCGGCGTCGGCCCGAGGTCCCTGCGCAGGTCCTCGGCGCCGGGCGCAAAGCGCAGGTAGCTGGCCTGCAAATACTCGCTGACCTGGCCGCCGGGCGCAAGGCCCAGGAGCTCTGCCGGGCGCGCGTCCAGCGGGCGCGTGCACTCGGCCACGACGCGCCCGCCCTTTGCGACGAAGTCCTCCAGCGCGGAGAGGACCGCCGCGTCCCGGGGCACGGTGGGCAGGACCGCGACGCGGTACTCCGCAAGGCGGCCCGAGGCGACCTGCTCGGGCAGGAGCACGTCAAAGGGGATCTGCGTCGAGAGCATGGCCTCGGCCCAGCCGTTGGCCGGGGCGGTCATCTGCCCGCCGAAGGCCTTGGACAGGTCGTCGGCGTGCATGTCCCAGAGCAGGGCGACCGGCGCGCGGGAGCGGGCGCCGTCCATGCAGCCCTCGACAACGCGGATCTGGGTATTGATGGTCTTGACGCACTCGAGGATGCGCTTGTCGCCGATGGTGTCGGGGATGCCGGTGATGGAGTGCCAGATGGACCCGCCGTTTGCGGGCACCTGGCTCATCCAGTAGAGGTATTCGGCCGGGGGCAGGCCCACGTGCCGCCAATCCATGCCGGGGCAGGAGTGGATGATGCCAAAGGGCGGCGGCGCGGTCGGCTCCGAGCGGCCCAGGCGGATGCACAGGGCGGGCTTAAAGCTCTGGGGGATCTCCTTCCAGCCGAGGGAGAGCACGTCCTGCGGCTCGGCGCAGATCATGTCGCAGGTGGCCAGGCGCTCGTAGAGGTTGTCCGAGGCGATGCCGTAATAGAGGATGACGGGCACGTCCCGCGTCTGGCGGATGGCCTTGCGCAGCAGGCCGATGTTGTCGTAGAGGCAGCGGCTCTTCCAGCCGGGGTCCCACTGGGCCTCGTCATCGGGCAGGGGCGCGCCGTAGAGGGCGAGGTACTTCGCCTTGCAGGCCTCGCAATGGCAGTTGGGCGCGTGGGGCGCGTTGAAGAACACGCCGTCCAGGTCGTACCTGCCCAGCGCCTCGCGCAGCGCGGGCGCGGCAAGCTCCGCATTGCGGTAGCCGGAATTGATGCAGGTGGTGTAGAGCAGGTCCCAGTTCCCCGGCCGCATGGCGCCCACGACCTGGGGCGAGCCGTCCGCGCTGCGCGCGAACCACTGGGGCCGCATCTGGTAGGTGCGGTCGCTGGCCTTGGAAAAGTCGAACCGCGCGACGACGCGGATGCCGCGCGCATGGCAGGCGGCAAGGAGCGCCTCCAGGAGGTCGTGGTCCTTGGGCAGGCAGGGATTGACCGTGTGAAAGGGAAGCGCCGTCGGGTACCAGGCGTAGATGCCGCCGACGTTGACCACGAGCACGTTTGCGCCCAGGTCCTCGATCTGCGCGGCGATGCGCGCCTCGTCCATGCGCGGCGTGTCCAGGACCTGCAGGTTGGTCTGGATCACGCGCAAGGGCCGCTTCCACCAAGGTCTTTCATTGCACATCGTTGGTTTCCCCCGTTTCCGCATGTGTTTTTGTTTTCCTCCAGTGTACCACGGCCGGGGGGAATTGGGCAACGCCTTTTTTCCCGCGTTGCAAAAGGGCGGCGCATCCCCTATAATGGTAGAGGCTTTGGGAACGAACCGCGCCGAAGGACCGCGGTTTTTTAGGAGGAATGGCGATGTTTGGACGGGAGGATGCCGCGCGCCGGCTCTGGGCGGTGCGGCAGTCTGCGGGGGCCTATGCGCGGGCCCTGTGCAAGTGGGTGCTGCTGGCGGGGTCGACCGGGCTGCTCTGCGGGGCGCTGGGCGCGGCCTTCCACCACGCGGTGGAGCTGGTCACCGGCGTGCGCGAGGCGCACAGCTGGCTGCTCCTGCTGCTGCCGGCGGCGGGGCTTGCGGTGGTGTTCCTCTACCGCAAGCTAAAGGTGGAGGGCGTGGGCACGAACGACGTCATCGACGAGGTGCACCTGGGCAAGGGGCTGCCGCTCTCGCTCCTGCCGGCGATCTTCCTCTCGACGGTGCTGACGCACCTGTTCGGCGGCTCGGCCGGGCGCGAGGGCGCGGCGCTGCAGATGGGCGGCACCGTGGGCTACCATGTGGGCCGCCTCTTCCGCCTGGACGACCGGGACCTGCGCACGGCGACGATGACGGGCATGGCGGCGTTCTTCACGGCGCTGTTCGGCACGCCGCTTGCGGCGACGGTGTTTGCGATGATGGTCATCAGCGTGGGCGTGTTCTACCACGCGGACTTCATTCCGTGCCTGGTGGCCTCGCTTGTGGCCTTTGGGGTGTCGATCCTGCTGGGCGTTGCGCCGACGCGGTTTGCGATCGCGGCGCCGGACCTCACGGCGCTGATGCTGCTGCGGGTGGCGGGCCTTGCGGCGCTGTGCGGGCTGGTGGCGAGCCTGTTCTGCCACAGCGTGCACTTTGCGGAGCGCAAGATGCGCAGCCTCCTGCCCAACCCCTGGGCGCGGGTTGCCGTCGGGGGCGCGGCGGTCGTCCTGCTGACGCTGGCGGTCGGCTCGCAGACGTACAACGGCGCGGGCATGCGCACGATTGCCACGGCCATCGAGGGCGGCGCGGCGCCGGCGTTCGGCTTTCTGCTGAAGATTCTCTTCACGGCCATCACCCTGGGCGCGGGGTTCAAGGGCGGCGAGGTGGTCCCCTCCTTCTTTGTCGGGGCGACGTTCGGGTGCGTCGTGGGCCCGCTGCTGGGGATTCCGGCGGGGTTTGCCGCGGCGATCGGCCTTGCGGCGGTGTTCTGCGGGGCGACGAACTGCCCGGTCGCGTCCATCTTTCTCTCCATTGAGATGTTTGGGGGCGAGGGGCTGCTCTATTTCGCCCTGGCCTGCGGGCTGAGCTACATCTTCTCCGGGTATTCCGGGCTGTACTCGAGCCAGACCATCCTCTACTCCAAGCTCAAGGCGCGCTACATCAACATCCACACGAATTCCTCCCCCTCCTCCGCGCACGAGCCCGGGGAGCGCTGAGGCACGGGGGCGACGAACAAAAAAGGAGCGATTCATCCATGGCAATCGTGCACTTCCCCTACGGGCGGACGGAGCTGACCGCCGACCTGCCCGACGAAGACCTTGCGGCGGTGCTGACCGCGCAGCTGCCGGCGTGCGGCGACAGCGAAGAGGCGCTCGTGCGGCGCGCGCTGGACAACCCCATCGGCGCGCCGCGCCTGTGCGAGCTCGCGCGCGGCAAGAAGAAGGTCGTCGTGCTCCTGAGCGACCACACGCGGCCCGTGCCGAGCCGGGCGATCCTGCCGCCGATGCTCGAGGAGATCCGGCGCGGGAACCCGGCGGCGGAGATCACGCTGCTGGTCGCCACGGGCTGCCACCGCGCGACCGCGCCGGAGGAGCTGCGCGAAAAGCTCGGGCCAGAGCTGTACGCGCGGGAGAAGGTCGTGGTTCACGACTGCGACGACGAGGCGAACCTCGTCTGCCTGGGGACGCTGCCCTCGGGCGGGGCGCTGGTGATCCATCGCCTCGCGGCGGAGGCGGATCTGCTGGTGGCGGAGGGGTTCATCGAGCCGCACTTCTTCGCGGGGTTCTCGGGCGGGCGCAAGAGCGTGCTCCCGGGCATCGCGGGGCGCAAAACCGTGCTTGCGAACCACTGCGCGGCCTTCATCGACGATCCGCGGGCGCGCACGGGCGTGCTCGAGGGCAACCCGATCCACCGGGACATGGTCTGGGCGGCGCGGCGGGCGAGGCTCGCCTTCGTCGTCAATGCCGTGATCGACCACGACAAGCGGGCGATTGCGGCCTTTGCGGGCGACGTGGAGCGCGCGCACGAGGCGGGCTGCGCCTTCCTCGCCGGGCACTGCCGCGTGCGCCCGGCGATGGCGGATCTGGTCCTGACGACGAACGGGGGCTATCCCCTGGACCAGAACCTCTACCAGGCGGTCAAGGGCATGACGGCGGCGGAGGCGACCGTGCGGCCGGGCGGCGTGATCCTGATGATGGCCTCCTGCGCGGACGGCTGCGGCGGGGAGGCCTTCTACCGCCAGATCTCCGGCGAAGCGGACCTGGACAAGACGCTCGCGTGCTTCCGGTCCCGCCGGCCCGAGGAGACGGAGCCGGACCAATGGCAGAGCCAGATCCTGATCCGGGTCCTGCAGCGGGCGACGGTGCTGCTGCTCTCCGAGGCGCCGGACGAGCTGGTGCGCGCCATGCACATGGTCCCGGTGCACAGCGTGGAGGAAGGGCTGCGGCGCGCGCGGGAGATCCTCGGCAGCGCGCATCCCCGCATCACGGCGATCCCGGACGGGGTTTCCGTCTGGGTGCAGGCATAAAGCAGGGTGCAAAAAAAGGGCCCCGGACCGGTTCTCCCGGTTCGGGGCCCTTTCTCAGGCGGTTTTTACCACCAGAGGTAGTTCAGGTAGTTGGCGGAGACGTAGCGGAGGCGTCCCTCGTAGCGGATGACCGCCCAGCCGTCCTCGATGTCGTAGACCTGGACGATGTCGCCGCGGTGCACGGTGCCGACGATGGCGTAGTTCGTGCCGTCGCCCGCGCGGACGTTCAGCGTGCGGCAGTTGACGGTGTACAGGTCGTAGAGGTTCGGGCGATCCTCATAGTAGCCGGTCCAGGTGTTGCCGGAGCTGGGCTTGCTGGAGGAGCTGGAGCTCGAGGAGCCGACGTACTCCCAGACGTTGGTCTCGTTGGGGTCGTCGCTCCAGGAAGAGGACGAGGAGCTCGAAGACGAGGAGCTCGAGGAGGAGCCGCGGAAGCCGTCCCAGTAATCGTCGCTGTCATACCGGTTGGAGCTGCCGTTGGAGCTGGGGTTGTAGTAGCCGTTGGAGCCAACGGTGACCCACTTAGTAGTCGTGGTGGTAGTACTAGCGCTGTCCTTATAACGCACAGTAACGAGAACAGCCCCTACTTCAGATGGACGAACTTCTAAAGAGCAACTGATGCTTGCCCCTTCAGGAATCTGCATGTACTGGTATGCGCCAGATACAGTCGTTCCATCTTTCTTGTCGTATCCCTGCATCGCAATCGCTGTGGCATTGTCAGCGGACACTGATGCAGTAACGGTCTTGATGTAGTGATCCGTCTGCTTGACGGAAGTCGAGATCGACGGTTTGCTGTAGCTCACGGCGCTCACGCACACGACCTGGGCCAGCAGAAGCACGAGCACGAGCAGGGCGGACGTGATCTTGATGGACCTCTTCATTGGATTTCCCTCCCACTGAGATTGTTGAGATTATTTTACAACACTTTGTGCTGCAATACAAGGCCCAAAGCGGGAAAGCGCGCTCACGGAACCTCGATGATCTGCACCGTTCCCTGGACGGTGACGGCGGCCTTGCCGTCCACGACGTCCTCCGCCGCGTCGTACATGGCGGGCACGACCCAGACGTTGTCCCGGTTGACGTAGCCGTAGAGGCCGTTGGTGCCGCGGGCCGGGGCGTACCCCTCCTCGCAGAAGCTGCCGACCTCCGCAACGCCGTAGGAGAGCGTAGACCCGTCGATGTACTCCGAGGTCTCCACGCTCGAGGAGAGGGTGCTCACGGCGCTGTTGTGGGGCACGGCGGGCACGCTGCCGGGCGCAGCGGAGGCCGCGGGCTGCAGCAGACCCGTTCCATGCAGGAGCACGCCGCCCGAGAGCAGCATCACCACGACGCAGGCCGCCGCAAGCAGGGCCGAGGCGCGCGGCACGCGCGCTTTGCGCCGGACGGGCACTGCGCAGAGCTTGCGGTGGATGCGCGAAACCATCCGCTCGTCGACGTAGAGGTCCCGCAGGTTCTCATCCGCAATTTCCTTGAATTGCTCAAGCTTCATCCTTCAATCTTCCCTTCAAGGCCGTTCCCAGCCGGGTGCGGGCGCGCATCAGGCGCGTGCGCACCGTGACCTCCGGGATTTTCAAGACCTTCGCGATTTCTCCGGTGGGCATGTCGTGATAGTAAAACAGCAGCACAACGTCCTTGTAGATCGGCGGCAGTTCCAGCACCGCCTCGTACAGGAGCTGTTTTTCCTCGTTCTCCACCGCGTCCGCTTCGGGCCCGTTCTGCGGGTGCGGGGCGTCATACCCCTCTATCATGGGCGTGACCCGCCGGTGCCATGCGCTCTTGAGCACGTCCTTGCAAAGATTGATGGTTACGCGCAGCAAGTATGCCTTTTCGCTCTGTTCATCCGGCAGTTGAGGCTGTTTTTTGTACATGCGTAGGAAGACTTCCTGACACACATCCTCGGCCTTGTGGCGATCCTTCAGGTAGAAATAGGCCTGCTTGAGGACGAGCGAACCGTACTGGCGGACCAGGCGGTCGATGTCAATTCCGTTCTCCTGCATCTCCTCACCACCTTTCAAACGAAGGAGCTCGGAAACAAGTTCCAGTCCCTCGGAAACAATTTGGAAAAATCTCGTCTATACGCCCGTAACAAATTCAGGGCCGGATCTGCCCGGAGCCAAAGATCTCGTACTTGATGGTCGTCAGGTGCTCGGGGCCCATGGGGCCGCGGGCGTGCAGCTTCTGGTTGCTGATGCCGATCTCCGCGCCAAAGCCGAACTCCCCGCCGTCGGTAAAGCTCGTGGGCGCGTTGAGGTAGACGGCCGCGGCGTCCACGCGGTCCAGGAAGCGCTGGGCGCGATCGACGTCGTCGGTGAGGATGGACTCGCTGTGGCGCGTGCCATAGGTATTGATGTGGTCGATGGCCTCGTCCAGGCTGTCGACGATGCGCACGGCCAGGATGTAGTCGTCGTACTCGGTGCGCCAGTCCTCCTCCGTGGCGTCCGAAACCCAGGGGCAGAGCGCCTTTGTGCGGGCGCAGCCGCGGATCTCGACGCCGGCCTTGCGGAAGCGCCCGAGCATCTCCGGCAGAAAGTCCGGGGAAATCTCGCGGTGGACCAGCAGCGTCTCCATGGCGTTGCAGACCGAGACGCGGCGCAGCTTTGCGTTGTAGGTCACGTCAAAGGCCATGGGCAGGTTCCGGCAGGCGCGGTCCACGTAGACGTGGCAGTTGCCGGTGCCGGTCTCGATCACGGGCACGGTGGCGTTCTCCACCACGGCGCGGATGAGCCCCTCGCCCCCGCGGGGGATGAGCACGTCGACGAGGCCGTTTAGGCGCATGAGCTCGTTTGCCGCCGCGCGGGAGGGGTCGCGCACGAGGGCGACCGCGCCCTCCGGCAGGCCCGCGGCCGCGGCGGCCTCCTGCAGGGCGTCCATGATGGCGCAGTTGGAGCGGATGGCCTCCGAGCCGCCGCGCAGGATGCAGGCGTTGCCGCTCTTGATGCAGATGGCGGCCGCGTCGCTGGTCACGTTGGGCCGGGACTCAAAGATGATGCCCACGACCCCCAGGGGCACGCGCTTTTGCAGGATGCGCAGGCCGTTGGGCCGCGTCCACATGCGGTCCGCCGTGCCGATGGGGTCCGGCAGGGCGGCGACCTCCTCAAGGCCCCGGGCCATGTCCTCCACGCGCGCCTCGGTGAGGGTGAGCCGCTCGATAAAGGCGGACTTTACGCCCTTTTCCCCGGCGGCGCGCCGGTCCTCGGCGTTCGCCTGCAGGATCGCGCCGCAGTGCGCGCGCAGCGCCTGCGCCATGGCGCGCAGCGCGCCGTCCCGCACGGAAGAGCCCAGCGTCGCCATCTCCAGGGCGGCCTTGCGCGCCTGTTTTCCCAAATCCGAAACCATGGTCATGCCGAATGTCGCCTCCTCAACAGTGTGGATGGGGGGATTTTTTCGAAAAGAGGGGGCGCAAGCCCTGCGTGTAAAAACGGGGGACCCGCCGCGTGCGGCGAATCCCCCCAGGCAGCGCCCAACCAACGTGCAGATTGCTGGTGCCGAAGACGGGGGTCGAACCCGTACGGAGAAAACTCCTCGGGATTTTAAGTCCCGTGTGTCTGCCATTCCACCACTTCGGCATAGTAAAAATTTTACCACGCGCGCCCTCTTTCGTCAAGGCAAACCGACCACACGGCTGCAAAAACCGGCCGATTGGCGCGGTTTTTCCCTTTTTCGGATGGAAATTTTACAAAAGTAAGAAATTTGTATAGAAAAACGACGGAAGGTATGGTAAAATACAGGGGAAAATACAGATAGGAGGGCTCAAACCCATGGACGTCTGCATTCAGAACACCTGCTCCAGCCCCAAGGATCTGCGCATCACCGACATGAAGATCTGCGAGATCCATCAGCATCCCAAGGGACACTGGATCAACTACGTCATCCGCATCGACACCAACCAGGGCGTCTGCGGCTACGGCGAGGTGCGCGACGGCGCCTCCGCGCTCTACGCCAAGATGCTCAAGCGCGTGATCCTCGGCGAAAACCCCTGCAACATCGACAAGCTCTTCCGCCGCATCCAGCAGTTCGGCGGCCGCGCCCGCCAGGGCGGCGGCGTCTGCGCGGTGGAGATCGCGCTGTGGGACCTCGTCGGCCGCATCTACGGCATTCCGATCTGGCAGATGCTCGGCGGCCAGTTCCGCGACCGCATCCGCATCTACTGCGACACGGACGTCGACGGCAAGGACACCCCGGAGGCCATGGCCGAGGCGCTCATCAAGCGCATGGAGCACAACGGCTACACCTTCCTGAAGATGGACATCGGCATCGGCAACCTGATCGGCATCGACGGCACGCTGACCGCGCCGCTGGGCTGGATCGAGGAGGGCCGCAAGATCAACGAGCGCCTGGTCAACGCGCGCAAGAGCGGCGACCCCGCCGAGATCCGCGCCGCCAAGGCCGCCCAGTACGACTACCAGAACGTCGCGCATCCCTTCACCGGCATCCACGTCACGAACAAGGGTCTTGACATCCTGGAGGAGCGCGTGCGCCTGATCCGCGACAAGATCGGCTACGACGTGCCGCTGGCGACCGACCACTACGGCCACATCGGCCTGGAGGACTGCATCGCCATCGCCCAGCGCCTGGACGGCTACGGCCTGGCCTGGCTGGAGGACATGGTCCCCTGGCAGTACACGGAGATGTACAAGCGCCTGTCCATGAGCTGCAAGACGCCCATCGCCACCGGCGAAGACTGCTACCTGCTCGACGACTTCCAGCCGCTGCTGGACGCGCGCGCGGTCGGCGTCATCCATCCGGACATCCTCTCCTCCGGCGGCATCCTGGAGACGAAGAAGATCGGCGACTACGCACAGAAGAAGGGCGTCGCCATGGCCATGCACATGGCCGAGACCCCCGTGGCCTGCATGGCCTGCGTGCAGACGGCCGCGGCGACGGAGAACTTCCTCGCCCTGGAGTTCCACAGCCAGGACATCGTGGACAAGTGGTCGCAGCTGGTCACGGGCCTGCCCATGCCGCTGATCGACAAGGGCTACATCGACGTGCCCTACAAGCCGGGCCTGGGCTTCGACGGGCTGAACGAGGACCTCATCCGCGAGATGAACCCCGCGCACCCCAAGGACATCTGGGTCTCCACCGACGAGTGGAACGACTGGGATTCCCACGACCGCCTCTGGTCCTAAACCTAACCGCAAAAAAAGCGCCCCTTCCGGGGGGCGCTTTTTTTGCGGTTAGTCCTGCATGGCGCGCAGGAGGACTTTTGCGCAGGCCGCAACGCCCAGCCTGCCCGTGTCCAGGCAGAGGTGGTAGCCGGCCTTGTCCTCCCACTTGAGGCTGTAGTTGGCGTTGTAGAAGTTGGCGCGCCGGCGGTCGAAGTAGCGAAGGACCGTGGGCGCCTCGTTCTCGTCGTGGCCGTACTCGTCCACGGCGCGGCGGATGCGGGCCTCCTCGTCCGCGTAGAGGAAGGCGCGCAGCACGTCTGTGCGGTCGCGCAGGATGCAGCCGGCGCTGCGGCCGATCAGCACGCAGGGGCCCTCGTCCGCAAGGTCGCGGATGACCTCGGCCTCGGCGAGCAGGAGCGCGCCCTCGGGCGGGAGCGCGGCCCGCTCCCCGCGCGCCAGGCGCGCATAGGCCGCCTGCAGGGAGGAGATCAGGCCGGTATTCGCCGTCTCCTCCAGGCGTTCGAGGTGCTCGGGCGTCTGGCCGCTGCGCTCGGCCGCGTACTCCAGGATTTCCCGGTTGTAGCAGGGCACGCCCAGGGCGTCGGCGACCGCCTTTCCCACGGCGCGGCCGCCGCTGGCATACTGTCTTTCCAGGGTCAGGATTCGGTACGGCATCTCTCCACCTCCCACAGTTGTCTGCATGTTTTTCGAAGCGTCAGGGTTGGATCAGGTGGTTTTGCAGCATCCAGGTCACGATTTCGCCGTTTGTGGCGTACCAGACGTCGTCGCGGCGGCCGACCCTGGCGCAGAAGTCCTCCATGCGCGCCCAAGAGCGGTCCACGTCGAACTCATAGCTGTGGCCCCAGACGTAGAAGAGGCGCAGGTCCTCGCCCGGGGCGAGGAAGGCGTCCGCAAGGTCCATCAGCCGCTCGTCGTTGTGGTGGCAGGTGGCGTCCCAGGCGCGGGGGTCGGCCGGCAGGCGGAAGCCGCCCGTGGTCTGGACCCGGCGGCCGTAGAGCAGGCCCGCGTCGCGCACGGCCATCAGAATCCGCGCGTCGCAGTCGCCGAAGGGATAGGCCATGCCCAGGACCGGCCGGCCGAACTGCCGCTCCAGCGCGAGCTTGTCCTCGCGGATCTCCTGGGCGAGCGCCTCGTCCGGGAGCTTGTAGAGGCTGGGGTGCGTGCGGGTGTGCGCGGCGACCTCGTGCCCGGCGTAGAGCGCGGGCAAGACCTCCGGGTCCATGCGCCGCACGAGCACGTCCTGGTTCTGCCAGGTGTTTTCCCGGGACTGGATGCCGGAATTGAGGTTGAAGGTGCCCTTTAGGCCGTAGAGGTTGAAGAGCGTGACCAGGCGCATGTCCTGGCTGACGCCGTCGTCGTAGGAGAAGGTCAGCGCGCGCGTCTTGCCGCCGGGGAACTTAAGCATGGGATTCCGCCTCCTTTACGCAGATTGATTCGACGTCGCAGCGGCCGGCGCCAAAGATCGAGATGCCGACCGAGCCGCGCAGGTAGGGATTCTCCTCGTCCCGGAAGCGCAGGACCTCCCTGCCGTCCACGAGAACGCGGATGTCCCCGCCCGCGTGCTCCGCCGCGACCGCGTAGGCCCTGCCCAGCTCCCAGGGGAAGTCCGCCTCAGTAAGGACCGCGTAGTCCCGGTGCTTCTTGTACAGGCGGACCTTGCCGCCCTGGGCCAGGCCCGCGGCGTAGCAGCGCGCCGCGCCCTGGACGCAGAACTCGAGGTTGTGCGCCGGGCCGGAGCGCGGCACGAGCACAGCCTGCGCGCAGCCGTCGCCAAAGGTCGTGCTGCCGGTGAAGATCTCGGCAAGGGGCGCGCCGCGGCCGGCGAGCCGCCCCTCCTCCAGCGTCCAGGAGCCGCAGTTGAACATGCACTGGCTGATCTCCTCGTGCAGGGGGTTCCAGCGCTCGACGCCCTCGCGGGCGAAGTTCACGGCGTAGTCCGCGCCGCCCTCGATGGCGAACTCGTCCAGGAGGAGGTCCACGCCCGTCTCCGCGCCCTCGGCCTCCAGGCCCACGCGGCGGATGCGCGCGTCCGTCCCGGCGGGGATGCGCAGGGTGAGCTCGGTCCAAACCCCGGGCGCGAGGCAGACGCGCTCGCCGCGCTGGATCTCGCCCGTGCGGTCGTCCTCGAAGAAGAGGCGCGCGCGCAGGGGCCGGGGCGCGCGCACGCAGGCGCGCAGGCGCTGGCCCGGGTAGGCCACGGGCGAAAAGCTCGGGTCGTAGCGGCTGTCGTTGAAGTCCGAGGGGTGGTAGTAGGTGAGCAGGAAGAGGCGCACGGGCGCGCCCGGCTCGGCGGTGGCGGCGAGCAGGCGCAGCGCGCCCCCGCCCGTGCGGCGCGGCTGGGCGACCTGGAAGATGCGGACCGCGTCGCCCCCCTCCGCCTCGGCGCGGAAGCTCTGGATGCAGCCGGGCAGGCTGAAGTCGAAGCGCCGCGCGTCGCGGGCGGTCATGCGGCGCAGCTGCGGCGGGACCTCCTCGCCGTGCAGCGCGTAGCCCAGGGCCGCAAGCTCATACGTCACCTGGCCGAGGTTGGAGATGTTCTGGTCCCCGAGCGCGCAGGAGAAGGCGAGGAAGTCGCCGATGGGCTCGCGCCACTTCCAGTCGATGCCCTTCAGGCCCACCAGGACCCCGAGGATCGCGCCGACGTTGGCCACGTTGCAGTCCGTGTCCCAGCCGCACATGTTGCAGATGTTGATCGTGTCCGAGAAGGAGCCGCGGCCGTAGAGCAGGGAGAGCATCATCATGGCGGCGTTGGGCATGATGTGGCAGTTGCCGGGGTACTTGTCCCGCCAGTAGTTCTTGCGGATGTAGGCCAGGCACGCGCGCCAGTCGTCGGGGTTCTCGTCGAAGAAGCGCCAGATGTCGCGGACCATGCGCGCGTAGGTGCAGTCCTCCGGGATGACGGCCAGGGCGCGGCGCAGGACCTCGCCGATGTCCTTGGCGTCAAAGGCGGCCGCGACCGCGGCGGCGATGAACATGCCGCCGTAGACGCCGTTGTCCCCGTGGGTGACGCAGGCCGCGCGCGCGGCGAGGTCCGCGGCGAGCGCCTCCTCGCCGGGGGCGAGCATGCCCCAGCCGTCGATGAAGATCTGGCCGCCGATCTGCTCGGCGATGGTCGGGCCGTTGCAGGCGGCGGAGCCGGAATACGGCGGGCGCAGGCCGGCCTTGAGGTTGTCGTAGGCCGTGCGCTCGGTGGAGACGCCGTAGGGGCCCCACCAGAAGAAGCCGTGGTGGTCCGGCGCGTAGTTGAGGAGCGTATCGGCTACGTGGTCGGAGAGGGACTCCCGGTCCAAGCCGTAGTCCCGCAGGGCCAGCGGCAGCAGGAACGTGCCGTTCGTGTCGTCGTCGGCGGCGAAATTGCGGAAGGTGAAGAGGTAGTCCGTGACCTCGCCGAAGGTCTCGCGGATCTTCTCATAGCTCCAGCCCTCGTCGTTGGAGCCGTGGCGCACGCCGATGGTCTTGCCCAGGACCCCGGCGTAGACGCGCTCGATGTAATCGCTCGGAAGCATGGCTCTCCCTCCTTCTCAGGCCTGCATGGGGATCTCGGCGCCCTCGGGGTTGCACAGGACCATGCGCAGCTCGCCCCGCACGCCAAAGTTCGGGATGTCATAGGGGAAGAAGAGCTCCATGCCCTGCCGGACCGGCAGGGAGCCGCCCTCCCAGAAGAGCTCGCCCTGGCCGGAGAGGACCATGGCCACCTGCGGGAAGCCCGTGCGCAGCATCTCGGTCTCGCCCGCGAGATTGAGCTCCGTAAAGGAGAAGAACTTCGTCTGCGCGGGGCCGATAAGGATCTCCTCGCTCCCCCAGCCGCCCTTGCGCACCGTCACGCGCGGCGCGCGCCAGCGGCGCAGGTTCTCCTCGTAGGAGTAGCCGTCGTAGACGTAGGCGCCCAGCAGCCGCTCGTCGTAGAGGCCCGCGGGCACGTCCGGGTTCTTCTGCCGCCAGGCGGCGGGCATGGCGCTGTAGGGGTGCGCGCCAAGGGTGATGTCCGCGGGCTCCTGGACCTCGACGACAAGGCAGCCCTCGCCCAGGGCGTGCGGGCATCCGCCGCCGACAAAGTAGGCCTCGCCCACCTGGACCTGGATCTTGTGGCAGAGGTTCTCCAGGGCCGCGAGGTCGTCGCGGAAGTAGGCCTCCTCCCACATCTCGCGCGTCACGCCCTCCTTAAAGCCCAGAAGGATGTAGGCGGGCTCGGCCGTGTCGTCCCGCGTGCCGATGACGTACCAGCTCTCCTCCTTGCCGTAGGGGCTGTTCCACATCTTCTTGGCCCAGGGGCGGGTGGGGTGGCACTGCAGGCCGTACTGCGCCTGCGCGTCCAGATACTTGATGAGCATGCCCAGGCCCTGGCCGTTTTTGCGCATGTGCGTCTGACCCAGGATCTCCTGCGGGTTTTCGGCGATGGCCTCAAAGAGGAACTCGCGCCGGCCGTCCGGCAGGACGACCTCGCTGCAGCCGTAGTTCGGCGCCTCGGGCGGCGGGTTGCCCACGCGCGTCACGGACCCGATCCACGCCTCGGAGCCGGAGTCCGTGTCCAGCGCGGGGGTCACGCCGCGCAGCTTATCGATCTCGCGCCCGCCCTTGCCGCGGATGTGGTTGGGGACGAGCGTCCAGGGCTGATGGCAGTTGTTCATGTTCTGATCCTCCGTGTCTTTTTTGTGTTTTTTTCGGGGAATGCGTCAAAAGCCTTCCTCCGCGCAGGCGCGGAGCCAGTCCGCGCGCAGGGAGGAAAGCGTGGGATAGCGGGTTTCGCGCTCCGGGGCGGCGGCGCGCGACGCGACGCGGTAGAGGGCCTCGCCCGCCTGCCAGGTTTCGCGCGTGCGGTCGCGCTCGTCGCCGGCCAGGGCAAAGGCCATGCACCCGGCCAGGTAGACGTTCGTCCGCTCGTCGATCTGCGCGCCGAGCGCGAACTCCTCCGGCGCCATGAAGCGCGAGGAGCCCCAGAGCCGACCCATGCGGTTGACAAAGGGCTTGCGGGCGAACAGGTCCACGTCGCAGAAGAGGGCGTGCCCGGCCGCGCGGTCATAGAGCACGCTGCCGTCGTAGAAGTCCACGGCGACATAGCCCCGCGCATGGGTGCAGAGCAGGAAGTCGATCAGGTCGTTCTCCACGCGCAGGCGCGCATCGAGCGGCAGGGCAAAAAACGCCGCGCGCTGCTCCGGGTACATGCGCCCCATGCAGACCGCGTCCGTCCAGGGGAAGACCGCGGCGTAGCCGCCGCCGATCTCGCCCGCCCAGAGCAGGGGCAGAAGGCGCGGGTGCGCAAGGTCCCGCGCCACGCGGGCGGCGGCGCGCAGGTTCTCCACGGCGTCTTCGGGCGAAACGCCCGCCCGCGCCGTCTGCGCGCCGGCGAACTTGAGGAAGAGGCGGCCCCTCTCCCCCGCAAGGCCGAAGCAGAGGTTTCCGGAGTCCTGGTCGTACAGGACGCGGAACACGCGGCCGAACCGGGCCAGGAACGAGAAGTCGTGCGCTTGGGCCATGCGGAAGGAGACGCCGTCCACCGTCTGCTGGATCAAAGGGCTCCCTCCCCGCATTGGTGGGCGAGGGCGGCAAAGCCCTCGGGCAGGGGCGCGCGCACGTCGATGCGCGCGCCGGTAAAGGGCTGGGTCAGCGCCGCGCGCCAGGCGTGCAGCGCAAAGCGGTCAGGCAGGAGCGGGCAGGGCGCGCCGTAGAGCGCGTCGCCCGTCACGGGGTGGCCGATGTGCGCCAGGTGCACGCGGATCTGGTGCGTGCGGCCCGTCTGCAAACGCAACGAAAGCAGCGTCCGCCTCGTTTCCTTAAAGCGAAAAAGGACGCGGAACTCCGTCTGGCTGGGGCTGCCGTCCGGGCGGACGCAGCGGCGCAGGCCCGACCCCGCCTCCCGGCCGATGGGCGCGCAGATGCGCCCGCCGTCCTCCTGCACGATCCCCTCGCAGACGGCGAGGTACTCCCGCAGGAAGGCGGACGTGTGCAGGCTCTCCATCAGGCGCTTTTGCGCAAGGGCGTGGCGCGCCGCGACGACGATGCCGCTCGTGCCGCGGTCCAGCCGGTTGACGGGCCGGAAGAGAAAGGGCGTGCGGCCCTCGTAGGCGGCCACGAGGTTGGCGAGCGTGCCCAGGGGCTTGCCGCGTGTGGGGAGCGTGGCCATGGGCGCGGGCTTGTCCACGAGGAGCAGATCCTCGTCGGCGTAGAGCACGCGCAGCGGGCCCGCCTGCGGGACGATGCCCTGGTCATACGGGCTCTCGCAGACCGCGCCGAGCACCTGGCCCGCGCGCACGACGCAGTTGGCATAGACGGGCGCGCCGTCCAGGAAGATGCCCTTTGTGCGCTTGAGGGTGCGGATCTGCCGGTTGGACATGCCCAGCAGCGCCTGGAGCGCCTCGTCCGCGCGCAGGCCGTCGCAGGCGGCGGGGACGGGCAGGAAGAAGGATTTCTCCCCCTCCATCAGCTCTCGAGCACCTTGGAGTACTGGGCCATCATGTTGACCATCTCCTGGGAGGGCTCCATGAGCAGCAGCGTGCGCTTGCCGTCGCGGACGAAGTAGAGATAGTAGAGCCGCGACTTGGAGTTGAGGAAGTAATCCAGGCGCTTGACGTCCTTCATGCTGTCGTACTTTTCAAAGGTCGGCCCGTCGGCCCAGCCGCCGGCCTCCATCTCCCGGATGCGCAGGGAGAGGAGCTGCTTGCGCCGGGCGTTGCCCAGGACCATGGCGAAGTCCATCTCGCCGTTTGTGAAGGAATACTCATACTCGATGCGGAAGTTGTCCTTGTAGCGGAAGAGCAGGAAGGCGACGCCGCCGCCGAGGACCAGGGCCACGACGTTTGTGACGTTGAAGTTGAGCGCCATCAGGCCCGAAAGGCCCATCAGGCCCACCAGGCCGAAGCAGACGAGCAGAAACCAGCTCATGACATAGCCCAGGGCGTTGAGGACCCGCCCCTGGCGGCGCGTGACGACTTCTTCCTTAAAGTTGTCCATGGGATTGACCTCCAAAGCTAGGATTGATGTCCCTATTGTACCATGTTTCCCGGCGTTTGGATATAGAAATTTCCCCGGCTGGAAAGCAGGATTTTTTGTGCCTAAGGTCGAATTGAACCATTTGGCGTTTTCTGCCCGCGCGCCTGCGCTGCCGGGCCGAACGACGGGCCGCTCGCGCCCGATCATCACCCATAGGAGGCGGACCACAGAAATGAAGTGTCCTTCTTGCGGAATTTGGAATAGAGCCCATTTTACCAAGTGCTTTCGCTGCGGTGCGGACCTGCCCCCCGCGTCCGAGGCGGACGCGGGCGCGCCGGTCTTTGGCAAGGCCGTGCCCCCGGCGCCCCAGGAGGAGCCCGACGAGCCGATGACGCTCTCGACGGACGGTCTGCCCCCGGCGGACGGTCCGCTCCCGGCGGACGGTCCGCTCCCGGCAGACGGTCTGCCCCCGGCGGAAGAGCCCCCTTTTGCGGAGGCGCCGCGTCCGACCAACCTTTCCGCGTGGGCGGACGCTCCGGAAGCTCCGGCCGCTTCGGCCGCGCCGGAAGCCCCGGAAGCTCCGGCCGCGCCGGAGGCACCGGAAGCCCCGGCCGAGGCGGAAGCGCCCGATGCGGTCGAGGCGGACGCGCTGGAGCCGGGAGAGATCTTCTCCCTCTATGACGAGGGCGATTGGGCTGACGACGAGGAAGAGGACACGGAAGAGGTGTACGGTTTCCCGCCCGCGCAGGAGAGCGCGCCCGCGGCGCCGCTCATCCGGCCGGTCGAGGCGGAAGACGAGGACGACGAGCCGGTGACCGTTTACCGCGCGCCGCAGCGGCCGCGGACGCACCAGGCTGCGCGCGCCCCGGAAGTTCCGGTCCTCCCGGAGGCTCCGGTCCCCCCGGAGGCTCCGGTCCCCCCGGAAGCTCCGGTCCCCCCGGAGGCTCCGGCTGCACCGGAGGCTCCGGCCGCGCAGGACGAGGAGCCGGAGACCGCGTACCGCGCGCCGCAGCCGCCGTGGGCGCACCGGAGCCCGCGCATTCCGCGCACACTGGCCGAGCTGGAGGCCCCGGCCGCATCGGAAACTCCGGCCGCTCCGGAAGCTCCGGAAGCTCCGGCCGCGCAGGACGAGGAGCCGGTCACGGTCTACCGCGCGCCGCAGCGAGGGAACGCGCCCGCGCCGTCGGCCCAGGCCGAGTCGGCCACCCAGACCGAGTCGGCCGCACAGGCTGAACCGGCCGCGCAAACCGCGCCCGCGGAGGACGAGGAGCCGGCGACCGTCTACCGCGCGCCGCAGGAGGCGGAAGAGCCGGCGCAGGAGACGCGGCGCTTTGCGCCCGTCGTCGGCAAGCAGCCGGCCGCGCAGCCCGCGCCGAACCCGATCCCGGCCGCTTCGGAGCCGGAGGTCGCGCCGCCGGACCCGGCCATCAGCCACGAGATCATCCACGCGATCTTCACCAATCCCCCGGCGCACCTGGCGGGCGGACGGGGGACCTCCTCGGTGGACGAGCCCCGGCCGCGCAAGCTGATGAGCCGCAAGCGCCTGCCGCCCGCGCCCGAGGCGGAGGACGAGCCGCAGACCGTATACAAGGCCCGCCCGCCCAAGGCGGAGCCGCGCGTGGAGCGCGTTGCGGACTTCAAGCCCACCGCGCGCCTGGCCGCGAAGAAGGCCGACGAGCAGGGCGACGAGTTCACGGCCTTTGCCACGGCCAAGCGGAACCTCGTGGCCGAGGTGCAGAACACCGATCCCTTTGACGAGGCCATCGAGCTTCCCCGCCCGGCGGAGCCGGAAAAGGCCGAGCCCGCGCCCGAGGCGGAGACGCCGCAGGAAGCCCCCCAGCCGGAACAGCCCGCATGGGTCAAGGAGGCGCTGATCAACTTGGGACAGGAGGAATTCACCAGGCCCCGGCGCGCGGCGCAGGCCCCGCGCCGCCAGCCCTCGCAGGGGCGCACTCCACAGGAGCGAACCCCACAGGCGCGCACTCCGCAGACGCCCATCAGCGAGGAGACGAGCTCCCGCCACGAGCGCGCCCTGCGCATGGAGCGCGAGCGCGAGATGCAGGAGCGCGAGGCACTTTCCCAGCAGGAGGGCGCGCGCCGGCCCGCGCCCCGCGCCAACCGCGGCGAGGCTGGCTACGGCCGGCAGGCCCCCGACCCCAATGCGGACTTCGGCTTCGCGGACGAGGGCGTCTACGGCGCGCCGGCGCGCAGCGGCCTGGACGCCATCGCGCGGCACGAGGCGGCGCGCAGCACCTCCGTGCTCCAGCGCCGCGCCGAAGAGCATCCCACGGCGGGTCCTGCGCGCGCGCGGCGGGAAGCGCCCCGCGAAATGCCCCGGGAGATGCCCGAGGAAACCGTGACGCGCCGGCGCGAGGCGCCGGTCTCCTCCGCCCCGCGCCGCCGGGAGGCGCCGCGGGAGCAGGAGTACGCGCCGCGGGCCCAGAGCCGGGAGCGGCGCCTGCCCGCCCCGGAGCGGCCCACCCGCGCGCCCCG
>ERZ827492.115-NODE-115-length-84014-cov-9.051751_pt1 | contig 84014 bp, 94 predicted proteins | sample MGYA00519704_ERZ827492 | MGnify/ENA primary metagenome ERZ827492 (study PRJEB31778, sample SAMEA3449325) | human gut metagenome | biome: human gut; feature: human-associated habitat; material: faeces | place: United Kingdom | collected 2010/2012 ... | reverse complement strand
ATGTCTTATGTGCGCCGCCAGCGTTTATCCTGAGCCAGGATCAAACTCTCTTGTTTTTGGTATCTATACTTTGTCTTTCGACAACTTATAAATCAAAATAATTAAGTTTTTCTCAAGCTCTTTTTGCTTCTTGCTTTTTTAATAAAAAACTTTTAAAAATTTATTGTTCGGTACTTTTATTTTGTACCGCTTTGGTTTATTCTCTAAAGGATTTTACTGTTTACTTTTCAATGTACTTTTTTGTTCCTTTGTGCGGAACGATTTTTATTATACTATATGTTTTTTTGATTGTCAACACCTTTTTGAAATTTTTTTAATTTTTATTTTTTTACATATAATATATATTTTTTTATCTGCTTTTCTCTCTCGAAAAGCTGTATATGATAATAACATCTTTAAAAGGTAAAGTCAATAGTTTTTTTGTATTTTTTTTAATTTTTTTGTCACTTTTTTATATTTTTCTTTTTTAGTCCTTTTTATTTTCTGAATTCTACCAACAAAAAAGGAGCATTTATGGCATTTTATTACCTTTGCTCCCCTTTTATTAATTATTTTTTATTTTTAATTTTACTTTATTTACTAATCCATTGTCACCATATTCTAAAGAAACATCATATTTCTTATTTATTTTTTCAATTAATTTTTGTAATTTTTCTTTTTTATTATCATTAGTTGTATTCTGTTTTATTTTTACATCTATCTCGTCTATATTTTTTATATAATCACTTGAAGACGATGTATTTCTGTCTAATTGTTCAGTGTCAACATCAGTTTCTTCACCATTTTTTAATACAATATACATATCTTCAAAATTATCCGAGAATGAATTGATTAATTCATTAACATCATCTGTTGTTAAATTTTGACTGGCAAAATATTCAAATTGCGAATTAAATCTATTTTTTTCAGTTTCTGTTATATCAACATTATCAGATATGTCTATTGAATTGTTTCTTAATAGATTTAAATTTTGTAACATTTTTACATAATTTTGTAGTGGTACACTATCATTAAATTTTTGTATCTGCGTTTGAATATTTCCTAACAATATATTTGTTATTGTTGTAGTTTTATCTTCGTCTAAGCTGCTCAATTCTACATTATTATCTTCTATATTTATTTGATTTTCAAATTTATCTACTATTTCAATATTATCATCAATTGTCAACACTGTTTTATATTTATCATTTTTTAATGAAAGTTCTATTTGATTCTTAATATTTTCATTTTCCATTTTTTGGTTTAATTTTAATTCTACATCAGCAGTAATTTCATTGTCTTCAATTTTTTCATATTCTATTGATATGTCTTCTTCATTTTCTGATGATTTTTTTTCTATTTGAATTATTTGCTCATTTTCTGTTTGACTATATTCTATGTTATCAAATTTTATTACATTATTATATAAATCTATATTTAGTTTTCCTGTATTTGTTTGTATTGTTGTTCTTGTTGTCTTTCCTTTTGATTCATATACTGTTATTTTTACTTCATCATTTCCAATATTATTGTTTTGTATATCTTCTACTTCTTTATTGATTTCTTCAACAAATTCTTCTCTTAATGATTTTTCCGCATCATAAGAACTATATTTTTCTTTTATTATATTTTCTACATTATCAATTTTTGATAGTATTATTTCATCATTTGATACTTGTTCTAATACTTTTACTATCAAATTATTGTATTGTTCTTTTGTTAATGTAATTGTATAAGCATTTGTTGTTACTGATTTATTATTTACAGTTATTATAGAATTTGCTTGTTTTGAATATTTGTCTTTTGATACATTGCTTTTTATTATATTTAAGTATGTATTTTGTAAAGTTTGTTTTTCTTCGTCAGTAAATGTAATAGCTCCTTTTATATCTACATTTGTAAGTAATGAATCTATATTTTTCAATTCTGAATTTTCTTGTGCATTGTTGTCATTTATTTTGTCCATATCTACTGATACAAATTGTTTTATTCCATCAAGTCTTATTCCATATACTTTGTTTTCGTTTAAGTATTCTGCTCTTATTAAATTTTCATCTTCTTTTACTATTTTTATATCTTTATAATAGTAGTTATTTTTCTTATCTGTTTGGCTACTTATTTTTAATTGAGCATCATTTACTGGATTTTTTTGATTTTCGTCACTTGTTCCTATGTTTTCTGTGTATTCTAATTTTCCTGTAAGTTCTGATGTGTATTTATTATTATCTAATACTTCTTGTATTTGGCTTGAATTGTCTGTTAATAATGTATCTGCTATATTGAAATTTTGTATAAAATATTTTGTGAATAATGTCTCATTTGTTTTAAAAGCATCTGTTTTTATGTATAAAAACGCTAATATTCCTACTATTAATATAATAATTAATGTTACTATACTTATTATTATTGCTAATCTTTTCTTTCTTGGCATCATTATTTTTTCCTCCTCTTTCTTATGTACATTTACATTATATATTTTTTAAAATTTTTAATCAATAGATTTTTTCAAAATTCTTTGTTTTACTGATTCATATATAATTATTCCTGATGATACTGAGGCATTTAGTGATGTTACTTTTCCTTTCATAGGTATTTTTACTAAGAAGTCACATTTTTTTCTAACTTTATCACTCATTCCATTTCCTTCATTTCCTATTACTATTCCCAATGGTCCTGTTAAATCTTGGTTATAATAATATTTTTCTGTGTTGATATCTGTTCCACAAATCCATAGTCCCGCTTCTTTTAATTTTTCTATACTATCAGATATATTTGTAACTCTAGCTATTTTCATATGTTCAACTGCTCCTGCTGATACTTTATTTACTGTACTATTTACAGCAGCTGCTCTTCTTTTTGGTATTATTATTCCATGTACTCCTGCAGTTTCCGCAGTTCTTATTATTGAACCTAGATTGTGCGGATCTTCTATTCCATCTAATATTAATACAAAAGCATCTTCATTTCTTTTATTTGCTTCTTCTAATATATCTTCTATTTCACAATATTCAAAAGGTGGTACTATTGCAATAACACCTTGATAGTTTTGATTTTGTGCCATTTCGTCCATTTGTCTTTTGTCTTTTTCTACTAGTATTATTCCTTTTTCTTTTGCAATTGCAATTATTTTGTTTATTGAACCGTGTCTTTCTCCTTTGGCTATAAATATTTTGTTTATGTCTTTTCCACTTTCTAATAATTCTAATACTGAATTTCTTCCTTCTACTTGGTCATCATAACTTTTTTCTTCTCTATCTTCTCTTCTTTTTACCTCTTTTTGGGGTTGTCTATTTTGATTATTTTTCTTGTTCATAACATTTTCCTTTCTAATTTCTACTCATCATCCAATTTCAATACTGATAAAAATGCTTCTTGTGGTACTTCTACATTACCAATTTCACGCATTTTCTTTTTACCTCTTTTTTGTTTTTCAAGTAGTTTTTTCTTTCTTGTAATATCTCCACCATAACATTTTGCAAGTACGTCTTTTCTCATTGCAGATATTGTTTCTCTTGCTATTATTTGTCCACCTATTACTGCTTGAATTGGGATTGTAAATAATTTTCTTGGTATTACTGTTTTTAATTTTTCTACCATTTTTTTGCCTCTTGTATATGCACTATCCTTATGTACTATAAATGAAAGTGCATCAACTGGTTCTCCGTTTATATGAATGTCTAATTTTACTAAGTTTGACCTTCTATATTCTTTGAATTCATAGTCAAAAGATGCATAGCCTTTTGTTTTTGATTTTAAATTATCAAAAAAGTCATATATTATTTCGTTTAATGGCATTTCATATATTAGTGTAACTCTGTTTTCATCTAAGTATTTCATATCTATATATATTCCACGCCTATTTTGACATATTTCCATAATGTTTCCTACATATTCTTTTGGTGTTAATATGTTTGCTGTTACAAAAGGTTCTTCTATGTATGATATCTCTTGTGGTGTTGGTAATTCTGTTGGATTATATATTTCCTCTACTTCTCCTGTTGTTTTGTGTACTTTATAGATAACTGATGGAGCTGTTGTTATTAATCCTAAGTCAAATTCTCTGTCTAATCTTTCTTCAATTATTTCTAGATGTAATAATCCTAAAAATCCACATCTAAATCCAAAGCCTAGTGCTGCAGATGTTTCTGGTTCGTATTCTAAGGCTGCATCATTTAGTTGTAATTTTTCTAAAGCTACTTTTAAGTTTTCATATTCACTACCATCTATTGGGTATAGTCCGCAATATACCATTGGTGTTACTTTTTTATAACCTTTTAATGGCTTGTCCGCTGGATTATCATTTAATGTTACTGTGTCACCAACATGTATATCTGATAGACTTTTTATACTTGCCGCAATGTATCCTACTTCTCCTGCTTTTATTTCTTGTGTTGGCATATATGAACCTGGTACAAAATATCCTACTTCTGCAACTGTATATATTTTATTAGTTGCCATTAGTTTTATTTCATCTCCAACTTTTACCTTTCCATTCATAACTCTTACATATGCAACGGCACCTTTATAGTTATCATAATATGAATCAAATATTAAACATGTTGTTTTAGCATTTTCATCACCTTTTGGTGCTGGTAAGTCTGTTACAATTCTTTCTAAAACTTCTTCTACATTTAATCCTGATTTTGCAGAAATACATGGTGCATCTTCTGCTGGTATTCCAATTATATCTTCTATTTCTTTTTTTACTTCATCAGGTCTTGCATTTGGTAAATCTATTTTATTTATTACTGGTAATATTTCAAGATTATTATCTATTGCTAAATATACATTTGCTAAGGTTTGTGCTTCAACACCTTGACTTGAGTCTACTACTAGAATTGCTCCATCGCATGCAGCTAAACTTCTAGATACTTCATAATTAAAATCGACATGGCCTGGTGTGTCTATTAAGTTAAATTCGTATTCTTCACCATTTTTTGCTTTATAGATCATTCTTACTGCTTGTGATTTTATTGTAATTCCTCTTTCTTTTTCAATTTCCATGTTATCTAATACTTGACTTTCCATTTCTCTTTTAGAAAGTACACCTGTCATTTCTATCATTCTGTCTGCTAATGTTGATTTTCCATGGTCTATATGTGCTATTATGCTAAAATTTCTAATGTGTTCTTGTCTTTTATTCATTTTTCCTCCTGTGTCAAAAGGGACGGGCTTTTTTGACATATTTTATTTTTTCCTATTTTAACATATTAACCACAAAATCACAATAGCTATTTTCTATAAAAATCAAGTGAATTGGAGGATGCCATTTTTTCACTATTTAATAGGGAAAAAAAGGGCGTCCCCAATTCCCTCGTAAACAGTATAAACATTTGTATAGCCTAAACGTTTTAATTTATTTTGTGCCATTTTGCTTCTTTCTCCAACAGAACAATATAATATTATAAGTTGATTTTTATCGAGTAATATGTTTTGTACATTTCTTCTTATGTTATATTCTGGTAAGTTTATTGCTCCATCTATATGTCCTTCTCTATATTCTTGTGGACTTCTTACATCTACTATTGTTGCTCCCATTTTTATATAATTTTCTATGTCATCTCTTTTTATATCTAAGCTTTCATCAAAACTTCTTTTGTAGTTATAATAATTAAAATTTTTTATCATTCTATTTACCATTTTATTAAATCTATTAAACATTTTCATTCCTTCTTTCTTCGTTTAAAATTCTACACTTATTATATAATATTAGTCTATTTTCTTTTTAGTTATGCTTTTATTACAATTATTTTAATGTTTTATTACAAATATAGATTTATTTTTTGTCATATTATGTTGTTTTGCTTGCATTTTTTCTTTTATTCGTGTTTTTTCTTTGTTTTTCTTGATAATTGTTACAATTATTTTTCTATTTCATTACAATTATGTTATCTTTGTGTTATTATGTTACCTGTTTTGTTTACATTATTTTTTGATTAAACGTTTTATGTCTTTTGTGGAAACTGTGGATAACTCTGTGAATAACTGAAAAATGTCCTATTTTTTTTAAAGTTATTCACAGTAAACTCTATTTCATTATTTTTTCCAGTTATTTCCAGTTTATATGTTTTGTTTTATGTGTACTTATTTTCTATTTTTAATTAAAATAAATAAAAAAGCCACTTTAGCTATTTTACTAGCTTTGTAGCTTTTTTGTTGTTTTTTATGATATACATAATATCATTTTTATTTATGCAAAAAATGTAAAATAAATTACTCCTATTATTTCTAATATTGTTATAGTTGGTAAACCTATTGTAAAATGTAATTTTTGAGTTTTGTGTCTAAATGCATACATTCCTGATATTGTTCCTATTCCACCACCTAAAACTGTTATTATGAAGATTGTCTTTTCTGGAATTCTCCATTTTCCTTTTTTGGCTTTTTGTTTATCTATGTACATTACTAAAAATCCAATTATATTTATTATTATTAAATATATTATTATATTTTGCATTGTAAATATATTTTTTATATCTGCCATTTTATTTCTCCTTATTTTTTAAAAATCAAAATATGCATATTTTAGGGTTTTATAATTTAGGCATTTTTGAATTTCTTCTTTTGCCTTTGTAGAAATTTTATCTATTCTTGTATATTTTCCATTATCATTTATTAATGGATTTATGTATCTTATTTTTGTTCTTATACTTTTACAATATTTGTTTTCTTGATAGTTTTCACTTTCATAGATTTTTGTGGTGTTTTCCCATTTTTTAAAACTTTCAGAAATATTATCATATTTGCAGTTTTCTATTTTTTGTATTATTTCTTTTTCTGATAAATTATATAAATCATTTTGTTTTATTAAATTTTGATTATACATTTTTTTAATTATATCTGCTAAAAATTGCATTGATAATTTTGTTTTACTGTCCATATATGAAATAGATAATGTACTCATATTTTTGATAAATTTTTCTGTTATAGATATATCTTTAAATCCTAATTCTTCTATTCCATCTTCATTTTTTTGTACTTCTATATTTTGATATATTTCTCTAACTTCTTCTAAATCCCATAATTTTTTTCTTACTCCCAATCCATTTGAAAGGGTATATTCTAGTCTATCACTTGAAAGTCTTGGAGTATCATTATCTGCAATTGGGTATCTATGATAATCATTTACTTCTTCTATTTTTATTCCATCTCTATCAAGTAATTGCATAATTTGTTTTGAATTACTTATTATTTTAGTTGTTAATTCTTCTGTTGATTCTTGTTTTTCGTAATCTCCATTTAGAAAGTCTATAGTATGTTTAAAGGCTGGTGTTGCTATATCATGGAATAATCCTGAAAGTGTTTGTTTTTTATTTTTTGTAAAATTCCAAATTATTAATGCAACTGCTACACTATGGTCCAAACTTGAGTACCATAGTGTAATTTCTGGAAATAATTTTGAATAGTATGTACCACAAGATACACTTATTCCAGCTTGTTTTTGCATTTCTTTTGTTTCCATATATTCTTCTAAAAATTCTGGTATTTCTGGTGATAGTATTTTAAAATATTCTTTTATTTTTTCATTTAAATTTTCAAAATATTTTGCCATTTTTTCTCCCTTTTTTAGTATTAGCCAAATAAACTTAATTGATTACTTTGACTCATTCCTTCTAAACATCCAAATTGTTTTAGTAGTTCTGCACCTGATGCGCCTATTTTAGCTCTTATTTTTAGGTCATCTATTGACATGAATTTTCCATCTTTTCTTGCATTTACAATTCCTTGTGCTGCTACTGTACCAAATCCTGGTATACTATTTAATGGTGGTCTTAATTTATTGTCTTGTATTTTGAATTTGCTAGCTTCTGATTCGTAAATGTCAACTGGTAAAAATTCAAATCCCCTTTCATACATTTCTAATACTATTTCTAAATCATCATACATATCTAACTCTGCTTTTGTTGCTTCTTTCTTTTGGTTTTTCATTTCTATTTCTTTCATCTTGTTTTTTACTTTTTCTTTTCCAAATATCATGTATTGTGCATCAAAAGCTTTGGCTCTTATAGAATAGTATGCTGCATAATATGCTAGTGGTATGTGTACTTTGAACCATGCTATTCTAAAGGCATTTGTTACATATGCTGCTGCATGGGCTTTTGGGAACATGTATTTTATTTTTTCACAGGATTTTATATACCAGTCTGGTACATCATGTTCTTTCATTAATGGTATGTATTCATCTTTCCATTTTGGTTCTTTTCCTTTTGCTACTTTTCCCTTACGTACCGCTTCCATTATTTTGAATGATTTATCTGGTGGTAATCCTTTTTTTATTAAATATATCATTATATCATCACGACAACATATTGCTTCTTGAAGTGTTACTACTCCTTGTTCGATTAAGGTTTGTGCATTTCCTAACCATACGTCTGTACCATGTGATAGTCCTGATAGACGTATTAATTCATCGAAGGTTGTTGGTTTTGTGTCCAAAAGCATCCCTCTTGCGAATTTTGTTCCATATTCGGGTATTCCATATGTTCCTACTTCTGAGTGTATTTGTTCTGGTGTTACTCCTAGTGCTTCTGTTGAATTGAAGATTGACATTGTTTCTTTATCGTCTAGTGGTACATCTGTTGGAGCTATTCCTGTTAAATCTTGCAACATACGAATTACCGTAGGATCATCGTGTCCTAGTATATCTAGTTTTAATAAGTTTCCATCTATTGAGTGATAATCAAAGTGAGTTGTTATAATGTCTGAATTTGGGTCATCTGCAGGATGCTGTACTGGTGTGAATTCATATATTTCTCTACCTTTTGGTACAACTATAATTCCTCCAGGATGTTGTCCTGTTGTTTTTTTTATTCCTGTACATCCTACTGATAATCTTTGCATTTCTGCTCTATTCATTGGTATTCCTCTATCTTCGAAATACCCTCTTACATAACCATATGCTGTTTTGTCGGCTACTGTACCAACTGTTCCTGCTTTGAAGGTTGTTCCTTTTCCAAATATTACTTCTGTATATTTGTGTGCTTTTGCTTGATATTCTCCAGAGAAGTTTAAGTCTATATCTGGTTCTTTGTCTCCATTAAATCCTAAGAATGTTTCAAATGGTATGTCCATTCCATCTTTTGTTAGTTTGTGTCCACATTTTGGACAATCTTTGTCTGGTAAGTCAAAACCGTTTCCAACACCATAGTCTTCAAATTCTGAATATTTACAATTTGAGCATCTATAATGTGGTTGAAGTGAGTTAACTTCTGTTATACCTGTCATAAATGCTGCAAGTGATGAACCAACTGAACCTCTGGAACCAACTATGTATCCATCTTCATTTGATTTCCATACTAGTTTTTGAGCAATTATATACATAACTGAATATCCATTACTTATGATTGAATCTAGTTCTTTGTCTAGTCTATCTTGTACTATTTTTGGTAGTGGATCTCCATATAATTCATGTGCTTTTTGGTATGCAATATTTTTTATATCTTCCTCACATCCTGGAATGTGTGGAGGACATTTTTCTGGAGATATTGGACTTATTTGTTCACACATATCTGATATTTTATTTGTATTTGTTACTACTACCTCATATGCTTTTTCTTCTCCAAGATATTCAAATTCTTTTAGCATTTCCTCTGTTGTTCTTAAATATAATGGTGCTTGATTATCTGCATCATCGTATTTTTGACCCGCTTCTAGAATTCTTCTATATATTTCATCTTGTGGGTCCATAAAGTGAACATCACATGTTGCAACTACTGGTTTATTTAATTTTTCTCCTAATGCAACTATTTTTCTATTTATATCTCTTAAATCTTCCTCATCTCTCATTATTCCATTTCTTATTAAGAATTGATTATTTCCTATTGGTTGAATTTCTAGATAGTCATAGTCTTGTGCTATTTCTTCTACTTCTTCATCTGGTCTACCTTGTTCTATTGCTTGATATAATTCTCCTGCTTCACATGCACTTCCTAATATCAATCCTTCTGAATATTTTTTATATAAACTTTTTAATATTCTTGGTTTTCTATAGAAGTAATCTAAGTGTGAAAATGATACTAATTTATATAAGTTTTTTAATCCTACATAATTTTTTGCTAGTATTATAGCATGATATGTTTTTAATTTTTTATATTCTTCTGCTTTAGCTGCTGGGTCTGCTGCAACTTCATCTATGTCTTCTAATTTTTTAGCTCCTTTTTCTTTTAACATATCTATCATTACATTAAATACTTTTACAGTTGTATCAACATCATCTAAAGCTCTATGTGCTACTTCTACTTTTATTCCTAAATTTTCAGCTATTTTTCCTAATTTATATTTTTTATAATCTGGGAATAAGTCTTTTGCTAAACTTAATGTATCTAAATATGAGTAATCAAAATCATAGCCTAATCTTTTTGCATTTTGTTTTAAAAATCCTACATCAAAATTTGCATTGTGTGCTACAATTACTGTGCTTTCTTGGTCTCCTAAAAATTCTAACATTTTAGGGAATACTTGCTCTATTGTCTCTGCATCTTTTACCATTTCATCTGTTATATTTGTAACTTCTGTTACTCTTTCTGGTATATGTCTTCCTGGATTTACAAAACAACTGAATTCATCTATTACTTCTTTGTTTTTTACTTTCATTATTCCTATTTCTGTAATTCTATCATTTGTTGCAGAAAATCCTGTTGTTTCTAAGTCTAAAACACAATATGTTGCATCTATATCTTGACCTTTTCCGTTATATATTGATTTTGTATTATCTGGTGCTAAGTATGCTTCAACTCCATATATTATTTTTATATCTGGATTGTCATCCCCTACTAAGTGATATGCTTCTGGAAATGCTTGTACAACACCATGGTCTGTAATTGCAATTGATTTCATTCCCCATTTTATAGCTCTTTTTATTAAATCCTCTGCTGATGTTACTGCATCCATTTGGCTCATTTTTGTATGCATATGTAATTCTACTCTTTTTACTTCTGCATTATCTTGTCTTATTTCTTTTTTTACACCGTTTCCTTCAATTATTGTATTTGCCATAACTGTTAATTCATTTGAGAATGAATCCATTTGGGCATTTCCTTCAATTTTTATTCCTTTTACTTTTCCTAATCTTTTAATTATTTTCTTTGCTGATTCTTTTGGTAAGAATGCTTTACAAGTCATTGTACTTGAACCATCATATAAATCAAAACTTAATAATGTTTTTCCATTTTTTAACTCTCTATCTTCCATAAAGATTATTTCACCATCAAGTGAAACTTGTCCATCTTCAACACCTAAGTCTGCAACTTTTACAAGTGGTGCTGTAATGTTCATATTTTTTCCTAATATTAATGGTGTGTCTTCATCTGCTTCTTCAGGCATTTCTGGGACATCGGCTTCTGTCTCTGCAATTGTGTTTGCTATTACTGTAATATCTCCTGCATATGTATCAAGTCCAGCTTTTCCTACTGTTTTTATTGCTTTTGCATTTTTTATTTTTTCTGTTATTTCTTGACCTTCTTTTGCATCTTTTGCAAAGGATTTACAAGTTATTACTCCTGTTCCATCATATAATTCAAATATAATCATACCTTTTCCAGATTTTGTTTCTCTACATTCACAAGTTACTATTCTTCCTTCTAAGGTTACTCTTCCATCATTTGCAGTAATGTCTTTTATTTTTATTTGTTTTTCTTTTGCTTTTGATGGTTTTCCCATTATATAGTTTTCTGCTGGTATATTTCCTTCTTGTGGTATATCTTCAGGCATTTCTCCTGCCATTCCTTCTGGTATGTATATATCTCCATCTTGTGGTGGCATATAATCTGGGTCATTATATCCTTGTTCTTTATTATGTTTTTCTTCTTTATTTTCTGGATTATGTGAACACATTTCTTCTATTGTCTTTTCTTCTAGTTCTTTCATCTTCTTTTCATATGCTAGTTCTTCTTCTTTTTGCAATACTTCTTCTAGTTCGATTTTGTATTCTTTTCCAAATAATTTTTTTATTACATTTTCAAGTTCAATATCAGTTTTTTTGGCTCTTAAGAAGTCTGCACCTCTTATGTGCATTTTTACGTGAATTATGTTTTCCTCTAGTTCTACAGTGCTTTTCATTAATAACATTGGTTTCATTAACGGATATTTATGTGCCATATAACATATAATATTTCTCCATTCGTCATCAACTCTTTTTAATTGTACACCTTCTAGATATTGAATTTTCATATCTATGTTTTTGAATCCAAATCTTTCTAATAAGAATTTTTCAAAATACCATATTTCTTTTACTTCTATATATTCATCTGATTTTATTGTAATTCCAAGTGTATTGGTCTTTTTTATTACATCTAAGTTTAATATTTCCGCCTCTATTATGTTTGCTCTTGCTTGGTAGTCACTAAATATTTCTTTTACTTTTTTTGCTTTATTTTCTGACATTGTTTTTTGCTCCTTTAGTATGTATTTTATCACAATTATTATTATAAAAAAAGCGAACAATAGAAAATATTTTAATTCTTCTATTGTTTGCTTTTTATTTTTTTATTCTGTTCTTAATGCCTCTACTGGGTCTTTTTTACTAGCCATTTTGGCTGGTATTAGTCCTGCTATAATTGTTAGGAACATACTTATTATTACTAGTATTATTCCCGCATTTGTTGGTACTACTGCATTTACACTAACTCCTGTTATTGAATGTATTACTGCATTGATTGGTATTGTTAGTAATATTGTAATTCCTATTCCTAATAACCCGGAAATAAGTCCAACTATAAATGTTTCTGCATTAAATACTCTTGATATGTCTTTTTTAGATGCACCTATTGCTCTTAATATTCCTATTTCTTTTGTTCTTTCTAATACTGAGATATATGTTATTATTCCTATCATTATTGATGATACTATTAATGATATTGCTACAAATGCAATTAATACATAACTTATTGTATTTATTATTTGACTTACTGATTTCATCATAACTCCAACTAAGTCTGTATATGTTATTACATTTTCCTCTTTTCCTTCATCTTTTTGTTTTTGATTGTATTTTTCTATTTCATCTGTTATTTTATCTTTTGAATCAAAGTCTTTTGGGTATATGCTTATAGTTGTTGGTTTTTCTATATCTACTGCCCCTAATTTGTTTAAATTTTTCTCATAACTTGCATCTTTATTTGATGAGTATGTTTCCATCATTTTTGCTATTTCTTCACTACTTAGTTTACTCATTGCCATTTTTTGTTCTGTTGATAGATTATTGTAATCAAATTTTTCACTTTCATCTGTCGGAAATTCTAATCCTGTGAATACATTTATTTTTTGATTTTCTTTTTGTTCTTTTACTATTTCTGTTTCATTTGATTTTTGGATTACGTATTCTTTTAAGTCTTTTGTATACCCTATTCCACTTGTTACTGATGAAGCTACACTTTCTTTGTTTTGTTTTATTATTCCTACTACTTTTATGCTTTCTGCTTGTTCAATTTTTTCTTTCATAAAATTGTCATCTTCACTTTTGTCCATCCATAGTCCGTTTTCTTTTTTGTAGTAATCTGAGTTCAATAGTAGTTTATATGATAAATTTAATAATTCATCATATGTGTATGATGTTGTTTCATCTTTTTCTTCTATTTTCTCTCCATTTTCAATAGCTTTCCATTTTTCTTTTAGTTCACTTTGATCTTTTAATCCTAATGAATATAAAGTATAATCATCTATTCTTCCATCTTCTTTTACAATTAGCACAACCTCATTATATGCTTTTGGCCAACTTCCTTTTAATAAATCATATTGTGATTCTAGTAATGTTTGATTATCTAACATTTCTACCCATATATCTGTATTTGTCATCATTGAACTTCCAAACATTGATGCTACTGATGAATTGTTTTGTGCTTCTATCATATCTCCCATTCCAAAGGAATTCATTACTGTGCTTGGGTTAACTCTAACTATTCCATCTTGTGTATTTTCTTTATATAAATTTAAGTTTAAATCATAACCATATTGAATACTGTTGCTATTATTTTTTATTTCATTGTTTTCTTGGTCTAAATATTTTTTTAGCTCTCCTAAATTATTACTTTGTTTTTTATTTGAAAGTGTTCTTATCATATTATTCATTACATCTGCTGAATAAACTTTTCCTTCTTCTTTATTTTCAATATCTGGTGCTTCTCCCATCATAGACTGCAACATGCTTGACATATCTATTGATGTTTCTTCAACTGTTATTGGGTAAGATGATAATGTGTCTTCTTCTACCTTTTTTATATAATTTTGAACTCCTGTTGATATCGCTAATATAAGTGCTATTCCTATAATTCCAATACTTCCTGCAAAAGAGGTTAATAATGTTCTTCCTTTTTTTGTCATTAAATTATTTAAACTTAGATGTAGTGCTGTAAGAAATTTCATTGATGTTCTTCCAATTTTAGCTTTTTCAATTTTCTCATCTTTATTTTCGTATGGATTTGAGTCATCTGTTATTACTCCATCTAATATTTTTATTACTCTTGTTGAATATTTTTCTGCTAATTCCGGATTATGTGTTACCATTATTATTAATTTATCTTTTGAAATTTCTTTTAGAATTTCCATAATTTGTACACTTGTTTTTGTATCTAATGCTCCAGTTGGTTCATCTGCTAATATAATATCTGGGTTATTTACTAAAGCTCTTGCTATTGCAACTCTTTGCATTTGTCCTCCAGATAATTGGTTTGGTTTTTTATGTATTTGTTCTCCTAATCCAACTTGTTCTAATGCTTTTATAGCTCTTTGTTTTCTTTCTTTTCTAGATACTCCTGATAATGTAAGTGCAAGTTCTACATTAGATAATATTGTTTGATGTGGTATTAAATTATAACTTTGAAAAACAAATCCAACTGAATAATTACGGTATGCATCCCATTCTTTATCTTTGAATTTTTTTGTTGATTTTCCATTTATAATTAAATCTCCTGATGTGTATCTATCTAAGCCTCCTATGATGTTTAGTAAAGTTGTTTTTCCACAACCACTTTGTCCTAATATAGAAACGAATTCACTTTTTCTAAATTGAATATTTATTCCTTTTAGTGCTTGTACTGTTGTATCTCCAGATTTATAGTCTTTTTTGATATTTTCTAATTTTAACATTTTTACTTCCTTTCTGTTTTTATTTTTTATATCTTAACATATATATTTTGATATTTCAAACTATTTTTATAAAAATACTTCTTTTGTGTAAGTAAATAAAAAATAGTAATGCTGTGTGCTTGGAATATATTGAAATTATTGTTTTTTCGGCTCAATACATAATTTAAGAAATTCTTAAATCATTCCAATCGCACTCAAAAACAATAATTTCAATATATTCCAAGCACACAGCATTACTATTTTATTTACTTGTACTTTCATTTATACTGTCCATTATATCTTTACATTCTTTCCAACTTATAACTTTTAATATTTCATAATCCTTTGCTAATTTTCTAGCTATTTCTTTGGTATTATCAGTTGATTCTAAATCTGCTACTATAATGTTTTTTAGATATTCTTCTCTTCCATATAAAATTTTGAATAATATTGAACGTAAAAATCCTTCTATTTTTTCTTCTTGGTTTTTTACTGCTATTATTACATGAATTCCATCTGATTTAAATTTTGTATATGTATTTATGTATATAATATTTTTTATAATTTCAAAAAGACCATAAATGGCTAATGTCCAGAATATTGTATTTAATACAAATTCAATCATTTTTTTGCCTCCTATGGTCTATTATATGTTTTTTATTTTTTTGTGTGATTATTCCTCTTTTTGCTTTAACATCCATATTATTTTGCTATAGTCTAAAATATAATCATCCATTAATGCTGATGTTGAGTATTCTTTTTGTTCATCTGCTTTTTCTTTTATTTCTGTTACTTTTTCAAGTAATTTTTTGTAATCTTTTAGGATTGTTTGAAAAACTTCTTGTGATTTTATTTTTTTGTTTTCTGCTTCTGTTATATTTGCTTTTTCTAAATAATCTTTTAGTGTTCCTAGTGGTTCTTCTCCTAAAATTAGTATATGTTCTGCTATTTCATCTATTTGTTCATTTATTTCGTTGTATAATTCTTCTAATTTTGAATGTGCTTGGAAAAAGTCTTGTCCTGTAACGTTCCAGTGGTAATTTTGTAGTTTTCGATAAAATACATTTAAGTCTGATAATAATTCATTTAAATTCTGTTCTAAATTCATAATATTTCCTCTCTTTCTTTTTTATTATGAACTTAGTATTGTTTTTTATTCATTTTATTTTACGTTATTTTTTATTTAAATTCTTTTTGTACTTCTTTATATTCTGGCATATATTTTTCAACTAATTCCCAAAATTCTTTTGAGTGGTTCATATATTTTATGTGACATAGCTCATGTAATATTACATATCTTATTGCTTTTTGGCTATATTTTATTAGTTCTAGATTTATTGTAATGTTTTTCTTGTTTGAACAACTTCCCCAAGCATATTTTATTTCTTTTATTGTTATTTTATTTGGTATTAGTCCTGTTTCATTTATTAGTTCTTTTGCGTTTGATGTTACTATTTGTTTAAATTCTTCTTTGGTATATAGTGCTTGTTTTGATTGTTTTTGCTTTTCTTTTTCTAGGCTTTTTTGTATCCATTCTGCTTTTTGTTCTATTAGTTTTTCTATTTCTTTTTTGCTTACTCTTTTGGGTGCTTTTATTATTACTTGTCCGTTTTTTATTTGTATATAGATGTTTTTTATTTTTGAGTATTTTATTTGGTATTCTATGTTTTTCATTTTGTTGCCTCCGAGGAGAACTAATATTTTTTAATTATTATTTTATTGCATATACAACATTATAATCAGATCCAACAAAAGTCAAATTTGCACTTTGTGATATATCATCTATTTTAGCAAAAACTACCCATGTTCCAGAACCATTAGAGCCTATATAACTACTAGAACTTTGAGAAGTCAATATTGTACTGTTTGTATTACTTGATAATTTTGAGGAATTAACACAATTTATTCCACTTCGAGTCCAATAAGTATTTGATACTATTACGTATTTTACTCCTACTGGAATTGTTATATTTGTTCCTAAATTAGTTCCAATTAATTCAATCTTTTCAATATTTGTACCAACATTATGCTCTTCATTTTCTCTATTACCAATAATTTCATTTATCATACTTTCATAACTTAACAATGTGTTATTTTCTATATTTTGAGCATTGCTCATTGAATTTTTAGCTTGCTTTGATTGTTCAAATAAATTTATTTGTTTTAATGCATTTATTCCTATTCCTGCCAAAATTAATAAAATTATTATTGTTATAACTAATGAAACTAATGTTATTCCTCTTTTGTTTTTTATATTCATACTTTTTTCTCCTTTTTATCAAATTTAATATTCATATTATAACATATGTATTTTTTTATTTCAACTACCTTTTATAATGACATACAATACATTTTATAATGACATACAATTGAAAAAATAGTGTTACAAAAATGTAACACTATTTTTATTCAATTATATTAATTGTAATATAGCAACTTCAGCTCCGTCTCCTCTTCTAGGACCAGCTTTTACTATACGTGTGTATCCACCAACGTTTTTACCTGCATATTTAGGTGCTATTTCGTTAAATAACATTGCTGGAACGTCTATTACTTTACCATCTGTATCTTTTACTTTGTTAACTTTTCTCATTATTTTTCTTCTAGCATTTAATCTTGATGGCATATCTTTTTGTCTTTTTTCAGTAGTTTCTTCTTTAACTACTTTTAAATATTCTTTACCATTTTTGCTTTTTACTAATTCAGTAACTTTGTTACCTTTTGAATCTAATTTAGCTTTTACAACTTTTTGTTCTACTTCTTCGAAGTTATCTTTTTCTTTTATTGCAAGTGATATGATGCTATCAGCTATTGATTTTACTTCTTTGGCTCTTGGTAAAGTTGTTTCAATTTTTCCATGTACTAATAGGTCTGTTGTTAAGTTTTTTAACATTGCCATTCTAATATCTGTAGTTCTACCTAATTTTCTATTTGTAGCCAATTTTTTCACCTTCCTCTTTCTTTTTCGTTCGGGCTTTGTTCCCTATTTATTTTTATTTACTCATCTTCTTGTGCAAAGTCTAAGCCTAATGAATGTAATTTGGCTGTTACTTCATCAAAAGATTTCTTTCCTAAATTTCTAACTTTCATCATTTCTGATTCTGATTTACTAATTAAATCTTCAACAGTTGATATGTTAGCTCTTTTTAAACAGTTGTATGATCTAACTGATAATTCAAGTTCTTCTATTGACATTTCTAGAACTTTTTCTTTCTTAGATTCTTCTTTTTCAATCATTACTTGTGTATTTTTTGTTGTTTCAGATAAATCTATGAATAATTCTAAATGTCCTGTCATAACTTTTGCAGCTAAACTTAAAGCTTCATGTGCTTTTAAGCTTCCATCTGTCCATACTTCTATTACTAATTTATCATAATCTACTGTTTGACCAACCCTTGTATTTTCTACTTGGTAGTTTACTTTTTTTACTGGTGTATAGATTGAGTCAATTGGAAGTACAGAAATATCTTGATTTGGTTTTTTATTTTTTTCAGATGAATTGTATCCTCTTCCTCTATCTGCAGTCATTTCCATTACAAGGCTTCCACCTTCTGAAACTGTTGCAATATGTAAATCTGGATTTAATACTTCTACTGTTCCATCTGATTTTATATCTCCAGCTGTAACTTCTCCTTCACCTTTGAAATCTATTCTTATAGTTTTTTCTTCATTTCCGTCAAATTTTAATCTAACGTTTTTTAAGTTTACTATTAATTCTGGTACGTCTTCTACTACATTTGGTATAGTAGAGAATTCATGTAATACTCCATCTATTTTTACGCTTGTTATAGCACATCCTGGAAGTGATGAAAGCATTATTCTTCTTAGAGAATTTCCTATTGTTACACCATATCCTCTTTCTAATGGTTCACATACAAATTTTGCATAGTTATTTACATCATCAATTTCTAGACATTCAATATTTGGCTTTTCAAATTCTATCATTTTTACCTCCTAAATTGAGAATACTCTCTCAAACTCTTTAAAAACTTATGAGTCTTTTTAAGTAAAATTTTAAAGTTTTGACTAAACCTTTACACTTACTTTCAAAAACTATTATTTTGAGTAAAGCTCTACTATTAAATGTTCTTCGATTGGAAGATCTATATCTTCTCTAGCTGATAATCTAATTACTTTACCACTTAATTTTTCGCTATTTCTTTCAAGCCATGCTGGAACTGGTCTAGCAGCTGTTTCTTCTATATTCATTTTTAATGTAGAGTTATCTTTTTTACTTTCTCTAACAGTGATTACATCTCCTGCTTTTACTAAGTAAGATGGTATGTTAACTTTTTTACCATTTACTTCGAATTGTCCGTGATTTACAAATTGTCTAGCTTGTGCTCTTGATGTTCCAAATCCTAATCTGTAAACAACGTTATCTAATCTACTTTCTAATATTTGTAATAAGTTTTCACCTGTTACACCTTTTTTATTTGAAGCCATTTCGAAATATCTTCTAAATTGTTTTTCTCCAACTCCATAATATGATTTTGTTTTTTGTTTTTCTCTTAATTGTGTACCGTATTCAGATAATTTTGCTCTTTTTTGTCCGTGTTGTCCTGGTGCATAATTTCTTCTTGATATACTACATTTATCTGAGTAGCATCTTGCACCTTTTAAGAACAATTTTTGTCCTTCTCTACGGCATATACGACATTGTTCGTCTTTATATCTTGCCATTATTTATACTCCTTTCTATACTCTTCTTCTTTTTGGTGGTCTACAACCGTTATGTGGTATTGGTGTTACGTCTTTGATTGCGCTTATTTCAAGACCTGCTGTTTGAAGTGATCTGATTGCAGCTTCTCTACCAGCTCCTGGTCCTTTTACATATACTTCTACTGATTTTAATCCATGTTCCATAGCTGCTTTAGCTGCTGTTTCTGCAACTTGTCCTGCAGCGAATGGTGTGCTTTTTCTAGAACCTTTAAATCCTAATTCTCCAGCACTTCCCCATGAAATTGCATTTCCTTGTGTATCTGTTATTGTTACTATTGTATTGTTAAAGCTAGAGTGAATGTGTGCTTCACCTTTTTCAATGTTTTTTCTATTTCTTCTAGCTACTGGTTTTCTTGTAGTTGTTTTTTTGTTTGCCATTTTTAAAATTTCCCTCCTTCATTTTAATAAGGTTATATCATTCCTAAAATTGATTAAAATTATTAAGATGTGCATTTTTGATATTTATTACAAGGCGAAGCTATACGTTTGTATGCTGAGATTTGTACTAAATATTGAAAATGTGCAAATTGATGATTTTAGTCAATTTTTTTATTTTTTGCTTTTGCTAACTAACTTTCTAGGACCTTTTCTTGTTCTAGCATTAGTTTTTGTTCTTTGTCCTCTTACAGGTAATCCTTTTCTATGTCTTAATCCTCTGTAGCATCCGATTTCTGTAAGTCTTTTAATGTTAAGAGCAACTTCTCTTCTTAAATCTCCCTCAACTTTGTATGATTCGTCAATAACTTTTCTTATATCATTAACTTGATCATCTGTTAAGTCTTTTATTCTAGTATCTGGATTAATTCCAGCTTTTGCTAGTATTTTTTGAGAGCTTGTTAATCCTATTCCATAAATATATGTAAGTCCTATTTCTACCCTTTTTTCTTTAGGTAAGTCTACTCCTGCTATACGAGCCATATTATTTTGCACCTCCAAAATTTTTCTTTTATTATATTTATTATTAGTTTGTCTTTGTATTCTCTAAAGGTGAAATGCACCCCGCTACGGGTCTTTAGATATTCTCAAGACATATATATAAACACAAATTTGATATGTAAATTTTTATTTTATAAATAAACTTTCACAGCCGCTACCTAATTTGTGTTATAAACAATTAAAAAAACAAATTATCCTTGTCTTTGTTTGTGTTTAGGGTTTTCGCATATAACTCTAATTACACCTTTTCTTTTTATTACTTTGCATTTGTCACATATTTTCTTTACTGATGGTCTTACTTTCATTTTTTGCACCTCCTATTTATAAGTCTTAAAACTTTATATTATTTGGGTTAAATTTAAACTTTATTATTTTGCTCTCCAGATTATACGACCTCTTGATAAGTCATATGGTGATAATTCTACTTTTACTTTATCACCTGGTAGAATTTTTATATAATTCATTCTAAGTTTTCCTGAAATATGGGCTAATATTTGATGTCCATTTTCTAGTTCTACTTTAAAATTTGTATTTGGTAATGCTTCTACAACAGTACCTTCTACTTCTATAACATCTTCCTTTGCCAAGATATCCCCTCCTATAAGAGCAATTTATTATTATACATAATTTTTCCATTTTGATAATAACTACTATATTATACATTATTTTTTTAGGATTGTCAATATTTCTGGCTCTTTTTCTGTAATTAAAATTGTATTTTCATAATGAGCTGCCATTGTTCCATCTTCTGTTATGATTGTCCATCCATCATCTAATTCTAAAATATTTGGTTTTCCTTGTATTACCATAGGTTCTATAGCTAATGTCATACCAGGTTCTAGTCTTATTCCTCTTCCTGCTTTTCCATAGTTTGGTATTCCTGGATCTTCATGCATTTCTCTTCCTATACCATGTCCTTGAAATTCTCTAACTACTGAAAATCCTTGTGAATGAACATACTCTCCTATTGCGTGACAAATGTCTCCTATTCTATTTCCTGGTTTTGCATATTTTATTCCTTCGAAAAATGCTTGTTTTGTAACATCTACTAATCTTTTATTTTCTTTTGATGTTTCCCCTACTATAAATGTTCTTGCTGCATCTCCATTAAATCCATTTTTTAGAGCTACTGTATCAACACTTACAATGTCTCCTTCTTTTATAACTCTATTTCTTGATGGTATACCATGTATTACTTCATCATTTACTGAAACACAAGTTGCAGCTGGAAACTTAGGTACTCCTCTTATTCCTGGGTCATATCCTATTTGAGCTGGTGTTGCCCCTAAGCTTCTCATTGTTTTTTCAGCTAATTTGTCTAATTCATATGTTGTCATTCCTGGTTTTATATTTTTTTCTAATTCTTCATAAGTCAATGCAACTACTTTGCAGACTTGTCTCATTAATTCAATTTCTCTTTTTGATTTAATTGTTACCACTTTAGGTCTACTCCTTTTTATATATTACAATTTTTTATTTTAATTGTTCTACTATATCATTTGCTACATCTTCACCTAATCTGTTTATTGATTTGCTTACTACTTCTGTAACCAAATTACCTTTATTTTCGTAGTACTCTACTAATGGTGCTGTTTGTTCAAAATAATTTTTTAGTCTTGCTCTTACTGTTTCTTCATTATCGTCTTTTCTTGTTACTAATTCTGAACCACATTTATCACATTTTCCTTCAACTTTTGGTGGATTTAATACTATGTTGTATATTGCTTTACATTCTTGATTTGAGCAAACTCTTCTATTTACTATTCTTTCTATAATTTCTTCTTCTGGTGTTGTTAGATTATATACTTTATCAACTTTTTTACCTTTTGAAGCTAATATTTTATCTAATTCTTCTGCTTGTTTTACTGTTCTTGGAAATCCATCTAAGATTATTCCATTTTCTACATCTGGTTCATTTAATCTATCTTCTATTATTTTTATTGTTACATCATCTGGTACTAAATTTCCTTTTGAAATATAGCTATCCGCTAATTTCCCTAGTTCAGTTCCTTCTTTTATATTTTTTCTAAATATGTCTCCTGTTGATACTTGTGTAAATCCTAATTTGTCTTGTAACTTTCCAGCTACTGTTCCTTTTCCTGTTCCAGGCGCACCTAACATTATAATAATCATTTTTCATCTCTCCTTTTTATAAGATTATTTTGGTAATAATCTTTATAATAATTATCACTTTTGATAATCATTATAAAAACTATTTTTATAAACCATTATAGGGTGATATAATTAAATTATCTCTATAATTATATCTCCCCATAATTTTATTTATTATTCCAAAAATCCTTTATAATGTCTCATTACTAATTGTGACTCTAATTGTTGTATTGTTTCTAATGCGACACCTACAACGATTAATATAGATGTACCACCAAAAGCAATATTTAAACTTGTAAATCTTAATAACATTGGTAGTATAGCAATAATTGCTAAGAAAAATCCACCGAACCATGTTAATTTAGATATTATTGATGATAAATATTCTGTTGTTGGTTTTCCAGCTCTAATTCCTGGAATGAATCCACCATTTTGTTTTATGTTATTTGAAACTTCTGCTGGATTAAATGTAGCATATGTATAGAAGAATGTAAATGCCATTATTAACACTAAGTATACTAATGCATTTGCAATTGAATACCCAATTCCTACACTTGAAGATGATGTAGCTATTGAGAATTTATATAATCCTGCTAAAAATCCAGTTTTGCTTCCAATATCACTTACAAATATTTGTATAATCATTGCTGGGAATGTTAAGAATGATGATGCAAATATTATAGGCATAACTCCAGCCATTGCTAATTTTAATGGAATATGCGTATTTTGTGCTCCAACCATTTTTCTTCCTACAACTTTTTTAGAGTATTGCACTGGAACTCTTCTTTCTGCTTGTTGTACAAATACAACTCCAGCTACTAATATAATAGCTCCTATTAATATTCCTATTGCCATTAGTAATCCTGTTGTGCTAAATCCTGCATCTGTCATTATTAAATTCCATAATGTTGTTACAAAACTTGGTAAACCTGATATGATACCAACAAATATAATCATTGAAATTCCATTTCCAATTCCTTTACTGGTTATTTCATCACCAAGCCACATTAATATTGATGTTCCTGCAACTAAGGCAATTACAACCATTGCTCCTGTTGCAAAGTTTGTATTTACGAAGATTCCAGAAGATTTATAAGATACAAATACTCCTATAGCTTCAACTAATGCTAAAACTAATGTTAATATTTTTGTGTATCTGTTTATCTTCTTTCTTCCTTCTTCTCCACCTTCTTTAGTTAATCTTTCTAAAGATGGTATAATCATAGCTAATAATTGTATAACTATTGATGCTGTGATATAAGGGCTAATTGACATTGCAAAAACAGAAAATCTAGAAAATGCCCCTCCTGAAATAATATCTATTAATCCTGCAATTCCATTATTTGAGTTCATTGCTTCATTTAATGTTATACTGTTTACTCCTGGAACTGTTATATAACATCCTAATCTAAAAATTACGATTAATAATAATGTATATAATATTCTTTTTCTTACATCAGGTGTTTTTAATGCATTTTTGATTGTTTTAAACAACTAAATCACCTCAGCCTTTCCGCCTAAAGCTTCAATTTCTTCTTTTGCTTTTGCAGTAAATCTTGTAGCTTTTACGTTTAATTTTTTATCTAGTTTTCCTGTTGCTAATATTACTATTCCGTCATTTACTTTTCCTATAATTCCGTCTGCTAATAAAGTTTCTGCTGTAACGTCTGTTACTGTTGATTTATTTAACATTGTTAAAGTTACTTCTGTGTAATCTTTTGCATTTATGTTATTAAATCCTCTTTTTGGTAATCTTCTATATAATGGTGTTTGACCACCTTCGAATCCTCTTCTTACTCCACCGCCAGATCTAGCTTTTTGTCCTTTATGTCCTCTTCCTGATGTTTTTCCTAGTCCTGAACCGATTCCACGTCCAACTCTTCTTCTTGAAACTCTACCTTCTGCTGGTTTTAATTCTCCTAGTTTCATTTTATGCTTGCACCTCCTTAATCTTTTATAACATCTTTATTTTATTATAATATTTCTTCTACTTTTTTACCTCTTTTTTTAGCTACTTGCTCAGCTGTTTGCATTGCTTTTAATCCTTCGATAGTAGCATAAACAACGTTTCTTGGATTGTTTGTTCCAATAACTTTTGTTCTTATGTTTCTGTATCCTGCAAGCTCTAATACTGGTCTAACGCTACCTCCAGCTATAAGTCCAGTACCAACAGCAGCTGGTTTTAATAAAACTTTTGCACTACCAAATTTTCCAACAAATTCGTGTGGTACTGTTGTATCAACGATTGGTACTTCTACTAAGTTCTTTTTAGCTTCTTGAATAGCTTTTTTGATAGCATCTGGAACTTCAGCAGCTTTACCATTTCCAACACCAATATGTCCATTTTCGTCACCAACTACAACTACAGCACTAAATCTAAAAGTTCTACCACCTTTAACAACTTTAGCAACTCTATTTATAGCAACAACTTTTTCTTTTAATTCGTTTTTTTCTTCCATCGGTTTTTATTTTCTCCTTTCCTAGAACTCTAATCCGCCTTCTCTTGCAGATTCTGCTAATGCTTTTACTACACCATGATATATGTATCCACCACGGTCAAAAACTACAGTTTTGATATTTTTTTCTATTGCTTTTTTAGCTATCATTGTTCCAACTTCTTTAGCAGCTTCGATATTAGCGTGTTTTTCTTTAATATCTTTGTCTAATGTTGAACAACTTACTAATGTTTTTCCAGCAACGTCATCTATAATTTGTACATATAAGTTTGTGTTACTTCTATATACACATAATCTTGGTCTTTCAGCTGTACCAGATATTTTTGTTCTTACTCTTAAATGTCTTCTTGTTCTTTCCATTTTTCTATCTGTTTTCTTAACCATTTTTATTCTCCTTTCACTCACTTTGTTCGTTCATCATAAATTTAAAATTTCTCCGAAATTATAAATTTACGAATCATTCGCTTCGCTCATTCATCGTCATCTAAAATTTTTTCAAAATTTTATCTGCCAAATCACATTGTTCAGCTTAATTTCTATTTACCTGTTTTTCCTTCTTTACGTCTAATAACTTCATCAGCATATTTAATACCTTTACCTCTATATACTTCTGGTGGTCTTTTTGATCTAACAACTGCTGCTGTTTGACCAACTAGTTCTTTATCAATTCCTCTTACTATTATTGTATTTGGATTTGGTACATCAAAAGTAATTCCTTCTGGTGCTTCAAATATTACTGGGTGTGAATATCCTAAAGTTAGGTTTAATCCTGTTCCTTGTTTTGCAACTCTGTAACCAACTCCGTTGATTTGTAATTCTTTAGTATATTCGTGTGTTACACCTATTATCATGTTATTAATTAATGTTCTTGTTAAACCATGTAAACTTCTATTAGCAGCTTCATCGTTAATTCTAGAAACTTTAATTGTGTTTTCATTCATTTCTAAAGAAATGTTTTCATGAATTTCTCTTTCTAATGTTCCTTTTGGTCCTGTTACAGTGATTTTGTGTCCATCTATTGTAACTTTTACTTCTGCAGGAACTGTTATAGGTTTATTTCCTATTCTTGACATTATCTTTTCCTCCTTCTTTTTTGAATATGTCATATAGCTTTCGCCTTTTTATTTCATGGATTATATTACCAAACGTATGCTAATACTTCTCCACCTACTCCTAATTCTCTTGCTTCTTTATCTGTTTTTAATCCTTTTGAAGTTGAGATTATAGCTATTCCTAAACCATTTAAAACTTTTGGTAATTCTTCTTTTGAAGCATATACTCTTAGTCCTGGTTTACTAATTCTTTTTAATCCGTCGATTACTCTATTTCCTTTTTCGTCATATTTTAAAGTAACTCTTATTATTCCTTGATTGTCATCTTTTATTTCTTCGAAAGATTTGATATATCCTTCTTTGAATAATATTTCAGCAATTCCTAATTTCATATTTGATGCAGGTATATCTACTGTTTTGTGTTTAGAAGTGTTTGCATTTCTAATTCTTGTTAACATATCTGCGATTGGATCTGTTGTATTCATTTTTTTCCTCCTTTTCTTTTATTTCATCAAGATTTTACCAGCTTGCTTTTTTAACACCTGGTATTTCTCCTTTATGTGCTAATTCTCTAAAACATACACGGCAAATACCATATTTTCTGATATAAGCATGTGGTCTTCCACATATTTTACATCTGTTATATTCTCTTGTTGTGTATTTTTGTGGTCTAGCTTGTTTTACTTTCATTGATTTTTTAGCCATAGTTTTGATTTTCCTCCTTAACTTTAATAATTAGTTTTTGAAAGGCATTCCCATAAGTTTTAATAATTCTTTTGCTTCTTCATCTGAATTAGCTGTTGTTACAAATATGATATCCATTCCTCTTAATTTATCAACTTTATCATATTCGATTTCTGGGAATATTAATTGTTCTTTTATACCCATAGAGTAATTTCCTCTACCGTCGAAAGAATTTCCTGAAACTCCTCTAAAATCTCTAACTCTTGGAAGTGCTACGTTGAATAATTTGTAAGCAAAGTCATACATTTTATCTGCTCTTAATGTTACTTTACAACCTACATTTACACCTTCTCTTAATTTAAATGCAGCGATTGATTTTCTAGCTTTAGTTACTACTGGTCTTTGACCTGTAATTTGCATTAAATCGTTCATTGCGTTTTCTAATGATTTAGGATTTTCTTTTATATCTCCTAATCCTATATTGATTACTATTTTGTCAAGTTTTGGAACTTGCATAATTGATTTATAATTAAATTTTTTCATTAATGCTGGGACTACTTCTTTTTCATATTGTTCTCTTAATTTTTCCATTATGTATTAATCCTCCTTTCTTTTTCCTATTTTAATTTTGCACCGCATTTTTTACAAACACGAATTTTTTCACCTTTTTCTTCACTATATCCTACTTTTGTAGTTTTTCCACATTTTGGGCATACTACGTTTACTTTTGCAGCTGGTATAGCGCATTCAACTGATATAATTCCGCCTTCTTCTCCTTGTTTTCTTGGTTTAACATGTTTTTTTCTAATGTTAACTTCTTTAACAACGATTTTGTCAGCTTTTGGTAATACTTCTAAAACTTCTCCTGTTTTACCTTTATCATTTCCTGATAAAACTTGGACATTGTCTCCTTTTTTTATTCTCATTAGAGATTGCCTCCCTTCTTATTTTTTATAATACTTCTGGAGCTAGAGATAATATTTTCATATAATCTTTTTCTCTTAACTCTCTTGCAACTGGTCCAAAGATACGTGTTCCTTTTGGTGTTCCATCTTCTTTTATTATTACAGCTGCGTTTTCATCAAATTTTATATATGAACCATCTGGTCTTCTTAATCCTTTTTTAGATCTTACTATAACAGCTTTTACAACATCACCTTTTTTAACAACGCCACCTGGTGTTGCTGATTTAACTGAAGCAACTATTACATCACCTATGTTAGATGTTTTTCTGTATGATCCACCTAAACATCTAATACACATAATTTCTTTTGCACCTGTGTTGTCTGCTACTTTTAATATTGTTTGTTGTTGTATCATTACCTGTGTTCCTCCTTTATTTATTTTATAATTGCTTTTTCAACAATTTCAACTACTCTCCATCTTTTATCTTTAGAAAGTGGTCTTGTTTCCATGACTTTAACTTTGTCACCAATTTGGCAAGCATTTTCTTCGTCATGTGCTTTTAATTTATATGTTCTTTTTACTGTTTTTCCATATACGTCATGTCTTACACTTGTTTCAACTGCTACTACAACTGTTTTGTCCATTTTATTAGATTTTACAGTTCCTATCATAGTTTTACGAAGATTTCTTTCTTCCATTTATGAATCCTCCCTCTTCTTTGTTATTTAACATTATGCTTTAGCTTCTGCTATTTTTCTTTCTGTTAATACAGTATTTATTTTAGCTATATCTTTTTTTACTTCTTTTATTTTCATTGGATTGTCTAATCCGTTTGTAGCTAAACTAAATTTTAATTTGAATAATTCTGTTTTTAGTTCACCTAATTCTTTTTCTAAATCTGGTGAAGACATTTCTCTTATTTTACTAATCTTCATCATTTCCACCTACCTTTTCAGTTTCTCTGGCAACGAATTTTGTTTTATTAGGTAGTTTATTCATTGCAAGTCTTAAGGCTTCTCTAGCTGTTTCTTCTGGTACACCAGCGATTTCAAACATTACTCTTCCTGGTTTAACTACAGCTACCCAATATTCTGGAGCACCTTTACCTTTACCCATACGAGTACCGATTGGTTTAGAAGTTATTGGTTTGTCTGGGAATATTTTAATCCAAACTTTTCCACCTCTTTTAATATAACGAGTCATAGCAATTCTGGCTGCTTCTATTTGGTTACTTGTAACTAAAGCAGCTGTTACAGCTTGTATTCCGTATTCTCCATCTGTAACTCTATTTCCTCTTGTTGCTTTTCCTCTCATTCTACCTTTTTGCATTTTTCTATGTTTTGTTCTTTTTGGCATTAATGGCATTATTGGTCTCCTCCTTCCATTTTTTTAGTTGGAAGAACTTCACCTTTATAAATCCAAACTTTTACACCGATTTTTCCGTATGTTGTATCTGCTTCTGCGAATCCATAATCTATATCAGCTCTTAAAGTTTGTAATGGAATATTTCCTTCTTTGTAGAATTCAGTTCTAGCCATGTCTGCTCCACCTAATCTTCCTGATACTGAAGTTTTTATTCCTAAAGCACCAGCTTTAAGTGATTTTTGCATACATTGTTTCATAGCTCTTCTGAATGAAATTCTTCTTTCTAGTTGTCCTGCAATATTTTCTGCTACTAATTGTGCATCTGTATCGATGTTTTTAACTTCTACGATATTTAAGTTAACATCTTTTCCTATTAATTTAGCTAATTCAGCTCTAACGCTTTCTGCTCCAGCTCCACCTTTACCGATAACTATACCAGGTTTTGCTGTACATAAATTAACTTTTACCATTTTAGCTGTTCTTTCGATTTCTATTTTAGAAATTCCAGCAGCATATAGTTTTTTCTTTAAAAATTTACGAATTTTTTGGTCTTCTATTAAGTAATCTGCAAAGTTTCTTGAATCTGCATACCATTTAGAATTCCAATCTTTGATAATTCCAACTCTTGCCCCTGTTGGATGTACTTTTTGACCCATGGTTAAATTAAGCCTCCTTTTCTTTTAATACTATTGTTATATGACTTGTTCTTTTTCTAATTCTTACTGCTGAACCTTTTGCAGCTGGTCTAATTCTTTTTAATGTTGGACCTTGGTTTGCATAGATTTCAGCAACATATAAGTTTTCATGTTTCATTTCATGATTGTTTTCAGCATTTGCAATTGCTGATTTTAATAATTTTTCTATTATTTCAGATGATGCTTTAGGTGTAAATTTTACTATAGCTAATGCTTCATCTACATTTTTTCCTCTAATTAAATCTGCTACTATTTTAACTTTTCTAGATGAAATTCTTGCAAATTTAAGAGTTGCTTTTGCTTCTTTTACTAAAGTTTCTTGCTCTTGCACTTCACTTTACCTCCTTTTTATTTCTTAACTGTTGACTTTTTGTCTCCAGCATGACCTTTAAATGTTCTTGTTGGAGCAAATTCACCTAATTTGTGACCAATCATTTCTTCTGCTATATATACTGGAACGTGTTTTCTTCCATCATGTACAGCTATTGTATGACCAACCATTTGTGGATATATTGTTGAAGCTCTTGACCATGTTTTTAGAACTTCTTTTTCACCTGTTTCGTTCATTTTTTCTATTCTTTTTAATAGTTTTTCTTGTACGAATGGTTTTTTCTTGCTTGATCTAGACATATTTTAATGTCCTCCTTTCATTTCGCTTCGCTTTATTCTTCATAAATTAAAAACCATTTCAAAGTTTTTAATTTATGAATCAAAAGACTTTTGTTTTTATACTGTAACTGTTATACTTTGGAAGTGTATTAAAACACTTCTCAAGTAATAACTATTTTCTTCTCTTAACAATAAATTTATTAGTTGCTTTCTTTTTATTTCTTGTTTTGTATCCAAGAGCTGGTTTACCCCAAGGTGTCATTGGTCCAGCGTGTCCTACTGGAGCTTTACCTTCACCACCACCATGTGGGTGATCTACTGGGTTCATTACAGAACCTCTAACTTCTGGTCTCCATCCCATGTGACGTTTTCTTCCGGCTTTACCGATTTTAACGTTTTCATGATCTGAATTTCCTATAACTCCAACTGTTGCTCTACATTTTGCTAATACTTTTCTCATTTCTCCTGAAGGTAATCTTAATGTTGCATATTTTCCTTCTTTAGCCATAAGTTGAGCACTTTGTCCAGCTGTTCTAACTAATTTTCCACCTTGTCCTGGATTTAATTCTATGTTGTGGATTAATGTACCTACTGGTATACTGTCGATTGGCATACAGTTTCCTGCTTTGATATCTGCAATTTCTCCAGATATTACTTTATCTCCATCTGTTAATCCTTGTGGTGCTAATATATAAGCTTTTTCTCCATCTTCATATTGGATTAATGCTATATTTGCACTTCTGTTTGGATCATATTCTATACCGATAACTGTTGCTTCCATGTTATCTTTTCTTCTTTTAAAATCTATAATTCTATATTTTTGTCTGTTTCCTCCACCTTGATGTCTTACTGTTATTCTACCATAACTGTTTCTTCCTGCTTTTTCTTTCTTTTTAGCAAGTAATGATTTTTCAGGTGTTTTCTTTGTTATTTCTGAAAAGTCTGAAACTGTCATGTTTCTTCTTGATGGTGTATATGGATTAAAATGTTTCATTCCCATTTTTCTTTACTCTCCTTTAATATAATTTATTTTCCTGGTTGATTCCAGATATTCTTTATTCTCCGGGTTCTTTCCCGATATTTTTCTTATACTTAAGCTCCCATAAATTCATCAATTGAATCTTTGAATTTTTTTGTAGCTTTAGTTGCTTTTCCACCTTTTGCTAAGTATGTAACTTCTCCTGGGTTTGTATCTATTGTAACAATAGCTTTTTTCCAATCTGAAGTTTTACCTGTGTGGTAACCAACTCTTTTTGTTTTTCCTTGTACTGCCATTGTGTTTACTTTTAATACTTTAACTTCAAAAAGTTTTTCAATAGCTTTAGCTATTTCAACTTTTGTAGCTTTTTTGTTTACTTTGAAAGTGTATTTTCCTTGTTGTAATTCGTCATTACTTTTTTCAGTAACAACTGGTGCTATTATAATTTCTTCTGGTAACATTATGCATACACCTCCTCTAATTTTTTAACAGTTTCTAGTGGTAAAACTAAATTGTTGTATTTTAATAAATCAAATACGTTGATGTTATTTAATACTATTGTTTTAACACCTTCGATGTTTCTTGCTGACATTAATACGTTTTTGTTGTTTTCTGGAAGAACTATTAATGTTTTTCCTTCAACTTTTAAGTCAGCTAATGCTTTTACCATTGTTTTTGTTTTGATTTCTGATAATTCTAATTTATCAACTACTGTTAATTCATTTTCTAATACTTTAGAACTTAATAAAGATTTTATTGCTAATCTTCTTTCTTTTTTATTAACAGTATATCTGTATGAACGAGGTTTTGGACCTAAAGCTATACCACCTTTAATCCATTGTGGAGCTCTTATACTTCCTTGTCTTGCTCTACCTGTTCCTTTTTGTCTCCATGGTTTTCTACCACCACCACGAACTTCAGCTCTTGTTTTTGTACTTTGTGTACCTTGTCTTTGATTAGCTAAATAGTTTACTAATACGCTATGTACTATAGCTTCGTTTGGTTCGATACCAAATACGCTTTCAGCTAATTCTACATCACTTACTTTTTTACCTTTTATATCGTATACATCTATTTTTGGCATTTCGTATTCCTCCTTCCTTTCTATTTACTAGCCTTTACAGCTGATTTTATTTTTAAGATAGCTCCTTTAGGTCCTGGAACACTACCTTTTATTAATAATACGTTTTTGTCCATGTCAACTCTTACAACATCTAAGTTTTGTATTGTAACTGTAACTCTTCCCATATGTCCTGGTAATTTTTTACCTTTAAATACTCTACCTGGTGTTGATGTTGGTCCCATTGAACCTGGTCTTCTGTGATACATTGAACCATGTCCCATAGGTCCTCTGTGTTGTCCATGTCTTTTGATAACACCTTGGAATCCTTTTCCTTTTGATGTTCCTTGTACATCGATTTTTTCTCCAGCTTCGAATACATCTGCATTAACTGTGTCTCCAACTTTTACACCTTCAACTGAATCTAATCTAAATTCTCTTAAGTGTTTTTTTGCTTCAAGACCAGCTTTTGCAAAATGTCCTTTTTCTGGTTTGTTAATATGTTTATCTTTTACTTCACCAAATCCTAATTGTACAGCATCGTATCCATCAGTTTCTACTGTTTTAACTTGTGCTACTACACATGGACCAGCTTCTATAACTGTTACTGGAATTACATTTCCTTTTTCATCAAAGATTTGTGTCATTCCAACTTTTCTTCCGATTATTCCTTTTTTCATTTTAAATTTCCTCCTAACTATTGGCTGATTTTTGTATTGGCATTACTTTATGCTAAATCAGCTTGGTTTGATGTTTGCGTTTTTCGCTAACTAATTTTCTGATTATAATTTGATTTCGATATCAACACCTGCTGGTAATTCTAATTTCATTAGACTATCAACTGTTTTTTGTGTTGGGTAAAGAATGTCTATAACTCTTTTATGTGTTCTCATTTCAAATTGTTCTCTTGAATCTTTGTATTTATGAGGACAACGTAAGATTGTTACAACTTCTTTTTGTGTTGGTAATGGAATAGGACCTGAAACTTTTGCTCCTGTTTTTTTAGCTGTTTCTACTATTTTTTCAGCAGACTGATCTAAAACTACATGGTCATAAGCTTTTAATCTTATTCTTATTTTTTCGCTTGTTACTACTGTTGAGTTTGCCATTGTAATTTTCCCTCCTTATATAAATTTTATTTTTTGGGTTTTCCCCACGATAGCTGCATTTGCTATCTAAATTACCGTGGCAAGTTAAAACGTGCTCTGGTGTTTTGAAATCACCCTATTTTAAAACCCAAAATATGCATGATAATTCTGGGATAAGCACTATTTTAATAATTTAACTTACCGCCTGGTCTACGCCATGACATACTCCACTGAAGTTCCCTCCATTCTCACTTTCCGTAAGTATGTAGCCACATTCAGCTTCATCGCTTAATTCATGCTTTTATATTATACAATGCTTTTGTCCGTATGTCAACAGGTTTTTGGAAATATTTTGGAAATATTCAATAATATGTAAAAAAAGAAACAATTTGTAAAAAGATTAAAACAAATTGTTTCTTTTTTATTAATTATCTAATATTAATGCTAATTTATAATTATTACTTAAATATAATATTGATGCATATCCATCAATATTATTATTTTTTTGTTCATTTCCATTTAGAAATTTTATATTTTGAAATTCTTTTTTTGAATAATGAATTTTTTGTCCAGAGTGTATTATATTATTTTCTGTTGATTCTTCTAAAATTGCTTCACATCCATCATATCCTGACACAAACGATGAGCCACCTGCTCCCGCTTCACAATTATCAGCATAGTCACTTGTCGTTCCTCCATAGTAGCCTCCTCCTGAACCTGCTACGCCATTGCTCGAACCAACTCCGTATCCATCTTGTCCTATTCCAAATTTATATCCTGAGGTTTGTGTCCCTGGTTTTGAACGAGTTCTATTTGTTAATCCTTTTAAGCCTCCTCCTGCTCCTCCTGCAGTACCATAAGATGCTCCGCCGTCCACCACCAGCTACCATTATTCTTGATTTTAAACTTTCAAAATCATTCCATTCTCCTGATACAAGTCTAATATCTGTTGCTCCTCCTCCGAGCTCCTGCTGATTCATCATCCGAATGATCCCAGGTTCCTAATCCTCCTCCATTGTAGCCTCCTAGTGAATCTTTTCCAACTACTGCATCAGCTCCGTGTCCACCAACATATACGTATATTTTTTCTCCTTTTGCCAAATAAATAATTCCAGATGTATATCCTCCATTTCCTCCATCTGCTCCTACATTTCCATTATTTTTGGACTTTCCACCTTTCGCACCAATACACTCAATTTTATAGTATCCTGTTGTTTCTATTTCATACTCTTGATAAGTTCCTGTATAGTTAAATTCTATTTTTTGACCTACTTTAATATCATTTCCTAAGAAATAAATTCTGGCACATCCATTTTTATCTTTTCTTAAATCTCCTGTATATTTATTTCCATCTAAAATTAATGTAGAAATAAATTTTTTATTAGAGTAATGTATATTTTGACTTGTGTGAATTATATTGTTTTCAGTTGACTCATTAGAAATTGCATTACATCCATCATACCCAGACACAAATGATGAACCTCCTGCTCCTGCTTCACATTCATCTGAATAGTCACTTGTCGTTCCTCCATAATATCCACCACCTGCTCCAGCTACTCCATCAGAATCTCCTACGCCATATCCATCTTGCCCTATTCCAAATTTATATCCTGAGGTTTGTGTTCCTGGTTTTGAACGCGTTCTATTAGTTAATCCATTTAGGCCTCCTCCTGCTCCTCCTGCAGTACCATAAGATGCTCCGCCGTCCACCACCAGCTACCATTATTCTTGATTTTAAGCTTTCAAAATCATTCCATTCTCCTGATACAAGTCTAATGTCCGTTGCTCCTCCTCCGAGCTCCTGCTGATTCATCATCCGAATGATCCCAAGTTCCTAATCCTCCGCCATTATAACCTGCTATCGAATCTTTTCCAACTACCGCATCAGCTCCATGTCCTCCAACATATACGTATATTTTTTCTCCTTTTTCCAAATAAATAATTCCAGATGTATATCCTCCATTTCCTCCATCTGTTCCTACTTTTCCGTTTTTTCTAGACGTCCCACCTTTTGCACCAACACACTCAATTTTATAGTATCCATTATCTTTTACTTCATATTCTTGATAATTACCTGCATAATCAAATTCCGTCTTTTCTCCAATTTCTTGTATACTTTCATTTGTTCTATCCACATTTGAAACAAAATATACATTCAAATTTTTATCTATTTCAAATTCGAATTTTTTATATGTTACATATATTTTTTCTGTATTAGACAAATCTGGAATTTTTCCATTTATACTAGAAGTTTGTTCCAATGAAATTGTATATTCATTTTCACTATCTTTATCTAAAGCATCTACAATATCTGTTAAGGTTGCATTTCCTTGTTTTTCTATTTCTACATTAGTAACCAATAATCTCAATTCTTCTAACGCTTGAGATTTTATTGTTTCATCCTTTGCAGTTTCTGTATTTAAAAGTAATCCTCCATTTTTAGCAATCATTCCAATTGAAATTCCAGCTAAAATTATTAATACAATTATTGTAATTACCAATGCAACTAGTGTTATTCCATACTCTTTCTTTTGCTTTCTCATTTTTAACCACTTTCTATTTTTTCTTTATTGTAATCACAAAAGACAGCAATATTAATTTTTACTTGTAAATATATCTAAATTAATATTCCTATCTTTTATTATTTATTTTTTATTATTTGAACTATCCGTATATATACTCTTTCAAGACTTTCAGTATTTATCATATTTTGTTCTCCTTTTCTTTTGTTTTTTATAAATGTTGTATATTATTTATCATATACTATTTCTATTATTCATTTATAATTTTATCTATTGAGTTTTCTCTCATTTCTTTAATAATTTTACAACTATTATCTAATTTTGCTTGTTCTTCTTCATTTAATTCTAAGTCAACTAATTCCCTAATTCCATTACTATTTATTATTGCAGGAACTCCTATATAGATATCATCTTGTCCATATTGTCCGTCTTTTAAATAAGTAGATACTGTTAGAATTGAGTTTTCATTATCTAAAACTGCTCTTACTAATCTATTTAAAGACATTCCTATTCCGTAGTATGTTGCTTTTTTCTTGTTTATTATTTCATATGCCGCATTAATAACATCTTTGTGTATTTTTTCTAAATCTTTCATTGGATGATTGTTATCTTCCATAACATCTTTTATTTTCTTGCATCCAACATATGCATGTTCCCATGGTACAAATGATGAGTCACCATGTTCTCCCATTATATATGCATGTATGTTTTTGCTAGATACTTTTAAGTAATCAGACATTAAATAACGTAATCTTGCTGTATCTAAAACTGTTCCTGATCCAAATACTTGATTTTTTGGTAATCCTGATACTTTTGAAACAACATATGTCATTAAGTCTACTGGATTGCTTGCTACTATTATAATTCCATTAAATCCACTTGCCATTATACTTTTTGTTATACTTTTCATTATCCTTGTGTTTGTTTCTGCTAATTCTAATCTTGTTTGTCCTGGTTTTTGTGCTATTCCTGCTGTTATAACTACTACTTGTGCATCTTTGCATTCATCATAGTCTCCTGCTTTGATTACCATTTTTTGTGGTGCGAATGGTAGTCCATGTGATAAGTCCATTTCTTCTCCTATTGTTTTGTCCTTATCTATATCTATTAGGACAAGTTCGTTTATTCCTCCTCTGTTTAGCATTGAATATGCCATACTCATTCCTACAAATCCTGTTCCTACTAAAACTACTTTTCCTTTTTTCATAATTGTTCCTCCTCTTGTTTATATTTTTTCCTTTAACAGATATATTATACTACTTTGTTTGTTTTTTGCAAGATAATTTTTATTTTTATTTTTGCCGATTAGAATGTTACTATTTTAAAAATAATGTAATTCTAAAACCGCTACTAGCCCCCTCAAATTCTGTGGTATAGTCACAACGGCTACCAGATGGGCCATTCCAATAATAATCAATTCCACGTAGTACACAAGGCTCAGTTGTACCAGGATTTAATTCTGTAGTGAATTCTGCCACATTTCCTCCCATATCAAATATATTGCATTTTGCTGTTGTTTCTCCAGTTTTTAATCTTTTTGTTTCTGTTTTTGATTTTATTATGTTTCCTAATGTGTTTAAAACTATTTTTCCATTCCAATTTTCATTATAGTTTTCTGTACTTGTTGCATAATCAATTGCCTTTGTTCCATCTGGTCTTAATCCGTTATTTTGTATAAAGTTTATTGCTGTATCCCATGCATAACCAGAACACAAATAAGTTGTAGCTCCCTTTCCTCCATCATTTTTTTTGGCTAATTCGTAAGCTTGATACCATACTATATTCGTATATGGTTCTTGTTCAGTTTTTATTACTGCTATATTATTTTCATTTCCAACTTCATATCTTCCAATATAGTAACCACCAAATTTGCTAATACTTGTTTTTTCTTTTTTCACCTGTTCTACTATTTCATTTTTTCTTTCTGTTGTTAATCCTTTTGTTATATCATCATCTGAGCATGTTGCATCTTCTAGAGTTAATTCGTCTCTTGATGCTCTTGTTCCATTATCATCTTCTACATCCCATTCAGTTCTTTTATATTGCAATTTTGTCTCAGATTCTTCAGTGGTGCATGGAATCCATACATATTGATTTTCTTTTTCATCTTCAACTACAATTCCTTTTTCAACTGTTTGTGCATTGTTTGTAGTATCATCTGATACTATTTTAAATCCTGCTGGAACTACAATTTTGTTTCCATTTTCATCTAATAACTCTGCATTTTTCTTTTCATTTACAACCTTATTTACATTATCTGCAACCAAATCTCCTATTAATGTTTTTTGTGGCTTTAATTCGATTTCCTCCCCATGCACAACTTTTATATCATAATACCCTTGTTCTGTAACGTAAAAAGTTAATTCATTTGATGTTTGCCAGAAATCATTTGCAGATAACTTATACTTAACTTGCCAATTGCTTACATAGCCATCATATTGAATATTTGATATATCAACTTTCCACCTATTTTCCTCTTTTTGTGTATTAACTTTGAAACTTCCTGTTGATGAATTTTTATTGTTATATTCAACATTATATTGACCATTTTCTAATTGTTCTGACATATAATATGTTTTATTTTTGTATTCAAATCCTGTACAACTTATTACATATCTTTTTTCTACATTAATAAGATAATCTCTTTTTATGCTATCTAATTCTAAGTTTTGCTTTATCCATTCTTTGCTACAATATCTAAATCCATTTTTTATTTGATTTTTTTCTTTATCTGTCTTATTTTTAAATATTATATTTTTAATATCTTCTACTTTAAATATATTTTTTTGGCTTTCAGTTATTTCTGTTCCAATATCTGTTTTTTTGTTTTGATTCAATTCATTTACTTTTGATTGCATAACTTGTAATTCCGCAGTAAATTCATTAAATTTCGCATATTCAATTGCTTGATTCCATGATGTTACCCCTATTGATGCTAATATTAGTAATATTATTATCATTACTACTAATATAACTAAGGTTACGCCTTTTTCTTGTTTTATTTTTTTCATTTGTTGCCTCCTATACAAAATCATTTTGTAAGTTTATATGTTAAAAATAATTATCGTTCTTATATAAAATATTTGGCTGGGGATATGTGACTCGAACACATGCATACTGGAGTCAGAATCCAGTGCCTTACCAGCTTGGCTAATCCCCATCATTATTTGTATATTATCACAATTTAAAGTTTTTGTCTATTAAAATTTCAAATTTTAGATTTATACTATAAAAACATACAAAACACCAAAATATATTTTGGCGTTTGTACGTTTTTTAGTATAGATTTTTATTATTTCATATTATATGTTCCAACGTCTTTATTCCATTGATTTATAACATATTGTTTTTCTGTTTTTGGAACTAATGCAATTCTAAAAGCTGACATTGGTGTATTATGATTGTATGTACATTCACTTCCATCTGATGCAGTTTTTACCCATCCTGCGCCATTTACTAATATTTGATATATAATAGAATATTGAGAATAGTCTTTTAATTTCATCGTTATCCCTGATATTCCATATTTATACTTATTAGCTACTTCTCCTGGTATTGGATTTTGAGAGTTTGCATCTGTATTCAAGTAACCATTTATTCCGCTTCCACCAAATTGAAAATATTTTTTAGAATTGATAGTAACTAAATCACTTGAATTCATAGATTTAAACAAATTTTTCCCTGGATTGTAGCCATAATTATATATTAATCCTGAAGTAGTACATTTTCCCTTACTTCCTTCTCCCCAATATGTATAAATGTATGTGTTTGCTTGAACAAAATCTTTATCAATATTTCCAGTTATATTAAATGCTAAAGCTTCTGTTCTATATACTGGATTTACTTTTATTGCATCTTTTCCTGCAATATCATAATTTCCATATCCAAATGACCATCCAATACATGAGTTGTGAGATGCATATACTACATTTATATATGTAGCTTGTGTAATATTAATATCTACATTTGAAGTATTTCCTGCATAGTCAGTTATTGGTAATTGATAAGAAATATTATTCGTAAATTCTTTTGTTGTTTTTAAATTATTATCTTTAAAACTCCATCCATCGATTTTCCTTATATTTTCACTTAAAATTATTTCTCCGTTTACTTTTCCATCTTGAATTTTAACCTCTTTAAACTTTCCTACTGGTGCTGTATTATCAATTGTAATTCCAGTTTGTATATTTTGACTCTCGCTTTTTAATCCACCTTTATCAATAATAGCACCTTCTTTTATTTGCATACTTAATTTTCCATTACCGCTAATTCCTTTAATATCAATTTTGTATATTTTTCCCTCGTTTGTGCTTTCTATTTCTTTTATAGAAAGATTACCATTAACTATATCTATATTTTTCCCATCTAATTTAAATCCAAAAAAATCCTTAACAATATTATTTTGTCCTATGTTTTTTTCTGTTATCTTTATCTTAAAACTAATTGTATGAGTTTTATTAGCATATTTAGGGTAATTAGTGTTTGTATTTTGTATTTCTATAAGTTCTATTTTTGGTTTTGTTCTATCGATGTTCATTTTAGCAACATCTATTGTATTTTCCATTATATATTTAGCACTTGAAATTGTATTTATAGAAATTAGAATTAGAATTCCTATAAAAAAATATAATATTCTTTTTATATTACCACCTCCTATCTTTTTTCTTCTCCTTCAACGTGTATTTCAAATTCATATTTTTCTATTTTACTGTCTTTGGTATCTTGTTGCCCTTGGCTTTCATATTCCCAATGCCATTTTATCTTAATTACTTTAAGTTCATTTTTTTGTATTGTTCCTGCTAAATTGTTAGATAATTCTTCTAAGGAATTTGCTTTGCAAATTGAATTATCATTTTCTAATGCTTCAAATTTTAAATTAGTTGGTTTGTTATTTTTACTAATAAAATATATTCTGTATTGTGATTTTTTATTTGTTTTTAGTCCTATATTGAATTCTCCTTTTGATCCTGGAGCAATTTTTTCTTTTATTAGATTGTCAGTTGTAGAATATAAATCAACTAATTGAATTTTCTCACTTTTGCTATTTACATTAAATTCATAATAATCTTTTACTATGCTTTGTTTTGAATTATCTACGGATTTTTCTTGCGAACTTTGAAATAATTTTATGAATAAAGTATCATCAAAAGATATTTTAGATTTTGATTTTAAAATAAAAATTAAAACTATTATTAATATTAGGCTTATTATGATTATCTTTAAAAATTTTTTTATCATATTTTAAGCCTTTTCTTGTTCTGTATGAACTTTTACTTGAATTTGTTGTATAATATCGTTTACTGAAACTGATTTGTCTTTATTGTAAGTTATTTCTAATTTATATTCGTTTTCTTTTTTGCTATCTTTTGAAATTTTTATATAATCAGTTTTGTTATTTTCAAATTTAATTTGTTTTCCATTTTCATATAATTTTAATTCAATTGATTTGTCTAAGTTTGATATTACCTGAATATAATATTTTAAATCTATTTCAGTTTGTTTTTGATTATTATAATTTTTCACTTTAAATATATAAGTTCCAGTGTTTTGGCTTGCTGTTATATCTACTTGTGGATTATTCTCTATTACCAATATTGGTTCTGCAATTGTAGCATTAGCATTAATTGTTGTTGCTTCTATTGATTTTGCAAATGTATAACCACTTAAAAGTAATAATATAACAAAAAATATTAATAATAAAATCGTTATTGTTTTTATTTTTTTATCTTTTTTCTCTTTACTATCTTTTGCTTTTGTAATTTGGATTGTACCCATTTCTTGTCCTCCTATTTTCATCATTTTCATATTTTATTTTTATTTAGTTTTGATTTGGATTTACTTGTGTTCCTGTTACTACAATGTTGAATGTATAATTTCTAATAGATTTTGCATTTTGTGTATCTATTTTATCATTTGCTAAAATCTGTTCTGCTGTAGTTCCAGTTTCATAAGGCCATACCCAATCAATTGTAATTATTTTTGTTTTTTCAGCATCATTTGCATTTATTGTTCCAGTTAGATCATTTTGTAATTCAGTAAGAGATTTATATTCTTTATTTTCATATTTAAATTTTAAATTTGTTGGCTTGTTGCTTTCGTTTTCAAATCTAACAATATAGTCTATTCCAACCTCTGCACCTGTTGCATCTAGTTTTATTTGAAAACTTCCCTGCGTTCCAGGTGCTATTTTATTATTTGATACTGTTTTGTTATTTATTGTTGAATTTAAAGATATTGCTTGTAATTGTTCTTCTTTTTCATTTACTTTAAAATTCCAATTTGCCACCTCAGCTGTTCCATGCCCTTCTACTTTTGACATGTATTTTGCATATACTTGTCCTCCTACAAAAGACATTAATATTATTGCTAATGCAATAACTGCTAAAATTATTTTTCTACTTTTTTTCAATAGCACTCCTCCTTTTTATTTTATTTTTTATTTTTGGGATTTTTTGTTTTGGTTCAGAATGAACCTTTTTGAATAAAATTTTAAAATATGAAAATGTAATCAAATTATAATTCCTAAAAGTAGATTTGTCAACAAAAACATTTCGACATTTTTTGACAATTTATCATTCAAATCATTGATTTTATTGACATTTCTACTTTTGATTTTCTTATTTATTTTTTATTTACTCCTATAATTCCTCCTAAAATGCCAAATACTATTCCTATTACTATCATCAAAATAGATTGTATATTCAAGCTAAATTTCCAATTTAATAAACTTGAAACTATATAAAGTAGTAAAATATAAATTCCTCCAATTATTCCTCCGTTCATTAGTCCGTTTTTCTTTATTTTGGTATTACTTAATGAACTTCCAATTAATATACTTAATGCTGTTATTATCATTATAACCGGATTTATAGTATTTTCGCTTATGTTTGTGTATGTCAATATAAGTGAAAATATTATTAGTAAAATTACTGTTAATAATAATGATATTCCCACACCTTTAACAATATTTTTTGTTGTTTCCATTTTCTTTTCCTCCTTTTAGGGAAATGGGGACACCCTTTTTTTCCCTATCCATTTTTTCCTATTAATCTTTTTATTTATTACATTATATTTATTTTTATTTGAATTATAACTATAAAATGGAGAAAAGCTAGAAGATATAATATACCTTCTAGCTTAGAACTATTTGTAAGAATAATATTGATTTCCAATTTTCTTATATACTCCCGACCCTAATGGTCTTTCTGATTGAAAAACAACCTCTTCTGGAATTTTTATACTGCAATTTTTTGATAAAATCTCTTTTGCAGCTCGCAATGAATCTTCATTAGGTTCTAAATAAATACGTGCTTTTTTGCCTTTTGCTGATTTTATGCAGGCATATTGTACATTTCCTTTTTTGTCTTTTTGAAAAATTACCTCTTCTAGAGTATTTGGATAACTTTTATCTTTTACTCTATTCATTGCAACAAGTCCACACATCAGCTTGTTCTCATAAGAAGCACCTTCTTCTTCTGCCATTATCAAATGACTGAGCAAGTATAAATCATCTTTGTCTACCTCATACTCTTTAGATAACTCTGTACTTTTGGTCTCTTTTTCTACTTCAATATCTATTGTTAAGTATTCTTCTGATTGTACCTGGCTTTCGACTTCGTTTTCTGTTTCTTTTTCAGTCTCCTCCTCTGTTTTTGTTTCAATTTCTATATAGTTTGTTTCATTCAACTCTCTTGAATATGCTGTAACAAGATTGTTACTATTCATAATTAAAACATTTATTATCAATTGAAACATTAAACCCGAAGATACCAAAATCATTGCAATAATTCCAAGTTTTTCTAGTCTTTTCCGTAGCGCATTTCTTCTTTTCTGTCTTTTCATCATGTTGTTTATTTCTCCTTTTTGTTTCTTCTTTTATTTTAAAAAAGAATTTTTATTTTTGCATATCTATATTATACCACATTTTATGTTAATTTGCAATTTTTTTCAAAATAGGGTTGACAATATATATTAAATGAGTTAAAATATAAAAGTGCCAAGAAGACAAGCACGTAAGCCATGGTGGATGTAGCGTAGTTGGTTAACGCGCCAGTTTGTGGCACTGGAGACCGTGGGTTCGAGTCCCATCTTCCACCCCACTTTAAAATTTAATATATTGGACTGTAGCCAAGCGGTAAGGCACCAGACTTTGACTCTGGCATGCGCTAGTTCGAATCTAGCCAGTCCAGCCAACATGTGAGATTTTTTAAATCTCACTTTTTTTATTATTATTATCTATAGTTTTTCACATCAATATAAGCCACCCTACCAGTAACATTAACTCTAACCCTATCAACATAAGAATTCACATGTTGCAATATAGTAACAGTAGTATTAGCTTTATACTGATATCTTACACCACTCAAATTCGAATTAGAATATAACACACAACTTTTAGTTTTTCTGACACTTCCTACATTATTTCTGTTATCATTAGAATTACCAGTCTTATAATTTGCCTTATCTATATAAGCAACTCTACCAGTTGCATTAACCCTTATTTTGTCAACATTTCTAGACACATTTTCTAATATCGTTACAGTAGTATTTGCTCTGTATTGATACCTAACACCAGTTAAATTACTATTACTATATAAATTACAATCTCTTGACAGTTTTACAGAATTTCCAACAGTATTTGATATATTATTTCCAGCAATATCTTTACTGGTATATGTTAAATAAATCCAACCTCTATTTGTTCTTCCCCATCCATTTTTTTCTTCTAAAATTGTAACTATTTCGTTTTGATTATAACCACCTATTCTATTACTTGATGTACTAGCTCCTGTTCTAATATTTAGACCTCCATTTGCAGTTATTTTAACTTGATAATTAGCACTATTTCCATCGTTACTTGTATTATTAGAATTTCCTGAATTATCTGTATTATTAGTTACTCTATCATTTTTGAAGCAGAAAAATTTTTGATAATTAGCATACTCTCTAAAATTTTCTATTGATACATAAACTGTGTTCCCACTTACTTTGGCTTTTCCAATACGGCTGCTTGTTGAAAATTTTCCTTCATATAAGTATGGGTCAAAAATTTTTATATAATCTCCATCTATTCCTATCAAAACAACAAAATGTCCACCATATGTAAATAAACCTTGATTGCAACTTGCTATTACATAATTATTATCTTTTATTTTTGCAATTGCATCATCTAATTTATAACATTCACTATAGCCTATATTAAATACATCAGCTGTCCATTTGAAGGCTGACCAATATGTTCCTTGGTTTGCACTTCTATAACCGTATTTTACGTACAAATCAGCCATTTCTTTTGGATTTATACTTCCTTTTATACTAGATACAATCATTGCTCCAGCTGTTGGCCCACATCCACTTCTGCCTATTGTTTGTGTTTGATTTCCTACAGATGTATATAAATAATTTTTCCATCTATTGTCAATTTGAGAATAATATGTAAGACCTGTATATTTCCCAAGTTCTACATTAGGAGTTTTTTCAGAACCTTCGTATGCAATTAAACCTTGTTCTTCAAAACCTTCATTTTCAATATTTGTCTCTTGATTTTCTAATTCATGTTCATCTTTTTCAGTTATCTCTTGTACTTCAGTAATAATTTCATTTTGAGTATTTTGCATTTCATTTTTTTCATTTGCTTTTTTATTTAAAATAAAAATTCCATATATCACTAATAAACAAACCATTAATTCAAACAAAACAATTTTAGTATTTCTCATGTTCATCCCCCTAAATTTATCAATTTATAAATTATATGTGCTTATTTTGAACTTATACTCATTTTTATTTGACTTCTTCTCTATATCTTTATATAATAAATAAAAAACAAAAGGACTGAGAATATGAATGCAAATTATTTAAATAAATTAGAATATTTTAAAATTTTAGAAACCTTATCTACTTTTGCAACAACATATATTGGAAAAAATATGTGTTTAAATTTATTGCCTTCAAATCAAAAAGATGATGTTAAAAATAGATTATTAGAAACTGATGAGGCTGTTAAAGTTTTATATAGAAGTAGTACACCTCCGCTTTCAGAGATTGCAGATAATACAATTAATTTAAAAACTTTGGAGTCTTTTGGTACTTTATCACTAAAATCACTTTTAGACATTACTGATATTTTAAAAATTGCTGATAGCTTGAAAAAATATTTTTATACTGATTATATTGTCCCAGAAGATTTTGAAATTTTAAATTCTATATTTTCTTTGCTTTATTCAAATTCATCAATTATAAAGAAAATTGATACTTGTATTTTAGATGAAAATACTTTGAATGATAATGCTTCTTCTAATTTACTTTCTATTAGAAAAAAACAAAGAAATTTAGAGCAAGATATTAAATCTAAATTAACTAATTTTTTACATTCTTCTTCATATTCAAAATATATTCAAGAGAATGTTGTTACTATTAGAAATGATAGATATGTTATTCCTATAAAAGAAGAGTATAGGAGTCAAGTTAAAGGTTTTATACATGATGTATCAAGTTCTGGTTCTACTATTTTTATAGAGCCAATTTCTGTTTTTGAGTTGAATAATGAACTTGCTAATTTAAAGATTGAAGAAAATTTTGAAATAGAAAAAATTCTGCAAGATTTGTCTAAACTTTTCTATCCTTATATTGAAGAGTTAAAATTAGATATTGAGTGTATTGGTAAATTAGATTTTATATTTGCTAAAGCTAAATATTCAAAATTTATAAATGCTATTACACCTATAATTAATGAAGAAAAAAAGATTGTTTTAGAAAATGCTAAACATCCATTATTAGACCCCAAAAAAGCTGTTCCTTGTTCTTTAACTTTAGGAAAGGATTTTAATACTTTAGTTATTACTGGTCCTAATACTGGTGGTAAAACTGTAACTTTAAAAACTATTGGTCTTCTTAATTGTATGGCTTGTAGTGGTCTTAATATTCCTGCTTCTCAAAATTCTTCTATTTATGTTTTTGATAATGTTTTTGCAGATATTGGTGATGACCAAAGTATTTCAGATTCGCTTAGTACATTTTCTGCTCATATGAAAAATATTGTTGATATTGTGAATAATTCTACTTCTAATTCTTTGATTTTAGTTGATGAATTAGGTTCTGGAACTGACCCAATTGAAGGTGCTTCTTTAGCTATTAGTGTTTTGGATTATTTTACAAATAATCATTCTTTGACTGTTGCAACAACTCATTATCAAGAGCTTAAAAAATATGCTTTAACTAGAAATGATTTTGAAAATGCTTCTGTTGAGTTTGATATTAATACACTTTCACCTACTTACCACCTTTTAATTGGTGTTCCTGGTAAAAGTAATGCTTTTGAAATTAGTAGAAAACTCGGATTATCTGAGGAAATCATTGAAAATGCTAAATCTAATTTGACTAAAAAAGATGTTGATTTCGAGGAATTGTTAAAAAATATTTATGATAATAAATCTAAAATCGAACATGAAAAAGCACAGATTTCTGAAGAATTAGAAAAAATTGAAGCTTTGAAAAAATCTTTAGAAAGAGATAATTCAAAATTGTTGGAACAAGAAAAAAATTTGATAAATGATGCTAAAATTAAGGCTAGAAACATTTTATTAGAAGCTAAGGAAGAGGCTAATTCTATAATTTCAGATATGAATAAAATTTCTGAAGATGTTTCTGACATTTCTAATAGCAAGTTGAATAATTTGAGAAATAAATTAAATAATTCTATTAAAAATATTTCTTTAGAAGCTACTAAAAATAACTCTAATACTTCAAATTCAATTTCAAAAGATGAGGCTGTTCCAAATACTAATGTTTTTGTTACTACTTTAGGTAAAAATGGAGTTATTGTTTCAAATATCTCTAAGTCTAATGAAGTGCAAGTTCAAGTTGGAAGTATGAAAATGAGTATTAATATAAAATATTTACAAAAATTACAATCTCCTGATGTTAATAAATCTGCTAATACTTCTCATGTTAGTGTTTCTAAAACTAAAAATGCTAAGTCTGAAATAAATATAATTGGTTTAAATGTTGATGAAGCAACCTTTGTTGTTGATAAATTTTTAGATGATTGTGCTCTTGCAAAGCTGGAAACAGTTAGAATTGTTCATGGTAAAGGTACTGGTAAATTACGTGATGGTGTTCATAAATTTTTAAAATCAAATCCTCATGTAAAATCTTTTAGAATGGGAACTTATGGCGAGGGTGAAATGGGTGTTACTGTTGTAACTCTTAAATAATTTTATATTTTAAAAGTTGCCTTTTATTTCAATTTTTAAGGCAACTTTTTTTATTTTTATAAACTCTTTATACTATATACATTATTTCATTGTTAGGAAAATATTTTTTCATTTGTTCTCTTAAAAATTTTTCTCCATCTTCTCTATATTGATTTTTATACATATATTTTCCCTTTCCTCTGCCAGTCATAAGTTCTTTGTCATATAAATTTATTGCTTTTGGAAATGCTTCTTCATTAATTTTTGTATGGACAAAACTATAGGTCATAAATATTATTTCAAAAAACACATCCTTTTTTATTTTTTCCGATAATTGCTCAGATAGTTGTTTTATTAATTCTTGATATAGTGTTTTCCAATTTTCAACCATTATTACTGGTGCTATTAATATTCCTATTTTATACCCCGCTTCTTTTAATTTATTTATTGCTTCTATTCTCCCCCTTAATCTTGAAGTTCCAAATTCTACTCTATTTATAATTATTTCCGGATTCACACTCATTCTTATTGTTACTTTTCCTTGATGGTCAATATCCAAAATATCATCTACCATATCAAATTTGGTTGGAAAAGTTAAATGACCTTTTGGAGAAGTTTTGAAATTTTCTATAGTCCAAGGTAAATTGCCTGTTATTGTATTTTCTAATATTAAATCACTATTACTTCCAATTTCAAAAGTTAAATCTTTTTCACTTTTATTAGCTACTTTTATTATTTTTTCAAGCATTTCTTCTCTATTTACAAACAGTCTTAAATATGCACATTTATTATAATTACATACTAAATAGCAATACATACAAGCTGCTGTACATCCAGATGAAGTATATGGTACTAAATAATCTGAGGTTTTATGGTTTTCTACAAATTTATGTGTTTTTCTTATCCCTATTATTAGATTTCTTTTCATGTCCATAAATTCACTATTTTGCTTATTTCTCATTTCTTCTATATTGTTATGATTTTCTATTTCTATTTTTGGCACATCTTTATATTTTTCTAGTAATTGCTTTCCCAATTCATAGTTTTCAATATTTTTTTCAAAATAAATAGCTTTAGGTTTAAACATAATAAAATCTCCTTTATTATATTTTAACCTAAAGCTGCTGTTTTATTTATTTTTTTAATTCAATTTCAATTTTTTTATCTTCATCTAATGCAAGTTTTGTGTATTTTACTCCACATGCATCAAATAAATTTCTTGATGCAATGTTATTTTCTGAATTTGCATATTTATCTGATAAATAAATAACTTCTTTAATTCCAGATTGAATTATTATTTTTGCACATTCATTACAAGGAAATAAATCTACATATATTTTTGAATTTTCAAAATCTTTTCTGTTTCCTCTATAATTTACTATTGCATTCATTTCTGCATGGCAAACATATGGGTATTTGGTATCTAAGTTTTCTCCTTCTCTTGCCCATGGAAAATTATCATCATTAAATCCATTTGGTGCTCCATTATAACCTATTGATAATATTCTATTATCATTTCCTACAATACATGCTCCTACTTGTGTTGATGGATCTTTGCTTCTCATTGCTGATAATTTTGCTAGTGACATGAAGTATTCATCCCAACTTATGTAATTTTTTCTTTTTTCATTACTACTCATATTAATCCCTTCTTTTATAAGTAATATATTCATATCCAAAATCATTCAAACCATCTTCTGGTCCAACTTCTCTTGAAATTTCTTCCCATGTATTTTCATTTATTTTTGGAAATATTGCATCTCCTTCAAAATCTTTATCTAATTGTGTTACATACATTTTTTTGCAATATGGCATTAATAAGTTATAAATTATTGCTCCACCTATTACAAAGTGTTCTTCTTCATCTTCCATGTAATCTTGTAATTCTAATAAAGAATGTACTACTTTTACATAGTCTGAGTCTATATTAAAGTCTGGATTTCTACTTAATATGATATGCATTCTATCTGGTAGAATTCCTCCTAATGATTCAAATGTTTTTCTTCCCATTATTATTGTATGTTCCGTTGTTCTTTCTTTAAATCTTTTTAAATCATCTGGTAATTTCCACAACATTTTATTATCTTTTCCTATTATATTATTTTTAGCTTTTGCTACTATTATACTTAACATCTTTTGCTCCTTTAGTTTTTAGATTATTTGTGGAAAGAATTTTCATCATTCCACATTTTGCTTGCTAGATTTTTAGATTTTTCTAGTCATAGCTTTTTTTCCACCAAATATACATGGTGAATTGCATTTCCAGCCAGGAAATGTACATCTTGCGCCTTTTGAATATGGAAGTAAATAACTTTCAATATTTGGATCATTTTTTACTGCTTCCAAGTATTTATTCATTGTTTCTACTGTTTGTTCCATTATTTCAAGCTGTGCTGCTCCGCATAAACGTTCTGTACATTTAAGTACAAAATTTTCTACAGTTCCTCTTTCATTTACTTTTACTAACATTCCTTGTGGATAATATTTCTCTAATGAAGATATATCTTCTAACCACTCTTTTTCTAACTCTGTTCCTCTTATTATTCTTGGAACATAATATTCTGGCTTGTCTAGTAATGACATCTCATAAGACAATGTTCTATGTCTTTGAGCCTGAGCTAACTGTGCGAAACTTGCTAAATATGTAGTACAGTAATTTTCTCCAAATTCTTCTTTTCTATCTCGTGTTGCGAAAAGAGATAATTTGGTTTTCTTTACTCTCGGATTTAATTTTTCTACTTTTAAATCAGGTAATGCCTCTAAAAATTCTTTCATTGCCTTTTTTAATTGTATTGAAAATCCTGTTTCAGGTTCATTTTCAATGTAATCTTCAAACCAACTTATAATGAAGTTCAGCTGTTCGAAACTAACTGTGTATTCCATAATTGTTGCTGGTGTGAAAACACTTATTAAATATCTTGCATTTTCTTGTGCTAATTTCTTCACTTTTTTGTCGTCGAATTCTGGATACTCTTCTTTTATTACTTTTTTGTATTTTTCAATCCATTTTTCGTATAAGACTTTTTCTTCTTCTGATGGTTCCATTTTTGTATATCTTGCTGATTTTTCCGAAGTATTATATATCTTCTCATTGTTTAATATCATTGCAAGAATTTTTGGAATACCTTCAAAAATAAGATTATAGTGTGCATGTCCGAAAACACTATGATGTCCTGATTCCAAGTTTCCATTTGCTCTTCTTTGAGTTTTTTCTGGTGCTTCTGCAAATAGTGTTTCTACAGTATCGGGCAAATAACAAATGCCTGCTGATTTTCCTGAGAAATCTATTGCTTCTTCTTTTGGTAATACATACCCTAATTTTGTTGACGCAATAACTTTAATTTTCATTTGTGGCATCTCCTTTTCAATATAGTCATATCACTTATTGCAATTATATTTCTATTGCAACTTGAGCAAATTATATCATATATATTTCCTTTTTTCTACATTTTTCTCAAAAAAATAGAAGACTTACATCTCCCATTTTGGTACATATTCTTCTTCATGTTCTCCTAGTTCTTGAATATATCCATTTTCTAAATTTAATCTATACAAATAATTTTCTATTTGCTCATATTCTTCTTTTTTTAGTTTTCTATTTATATCTTCTATTTCTTTTGCTTTATATGTAGGAAAGTATTGTGCCATAATACTTACATATACATCATTCATATTGTCATTAATCCATTTTAATACTCTTCTAGAATTTAAAATATGATTTGGTAATACTAGATGCCTTATTATCATTCCTTTTTTCATTATTCCTCTATCATCAAATATTGCTTTTCCTGTTTGTCTATACATTTCTTTTAATGCTTCTGTTGTTATTTCAAAATAATTATCAACTTTTGATAAACGCTTTGCAAGTTTGTTGTCTGAATATTTCAAGTCTGGCAAATATATATCAATATACCCTTCTAACATTTTTAAAGTTTCAACTTTTTCGTAGCCATTTGTGTTATATACTATTGGCAATTTTAGTCCTTGCTTTTTTGCTAGTTTTATTGCCTCTATTATTTGTGGCACATAGCTTGTTGGTGTTACTAAATTTATATTTTCAACATCTTTTTCTTGTTGCTCTAAAAATATTTCTGCTAATCTATTTATGGTTATTTCTGTTCCTTTTCCTTCTTGGCTTATTTCATAATTTTGACAAAATACACAATTCAAATTGCAGTTAGAAAAAAACACTGTTCCAGAACCTTTTTCACCACTTATACATGGTTCTTCAAAATTATGTGTTGAATATAAAGCTATTTTTACTGTATCTTTTGATTTACATCTTCCTACTTGTCCGTTTTTTCTATCTATTTTGCAATTATGTGGACATATTGTGCATTGTTCTAAGCTTTCTAACATATTTATCATTTCCTTTTTTTGCATAATATAATGAGACAATTTAGTACTAGCCAACTTGTCTCACATATAAATTTTCATTTTTATCTTTTTCTAATATAATCTTTTTGGTTGTAAATTTATCTATATTTTCTTTTACAACTTCAATGGATTTTGTTTTTCCATCATTACTTTTGATTGTTGCTATTATGTTATGGTTTAGGTCTTTTATATATATGTCATAAACTTGATTTTCATCTTCAATATTCATTGAATTTTCATAATCTTCTAAATATTCAGTAATCTCAACTTCATAACCGTTTTTGGTTTTGGTTATTTGTTTTATAAAAAAGCTATCATCTAATGTGTCTAGTCCCACTCCTGTTGCTACATATTTTTTTAATTCTTCATTATATTGTATATATTCTGTACCTTCTTTAGGAAATTGTTTATTGAATTCTTCTCCAAAAATTTCTTTTGCTTTTTGTTCTATTTCATCATATGAAACTTCATAATCATCAAGATTTTTCTTTACAACTTCCCATAACCATAAATCAGGTGCATCATTAATATTATTAAATTTTGGTAATGCTTCTTCAGTAATTTCTTGCCACATATATATTTTTGATATATATTCTTCGATATTATTAACTTCAGTGGCTGTTACTATGTCATTTCCTATATTCTTTTTATTAATATATATTCCTATAAAAATTATTAATAATATAAATATGATTACTAGCATTTTTTTCATTTGCCATTCCTCCTGTTTTTGGCTTATTCTACACCTGTTGCAATTACTGTTACCGCTACTTCTCCGTTCATATTATTATCAATTACTGTTCCAAATATAACATTTGCATCTTCACTTATTTTATCGTTTATTAATCCTATTGCACTATTTATTTCAATTAAGCTTAATGATTCATCACCTTTTACATTAAATATTACACCTTTTGCTCCATCTATTTTGCTTTGAGTTAATGGATTATCTATTGCTTGTTTTACAGCTTCTTCTACTTTTTTTTCACCAGATGCTCTTCCTATTCCCATATATGCATGTCCTTTATAGCTTACTGTTGTTTTTATATCTGCAAAGTCTACATTAACTTCTCCTATTGATGTTAATAAGTCTGTTATGCTTGTAATTCCTTGCTCTAATACATTGTCAGCTATTGAAAAAGCTTGATCTAATGTAATTTTTGAATCTGTTGTTTTTAAAAGATTGTCATTTAATACAACTATTAAATCATCTACATTATCTTTTAATCTTTCTGTTCCTTTGTCAGCTCTTAGCTTTCTAGCTTTACCTTCAAATAAAAATGGTTTTGTTACTATTCCTATTGTTAATATTCCCATTTCTTTTGCAACTTCTGCTACTATTGGGGCAGCTCCAGTTCCTGTTCCGCCTCCCATTCCTGCTGTTATGAATACTAAGTCTGCTCCTTGTAATATTTGTTTTATTTCTTCTTTATTTTCTATTGCTGCTCTTTCTCCTACTTTTTCGTTTGCTCCTGCTCCTAGTCCTCTTGTTGTTTGAATTCCTATTTGTAGAGTATTGCTTGTTTTTGCTCTTTTTAATGTTCCTGTTTCTGTATTTAACATGTAAAATGTTACTCCTTTTACATGGTCCTCTATCATTCTATTTACTGCGTTATTTCCTGCTCCACCTACTCCTATTACTTTTATTTTTGGCGTTCTATCTATATCTCTCATTTCATTCATTTTTTGTTCCTCCCTAGATTTGTTTTGAATTTGCTTTATTATATATAAAATTTAGTAAAAAAACAACTATTTATGGGAAGTTTTCTATTTTTTTGTTGATAGATAATTGTTTTTGAAATAAATTATATTTCAAGTTCATCTCTATCTTTTTCTATGATATTTTTTTTCCTCTTTATTTCTTCCTGATATCTCTGTTCACACAGTTGATAAAATTCTTTATTTATATTACTATTTAAAAGCCTTTCATCAAAATTTTGAGCTCTAAATAGTAAATCTGTATCAAGAATAACCAAATCGCCCTTATGTAATGGTTCTTCTTTCTTTATTGTTTCTGGAATATATCCTACTGTTTCATTTTTTACACATATTTGTTCATTAAAATGTGCTATATTATCTTTTTCTAATCTACCAAGATTTTCTCTTTTGGCATCAAGCCAAATTATACCATCTTCTCTTAATTCTTTATATATTGCGTAAGCATCTTCATCTGTAATTTCATTGTCTGTTTTTATATATTCCGCAATTTCAACATATAGATCTTTATATCCATGATAAACTCTTCTTCTAACTAATGGTTGTAATATTCTTTTGTGATAAGGAATTTTATCTGTAAGTCTATTTTCTCCAAATTTTATTACTTTATTTCCTAATTTATAGACATCTGCTAGAGATCCTTTTCCAATATATTCTAATTTTGATATATCTACATTTTCATTTTGTGCAACTTCATTCACTATTATAGTAAGTCCTCTCAAAGTATTAGAATCTAAAAGTTGTGGTTTTATACCTATTATTTTACAAATTATAGAATATTGTATTTCATTAAATTTATTAGAATTTACTTCTTTTAATTTCTTTAGTAAATCTAATTTTATTAGTAACCTTATATCACTGAAATCAACTATTTCTTCCATATTGTCACATATATAATCAATTTCATTAGATTTTATTAGGTCTTCAATATATTCATATATTGTATAAGATTTTATTCTAATTTTTTCATATATTTTATGAATATATTCAAATCGTTCTTTAAATTTCATTTCTTTTGTCATCTTAAAAATTGTTTCTATTCCAAATTTTCTATAAATATAATCGGAATTATAGTATAAAGTGTTTTCCATTTCTGGAATATTTCTTATTTCATTTATAAAAATCATTATATTTTGCTCACTACACAACTCAATATATTCTGTAAAATTTTTCTTTATCTTTGACATTCTTTTAGGATTATTTCTATATTTTTCAATATATTTCATTAAATCTTCAAAACTAGTTATTTTCATCTAACTTCTCTTCTCTTAAAATATTATTTATATTGATTATTATAACTTATATAGATATTTTTTTCAAATTTTTTCAAAAATAACCTTTTTTCATTATGTTTTATTTTTCTTATCCATTCCTTCATATAATGTTATTTTGATTCATGACATATTATTTTTTATATCTTTACTCTATTTTTTTCATACTTTTCGCACAAATTAAGAGTTGTTTTATTTTTTATTTCTTCTATTGGAATTATAAACATTTCCATAGTATCTGTAACTATAAAAACTTCATCAATCTTTGTATCTATTATTGTTTTATATGTTTCTCCTTTTGTTCCTCCACAACTTTTTAATGCAACTTGATATTTATTGTATTTTGTTTTACAAGATGTTGCTTTTACTTGAACTTTTTTTAAAACATTATTTTTATCTACTATTAAATCATAATCTTGTGTATCATTTAAAGGTATTGATACCGTATATCCATTAGTACTATAATATGCAATTGCTATTCCTAATCCAGCATTACCTTTTTCTTTATTTGATTTAAAAATCATTTCAGAGCCCCTTTAATCAAATTTTTGTTCGCTTTTAAGATAAAAATAAAAACAAGTCACCTTGTTTTTATGGTGGGCAGGGATGGATTCGAACCATCGTACTCAAATGAGAACAGATTTCTTACTACTATAGTTTTCACTACCAAATCAAATTTGTTTGTAGTCTGGACTTTCTCTTTATCTTTTTCAAGATACCAGGTATAAAGTCTCTACACTCGGAATTTCTTCCTAGCTCGGGATTATCATCAGCTTATACTGTTAAGACTTCCCCGAATTAGCCTAGTTATCATCTTGTCATCACTGACAAGAGCTGCAAATTTAGGTTTTTGTTTAAAACCAAAGACCACAGTCTGCCGCCTTTAGCCACTCGGCCACCTACCCATATTAAATTTTAGAATTTGTGTCTTTCGACATTAGCTATTATAAGCTTTTTATGCTTCTTTGTCAATACTTTTTCTAAAATTTTTTCACTTTTGTTTCGGTTCAAATTTAACAATATTTTCTAAATCCATTTTTCCGGCTCTTGTAATAAAGTTAGTTCCATATTTTTCATTTAATTTATCTATAGTTTTATCTAAATTTTCTTGTTTTGAATTTTCACTAGTATTACTAAAAAATGATAATTGTTCCTCATCTTTTCCAATTAAATTGTCTACTCTAACCCCTATTAATCTTATAAATACTCCTGTTGTATACATTTCATTTAACAATTCTTTTGCTTTTTTTAGAATTTCTTTTGTACTTGATGTAGCTGTGTCTAATTTAGCTTGATGCGAAAAATCTTCAAATTTGTTTGTACGTAACTGAACATTTACTACATTTGCTATTAATTCTTCTTTTCTTAATCTGTGTGATACTTGTTCAACTAATGCAACTAAAACCTTGCCTAATTGCTCTATATCTGAGATATCTATTGGTAATGTTACTGAATTTCCTATACTTTTTGGTTTTTCTATTTTATAATTTACTTCTGAATTATCTATTCCATTTGCATATTCCCACATCATTTTTCCGTGCTTACCAAATTTTTTTATTAATAGTTCTTTGTCTGTTTTTGCAAGCTCTCCTATTGTTCTTATTCTCATATTGTATAATTTTGGAACTGTTTTTCTTCCTAACATAAATAGTTCTGATATTGGTAATGACCACATTTTGGTTGGGATTTCTTCTTTAAATAATGTATGCACTCTGTCTGGCTTTGTAAAGTCTGATGCCATTTTTGCTAATAATTTGTTATTTGCAACTCCAACATTTACTGTAAAGCCTAATTCATTTTTTACTCTTCTATTTATTTCATTTGCCTTATTTATTAGAGTATCATTCATAAGATAATTAGTCATGTCTAAAAAACATTCATCTATTGAAAATCTTTCTATTTTGTCTGTATATTCTAATAACAAATTATATAATTTATTTGAATATTCTTTATATATTTTATAATTGCTTGGATATACTTGTAGATTATTGCATTTTCTTCTTGCACTATATAAAGTTTCTCCTGTTACAATTCCAAATTGTTTAGCTTTTGGACTCTTGGCTAATACTATTCCTGCTCTTCTGGTTTCATCTCCTCCAATTACTGCAACTTGGTCTCTAATGTCGATTTTTTCTCCATTTTTTAATTTATATACAGCAAGCCATGATAGAAATGCATTGTTTACATCAACATGTAATATTTGTCTTTCCATATAACATCACCAATCTTATTATAAAACATTTGTTCTTAATTGTCAATATAAAAAATTGATAAGTTTTTACCCTTATCAATTTTTTAATTTATTTTACATATTCATTTAAGTCTTTTCCTTTAAATTCTAAGTCCCCCATTTTTTCTGTTGTTATATAACCAGGCATTGCATTTATAACATCTGGAATTCTGTTTACAATTGTTGCACAAGTTAATTCTACTGTTGCTGGTTTTTCTACTGTTATTGTAGTTGTTGGTTCACCTTCAACTGTCCAAACATTTTTATCAAATTCATCTGGTGCATATACTTTTCCTATACATTCTGACTCAATTGTTATTCCTTCTTTTGTTTTTGTTGTAACAACTGCACTCATTCCTGTTGCATCCCCTGCTTTTATTGTCATATCTAGTGTTGATGAATATATGTCATCTTTATAGGTTTGTGGTATACATTTTTGAGTTTGACTTATTATTGTTAATCCTAATTTAGAGCATAACCAACCATTTACATTCCACATATATGATGGTGCGTATTCTCCTTTATTTATTATTTCTTGTCTTTGTTCATCTGACATTCTATCTACTGATGCTACTTGTTTATCAAAATCTTCTAATGTTAAACCTGCTCCGTGTGCTTCTGCTAAAGCAATTCCATAGTCTTCAACATTATAACTTGAACTTCCTTTAATTTTTGTTATTTTTTGTGTTGATCCTGCTATTGATGTTATGAGTTGTCCCCAATATATGTCTTGATAACCTGTTCCTGTTATTGTACAGTTATTTTCTTTTGCTAATTTATCTATTTTTTCTGTTAATGTTGGATTTGAATTTTGTGGGTAAAATGCTTCTTCGCAAGTTGATATTGCATTTATTCCTAATTTGGCACATAACATATATGGTTCTTCTAGTTCAGCAATTAAGCTTCTTGTGGTTATTACACATATATCTGGTTTTGTTTCTTTCATCATTTCTTCTGCTTTATCTGCAGATACTACTATTACTCCTAAATTTCCTTTTCCTAATATTTCTCCTATGTCTTTTCCTATTACTGCAGGATTTACATCTACTGCTCCTACTATTTCAATTCCTTTTTCTATCATGTATCTCATTGTGTATAAACTCATTTTTCCTACGCCATATTGTACGGCTTTGATTTTTTGTTCCATATTTTTGAATCCTCCTTTGTTTATTTTATATAATTTTTTTAATTATATACATAAAAATAAAAAACGTTATATCTTGCGGTATAACGTTTTTTTTGGTGCTCCCTCAAGGATTCGAACCTTGGACCCACCGGTTATGAGCCGGTTGCTCTGACCAACTGAGCTAAGGGAGCATTTAATATTTTCTTTATTGCTTGACGCAAGATAAAGTATAACCTATTTTTTTATTAATGTCAATACTTTTTTAAAATTTTTTTGAGGGATTTTGGAGTTTTTCCTTAATCCCTCATATTCTCATTAATAATTTTCTCCTCTTCCTTCTGGAAGTGCTGGGTATTGTAATACAACTCTAATTTTCATAACATATTTGATTGCTCTAACAACTTTGCTATTTTTAATTCTTTGCCATAATGTTGGTTTTGCTTCAAATGTTGTTTCTTGAGCATATTGTTGTTGTTCAACTGTTTGTTCATTTTGTACAGTTGCTTGAACTTGTTCTGGTTCTTGAACTGCTACTTCTTGTATTTCTTGAACTTCTTCTTGTACTGGTTCACTTATTTCTATTGGTGTTGGTATTGTTTTTAATGCATCTGCAACTTCTATTCCTATATAGCTTAAAGCTTTTGATCTATCTTCTATTCTTTCCATATCAATTTCAATATGTAAGTTTGCTTCTAGGTTATTAATTCTTGCATTTAATAATTTGATTGCATCTTGATAATTTTGAGATTTTGTTGATTTTGCTTTTCCTACTATATTTAAAGTATCTATTATATCTTCAGAGAAGTTTTCTTCTGCATTTTTAACTTGTTCTGCCCAATCTTCTTCTTTGTTTTCAGCAGCTTCTGTTAGTTCTTTTAATTGTCCAGCTAATCCTATATTTTGTTCTCTTTGTCTAATTAACTCTTCTATTTTTTTTGTATTTTCTTCAAATTGATTTGTAGCAAACTCTACTAATCCGTAAGCAGCTTTGTATACACTACTTGGAAAATTTTTCTTTTTAGGATATTCAATTAAATATGTTTTTATTGATTCTATTAAGTCCTTAAAATATGAATCTTCTTCTAATTGAACGATTTGTTTCTTACTGTTTGGATTTATCATTTTTTGAACTTTTTCTATATTTGATAATATTTTCTCTTCCGTGATTACCATTCTCACGTTTACTATGCCAGATTTAGACATTGTAAACAACCTCCTTTATCCTACGCTTTATTGCTTTTCATGTTTCTTTTATAATTATACAATATAAAACAAAAAACTACAATAGTCTTGTAGCTTTTTTTATTTACATTTGCGTTACATTTATGTTACATTTTTGTTACAATTTTATTTTAATCCTTCGATTATTGTATTCTCATATTCCCTATACAATTTTATAACATCAATTTCTTTTTCGTTTTTTAATCTATATACTAAACTAGATGCTATTAAGCCATAAATTTCTGAAGCAATAGCTTTGGAATTTCCTTTTTTTATTTGTCCCGCTTCTATACCAGCTTCTACAATCTTCTCAATTTTATCTATATATTCAAAAATATGTTTTTGACATTTTATATTTCTAGCTTCTGTTCCATAAAGTTGACTTAATAAAATCTTTATAAAATCTTCATATTTTACGACTATCTTTATCTCTATTAATATTACGGCTTTTAGTTTATCTATATAATTATCTAATTTTGCAGTTTTTATATCAATACTATTTTGTAATAACTTTATTCCTTCTTCAATTAAAAAATTAAAAATCTCTTCTTTGCTTGAAAAATGATAATATAATGTCCCTTTGGCAACTCCAACTGTTGCAGTTATTTCTTCAATACTAGTTGCATCATACCCTTTCTCTGCAAATAATTTCATTGATGTTTCAAATATTTTTCTTTTTGTTTTGTTCATATTTGCACATCCTTTCGTAATAATTCTGTTATATTATATATGTTTGTTTTAATAATTGCAATAGTTTTTATTCATTTCGAACACACAGTCATATATGCAGAGTAGCCCGAAAAAGAAATAATTTATTGATATTCGAGTGATCCGTGGGCGACCGTTTTAGAAAATGTCCGAACGTCAGTGAGCTACATTTTCTAAAATGGGACAACGAGAATAACAATAAATTATTTCTTTTTAGGGTGGACTATTCAAATTGTGTAATTGTAACAAAAAAGTAATATTTTTTTATTCTACAAATCTTTACAAATTACGATATGTAATATAAAATAACAATAAATAATAATACTTTTTCTAATTAAGGAAATAATAAGAAAAAAATTTGGAGGAAAACTAATGAAAAATAAAAATGAATTAAACTATAAGGACTTAAAACTAACTTGCGATCAATCACTTTTTAATTTTGAAAATACTTCTGAAGTTGAAAACATAACAACAGGAATAGGACAAGAAAGAGGAATTAAAGCTTTAGAATTTGGATTACAAGTAAATGTTAAAGGTTACAATATTTATCTTGAAGGACCTAGTGGAGTTGGAAAAACAATGTACACTAAAAATTATTTAAATAAAATTTCTAAAAAACAAAAAACTCCTTGCGATTGGTGTTATATTTATAATTTTGATAATCCAAATGAACCAATTGCAGTTTCACTTCCAGCAGGCCAAGGTAAAGAATTTAAAGAAGCAATGGATGGTTTTATATTAGAAATAAAAAAAGATATCAAAAAAACATTCAATGCTGATGATTTTGAAAAAGAAAAAACTTTAATAAAACAAGAATTTGAAGAAAAACGTTCTGCTCTTTTAGATAAATTAAATGAAGATGCTTCTAAATATGATTTTCAAGTTAAATCTGCACAAAATGGTATTTATATGATGCCTATCGTTGATGGAAAAGCTATTGATGAAGAAGAATTTGATAAATTAGATGATGTTTTAAAACAACAATATGAAGAAAAATCTGTTATTGTTCAAAATCAAATAATGGATGTTATTGAACAAATAAAAGTTATTGAAAGACAATCTGATAAAAGAATTTCTGAATGGCAATCAAATATTGCTTTATTAACAGTTAATGTTCATATTAATTATTTAAAATCAAAGTTTAAAAGAAATAAAAAAATAAATACATTCTTAAATAATGTTAAACAAGATGTTCTAAAAAATGTATCTTACTTTTTAGAAGAAGACAATGATAAAAATAAACCTCAACAACCAGTTCATCCATCTGCTCAAAAACAAGACCCTTGTTTAAATTATAGAGTTAATTTATTTGTTGATAATTCTAATTTAGATGGTGCACCTGTTATTATGGATTCAAACTATTCTTATCATAATATTTTTGGTTCACTTGAATATGAGAATTATTATGGAGCTTTAAAAACAGACCATACTATGTTAAAACCAGGACTTTTACAAAAAGCTAATGGTGGTTATATAATTTTCCAAGCTAAAGATTTGTTACAAAATAGTTTGTGTTATGAAACTTTAAAAAAAGCTTTAAGAGTTAAAGAAATTAGTATAGAAAATGCTGTTGACCAACGTTCTTCTATGGTTATGGTTTCTTTAAAACCTGAACCTATTCCTTTAGATTTAAAAGTTCTTTTAATTGGAAATAATAGCATTTATCAAACTCTACTTGCTATGGATTCTGATTTTAAAAAGCTTTTCAAAGTCAAAGTTGAGTTTGAAGATGATGCACCTATTACTAAAGAGAATGTTAATAAACTTGCATCTATTGTACATGGTTTCTGTGAACATGAAGAGTTACCACCTTTAGATAAAACTGCAATGGCAAGATTAGTTGAGTATTCTTCAAAACTTGCTGGAAGTCATAAAAAACTTTCAACTAGATTTGATGATTTGATTCAAATTGTTGGTGAAGCTGCTACTTGGGCAAAAATTTCTAAGTCAAAAATAGTAACTGCTGATTTTGTTGATAAAGCTTTAAGTGAAAGAATTGATAGAGTTAAAAAATTTGATTCTAAATATGTAGAAATGATAAAAGATAATTCACTTTTAATTACTACTTCTGGTTATGAAGTTGGTACTTTAAATGGTCTTACAGTTATGACTATTGGTGATTATTCTTTTGGAAAACCTGCAAAAATTACAGTTAATACTTATACTGGAAAAAACGGAATTGTAAATGTTGAAAGAGAAGTTGAACTTTCTGGTTCTTCACATTCTAAGGGTGTATTAATTTTAACAGGTTATCTTGGAGAAATGTTTGCTCAAGATATTCCACTTTCTTTAACAGCTAGTATTTGTTTTGAACAATTATATAATGGCGTTGATGGTGATAGTGCTTCAAGTACCGAACTTTATGGATTGCTTTCAAGTCTTTCTGGAATACCTATTAATCAAGCAATAGCTGTTACAGGTTCAGTAAACCAAAAAGGTCAAATACAACCTATTGGTGGTGTTAATGAGAAAATCGAAGGTTATTTCCAAATTTGTAAAATGCGTGGCTTAGATGGTTCTCATGGTGTTATGATACCAGTTCAAAATGTTGATAATCTACAATTATCAGATGAAATTGTAGAAAGTGTAAAAAATGGTTTATTCCATATTTACTCTATATCAACTATTGAAGAAGGAATTGAAGTTTTAACTGGTGTTCCTGCTGGTAAGAAAGATAAAAATGGAAACTTCCCTGCTGGTACTGTTAATTATCTTGTTCATGAAAAACTTAAAAAATATGCTGAAATTAGTGAAAAATAATATAAAAATAAAAAGGTCTTAAATTTAATTTGTTTTAAGACCTTTTTTTATTTTAAAAAATATTTTCTAAATTGAATAAATTCTTATTTTTAATATGTTCTAAAATGTATATATTTTTATCTATTTCTACAACCGCTTCTTTATATTCTTCTATTTCAATATAACCATTTATTCCAGCAAGTTCTGTTTCCACTTTTTCTATTTCATCATGTTCTATATAATATGATAATTTTGGATGCCTTTTTCCCCACTTTTCTTGTAATTCATTCATCACTGTTTTAGTTTTTTCAGCATCAACATTTTCTTGCATCAGTTCTCTTCTTAACTCTCTAAGTTCGCTATCAGCTTCATTTATGCACATTTTTGTATATTTCTGTGTAAAAAAATCACCAACACATATCAAAATCACAATAACAATACAAATCCATAACTCTTTTGTCATTATAACCTCCACTTTAAATTTATAATTCTTTCTTTTGACAGAAAATTTGTCCTTTTGCATCATAAGTAACAATTAAAGCTTCTTCTGGCTTCATATTAAATTTTTCTACTTGTTTTTTTAACCATTGATAATTCTTTCCGATAGTTTGTAAATTTTTCTCCATTATTTTTCCATCAACTACTAAATCATAAGGAATTCCCTCATAATCAGGTATTATGTTAAAATCTTCTGGTATGGTATTTCTTTTTTCTGGTTTTTGTATAACTGTAACTTGTCCGCTGGTTTCTAAAATTGCATATTCTACATCCCCTAGATTATATATGTTGTTTCCTCTCAATCTTTCTTCTAATTCATTAATTGTAAATCTTTCTTTTTTTAAAGCTTTTTCATCTATTTTTCCTCTGTATATTAATATTGTTGGTTTTCCACATATAATTTCTCTTGCTTTTATACTTTTTACATTAAGAAATGATATAACTAGATGCATAAGTAATAATCCTAAAATTGATATAATTCCATTAGTTATCGGTATTCCTGAATCAGTCATTGGAATTGATGCTAAGTCTGCAATCATTATTGCTATTGCAAGTTCAAATGGTTGTAATTGTCCTATTTCTCTTTTTCCCATTAGTCTCATTACAATTAATACAAATATGTAAATCAAAATTGATCTAAAAAAAGTAATTAACATATATACACCTCTAATTTTAAAGTTTTATTTATCTTTTGCAAATTTTTACTTTTTTATACTTATATTTTTGAATAATTATTTTTTTATTGTGAATAATAATTTTAGAACCTTAAATTTTTTACATTACAAATTTTTAAAACTAAGGAGGTTACTACAATGTCAAATTCACAAAGTAGAAGCGAAAATGGTGCAAGCACAGTTTGGCAAATTGTTGGTAGATTAGTTGCTGCAGCTGTTGTTTTGGCTATTACTGCATTTTTCACACCCGGATTTTCTATCAATAATATATGGACATTAATTATAGCTGCTGTTGTTTTAACAGTAATAGATTATTTAGTTACTAAATTTACTGGTTTACATGCGAGTCCTTTTGGTAAAGGTTTTGTAGGATTTGCTTTAGCTGCTATTATTCTATATGTTACTCAATTCTTTGTAGCAGGTTACTCTATTTCTTGGATTGCTGCTATAATAGGTGCTTTAATCTATGGTGTTGTTGATTACTTTATACCTGGAAATCAACAAATGTAGTATAATAAAAACGTCCTTATGGGCGTTTTTTTATTTTTAAATTTGACTTTTATATTTATTTATAATATAATGGTGTACATAATTTGTAACTATTAATTTTCTAAAACTTTAGGAGGTAACAATTATGGATTCACGGATTATTAAACTCTCAAACACATTAGTAAAACACTCTATTCGACTAAAACCTGGTGAAAAGGTTTATGTTGATTATAAAGGAAGTGGTGCTGATGATCTTATCCAACAACTTATTCGTACTATTTACGAAGAAGGTGGATTTCCATTCCTTCATTGCGTCAATAATAAATTTCTTCGTGAAATTTTAATGAATTGCAATGAGGAACAGATTAAACTTATGAGCAATTCAGCTTTAAGTGAGATGAAACAAATGGACTGTTATATTGGTATCAGCTCTAGTGAAAATTCTGCGGATTTATCTGATGTTCCATCCGATAATATGAAATTATTCCGCAAATTGTATGATACACCAGTTCATTTTCAGGAAAGAGTAAACAATACTAAATGGGTTATTTTAAGGTATCCTAATCCTAGCTTTGCACAGTCTGCAAATATGAGTACTACTGCATTTGAAGATTTTTACTTTAATGTATGTACTATGGATTATCCAAAATTATCCAAAGCAATGGAACCACTGGTAAATCTTATGAAAAGTACTGATAAAGTGCATATCATTGGACCTGGAACAGATTTAATTTTTTCTATAAAAGATATTAATGTAGTTCCATGTTTTGGATTAAGAAATATTCCAGATGGAGAAGTATATACTGCTCCAATCAAAAATTCCATTAATGGTTTTGTTACTTATAATACCCCAAGTGTTTATGATGGCTTTACATTTGAAAATATCCATTTTGAATTCAAAGATGGTAAAATTGTAAAGGCTACATCTAATAATACTGAATCACTTAACAAAATCTTAAATATAGATGATGGTGCCAGATATATTGGAGAATTTTCACTGGGTGTAAATCCTTTTGTAACACTTCCAATGAAAGATACATTATTTGATGAAAAAATCAGTGGTTCTTTTCATTTAACACCTGGAAATTGTTATGAAACCGCACCTAATGGTAATACATCTTCTATACACTGGGATCTTGTATGTATTCAGACTAAAGAGTTTGGTGGAGGATCAATCTACTTTGATAATACATTAATTAGAAAAGATGGTATTTTTGTTCATCCTGAATTATTAGGTTTAAATCCTGAAAACTATAAGTAAAAAAATAAAGTTGGCATAGGTTCTTCCTATTGCCAACTTTGTCTTTCCCAATATTTTTCATATAATTCTTTTGCAGTTTTTGGACTATCAACACCTTCTTTATTTTTTACTGGTGCAAAATCATCCTCTCTTTTTCCTCTTAAAATTGCTATATCATCAAATAATTCAAAACTATCAAAGATAAATGCTTCAAATTTATATGAATTTGGTGAATCTGGTACAATTTCTTTTCCATTTTCATCTATATATGAATTTTTCTTGAATGCACTATGGTATATTAATGGTTCTTTACTTATTTTCTCTATTGCTTCTATTGTAAATAGATTACACATAATATGTGATTCACCATATCTTAATTCTCCATTTTCATCTATTTCTTCTGCCATTTTTTCTGGTAATTCTGAATATTCTATTACTTTTGGGTGTCCATTCATTTTGCAAAATACTCCAACTCTTTCATGTGGATTTGCTTTTACTACTGATTTTGATGCTATTTGTACATTTTTATCTATTGCCATTCCTAGTAAAGTAACATCTGCCATTTTTAAAATTGCATTGTCTACTCCACCTATAAATACCCATTTTATTCCTCTTTCTTTCATGTCTGCTAACATTCCGCTTGTTCTTAAAGATGAGAATACTCCTCCATTGCCATCTGAAGCTTCTTTTATTTTTAAGTCTTTGCTTATTAACATTTTTCCTTCTGTATCAACTAATGGTAATTCACCTTGTTCAAATAACATTACATTATTTCTATCATAACCAAAGTAATTGTTTTTTTCTAAAAATTCTTGTGTTTGGTCATTGTTTTCTTTACTAGTCATTATGTACCATGGAATAATTGTATTATATTTTTTGTTAGCATCTTTTAAATTTTCTGCTAATATTTCAAATAAATATTTTCCTTTTCCATAAACATCTAATTTAAATGTACCCTTAGGTCCTGTATGACCAAGTCTTGTTCCTTGTCCTCCAGCCATTGTAACTACTGCATATCTTCCACTAGTAATTTCTTTTTCGCCTAATTCGTCAAATTTTTCTTTTTGTGTTTTTGTTAATTTTTCTTTGTCTAAATATTGTATTGATTCTATTTTGTTTTCTTTTATTTCTATATCTTTTTTAGTATTTTGATATAACTCATTTATTTGATGAAAGTCTATATTATTTATTTGATTTATTAATTCTTCTTTTTCTTTTCCATCTAATTTTTCTAATAGTTTTATAATATGTTCTTGATTATATTCTTTTAATAATTTTATTATTTCTTGCTCTTTTTCCATTCTTAGTTCCTCCTTTATTATCTTCATGTTTCTATAAAGATAACAAGTTTTTTTACTATATTTTATTCATTTTTCAAAATATTGTTATTCATCCTAATCAATATGGCTATTTTATCACATTTATTTAAATTTAGCAAATTTTTTTGAAAACTTGTCATATCATTTGAATATTAGCAATATAAATTAATTAAAGTTATTTGGTACAAACATTTTCTTGAAATTTAAAGGAGGTATATAGATGGAAAAGTCTAGCTTATATCAAGATATCGCAAAAAGAACTGATGGGGACATTTACGTTGGTGTTGTAGGTCCTGTTAGAACAGGAAAATCAACATTTATTAAAAACTTTATGGATTTACTTGTAATCCCTAATATTGATAATGAATATAAAAAAGAACGAGCAAAAGATGAACTGCCTCAAAGTGCTGGTGGAAAAACTATTATGACTACAGAACCTAAATTTGTTCCTAATGAGGCTATTGAAATTACTTTAGATAATAATTTGAAATTTAAAACAAGACTGGTTGATTGTGTTGGTTATTTAGTTGATAATGCTATTGGCTATTTAGAAGATGATATGCCTAGAATGGTTAAAACACCTTGGTCTGAAGAAGAAATTCCTTTTGAGCAAGCTGCTGAAATTGGTACAAAAAAGGTTATTGAGGAACATTCAACTATTGGCATTTTAGTAACTACTGATGGTACTGTTACAGATATTCCTAGAGAGGACTACATAAAAGCAGAAGAAAGAGTAGTTTCTGAATTAAAAGCTTTAAATAAACCATTTATTATTTTATTAAACTCTTCTGAACCAAATTCTAGTTATACTCAAGAGTTGGCTGAAAAATTAAGTAATAAATATCAAAATAGTGTATTACCTATAAATTGTTCAAATTTGTCTATTGATGATATTAATACAATGTTTTCAAAAATATTATATGAATTTCCTACTGAGCAAATTTCTATTAAATTTCCTCGTTGGGTTGATGGTTTAGATTTTAATCATCCTGTTAAAGTTGAATTATTTAATGAATTAAAAGATGCCTTTTCTGATATTAAAGTTTTAAAAGATGTATCTTCTTGTTGTAATAAGATTAATCAAACAGATATAATATCAAGAACTTCTATTGATAATATTGAATTAGGTTCTGGTAATGTTAGAGTTACTATTGATTTAAAAGAGGAATTGTTCTATCAAATTCTTTCTGAAATTACAGGTGTAACTGTTGAAAATGAAGGTGATTTATTTGGTATTATCTCTGAGCTTTCATCTGCTAAGAAAAAATATGATAAAATTGCTTATGCCTTAGAAGAAGTAAATGCTAAAGGTTATGGAATTGTTACTCCATCTATTGATGATTTAGTTTTAGAAGAACCTGAAATGGTTAAACAAGGATCTAGATTTGGTGTTAAATTAAAGGCGACTGCACCTAGTATTCACATGATAAAAACTAATGTAACTACTGAGGTTTCGCCAATTGTTGGTTCTGAAAAACAATCTGAAGAATTAGTTAATTATCTACTTTCTGGTTTTGAAAATGACCCTAAACAAATTTGGGAATCTAATATTTTTGGAAAGAGTTTACATGAACTTGTTAATGAAGGACTACAAACTAAACTTTCTAAGATGCCTGAGGAAGCTCAACTTAAATTGCAAGAAACCTTGGAACGTATTGTTAATGAGGGTTCTGGTGGATTGATTTGTATTATTCTTTAATTAACTTAATAAAATAAGTAGGGAACTTTTGGAATCTCCTTTTCCCTACCTATTTTTTTATATTGCTATTCTTTTTTAAGATATTTATATACCATTTTTGATAATTTTCCTACAATTTTCCTATCTCCTTCTATTTTTGGTGTATTATATACTGAAATTCCAATAAAATATATTTGTCCATTTAATTCAAAAATTCCAACATCACTATTTAAATAGTCTAATCCTCCTGTTTTATGAGCAAATTTTACATTATTCAAATATCTAGGTAATTGATTATTTATTTTTTGATTATATAAATAATTTAAAGCTACATTACAAATATCATAAGTTAATATTTCTTTATTTAACATCAATTCAAAACATTTACACATATCTTCTAGAGTTGTATAATTATTTTTTCCATTTTTAATAGCCTCTTCATCGTCCATATATCTTTCAAGTTTCGTATTGTTTAATCCTATTTCTTTACAATATTTATTTATTTTTTCAAAACCTAAATATTTAATTAAAATATTTGTAGAGGAATTACAAGATTTTGTAATACTCCATGTTATTAAATCATCAATTTTATATTCTAATACTCCATATTTCAAGCATTCATTATCACTTAATATATCTTCTTCTTTAATTTTGATTATCGTATTTAATTTGATATTATCTTTTGCCACTTCATTTAATATTGATAACATAATTGGGATTTTTATAATACTGGCAGAAACAAAAATATCATCTTTATTATATTCGAATATTTCTATTTCTTCTGTAATATTTTTTACTAAAACATCTATATTTTCATTTTTCTTATTAAGAATATCTATAATTTTTTCATTAATTTCTTCGTTAGTTTTTACTTTCATATTATTTATCTTCTTTCAAATTTTTTCTTCTTAATTGCCCACAGGCAGCATCTATATCAGAACCCAACTCTCTTCTAATAGTAGCAACAATTCCATGATCATTTAAATAATCTCTAAATTTCATAATATTTTCATTAGATGATTTTGTATATGCTCCATTTTCAATTTTGTTAATAGGAATTAGATTAACATGGCATAACATTCCATGTAGTAATTTTACCAATTCTTTTGCATCATCTAAATTATCATTATTATCTTTTGCTAATGCATATTCAAAAGATATTCTTCTATTTGTTTTTGCAATATAATCTTTACAAGCTTGTAATAATTCTTCTATTGGAAATGCATTATTTACAGGCATCATACTACTTCTTTTTTCATTGTTTGTAGCATGTAATGATATAGATAATGTACATTGTATGTTTTCATCTGCTAGTCTATATATTGCAGGAACTAATCCACTTGTAGATACACTTATATGTCTAGCTCCAATATTTAATCCTTTTGGATTGTTTATAATTCTAATTGCATTTACAACATTATTATAATTGTTTAATGGTTCTCCAATTCCCATAAATACTACATTAGAGATTCTTACACCTGTATCTTGTTCAACTGCTAAAATTTGTTCTACAATTTCTCCCGAAGTAAGACTTCTTACAAAATTTATTCCTGTAGAAGCACAGAATTTGCATCCCATTTTGCAACCTATTTGTGAAGATACACATATGCTATATCCATGATGGTAACTCATTAATACAGTTTCTATAGCATTTCCATCAAGTACATCAAATAGATATTTAATTGTTCCATCTTTTGATTCTTGTTTTCTTAATATTTCATAATTACATATTGTATAATTTTCCTTTAGTTTTTTTCTTAAATCTAAAGATAGGTTTGTCATTTCATCAAAATCTTTTACTTTTTCTTGATATAGCCATTTAAAGATTTGCTCAGCTCTAAAAGGCTTTTCACCAATACTTATTAATTCTTTTTTTAAATCTTCTAAATCATAATCTTTGATATTTTTCATTTTTAATCCTTTCTGTTTATACAAATTCTTCCCATACTAAATTTGCTAAGTCTAATCCTTTATTTGTTAGCTTTATATTGTCTAAATCTATCTCAATTAATTCTTCATTTACTAATTTTTCTAATTCTTTTCTAAATAAGAATATAGGATTTTCTCCAAATTTTGCTTTAAACTCTGAAATTTTAACTCCATCTAACATTCTTAAACCTAGCATCATATATTCTTTTTGCATATTTTCTTTATTTTGCTTCTCATGTATTGTTTTTATTTCTTTACTTGATTTTATAAGATATTGTTTTAAATCTGTTGTATTTGAATATCTAACTCCATTAATATATGAATGAGAAGCAATACCAAATCCTATATATGACTTTTGCTTCCAACAGTTGGTATTGTGTTTTGATTCATAACCATCTATTGCAAAATTTGATATTTCATAATGCTTGTACCCATTCAATTCTAAATAATTTTTAGTGTAGTGATACTCGTTTCTTTCTTCCTCTTCTTCTGGTAATTTTAATTTTCCTGAATTTATCATTTTTTCTATTGGAGTTTCTTCTTCTACAATTAATGAGTATACAGATATATGCTTTGGTTTTAACTTTACTATTTTTTCTAAACTATCTTTTAAATCCTCTATTTTTTGATTTGGTATTCCTAACATTAAATCCACATTAATATTTTCAAATCCAACTTCTTTTGCCAAATTATATGTATCTAAGAATTGATTATAATTGTGAATTCTTCCTAATTGTTTTAGTAATTCATCATTTGTACTTTGTAAACCAATACTTAACCTATTTATTCCACAATTTTTAAACATCTGTAGTTTTTCTTTTGTTACTGTTCCTGGATTTACTTCTATAGTAATTTCTAGTTTTTCTTTATTTTTTATATTTGCAACTTCAAATATTTTTTCTAATATTTCTTTTATATGTTCCTCTTTTATTGATGATGGAGTACCACCACCAATATAGATTGTTGTTATTTCATTATTTTTTAGATACTCTTTATTTTCTTCAATTTCTCGTTTTAATTTTTTTATATAATCATCTTGCATTTCAAAGCTATTTGCATATGATACAAAATCACAATAATAACATTTTTTTATACAAAATGGTATATGAACATAAATTCCAATTTCCATTATTTCACCTATATTAATTTTTATAATTCATTTGCTATCTCTATTATTTTTTTCAATCTATAATTTACTCCTGATTTTCCCACTGGCTTTTTTAATAATTTTCCAAGCTCTACTAGTGGCATATCTGGATTTTCTAATCTTAAATTAGCAATTTCTTTTAAATTTTCATCTAGCAAATTAAATTTATTTTTACTTTTTAATCTTCTAATTGCCTCTATTTGCTCTACTGAAGCATTTAAAGTTTTATTTAAATTTGCTGTCTGGCAATTAACAATTCTATTTACCTTTCCTCTCATTTCCTTTTGTACACGTATATCTTCAAATTTCAATACTGATTTATTTGCTCCTAATAGAGCTAATAATTTTGATATTTCTTCTGCATCTTTTAGGTAAATTGAATATTTATTTTCTTGCTCTAATTTTTTACAATTTATATCTAATGCTTTTAACATTTTTTCTATGTATATTAAATTTGTATTATTTGATAAATTTATTTCTAAATGATAATTATTTTCCGGATTGTTTATTGACCCCGCTCCTAAAAATGCTCCTCTAATAGTAATTTTATTTTCGTTTTTTTCTATTACTTCTATATTTTTATTTTCTATTTTTATACTATCTTTTAGCTCTTCTAAATTTTTCTTTTTTATTGTAATAATAAATGATTTACCATCAAATTCTATATTATGGTCAATATTTAAATTTTTTAATAACTTTGAAAATCTATTTATGTTGTAATCACTTTCTGTTGCAAATCTAATATTATTACTATCAAGTACACTAGCATTTTTTGAAATCAAATATCCGTATCAATTCGTATTTTACTTCATCTTTTTTTGCTAAATTATTTATTTTGCTTAATTCTTCTTTTACATCTAGTGAAAATGACATATATTCACCTCTTTTATATTAATCTTGTTACAATTATTCTATCATTATCATATAAGTCTTTTTTTGAGTATGTATTTTCAAATTTTTCTTCATTTTCTATTAGTTCTATAACATCTATCTTTTGGTCAAATCCTATTTCTAAGCATAAATAGCCTTTATACTTTAAATATTGATATGCATTACTAACTATCTTTCTATAGAAATATAATCCATCTTTTCCACCATTTAGTGCCAATTCTGGCTCCATCTTTACTTCTTTGTCTAGTTCTTTCATAACCCCTTCTTTAATATACGGTGGGTTTGATACAATTATATCAAATTTTTGATTTTCTAAATTTGTAAATAAATCTGATGAAATAAATGTTATTTGATTTTCTACTTCATTACTTATTGCATTTTTCTTTGCTACTTTTAATGCTTCTTGACTAATATCTACTGCTGTAATTTCAGTATTAGGAAGGTACTTAGCTAATGAAACAGCTATTGCTCCACTTCCAGTACATAAATCTAATATTGTTTTTGCATTTGTTTTTTTAGCTATACTTATGACTTCTTCTACCAATATTTCAGTATCTTGTCTAGGTATTAATACATTTTCGTTAACAAAAAAATTTAATTTCATAAATTCTCTCTGATGAGTAATATGCTCTAATGGAACTCCTTGTCTCATTTTCTTTATAGCAGAAAAATATTGATTTTCTTCTTTTGCTGTTAATTTATTTAAATCATTTACTATTATATATTGTCTTGGTTTATTTAAAGTAAATTGCATTAATAATCTTGCTTTTAATTTTGGTGTTTCTATATTAGCATTTTTTAATTCTATCATTCCTTTTTTTATTGCTTCCATTATTGTCATATTACCACCTGCTTTCCCTGTATATTTTACCATTTTTAGGTTATTTTTTCAACTTTATTGTGCAAAAAGAAAAAAGATGTTTCCATCTTTTTTTCTTTATCTTTCATCTGGTATTATTGGATTAATAACATTTTCAAATTCTTCATCTGATATTTCATACATTTTTTGTAATGTTGTTGATATTGGATTAACTTCTCCCTTTTTATCATCCTCTTTTGGTAGTGAACAAGTGTATAATCCATTCTTTTCAGCATAATAATTATATTTCTTTAATGCTTCAATATTATGTTTTATTAATTCTACTTTCATTTGATCGAATGTATCTAAAATTTTTTCCTCATCATCTTGTCTTGTATGCTCTCTAATTGAAGATCTAATTAAAAAACTATTTAATTCTTTAACACTATCTTTATTGTAATCTTCATACGTAGAAACAGAAAGTACATATGTTTTGTCTTGCATTTCTCTTATTTCTTTTTCTTTTAAATCTATATATTTTAGTATTTCATCATCTTTGTGAAATTTAGAAAAAATTCTTTTCATCTTAGTAAAATCTATTTTTGTTAATTTAGCAACAATTCTAGCATTTAATTCTCTTCCGCCTTTTATTAAATCAAAAAATCTTGCATAGCTATTAAATGTATTCTCTGTTTCTATTTGTTTTTCAATTTCTTCTTTAGTCATATTTTTTTCTTTTCTTTGTTCTACAAATTTTTTTTCAATCTTATTCTGTACCTCTTCTAATAAAATTTTAGCATCAATAGCGATTCCTTTTTCTTTTAGGTTAACATATTCTTGAAATTCTCTTGTAGCAGAATCTTTTTCTTCTCCATCAGTTAAATTTCCATATGTTTGATATTTTTCTATTATATAATCTGCAACTACATCTTTATAATTTTTTAATACATATTCATCATTTGCTTCTTCAATTATTTTTGATATTTTTTCGCCTTCAATAAAAAGTTTCTTGTCTTCATCAGTCTCTTGTCGTTTTAATATCAATTCTCTTCTTCTTTTCCACTTTTCATTCATATCAAATTTATTTAGTAATTGTATATTATTATTTTTTCTTTCTTTTGCAAATTTTTCCATTTCTTCGGGTGAGAATAAACATTTTATACAACTATTTTTATATGCATTTTCTTTTTCATAATATGTTCTTCTTACAGCAATACTTTCTTCTCCGCTGTATGTGATAATATCTGTACCTTCCATTGTAAATTCAAATTGTAAGTTATTTTCATTTACTAATCTGTTTAATTGTCTAAAAGCCTGTAACTTTCCTTGACCTTTTGAATTTTCTATTAATTGGTTTTCTATTAATTCTTTTATTTCTCTAGCTTTTTCAAATGCTCTATTTGTATTTTTTAATTTACCTATAATTACTTCTTCTTTCGTAATTCCGTATTTCATATTTTAAGATAAATACTCCTATTACTTCTGTTGTTCCATCTTCCTTTTGTTCTTCAAAATTATGAAAGCTAATTTGTGGTTGATTTTTAAATATTTTTGTAGAATACTCTATATTTTCTGATTTTTTTATAAACTTTCTTTCTAATTTTTTTTGTTGTTCCTCTAATATTCTTTTTTGTTCTTCATATGATTCTTCTGAAATTTTCATCTTTTCACCTCTATAGTATTTATATCATACATTACTAACAATTTCAACCTTTACTCTTGAAATTCTTTTCCTAGTTTTCCTATTGCTTTAGTTTCTATTCTTGATACATATGAACGAGATATTCCCATCATATCTGCAATTTCATGTTGTGTTTTTGGTTTATGACCATCTAATCCAAATCTTAATTCTATTATTGTCCTTTCTCTATCTTTTAATACCTCTCCCATCTTTTTATATAATTTTTTTATTTTCATTTTCAAATCCACTTCTTCTTCTATATTTCTATCATTGTTTTCTAAGACTTCTTGTAGTGTAACTACATTATCATCTTTATCTTTTCCAATTGGTTCATTTAAATAGACCTCTGCATTTAATTTTTTTGTTGAACGCAAGTACATTAAAATTTCATTATCTATACATCTTGATACATATGTACTTAGCTTTGACCCTTTTTCTACATTAAAACTATTTATTCCTTTTATTAATCCTATTGTTCCTATTGAGATTAAGTCATCTTGTTCTACTTTTGTATTTGCATACTTTTTTACAACATGTGCAACTAATCTTAAGTTTCTTTCTATTAATATATTTCTAGCTTCTTCATCTCCTGATTTTAGTTGTTCTAAATATATTTTTTCTTCTTGTGCTGTTAATGGTTCTGGAAATAGATTGCTTCCAGATATATAACCAACAGCAAATACTGCTACTTTTAGGAATTGTATAAATCCACTAAAAAAACCTATACTACAAAGTGCCTCTAACATAAATGCACCTCCAAATCTTCTATACAAAATTATATGTTTGAAAAATTTAAAAGTGCATGGACCATTAAATTAAAAATTTTAAAAAATTTAATAAAGTTAGAATAATGTATTTAAAATGAGATAAAATAATATAAACAGTGATTATTTAATTTTTTTTATATTATCTTTGCTTGAATTTATTTTTTTTATATGATAAACTATGTCTAGTTAAGGATTAAATAAGTTTTTAATTTACCCTGCATAGTGCGTGTAGACAGAATTTTTAGAACCTACAAGTTTGTAAGAGGGGCTAATCTCACAATATGGCGTGCATGCTCACACCTTCGGGTAGTGAGAAGCCCATGAGTATTTTGGTAGGCACCCACCTGTTTTTAGGAGCAGGTCCTTAAAAATTCATCACATCTTACGGCTAAAGCGGGGATTTTTGTTTTTATAAAAAAATTTTTTAATTATATATTAAAAAACATTGGCTAAAAAGTGGCTAATAAAAAATAAGGTACTCAACTTTTATTGAATACCTTACTTTTTATAATTTTATTTGGTAGCGAAGGGGAGATTCGAACTCTCGACCTGCCGGGTATGAACCGGATGCTCTAGCCAGCTGAGCTACTTCGCCATTTGTATTAACGATAATTATTATACCATTTACTTTATATTTTTGTCAAGATAAAAATACAAGAAATTTGATTTTCTTGTATTTTATTTTTCTTCTCTCTCTTCTCCGTATTTTTTTTCTTCTTCTTTTATTTCTTCTTTATTTTTTGCAATTATTTCTTGTTCTTTTAATAGTGTTTTTGGGTCAATTCTTAAATCTTTAGTATATGATTTAGATATTTTTCCCATTATAGTATCACATTTATTTAATGTTTTTAATAATTCTTTCTTTTTTGTTTCTGATAATTTTGCATCTTTTAAAATTACTTCTTCAGATGTTTCTTCTTCTACAGCTGGTGCTATAAAACTTTTCCATAATGCTAATATATCTATTTTCTTTTCTCTTATTCTTTCTTTTTCCATAGCTTTTAGAGTTCCCCCTTATACTTTCTCTTAATATAAATATATACTATTATAACACTTTTTTTGTATTTAATCAATAGTTTTTAGCATTTTTATATTATGTTTACTATTTTGTTTGACCTATTTACTTGTTTACTATTTCAAAAATTCTAATAATATATCAGCACATCTTTTTGCTGCTAATTTTACAAATTCATCAAATACTATAGCATTTTTTCCATTTGGAGAATCTGATATACTTCTTATTATTATAAATGGAATTTTATCTAGATAACAAACTTGTGCAATCGCCGCCCCTTCCATTTCTACACAGTCTGCATTAAATTTAGCATGTATCTTATCTTTCATTTCTACTGCAGTACAAAAAATATCACCAGAAGCAATTATTCCAACTTTAATTTTAAATTCTTCATTTGATATATTGTTAATTGAATTTTTGATTTTTTCTATTAATTTGGTGTCACTATATATATAATCACCAACTCCTGTTATATAACCTTTGTCATGTCCAAAAGCTGTTATATCAAAATCATGTTGTATTAATTTTTCTCCAATAACTATATCTCCTATATTTAATAACGGATTTAATGCTCCAGCAGAACCAACATTAATAATTGTTTCTATATGAAAGTTGTCTATCATTATTTGTGCAACTCTTGCTGCATTTACTTTTCCAATTCCTGATTTAACTAATACAACTGATTTGGTATTTATTTTTCCTGTAATAAATGTTAATTTACTTATTTCTTTTTCTTTAACTTCACTCATTATATTTACAATTTCTTCAAATTCTTCTTCCATTGCAGTAATTATTCCTATTATTTTCATTTTTTCTCACTTCTTTCATATAAATTTATTTTCTGCTGTTATTATATAACTTATTTTATAATTTTTCTATATATTTATATAAAAAAATAAAAATCGTGTAATTAATATCACACGATTTTTGTTTTGAATTATTATTGTAATTCGATAACAGCTCCAACTTCTGTGAATTTAGCTTTTAAGTCTTCAGCTTCTTCTTTAGAAACGTTTTCTTTAACTGTTTTTGGTGCTCCATCTACTAATTCTTTAGCTTCTTTTAATCCTAATCCTGTAGCATCTCTAACTACTTTGATTACTTTTATTTTTTGATCTCCTGCTTCTGTTAAAACAACATTGAATGATGTTTTTTCAGCTGCAGCTTCTCCACCAGCTACTGCTCCAGCTGCTGGTGCAGCTGCTGCTACTGCAGATACTCCAAATTCTTCTTCTATAGCTTTTACTAATTCTGATAATTCTACTACTGTCATTTTTTTGATTTCTTCAATCATTTCTTCTTTACTCATTTTAAATCCTCCTAATTTTTATTATTATGGTTTATAGTACCTCTACTCTATTTTTTTATTTTAATTGCTTATACTAAGCTTCTGCTGTTGTTTCAGCTGTTGAATTCTCTTCTTTTTGAATTCTAACTTGATCAAGTGCAACTGCAAATTTTGAGATATTTGCAAGTAATGCACCAGCAAGCATTGATAATAATGTTTCTTTTGATGGTAATTTTGCTAAAGTTATTATTTCTTCAGCTGTCATTACTTTACCTTCTACAACTCCACCTTTGATTTTATAGAAATCATTGTTTTTTGTAAAGTTGTAAATTGCTTTTGCTGGTTCTAAGTAATCTTCATTACTCATTATAACTGCTGTTGGACCTACTAATTTATCTTCTAAACCTTCGATTCCAGCTTCAGCTAAAGCTCTTTTTGTTATGTTGTTTTTGATAACTGTATATTCTGAATTAGCTTTTCTTAATTCAGCTCTTAAATTTGTTACATCTTCAACATTAATTCCTCTGTAATCTGTTAAAAGTACTAATTTTGCTTCTTTGATTTTGTTAGCTAATTTTGTTACTTCTTCTTTCTTTTGATTTAAGATTTTTTCACTTGCCATTTTAAATTTTCACCTCCCGATGTAAAAATATATATTATATAAATTTAAAAACACTTTTTATATCCATACCGCGGTTATAAAAAGTGTTCACACTTTATTAATTAACCTCGGTAGGACTTATATCGCCTACTGTCTTTGGCTTTATTTTTAATTATTTTTGGTTAATGAAAATACTTGGTCCCATTGTTGTTGTTATAGCAACACTCTTAATATATTGACCTTTTGCTGCTGCTGGTTTTGCTTTTATTATAGCATTGATTATTGTTTCATAGTTTTCAGCTAATTTTTCTGCTCCAAAAGATACTTTTCCAAATCCTAAGTGAATAATGTTATTTTTATCTAATCTATATTCAACTTTACCAGATTTGATTTCATTAATTGCTTTTGTAACATCCATTGTAACTGTTCCAGATTTTGGGTTTGGCATTAATCCTTTTGGTCCTAATACTTTACCTAATCTACCTACAACACCCATCATATCAGGAGTTGCAACTACAACATCATAATCAAACCAGTTTTCATTTTGAATTTTTGGTATTAATTCTTCTGCTCCAACAAAGTCTGCTCCAGCTTTTTCAGCTTCTTCAGCTTTTGGTCCTTTAGCAAATACTAAAACTTTTTGTGTTTTACCAGTACCATTTGGAAGTACAACTGTACCTCTTACTTGTTGGTCAGCATGTTTTGAATCTACACCTAATTTAACATGTAATTCAACTGTTTCATCAAATTTTGCTTTTGGCATTTTTTCAACTAAATCTAAAGCTTCTTTGATTTCATACTCTTTGTCTTTTTCAACTAATTTTACGCTTTCTGCGTATCTTTTTGCTAATTTTTTCATTTTTTTCCTCCTTTGGTTTTAACGAGCTTTTGCTCTCCCAATTTTTTATTTTATTTTATTTTAAATATTTAATATTTAACTATATTAGTCTACAACTACTACACCCATTGATCTAGCAGTACCTTCTACCATGCTCATTGCTGTTTCTAATGATGCAGCGTTTAAGTCTGGCATTTTTTGTTCAGCTATAGCTTTAACTTGTTCTTTAGTTATTTTAGCTACTTTATCTTTATTTGGTTTTCCTGAACCTTTTTCTATTTTTATAGATTTTTTAATTAATACAGCTACTGGTGGAACTTTTGTTATAAATTCAAATGATTTGTCTTTATAAACTGTGATAACAACTGGTATTATCATTCCTGGTTGATTTGCTGTTCTATCATTAAATTCTTTTACGAATTGCATGATATTAACACCACTTGAACCTAAAGCTGGTCCTACTGGTGGAGCTGGTGTTGCTTTTCCAGCTTCAATTTGTAATTTAATTATATTTGAAACTTCTTTTTCTGCCATTTTATTGGCACCTCCTCTAATTTTTCATATACTAATGTATTTTTAATTAATTTTAAACTTATTAAATATTTATCAAAATTATTGAACTTTTTTAACTTGTGAAAATTCTAATTCAACTGGTGTTTCTCTACCAAACATTGATACAAGAACTTTTACTTTATGTTTTTCTTTATTTATTTCTTGAACTGTTCCTACAAATCCTTCAAAAGCCCCATTCATTACTTCTACTTGTTCATTTATTTCATAGTCTACATTGATTGCTGCTTCTTCGAATCCCATATTTCTTATTTCATCATCAGTTAATGGAATTGGATCTGTTCCTGAACCTACAAAACCTGTTACCCCTCTAGTATTTCTTACTATGTACCATGTTTCTTCAGTTACAATCATTTTTACAAGAACATAACCTGGAAAAACTTTTTTTAAGTTTGTTTTCTTTTTTCCATCTTTTATTTCTATTTGTTCTTCCATTGGAACTATTATATCAAAGAAATATTCTTCTAATTCTCTATTTTTGATTGTTTTTTCTAAGTCTGTTTTTACTTTATTTTCGTATCCTGAATATGTATGTACAACATACCATCTTGGATTCATATCATAATCTTTTTGAGACATTTATTGTAAGCCTCCCTTTTTGTGATATATTTGGAACTTAAAACTATTATTCTTCTATTTTATTATTTGTATCAGTAGAATTTTCTTCTACATTTGCTTCTGAATTTTCAGTTTGTTCTACATTATTTTCTTCTGTAGTTTCATTTGATGTTTCGTTAGCTGTAGCAGAATTGCTTACCATTTCTTTTACTTTATTTATTCCATATTTGTTCATAGATTCAAAAGTAATATCTAATACAAATACTATTATTGCTGTAATTAGAACTATTGCTAATACTGCAACTGTATTATTAAATAATTGTTTTGGTGTTGGCCAAATTACTTTTTTTAACTCAGCTTTAAAACTTTTTGTAAAGCTAGTTTTATCTTTATTATTTTTTACTTCTTTTTTAGCCATTTCATATCCTCCCTAAAATAGCCTATTTGTTTATTTTGTTTCTTTATGTGTTGTACGCTTTTTACAGAATTTGCAATACTTAACTATTTCTAATCTATCAGTATTGTTTCTTTTATTTTTTGATGTCATATAATTTCTTCTTTTACATTCTGTACATTCTAATGTTATGTTTTCTCTTGGTCCTTTTGCTGCCATTTAAATACACCTCCGAATTACCATACTTTTTTTAAACGATGTGAACATATATTTATTAACATATGCTTGAATATTTTACCACTTTTTCTAGCTTATGTCAATGGAATTATGAGAAAAAGTTGGCCTATTTTTTATTTTTTTTCTTTTTCTTAACTGAAAATCCAAATTTTCCTAATTTTTTGCCCATTGATAAGTAATTTCCGTTTGCATATGCCATCAAATCACATTTTGTTATATCAAAAGCTCCTTTGTTATCAATATATTTTTCATCAACATTTATTGCAACTACTTCTGCAATAAACATTGTATGACTTCCTAATTCTTTTATTTCTTTTACTTTACATTCAACTGAAACTGGACTTTCTTTTATCATAGGACATTTAACAAAGTTTGCCTTTTCTTTATGAAGTTTCATTTCCTTAAATTTATCAACTTTTGCTCCTGTTTTTACTCCACACCAGTCAGTAGCTTTTACTAAATTTTTAGTTGTTAGATTTATTACAAATTCTCCTTGATCTTTTATTAAGTTATATGAGTATCTTGTTGGTCTTACTGATATATATACCATTGCAGGATTTGTATTAATTATTCCAGTCCATGCAACAGTTATAATATTTGATTTTTCCATTGTTCCACAACTTACCATTACTGCTGGTATTGGATATACAAAGGTTCCTGGTTTCCAAGTTATTTTGCCCATTCTTCTTCTCCTCCTTTACATTCATGATTATTACCATTTTCTGCCTTATCATCTTTTATCTCTTTTAATAAATCAATGTAATGTTCTCTAGAATTTCTATCTTTTAATGCACTATATGCATCCTGAAATTTTTCAATAAATTCTTCTTTTATTTTTTGAATTTCTTCATTTATTTCTAGCCCTCTTAACATTTTTTCTATATTGTTTATGTTTTTATTATATAATTCTTTTACTTGTTCATTTATTTTTTCTTCTTCATTTTCTGAAGTATAATATTCATTTTTTATTTTTTGAATTTCTTCATTTATTTCTAGCCCTCTTAACATTTTTTCTATATTGTTTATGTTTTTATTATATAATTCTTTTACTTGTTCATTTATTTTTTCTTCTTCATTTTCTGAAGTATAATATTCATTTTTACTTTCATCATAAGGTAATCCTAAAACATGAAAATAATTTTCATATTTTTTCAATCTTTCTTGTATAAAATTAAGATTTAAATTTTGATTTTTGTTATTCTTAATCATTTTATTAACACCTCTCTAAAATTAAAATTAGAACATTTAAAAACAAATTACTTTTCTTAGTAGTTTGATAAAATTTTTTTAGATTTTCTTGGTAATATTACTAAAAATTTTATAATTAATTCTTAAATCTTCTAATTATATTATGCTACTAATTGGTATTTTTTTCAAGTAAACTAAAATAAAATAAAAAAAATCTAGCGACAACCTATCTTCCCAGCAGGGTAACCCGCAAGTATTTTCGGCACATTTAGGCTTGACTTCTGTGTTCGGAATGGGAACAGGTATTACCCTAAATGTCATCATCACTAGAAAATTATTGTATGCATAGCACACTCAAAAATACATAGATGAAATATTAGTTTTAGAATTTTTTTCCGATTTTTACTTA
>ERZ827492.112-NODE-112-length-85341-cov-6.548847_pt1 | contig 85341 bp, 73 predicted proteins | sample MGYA00519704_ERZ827492 | MGnify/ENA primary metagenome ERZ827492 (study PRJEB31778, sample SAMEA3449325) | human gut metagenome | biome: human gut; feature: human-associated habitat; material: faeces | place: United Kingdom | collected 2010/2012 ... | reverse complement strand
TTGGTATGCGCCAGACTATTTGTTTGGTTTGCCATACAACCTTACCTTTCTTTTTGTAATAGGCCTGAACAACTCTATTGTAACTCTATTGTATCAGATTGGTGAGGTTTTTGTTTAACCTTTTTGTTTTCCACCCGCATAGCGGGTGGTTTTTTGTTTCGCTTCGCTCAACTGCCTAAAGGCATGAAAAAAAAGCGCCGGACGTGTGTCCGCCGCTGCGGATTTTAGAGGAAGGGGCCTGGCCCCCTCCTGCATCCCCGAAAACGGCGGGAAGTTTTTTCGTCAGCGCTTCCAGCCCGGGGCGGGGTAGGTATTGCGCGGCAGGATGTCCGCATAGCGCGGCAGGATGACGTTCTGGTGCTGCTCGTCCAGCTCGCGCAGCTTGCGGACATAGGTGGGCATGTCCATGGCCTGCACGATCTCGCGGATGGTCTTGGCGCCGCGGGCGCAGCGCTCGTCGCGCTCCTCGACCGTCTTGGAGGCGCCGGTCATGCCGGCGTGGTCCTCGGGCCGGGCGAAGTAGAAGCCCACGGAGCCGGAGGGGTGCGCAAAGCGGCGGAACACGTCGCTGTCGTCGATGGCGGTCTCGGAGTCCGCTTTCGGCGCGGCGTCGATGGCCGGGTCGACGACGAGCTCGTCCTTTTTGCCGAGGATCTCATAGGCGCCGCAGAAGAGGTCGTCGTAGCTGTCGATCTTTACGCCCTTCTTTGCCGCGTACTCGCAGCCGTTGACCAGGTCCACATAGCCGATGGGGCACTTGGTCTCGTCGAAGAAGTCCACGGCCAGCACGCCGCCGGTGAGGAACGCAGGGCCGTGCAGGGAGAGGTAGACCTGCCGGCGGAAGCCCTGGTTGAGCAGGGAGTGGGCGATGGCCTTGAGGTAGGCCAGGCCCTGCTCCACGCTCATCTGGATGGTGCCGGGGCTGATGGGGCTGGCCCCGCAGAAGAAGTAGGGCAGGTTGCCCAGCACCAGGCCGTCCGTCTCCTCGGCCATGAGCAGGGCGAAGGCCTCCGGGGTCGTGGTCTCCACGTCCAGGGGGAAGGTGCCGTGGACCTCCACGGTGCCGAAGGGGACGTAGATGATGTCGTTGCGCTTTACGTACTCGCAGACCTCGTCGTGGGTCATCTTGGGCAGAAAGCGCGTGCGCATTTTCTCCATTGCAAAAAACTCCTTTCCTGTTTTTTCCCGATGGGATATGGAAAGCTGGGCCGGAAGTTGCTTCCGGCCCAGCGGCGTTCTTTAGAGCTTCCAAAGCTCGGTGGCGTACTGCTGAATGGTGCGGTCGGACGAGAACTTGCCGGCGCCCGCGATGTTGCGCAGGCACTTGAGGCCAAAGGCCCTGCGGTCCGCGTAGTCCGCGATGGCGCGCAGCTTGGTCTTGACGTAGTCCGGCTCGTCGTAGATGAGGAAGTAGTTGTCCGGCTTGTGCCAGGAGGCGCCCTCGGTCAGGCTCGTGTAGAGCTCGCGGAACATGCCCGTTCCCCCGTCGTCGAACGTGCCGTCGATCAGCGTTTCGACGATGGCGCGCAGGTTGTCGTCCTGGCCCAGGTAGGCGTTGGGGTTGTAGCTGTCCTTCATCTCGTTGATCTCCTCGACGCGCGCGCCGAAGATGTAGTTGTTTTCCTCCCCGGCCTGCTCGACGATCTCGATGTTCGCGCCGTCGTAGGTGCCAAGGGTCACGGTGCCGTTGAGCATGAGCTTCATGTTGCTCGTGCCGGAGGCCTCGGTGCCGGCGGTGGAGATCTGCTCGGAGATGTCCGCGGCGGTGAGGATCTTCTCCGCGTAGGAGACGTTGTAGTTGGACAGGAAGACGACCTTCATCTTGTCCTGCATGTCGGGATCGCTGTTGATGCGCTTGGCGATCTCGCCGATGTACTTGATGATGCCCTTTGCGCGGAAGTAGCCGGGCGCGGCCTTGGCCCCGAAGAGGAAGACCGTGGGCGTGAAGTTCTCGATCTCCCCGCGCTTGAGCTTGCCGTAGATGTCCAGGATGGCAAAGGCGTTGAGCAGCTGGCGCTTGTACTCGTGCAGGCGCTTGACCTGGACGTCGAAGACGAAGTTCGGGTTCAGGCGGATGCCCTCGTGCTTCTCGATGTAGTCGCACAGCTCCTGCTTCTTCCGGAACTTGATGGCGTTAAAGGCGTCGATCGTCTCGTCCGTGACGACGTCGTTGAGGTCGGACAGGACGGTGAGGTCCTTTAAGAACTTGTCGCCCACGCACTCGGTGAGCAGCTCCGTCAGCTCCGGGTTGCAAAGGCCCAGCCAGCGCCGCTGCGTGATGCCGTTGGTCTTGTTCTGGAAGCGATCGGGGTAGATCTCGTACCAGTCGCGGAGCACGTCCTCCTTGAGGATGCGGGTGTGGATCTCGGCCACGCCGTTGACGTAGGAGGAGCCGTAGATGGCCAGGCGCACCATGTGCACCGCGCCGCCGTCGAGGATGCGCATCGTGTCCAGCTTCGTGCGGACGACGCGCTTCATGGGCGTCTCCTCTTCCGCGGCCGCTTCGTCCGTGGCCTCGTCTGCGGCGGGCGTTTCCTCTTCCGCAGCCGTTTCGGCCTTGCGGCGGGCGATCTCCTCCTCGTCGGGCACGAGGGTTTCGGAGACGACCTCGTCCATGCCGGGCAGGGTCGCCAGCTCCAGGGCCTCGCGCGCGTCGATCTTTTCGATGACGGCGTAGACCTCGGGCAGGAGCGAGGAGATGAGCTCGATGCTCCAGGTCTCCATGGCCTCCTTCATGACGGTGTGGTTCGTGTAGGCAAAGGTCTTCTGCGCGATGGCGAAGGCCGTGTCAAAGTCCACGCCCTCCTTGCCGAGCAGGCGGATGAGCTCGGGGATGGAGATGACGGGGTGCGTGTCGTTGAGCTGAATGGCCGCGTGGTCGGCAAAGGCGCTGAAGTCGCTGCCGTGCACGGCCTTATAGCGCTTGAGGATGTCCTTGAGCGACGCGGAGCAGAAGAAGTACTGCTGCTTGAGGCGCAGCACCTTGCCCTCGTAGCCGTTGTCGTTCGGGTAGAGGACCTTGGAGATGTCGTCCGCCTCGTTGCGCTCGCGCACGGCCTCCAGGTACTTCTGGTCGTTGAAGTCCGCAAAGTCGAAGTCGTGCAGGGGCTCGGCCTGCCACAGGCGCAGCGTGCCGATGTTGTCCGTCTTGTAGCCGAAGACCGCCATGTCGTAGGGCACGGCCCAGACGGTCTGGCCGGCGTACTCGACCAGCTGCTTGTCCTCCTCGCGGCGGATGCACCAGGGGTCGCCAAAGCGCGTCCAGTCGTCGGCCTCCTCGCACTGGAAGCCGTCGACGATGCTCTGCTTGAACAGGCCGTACTTGTACTTGATGCCGTAGCCGTCCAGCGGGATGTCGTGCGTCGCGGCGGAGTCCAGGAAGCAGGCCGCAAGGCGGCCGAGGCCGCCGTTGCCCAGCGCCGCGTCCTCCACGTCCTCAAAGGCGGCGATGTCCAGGCCGTGCTTGGCAAAGATCGCCCGGACCTTTTCGGTCAGGCCCAGCGCGTAGAGGTTGTTGTAGACCATGCGGCCCATCAGGAACTCGGCCGAGAGGTAGTAGGCGCGGCGGTGCGCGGCGTGCTGCGCCTTGGCGGCGGCCCACTGCGCGCTCTTTTCGCCCATGACGGCCTTGCCCAGGACCATGTGCAGCTCGTGGACGTCGAGCTCCTCGAGCGTCTTGCAGTATTCGCTCTGCGCGATGAGCTCCATGCGCGCCTCCAGCTCGTCCTTCTTTTCGCCAAAGCCCGCGGGCAGGCGGCCGTACGTCTTGCCGAGCTTTGCGAGCTTCTGCGCGTACTCCTCCTTCAGGGCGCCGGGCTTCATGCGCCACTGCCAGTTGCCGCCCAGGGTGGAGGGCGTGTTCATGCGCGCCCAGCTGCCCAGGGAGAGCACGTCCTGCATCGGGCAGATGCACAGGTCCGCCACGCTGGAATAGATCTCGCGGATCATGCCCCAGCTGTAGCCCTCCTGCGGGGTGAGCTGGGCGTACTCGGTGGCAAAGCGGCGCTCGCCCTCGGAGGCGTTCTCAAACCAGCCGATGGTGGTGTCGTTGTCGTGGGTGCCGGTGTAGACGACGTAGTTGTTCGTGTACAGGTGGGGCAGGTAGACGCTCTCGCCGCGGTCGTCAAAGGCGAACTGGAGCACCTTCATGCCCGGGTAGCCGGAGTCCTTGAGGAGCTTGGCCACGCCCGGGGTGATGAGCCCGAGGTCCTCGGCGATGATCGGCACGTCCCCGAGCTTTGCGCGGATGGCGTGGAACAGGTCCATGCCCGGGCCGGGCAGCCAGTCGCCGATGACGGCGTCCTTTGCCGGATAGGGGATGGCGTAGTACTCGTCAAAGCCGCGGAAGTGGTCGATGCGCGTGACGTCGTAGAGCTTGGCGGCCGCGGCGATGCGGTCGATCCACCACTTGTAGCCGGTGGCCTTCAGGTACTCCCAGTTGTAGAGGGGGTTGCCCCAGAGCTGGCCGGTGGCGGAGAAGTAGTCCGGCGGGCAGCCGGCGACGCGCACGGGGCGGCGCTCCTCGTCCAGCCAGAAGACCTCGGGATTGGCCCAGGTGTCCGCGCTGTCCATGGCGACGTAGATCGGGATGTCGCCAAAGAGCTTGATGCCAAGGGAGTTGACGTAGCCGCGGAACTTCTCCCACTGCTTGTAGAAGAGGTACTGCAGGAACTCGTAGAAGCGCACGTCCTCGTCCAGTTCCTTGCGGTAGTGGCGGACGCTCTCGGGGTCGCGCAGGCGGATGCCCTCGTCCTCCCACTCGGTCCAGGCGCGCATGCCGAAGGACTTCTTGACCGCCATGTAGAGCGCGTAGTTCTCCAGCCAGCCGCTGTTTTTGCGCACGAAGTTGGTAAAATCGGTCATGTCGCGCTTCTTGGCGTTCTCAAACGCGATGCGCAGAACGTCGAAGCGCAGGTTGTAGATCGTGGCGTAGTCCACGCGCTCGGGGTCGGAGCCCCAGTCCAAATTGCGATAGTCCTTTTTCTTGAGCAAGCCCTCTTCCTGGAGCATGTCCAGGTCGATCATGTAGGGGTTGCCCGCATAGGTGGAGAAGGATTGATAGGGCGAATCCCCATAGGAGGTCGGGCCGACGGGCAGAATCTGCCAATAGCTCTGACCCGCCCGCTTGAGGAAGTCCGCGAACTCGTAGGCCGCCTTGCCGATGGTGCCGATGCCGTAGGGGGACGGCAGCGACGTGATGGGCATCAAAATGCCGGACGCTCGGTTCATCAAGGTCATCTCCAATCTTTCGTTTTTCTCTCCCCGCCTCTGTCGGAGCGTAATAGGATATGTTTAGTATACCGCAAACCACCGCCTTTGGGCAAGACCTTGCGCGGCGTTAGGCGTCCATGCGGGCGCGGATGTAGGTCTCCAGGAGGTCCACCGTGCCCTCGACCCCCAGCCGGCTGCTGTTGATGGACAGGTCGTAGTTGCGGGAGTCGCCCCACTTCCCCTTGCAGTAGTAGTTGTGGTAGGACTTTCTCTCCCAGTCCTTCCGGGACATCATGTGCTCCGCCTCCTCGGGGGAGAGGTTGTAGAGCCGCATGATCCTCTCCCGCTTGGCCTCCCAGTCGCCCAGGACGAAGATGGAGACGAGCCCGTCATAGCCCTTGAGGATCGACTCGGAGCAGCGGCCCACGATGGCGAAGGACTTTCCCTCCTCCGCCATCGCCCGCAGGGCGTCGAACTGCAGATTCGCCACGTTTTCCTGCATGGAGTTGGAGTACCCGCGCACCGTCCGGGAAAACAGCCGGTTCCGCGGCCGCTCGTCGTACTTCTTGAGCGCCTCGCCGCTGACGTTCTTCCTCTCCGCGATGTGCTCCAGCAGGTTGCTGTCGTAGAACTCCAGCGAAAACCGCTTGGCCAGGCCCTCCGCAATCGCGTGGCCGCCGCTGCCGAATTCCCGCCCAACCGATAGGATCAAACGCTTGCTCAAAACCCGCACCTCCTCTTAGAAATACCGAACGTAGATCATGACCATGGCCAGCAGCACCACCAGCACCGTCGCCGGCGCGGCGTACTTGCAATACTTTCCCCAGCCGATCAGGTGGCCCTCCTTCGCCGCGACGGAGATGCCCACGACGTTCGCGCTCGCGCCGATGGGCGTGGCGCTGCCGCCGATGTCCGTCCCGATGGACAGCGCCCAGGCCAGCACCGCCAGGTCCACGCCCTGCGCCGCCGACAGCGAGCGGATGACCGGGATCATAGTCGCCGCAAAGGGGATGTTGTCCACAAAGGCGCTGGCGATCGCCGAAACCCAGAGCACGATGGCCACCATCAGCATGGCGTTGTCCCCGCTGATGTCCGCGATGAAGTTGGCGATGATCTCCAGGATTCCCGTCTGCTCCAGGCCGCCCACCACGATGAACAGGCCGATGAAGAACAGCAGGGTCTTATAGTCCACCTTTTTCAGGAGCACGAGCGCGTCCTTGCCCGCCGCGATCAGCGTCACGAGGCCGATGAAGACCCCGATCGCGGCCACGGTCAGCCCGGTCTGCGCGTGCGTCACCAGCAGGACGACCGCCACGGCAAAGATCGCGCTGCTGATCGCAAAGTCGCGCTTGTTTTCGATGGCGTCCTTCGGGTTCGGGTAGGAGATCGCGCCCCCCTGGGCCGGGCCGCTCTGCAGTTCCTTGCGGAAGCAGAGGAAGAAGTACACGATCACGAGCACCAGGCCCACGGCCACGATCAGGCCGGTGTTTGCGACAAAGTCCGCAAACGAATACCCCAGCGAGGTGCCGATGATGATGTTCGGCGGATCGCCGCACATGGTCGCCGCGCCGCCCAGGTTCGCGCAGAAGATCTCCGCGATGATCATCGGCACGGGGTTGAACCGCAGGATCCGGGACAGCTCCACCGTCGCCGCCGCCAGGAACAGGATGACCGTGATGCTGTCGATGAACATCGACAGCACGCTGCTCATCACCATAAAGGCCAGGAACAGCGGGATGGTCTTATACCTCACGAGCCTGGCCAGCTGCAGGCAGAGCCAGCGGAAGAAGCCCGCGCGCCCCATGCCCTCCACCATGAGCATCATGCCCGCGATGAACAGGATCGTGGACCAGTTGATGCCCGAGGCGGTCTCCGCGCCCTCGCTGGCCTGATACCACAGGTCCACCGAGGCAAAGCTCTGCAGTCCCAGCGTGTTCCACACCGCCGCAGGGCTGTGCATGCAGAAGCCAAATACCACCACGAGCATCAGCAGCCCGCAGCCCAGAGAGACCCAGTGCCTCTCGATCTTTTCCGTGACGATCAGAAGAAACATCACGGCAAAAATCACCACAGCCAGAATTTGTGCCATTTCCACAAGTTTGCGCCCCCCAAAAATTTCGCAGCGCCGCGGATCAAGGAGAACCTGCGGTCCGCGGCTTTCTGCTTTTTTCCTCTTATTCTAACACAAAACCGCACGGCGGTGAAGATTTTCCGCAAAAAGATCCCGCCAGGAGCGCTGTTTTTTTTCGTTTGTTCCGCGATTCGGCACGCCGGAAACGCTTTTGCGCGCGCCGGCAGGATTCGGGCGCGCCCGCGCCGAAACGGTTTTCCTTGCAGAAAAAAACATCCTGGGGGCTGACGCAATGGAACGCAAACTCACCCTGCCCGGGCTCGCCGCGCCCATCTTCGTGGAAAACTTTCTCAACAAGCTCTTGACCATGGTCAACGTCTACCTGCTCTCGCGCCTGTCGCAGGACGCGGTGGCGGCGATCGGCGTTGCCAACCAATTCCTCAACTTCATCACCATGGCCTTCAGCTTCGTCACCTTTGGCGTGGCCGTCGTCATCGCGCAGAACCGCGGCGCGGGCGACGAGAAGCGCGCCTCCGAGGCCGCAACGGCCGCGGTCGTGGCCAACGTGGTCTTCGGCCTCACCGTCGGCCTGCTGCTCCTCCTGTTCCACAGGCCGCTGCTGCGCGCCATGAACATGGAGGGGGAGCTGCTCGACTACTCCGGGACGTACCTGACCATCATCGGCGGGTGCTGCTTCCTGCAGGCGCTGAACCTGACGCTGGCCACCATCATGCGCAACTACGGCAGGGCCCGCGCGCCGATGCTGGTCTTCCTCTTCATGAACGTGCTGAACCTTGCGGGCAATGCGGCGGTGGTGATGCGGCCCTTCGGCCTGCCGGACTTTGGCATCGCGGGCATCGCCTCGTGCACGGTCCTGTCGCAGCTTGTGGCCTGCTTCCTCATGATCGGCTGCGCGGTGCGCGCGCGGATTCGCCTGCGCCTGCCGCGCCCCTTCCCCTTCCGGCTGCTCAAGGACATCCTGCGCATCGGCATCCCCGGCACGGGCGACGGCCTTGCCTGCAACGCGGGCAACATCTTTTTGACCTACTGCGTCTCGACCATGGGCGCGGACGCGCTGGCGGCGCACACCTACGCGGTGCAGCTCATCGCCTTTGTGCAGGTGCTGGGCTACTCCGTGGGCCAGGCCTCGCAGATCCTGGTCGGCTACCGCTGCGGCGCGCACGACTTCGACGGCGCCTACAAGCTCGCCTTCCGCAACACCTGGATCGCCATGGGCCTGAACCTTGCGGTCATCGCCGCGCTGTTCCTCTTCCAGCGGCCGATCCTCTCGCTGTTCACGGACAATCCCGCCATCGTGGAGATGGTGTTCTACTGCCTGCTGGTGGACATCCTGCAGGAGTTCGGCCGGCCGTTCAACCTGGTGATCGGCGTGTCGCTGCGCGGCACGGGGGACGTGCTCTGGGCGCTGGCGGCGGCGGTCGGGTCCATCGGCCTCATCTGCATCCCGCTCGGGTACCTGCTGACGCAGGTCTTCCACCTGGGCGTCTACGCGGTCTTCATCGCGCTCATGGCGGACGAATGGGTCCGCGGCCAGCTGATGACCTACCGCTGGCGCACGCGCAAGTGGCAAAAGTACGTGCTCATCAAGCAGGGCGCCGCGCACGTTTTGTTTAACCGACCTCGACGGGTTCCGGGGTAAAGGTGAGCTTGCCCTCCTGCACGGACATGTGGACCTTGTCGCCCAGGGCGACGCGGCCGGAGAGGATCTCCTCGGACAGGTCGTCCTCGACCATGCGCTGGATCGCGCGGCGCAGGGGGCGCGCGCCATAGGTGGGGTCGAAGCCCTCCTTGGCGAGGAACTGCAGCGCCTCGTCGTCCCAGGTCAGGTGGATGTCGCGCTCGGCAAGGCGCGCGGCGACGGACTGCACCATGAGCCCCGCGATGCGCAGGATGTTCTCCTCGTCCAGGGGGTGGAAGACGATCAGCTCGTCCACGCGGTTGAGGAATTCGGGGCGGAAGGTGCGCTTGAGCTCCTCGAGCATGGCCTCCTTCATGCGCTCATAGGACTGCACGGACAGGTCCGAGCGGTCGTTGGTAAAGCCGAGCCCGCGCGCGTTCTTGCCCACGTCCGCGGCGCCGACGTTGCTGGTCATGACGCAGATGGTGTTGCGGAAGTCCACGGTCCGGCCGGTGGAGTCGGTCAGGCGCCCGTCCTCGAGCACCTGCAGGAGGATGTTGAACACGTCCGGGTGCGCCTTTTCGATCTCGTCAAAGAGCACGACGGAATAGGGCTTGCGGCGCACGGCCTCGGTGAGCTGGCCGCCCTCCTCGTGGCCGACGTAGCCCGGAGGCGAACCGATCATGCGCGAGACGGAGAACTTCTCCATGTACTCGGACATGTCGATGCGCACCATGGCGCTCTCGTCGCCGAACATGGCCTCGGCCAGGGCCTTGCAGAGCTCCGTCTTGCCCACGCCCGTGGGGCCGAGGAACAGGAAGGAGCCGATGGGCCGCTTTTCGTCCTTGAGGCCGGCGCGGGCGCGGCGGATGGCGCGGGCGACGGCGCTGACCGCCTCGTCCTGGCCGATGACGCGCTTGTGCAGCGCATCCTCCAGGTGGAGCAGGCGGCTGGACTCGTCCTCCGTAAGCTTGGTGACGGGGATGTGCGTCCAGGCGGCGACGATCTCGGCCACGTCCTCCTCGCCGACCTCCTTCTGCGCGGTGGAGCGCTTGTTCTCCCACTCCTTGCGCTGGTTTTCCATGTCCGCGCGGATGGCGCGCTCCTCGTCGCGGACCTTGGCGGCGCGCTCAAAGTCCTGGTGGGCGATGGCCTCCTCCTTCTCCTTGTTGAGCTGCTCGAGCTTTTCCTCCATCTGCTTCATGTCCGGCGGGGTGATGAAGGAGCGGATGCGCACGCGGGAGGCGGCCTCGTCGATGAGGTCGATGGCCTTGTCCGGCAGGTAGCGGTCCGTGATGTAGCGGTCGGAGAGCTGGACCGCCGCGGCGATGGCCTCGTCCGTGATGCGGACCTTGTGGTGCGCCTCGTACCGGTCGCGCAGGCCCTTGAGGATCTCCACGGCCTCCTCCGGGCTGGGTTCGCCCACGGTGACGGGCTGGAAGCGGCGCTCGAGCGCGGCGTCCTTTTCGATGTGCTTGCGGTATTCGTCCAGGGTCGTCGCGCCGATGCACTGGATCTCGCCGCGGGCCAGGGCGGGCTTGAGGATGTTGGCCGCGTCGATGGCGCCCTCGGCCGCGCCGGCGCCGATGAGGGTGTGCAGTTCGTCGATAAAGAGGATGATGTTCCTGTCGCGCTTGAGTTCCTCCATGACGTTCTTCATGCGCTCCTCGAACTCGCCGCGGTACTTCGCGCCCGCGAGCATGCCCGCAAGGTCGAGCGAGACGATGCGCTTGCCGCGCAGCAGCTCCGGCACGTTGCCCTCGGCGATCTTCTGGGCCAAGCCCTCGGCCACGGCGGACTTGCCGACCCCCGGCTCGCCGATGAGCACGGGGTTGTTCTTCGTGCGGCGGGAGAGGATCTGGATGATGCGCTCGATCTCCTCCGCCCGGCCGATGACCGGGTCGAGCTCCCCGGCGCGCGCGGCGCGGGTCAGGTCCCGGCCGTACTGCATCAGGGTCGGGGCGCTCTCCTCGCCGTCCTTCTTCTCGCCGCCGGCGGCGCGGCCGCTTTCGCCCGCGGCGCCGGGGTTCTGGCCGCGCTTCTTGAGGTCCGCGACCGTTGCGGCGATCATCTTCTCGTAGAGCTCCTTGGTGTTGACGCCAAGGTCCCGCAGGATCCGGTTGGCCACGCCCTCGGTCTCCAGCAGGAGCGCAAAGAGGATGTGCTCGGTGCCCACGTAGTTCTGGCCGAGCTTGTTGGCCTCGGCCTTGCTCATCTCCAGCACGCGCTTGGTGCGCGGGGTGTAGCCAAAGGCCTCGGAGAAGTTAAAGTCTCCCATGCCGATCAGGTTCTCGATCTCCGCGCAGACCTTTTCATACGTCACGCCCAGCTGCGAGAGCAGGGTGCTGACGGACGACTTTTCCTTGATTGTGCCAAGGAGGATGTGCTCGGTGCCCACGTAATTGTGGCCCATGCGGCGCGCCTCCTCCTGGGCGATGATGAGCACGCGCTGCGCGCCCTTTGTAAAGCTATCAAAAAAATTCATTCTTCTCTTCCCTTTCGTGCCCCGTCTGCGGGGCGGGTTTCCCACAATCGAAGTTTATGTCAGCGCCTTGCGGATGATCTCCGCGCGCAGCTCGTCGCGCTCGCCCTGGCTGAGCTTGCGGCCGGCGTTGCGCTCCAGGGTTGCGGGCTGCACGTCGCGCTGCAGGCGGTCCAGCGTCTCGGGCGCGACGGAGACAAACCCCAGGTCCGCCGCCAGGCGCACGTTGGACAGGCGGGTCATGAACTCCTTGGTCGTCATCAGCCGCGCCTGGGTAAAGATGCCGTAGGAGCGCATGAGCTTGTCCTCCAGCTCGGTGCGGCCCTGCTGCAGGAGCATCTCGCGCGCGGCGCGCTCGTTGCCGATGACCTGCTCGGCCGTGTCGGAGAGGAGCTTGAGGATCTCCTCCTCGGTCCGGCCCAGGGTGATCTGGTTGGAGAGCTGGTAGAGGTCGCCGCTGGCCTCGCTGCCCTCGCCGTAGAGGCCGCGGACCGTAAGGCCCAACTGCGAAACCGCGCGGATGACCTGGCCGGTCCTGGCGAGCATCGCAAGGCCCGCCAGGTGCAGCATGACCGAGGCGCGCATCCCGGTGCCCGCGTTCGTCGGGCAGGCGGTCAAATACCCCCAGTCCCGGTCAAAGGCGAAGCGCTCCGTGCGCTCGATGGCGCGGTCTGCGCGGTCCGCGCGGGCCATGGCTTCCTCGAGCTGCAGCCCCGGCAGGACCGCCTGCACGCGCAGGTGGTCCTCCTCGCCGATCATGATGGAGACGGTGCGGTCCGGGCTGAGCAGCACGGCGGCGCTGTCCTTTGCGGACAGCTCCGGGGAGATCAGGTGCTCCTCCACCATGACGCCGCGGGCGTTGCGGCTCAGGTCGGACATGCGGCGCAGGACGTAGTTTCCGTCCTCCAGCGCGCGGCAGGTGCGCTCGATGATCGCGGCGCTGTCCGCCTCCGTCATGCGGGTGGGGAAGGGGACGTCTGCGTAGTTGCGCGCAAGGCGCACCCGGCAGGACTGCGCGATATTGGTGGCGAGATTTTTCCGCTCCTCGCTCATGCCTCTTCCCCCTCTCCCCCGGCAACGGGCTGGCCTTTGTCCAGCGCGCGGATGCGGTCGCGCAGCTCGGCCGCGCGCTCAAAGTCCTCCGTGCGCACGGCCTCGTCCATCTGCCGGCGCAGGTCGTCGATCTGCTGCTTGGCGCGCACCTCTTCCTCGAGGTATCCCGGCACCTTGCCCACGTGGTGGGTGTGGCCGTGGATGCTGCCGAGCATCTTCCTCATATTTTCGCCAAAGGCGGCGTAACAATTCGCGCATCCGAGGCGGCCGCTCTTCTGAAACTCCGCAAAGGTCATGCCGCACTTGCCGCAGCGCAGGCTCTTGTCCTCCTCCTGCTGCGGCTGCGCGCCCAGCAGCTGGGAGAGCAGATTCCCCACCGAAAGGCCGCCCAGGATCTGCGCGTTCCGCTTCTGCCAGCACTGCGGGCAGAGGTTTTCGTCCTTTTTCTTTCCTCCGATGATGGTTGCGATGTGGATGGTTGCCTGGTTCTGTCCGCATTCGTCACAAAGCATGTGTCCTTCCCTCCTTTGCGGCGCAGCGCAGCATGCTGCCCACGATCCGGGCGCGCAGCTGCGAAGCCGCCTGGTCTTTTCCAATAATTTCCTCGCTCACGGCCGCGAGCATGAGCCTTGCCTGCTGTGGGGCGAGGGTTCCGCTGCGGCAGAGCGCGTCCAGCAGCTGCGCGGCCGCGGCGTACGTCAGCTCCTGGCCGATCGCCGTGCGCAGCTCTTCCATATATTCTACCCTCGTGCGGTCGATGCGTATCACGCGAACGAACCCGCCGCCGCCGCGGCGCGACTCCACGCGGAAGCCCTGCACGGGCGTAAAGCGCGTGGTCAGCACGTAGTTGATCTGCGAGGGCGCGCAGGAGAAGCGCGCGGCCAGGATGTTGCGCTGGATCTCCACCTGCGTCTGTTCCTCCAACAGGTTCAAAATAAACCGCTCGATGTCGTCGCAGAGCTTTGCCACGTCGCTTCCCTCCTCCTTGGAGTGGCTTTGACCTTTCCTGACCTTCAAATTGATTATACCACAGCCAAGCGCAAACGCAACAAAAAAAGCCCCCTTGGCGGAGAGAATTTCCGCAAGAGGGCATGAGTTTACAAAAAGTTAATGGGTTTTCTTGTGGGAGAGCTTGCTCAGGTCGTAGGGCGTCTCCTGGTAGACGTAGTAGTTGAGCCAGTTCGCGTAGAGCAGGTTGGCGTGGGCGCGCCAGGTGACCAGGGGCTCCTGGGTGGGGTTTTCGTTGGGGAAGTAGTGGCGCGGCAGGGTGACGGGCAGGCCCTTGGCCTTGTCGCGCTCGTACTCGTTCTTGAGGGTATCGGCGTCGTACTCCGCGTGTCCGGTGACAAAGACGTGCTTGCCGTCGCGGGAGGCGGCCAGGTACACCCCGGCCTCCGGGGAGACGGCCAGGATCTCCAGGTCCGGCACGGCGGCGATGTCCTCGGCGCGCACCTCGGTATGGCGGGAGTGGGGGGCGTTGAACCAGTCGTCAAACCCGCGCACCAGGGGCGCGGTGCGCTTGACCACGCGGTGGGAGAAGACGCCGTGCATCTTCTCGGCCAGGGGATATTTCTTGACGCCGTAGCGGTAGAAGAGGCCGGCCTGCGCGGCCCAGCAGATGTACATCGTGGAAAAGACGTGGTCCGCGGCCCAGTCCATGATGGCGGTCAGCTCTTCCCAGTAGCGGACTTCCGCAAACTCCATCTGCTCCACCGGCGCGCCGGTGATGATCAGGCCGTCGAAGTTCTGCTCGCGCACCTCGTCAAAGGTCTTGTAGAACGCCTCCAGGTGCTGCAGGGGCGTGTTGCGCGAAAGGTGCGAGGCCGTGCGCAGGAAGGTGACCTCCACCTGCAGGGGCGTGTTGCCGATGACGCGCAGCAGCTGCGTTTCGGTGACGATCTTTGTGGGCATGAGGTTGAGGATGGCGATGTGCAGGGGGCGGATGTCCTGCGTGCCCGCGCGCGAGGCGGGCATGACGAATATATTCTCCTCCCGCAGAATGGAGATGGCGGGAAGGTTGTCCAAAATCTTGACGGGCAAAGCGCTGACCTCCTCCAAAATGGCATACAGCTTATTTTACACTCGGCCGCGCGCCCGCGTCAATCCCGCCCCGGAATTTTTTCCCCGCGCGCTGGAACTTTCACCCGTTCTTCATCGTCTAATTTCCTGAAAAGCGGCGGCTTTTCTGTTGCCATTTTGGCGGGTTTTGTGTATAATACAGTCGTGTCGCCCGCGGCAGCGGGCGACACGACTGAACTTGAGTTTTTTAACAGGAGGAATCCGAATGAAAAAAGCTGTTGCCCTGCTCCTTGTGGCCGTCTTTGCCTGTGCAATGCTGGCCGGTTGTTCCAACAACACGGATGTGGATCCGATCCTGGAAGAGAGCGCTTCTCCCTCTCCCTCGGCTGCCGCATCGGGTTCCCCCTCTCCCACGCCCACGGTTGACCCGAACGCCGCCGGCGAGGGCGTGCCCACGCCGCGCGTGGACGAAGCCGTGACGGTCGAGGTCATCGACGCCGGCTTTGACGAGCTGTACAAGGCGTCCCCCTACGTGGTCATCGGCCACCTGACCAAGTCCCTGGGCGAGTGGAACAGCGTCCGCGAGACGGACGGCTCCGCCAGCCAGGACACCTTCAACATGGAGAAGCAGTATACCCTCGTCGTGACCGAGGTCCTCAAGGGCGAGGACATCAAGGCGAACGACTCCATCACCTACTCGCTGCCCTACCGCAACAAGTACGCCGACGAGAGCGAGTACACCATGCTCGCCTTCCAGGAGCCGCCGCTGAACCAGGAGATGCTCTTCTTCCTGGGCAAGGACGTCGTGACCAACCTCAAGACCAAGGAAGTCATCGCCACGGTCTACTACCCCGCCAGTGAGCCGCACTCCTTCCTGATCAAGGAGGACACGCTCTTCACCTTCGGCAACAGCGCGGATCTCGCCGCGGAGTTCGCCAACGGCGACGGCGCCGAGGGCAAGGGCATCTCCCTCGCCTCCGCCCGCCAGGAGATGGGCCTGAGCAACTAATCCACCCAAAAAACATTGCGCGCCCGGAACCGAAAGCCTCGGTTCCGGGCGCGTCTTTTCTTTTTTTACAGCATGGCCTGCAGGTTCTCGTACCCGAGCTGCACGGCCTCCAGGCAGGGCTCCACGCCCTCGAACTCGATGGCGACCACGTCGTCGAATCCCGCGCGCTGAAGGATGCGCAGCGCCGCTTCCACCGGCACCACGCCGTGGCCGATCACCGTGCCGCGCAGGTATGCGCCGGCGCGCGTCGCAAACCAGGTGCGGCCGGGGTCCCGCGCGGTGCAGGGCTTGTAGAGGAAGTCCTTTGCGTGCGCGTGGAAGGCGTAGGGGGCCAGGCGCCCCACGGCCGCCTCCGGCGCCTCGTCCGCGCAGAGGAAGTTGCCCATGTCCACCAGCAGGCCGAAGTTCGCATGGTCCACGGCCGCGACGAGCTGCTCGAGCCGGAGGCTGTCCTGCAGGAAGGTGCCGTGGTTTTCCACCATGGTGCGGATGCCGCGCGCTGCGGCGTATTCCGTCACGCGGCGGCAGCCCTCCGCGATGCGCGGCAGCGCCTGCTGGAAGGTGCGCGCGCTGCCGTCCTCCGGCAGGCCCCAGGCGCCGTCGTGCCGGAAGGTGCGCGCGCCCAGGCGCACGGCGTTTTCGACCTCGCCCTGCACGCGCGCGACCTCGGCGTCCAGGTCGTTGTTCAGGAAGTCCGCGGCCACTGCGTAATTGGCCACGTCCAGCCCGGCGTCCCGCGCCTGGCGGCCGAGGCGCGCGCACATCTCCTCCAGGGGATCGTCCCCCAGAAGGACCGCAAAGTCGATCGAGGCAAAGCCCATGCGGGCCGCGGTATCCACGATGCCGTAGGTGGAAAGGGTTCCGGCCTCCACCGCCTGGTGGAAGCTGTAGCTGCTCACGCCGATCTTCATTTTGCTGTTTCTCCTCTCGATTTGTGTCGGGTTTCCGCCTGTTCCGCCTCCATGCGCTGGGCGAGCTGCTCGGCGAGGATGCGGATGTGCTCGCGCGCCTCCTGCTGCAGGCGCAGGGCCTCCCCCTCGGAGGGGACCGTGTCGCCCATGAGCTGCACGAACTGGCTGACCTTGAGCCCCAGGGCCTCCTGCATCTGCGCGTCGCTGCCGCGGGGGCTGACCAGGTAGTAGCAGAGCACGCTGTCCTTCTGGCCCATGCGGTGGGCGCGGTCCTCGGCCTGGGTGTGGACCGCGGGCGACCAGTCCAACTCCCCAAAGACCACGCAGGTCGCCCGCTGCAGGTTGAGGCCCGCGGCCGCGCGCATGGAGATGCAGCACAGGTCCGTCTTCCCGCTCATGAAGGCGTCCACGGCGCGGTCCTTCTGCGCGGCGGTCTCCCGGCCGGTGACGAACACCGGGTGCGCGCCGGCCAGGGCCGTGCGGTAGGCGTCCATCACGCCGTGGTGGTGCGCAAAGAGCAGCACCTTCTCCCCGCCCTCGAGCAGCGCGCGCACAAAGGCCGCCACGTACGGCGCCTTGGCCATGCCCGTGGCCCTGCGCATCCGCTGGCAGATCTCGTCCTCGATGCGGGCGCGGTCGAAGTTCGTGCGCGCGTCGCGCAGGCGGCGCAGGGCCTCCATGGCGGGGATCATCAGCTCGCGGTAGACCGCGTCGTCCGCGTCGATCTCCTGCACGAGGCGGCGCTTGGGCGGGAGCTGGTCGAGCACCGCGTCCTTGGTGCGGCGCAGCATGTAGCCCTCCTCCCGCAGCGTCTCGCCCAGGAGCTCGGGCTTGGCCACGATGTTGTTGCCGTAGCCGTAGCACCACTCCCGCGTAAAGCTCTCCCAGTCGCCCAGCGCGTGGAAGTCCAGGATGTTGATCACGTTCCAGATCTCGCCGCCGCGGTTGTAGATGGGCGTTCCGGACAAGCCGATGACGCGCGGGGCCTTTTCCGCCACGAGCGAGGCCGCGCTGTACTTCTCCGTGCCGCTGTGGCGCAGCTCCTGGATCTCGTCAAAGATCACGGCGGCAAAGTCGAGCTTGGGCAGCGCCTGCTTCCACCCGCGCAGCAGCAGGTAGTGGACGATATAGATCTGCGCGCAGGGCAGGTCGTAGGGCTTCAGGCCCCGGAGCACGTGCACCGTGGGCTCGCTGCCGTCCGCGTTGCGCAGGAAGGAGCGGATCTCCCGCTGCCAGTTCGTCACAAGGTGCGGCGGCACCACCAGCAGCAGCGGATAGGCCTGCAGCTCCGCCACGGCGGCCAGCGCCTGGACGGTCTTGCCCAAGCCCATCTCGTCGGCCAGCAGCGCGCGCGGCGTGTTGACCAGGTACGCCGCGCCCTCGCGCTGGAAGGGCATGAGCTGGCCCCTGAAGAAGGCGGGCGAAGGGTCCAGCACCTGGGGCGCGCAGCGCGCCCGCTCCCGCGCAGCGGCATAGTCGCGCGCGTCCTGCAGAGCCTGCTCCCAGCGGGCGGCGTCCGTGGGCCGCACGGCCAGGGGATAGCGCAGCATGAGCCAGTGCAGGTCGCCCGCGTTGCGCCGGTTGGCCGGGAACCGCGCCACGCCCCGGCCCTTTCCGTCGCAGCCGGGGAAGAGGCGCTTGGCCATCTGGCAGACGATGGGCTCGCCCTTGATGACCCAGGAGCGGGAGCGCTTGTTGTAGCTCAATTCCCCGTACGTCTTCCCGGCCGAGGCGGCCGAGGCGCGCAGGTAGGCGGGCAGCAGGTCCACCTCCGGCAGTTCGTCAAAGGGATCGTATTCGCTCACCCGATGGCCACCCCCCAGAGCCGATTCAGCGCCACCACCGCGCAGGGCTTGCCCCCGACGCGCCGGGGCAGGTCCACCGTGCGCTCCGTCACCACGACGAGGGAAGCCACCTCCGGCAGGGCGGCATAGCGCCGGAGCTGGTCCAGCAGCAGCGGCCGGCGCACGGCCCCGCGCTTGACCTCGACCAGCACGCCGCCCTGGCAGAGGAAGTCCGCCCGGCAGCGCGGCGCAAGGCGCGCCTCCTTCTCGTAGGCCAGGCCCGCGCCCGTCAGCGCGGCCGCGACGCGCGCCTGCAATTCGTACTCATCCATGGAGAGCGGCACGCGCAGGGCGCGCAGCGCCGCAAGCACCTCGCCCATGCGCATCGCCTCCCCTCTTCTCATTTTTCCCATTGTACCACAAAGCCGCGCCCGCGAACAGGGGGCAAAGCGCGGCGCGAAAAGGCCGCACCAAACCGGGCCTCCCTTCATAGGATGGATACTGAAAAATGCAGAGAGGAGCTGGATTGCTTTGAAGCAAGCGCAACCTACATATTCCGCTTACACCCAGGAGGACATGGACGCCCTCTACGGCACGCGCCCGGCCACGACCAATTCCCAGGCGCCCGAGTGCCCGGAGGGCTACGTTCCCTACACCATCGAGGCGGGGGACACCCTGCGCTCCATCGCGAGTTCGCGCGGCATCACCGTAAACGAGCTGCTCTTCTACAACCCCACGCTGAGCCCCTACGGCTACAAGAAGGGCGACGTTCTCTGCGTGCCGGGCACGGGTTCGGCCGCAGCCGCCGGGGACGCCGCGCCCGCCGAGGGCACGAGCGCGCCCTCCGGCTCGGCGGACGCCGGCTCCTCCGCGGACAGCGCCGGGGACGGCGTCGCCGCCGAGCCCGGCACGGGGCCGGAAGAGCTGCCCACGCCCTCCCTGCCTGGAGAGGACGACGCTTCCGACGCGGACCCGGAGACGCCGGCAACGCCCGGGACCGGTCCCCTGCCGCTGCCGACGCCCTCCTTGCCCTCCACGCCCGCGCAGCCGAGCACCCCGACGCCGAGCGTCCCCTCCATCCCCGTGCGGCCGGGCATTCCCGTGCGGCCGAGCGTTCCCGCGGCGCCGGTCTGCGAGAGCGGCACGCTCTACACCGTGCGGCCGGGCGACACGCTCCGGCGGATCGCGCAGGGCTTTGGCGTGACGCTGGAGGCGCTCATGGAGGCCAACCCCGGCACCACGAACAACCGCCTGGTCATCGGCCAGCGGCTGTGCATCCCCTGCGTGCCCTGCGAGGAGGGCTGCGCGCAGGGCACGACCGCGGTGCGCATCCGCTCGACGGACTTTGTGGACTACCTGGTCAACTACAACGTCTCCTACGCGGCGCTGGCCGCGGCCAATCCCCAGACGAATCTTGGCCAGCTCACCGCCGGCGGAACGCTGTGCATCCCGCCCGCGGGCTCGCGCGGAACCTGCTCAGGCGGCTCCGGCACGCAGGAGCTGGAGTCGGACACCACCGCGGCCATGCTCGCCGAGTCGCTCGGCGTTTCGATTGCCGCGCTCCTGCAATACAACCCGACCTTTACGCCCATGGACTTCCGCAGGGGCCGCCTGATCTGCGTGCCGCCGCAGTCCTGAGGCCGCCTGCCGCCGCCCGCGCTGGGCGGCTTTTTTTGCGCTGGGCAAATCCCCCGCGCCGTGCTATACTCGTCTTCAACAGAAGGGAGGATGCGGCATGGCGACACAGAAAAAGACGGGCGGCGGGGCTCCCCTGCTCCAGCGGCCGGACCTGGACGAGGGCGCGCTGCGCGCCGGCCTGGAGCTGATCGACGGCCTGGAGGGTGGGCAGGACGATCCCCTCGAGGGCTGGCTGTTTTCGGGCATGGAGGCGGCCTGGGCCAGCGCCGACGGGGTCGAGCTGCGCCAGTGCCTGCTGCGCGGGTGCGAGCTGCGCGGGGCCTCGCTCAAGCGCGGGAGCTTTGTGGACGTGGTGTTCGAGCGGTGCGATCTCTCCAACGCGCGGCTTTCGGAGGCGTTCTTTCAGCGGGTGCGCTTTGTGGACTGCAAGCTGCTGGGCGCGGACCTGGACGGCGCGCGCCTGCGCAGCGCGGCGTTTACCGGGTGCGTGCTGCGCATGGCGAACTTCTCGCTCTCAAAGGCGCAGGACGTGCGCTTTGCCCAGTGCGACCTTACGGAGGCGGCGCTGCGGGACCTGCGCGAGTGCAAGCGCGTGGAATTTTCCGCGTGCGATCTAAGGCGCGCGGAGCTTGCGGGCACGCGCCTTGCGGGCATGGACCTGACCACCTGCGAGATCGGCGGCAACACCTGGGGCCCCGGCCTTGCGGAGGTGCGCGGCGCAATCGTCACGCCCCTGCAGGCCATGGAGCTCGCGCGGGCGCTGGGCGTGCGCATCCAGGAATAGGCGCGCGGCAAATGCGCCTTGATTTTTGTTCCGAATGACGGTATGATAGAGGGGAAGGGAATATCTAGCATTCTCAATTTTACGTGCAGGAGGTCGACCCCCATGAAGTACGGCTACTTTGACGACGCCGCCAGAGAGTACGTCATCACCCGACCGGATACGCCCTATCCCTGGATCAATTACCTGGGCGAGGAGGACTTCTTTTCCCTGATGTCCAACACCTCGGGCGGGTATTCCTTCTATAAGGATGCGCGCATGCTGCGCCTGACCCGCTACCGCTATAACAACGTGCCCACAGACGCGGGCGGAAAGTACTACTACATCAACGAGGGCGGAGACCTCTGGACCCCCGGCTGGATGCCCGTCAAGGCGGACCTGGAGAAGTACGAGTGCCGCCACGGCCTGGGCTACACGGTCATCACCGGCAAGCGCAACGGCCTGCTGTGCGAGCAGACGGCCGTGGTGCCCCTGGGCTACACCGCCGAGGTCACGCGCGTCAAGTTCCGCAACGAGACGGACAAGAAAAAGAAGTTCACCTTCTTCTCCTTTGTGGAGTTCTGCCTCTGGAACGCCTACGACGACATGACGAACTTCCAGCGCAACTTCTCCATCGGCGAGGTGGAGGTCATCGGCTCGACCATCTACCACAAGACGGAGTACCGCGAGCGCCGCAACCACTACGCTGTCTTCTCCGTCAATGCGAACATCGACGGCTTTGACACGGACCGCGAGACCTTCATCGGCCTGTACAACGGCTTTAACGAGCCGGACGTGCCCAAGGCGGGCAAGGCGCGCAACTCCATCGCCTCCGGCTGGGCGCCCATCGGCTCCCACTGCATCCACGTCGAGCTCGAGCCCGGCGAGGAAAAGAGCTTCCTCTTCGTCCTGGGCTACTGCGAGAACCCGGAGGAGGAGAAGTGGGAGTGCCCCGGCGTCATCAACAAGGCGCCGGCCAAGAAGCTGCTGGACGCCTTCCAGACCGACGAGCAGTTTGAGGCCGCCCTCCAGGGCATCCACGACTACTTTGCCGAGCAGCTCTCCAACTACCAGGCGGTCACCCCGGACGAGAAGATGAACCGCATGGTCAACACCTGGAACCAGTACCAGTGCACCGTCACCTACCACATGTCCCGCTCCGCCTCCTACTTCGAGAGCGGCATCGGCCGCGGCATGGGCTTCCGCGACTCCACGCAGGACCTGCTGGGCTTTGTGCACATCATCCCGGAGCTGGCGCGCGAGCGCATCCTGGACATCGCCGCCACCCAGATGGAGGACGGCTCCGCCTACCACCAGTACCAGCCCCTGACCAAGAAGGGCAACAACGACATCGGCTCCGGCTTCAACGACGACCCGCTGTGGCTGATCTTCGGCGTGGCCGCCTACATCAAGGAGACGGGCGACAAGTCCATCCTCGACGAGATGGTCGCCTATGACTGCGACGCCTCCAAGGCCAAGCCCCTGTCCGACCACCTGGTCCGCTCCTTCCGCCACGTGACCGACAACCTCGGCCCGCACGGGCTGCCGCTGATCGGCCGCGCGGACTGGAACGACTGCCTGAACCTCAACTGCTTCTCCAAGACGCCGGGCGAGTCCTTCCAGACGACCGCCAACTTCGAGAGCGGCGTGGCCGAGTCCGTGTTCATCGCGGGCATGTTCGTGGCCGTGGGCGAGGACTACCAGGCGCTGTGCAAGATGAGCGGCCTGGACGCCGAGGCGGCCTTTGCGGACGAGGAGTGCAAGAAGATGTACGACCGCGTCATGAAGGACGGCTGGGACGGCGAGTGGTTCCTGCGCGCCTACGACGCCTTCGGCAACAAGGTCGGCTCCCACGAGAACAAGGACGGCCAGATCTTCATCGAGCCGCAGGGCTTCTGCGTCATGGCCGGCATCGGCGTCAAGGAGGGCCTGGCCGAGAAGGCGCTCAACTCCGTGCGCGACCTGCTCGACACGCCCTACGGCGTCTCCCTCCTCTACCCGACCTACAAGGAGTACCACGTGGAGCTGGGCGAGATCACGTCCTATCCCCCGTCCTACAAGGAGAACGGCGGCATCTTCTGCCACAACAACCCGTGGATCACCATCGCCGAGACCATCATCGGCCGCGGCGACCGCGCGCTGTCCACCTACCAGCACATCTGCCCCGCCTACACCGAGGACATCTCGGAGCGGCACCGCACCGAGCCCTACGTCTACCCGCAGATGATCGCCTCCGTGGATGCGCCGCGCCAGGGCGAGGCCAAGAACAGCTGGCTCACCGGCACCGCGAGCTGGACGCTCTACTCCGTCACCCAGTACATCCTGGGCATCCGCCCGCAGTACGACGGCCTGATGATCGACCCCTGCATCTCGGACAAGTGGGACGGCTTCACCGTCACCCGCAAGTTCCGCGGCGACACCTACAACATCACCGTGACGAATCCCGATCACGTGATGAAGGGCGTCAAGTCCATCACCGTCGACGGCAAGCCCCTTGCGGGCAACGTCCTGCCCGTCTACGGCGACAAGGCCGTGCACGAGGTCCAGGTCGTCATGGGCTAACCCCAAAACGCCAATGCAAAAAGGCTCCCCGCACGGGGAGCCTTTTCTTTGCGCGGCGCAGGATTGACGCCCTTTCTGCGCTTTGCTATACTGGGGGTACAGTCTTTGTCCACATGCCCGAGCGGGCCGGGGGAGCGTCCCCTGTGCGCGCCCGGTCCTTTGAGGAGGAGCGGACCATGGAGCATCGCTATACCTACCGGCTGGAGACCCCGGCGGACTGGGCGGCCGCCGAGGCGCTGACGCGGGAGGCCTTCTGGAACGTCTACAAGCCCGGCTGCGACGAGCACTACATCCTCCACATCATGCGCGGCAAGCCCGCCGTGGCGCAGGAGCTGAACTACGTCTGCACAGAGGGCGCGGCAGTGCGCGGGCACATCTTCTACACCCACACGGCCGTCGTGACCGACCAAGGGGACGCGCTCCCCGTGCTCTCCTTCGGCCCGATCAGCGTCGATCCCGCGCGCCAGGGCCAGGGCATCGGCTCGCACCTGATCCGGATGACGCTGCGCCAGGCCGCCGAGGCAGGGCACGCCGGCGTCGTGATCACCGGAAACCCCGCCTACTATTCCCGCTTCGGCTTCCGGCCCGCGTCGGATTTCGGCATCGTCGACCAGGACGGCGCCTCCTATCCGGAGCTGATGGCCCTGGAGCTGGGGCCGCAGCGCCTCGCCGGCCTCCGCGGCCGCCACCACTTCTGCCCGGAGTTTTCGGACATCGATCCTGTGGCTTTGGAGCGCTTTGACAAAGCCTTCCCGCCCAAGGAGCGCCTGCGGCTTCCGGGCCAGCTCTTCTGATCCCTTTGGACAACTTGGGCGCCGGCAGCTCTGCCGGCGCCCCTCTTTGCGACGTTGGAGGTGTTCTCTTCATGCCGATCATCCGCCGCGCCGAAACGCGCGACCTGCCCGCGCTCGCCGCGCTGGCCGCCAAGCTCTTTTCCGGGGACGAGGCGGAGCATTTTGCGGAGTTTTCCCAGCTCCTCCCCTGCGCGGACGCGGCCCTCTTCCTCTGCGAGGAGGGCGGCGCGCCCGCGGGCTTTGCGCAGGCACAGCTCCGGCGCGACTACGTCGAGGGTTCTTCCACCAGTCCGGTGGGCTATCTCGAGGGCGTCTATGTCGAGCCCGATTTCCGCCGCCGCGGCTTTGCGCAGGCGCTGCTGCGCGCGTGCGAGGCCTGGGCGCGCGAAAGGGGCTGCGCGGAGTTCGCCAGCGACTGCGAGCTCGAAAACGAGGCGAGCGCCGCGTTCCACGCCCGCATGGGCTTTGCGGAGGTGAACCGCATCCGCTGCTTCCTCAAGCCTCTGTGAGCGCGCGCCGGCGGCGCTCCACCTCCGCGCTGAGCGCGGTGCCGTAGGGCGCCTCGCCCCGCAGCGGCACGTCCAGCACGCGCAGGCACTCCGCGTCCTCGCCATAGGGCAGGGTCGCGCCGCTGACGCCGTCCGGGAAGAGGGCGATGGAGCTGCCGATGCAGGACCACCCCGCCCAAGCGCCCGCGGGAACCGCGCCCACGTTGCTCACCCCGACGGTCGGGACCTGATAGAGCTTGGCCAGGCGCGCATAGGGCCCGTACCACTCCGCGCCGTAGTAGGCGCGGGCGCAATCCGGCGGCACGGCCCAGGCGCAGGGCGAGAGCACGATCTGCGCGCCCATGCGGCAGAGCGACTCCGCCAGCACCAGCGAGGACGACGAATTGTCCGCGCAGATCGTCACACCCAGCGCTCCGAACCGCGTCTGCGCGACGCCGAGCCGGTCGCCGACGCAGTAGCACGGGCCTTCCACCTCCGTCAGCAGGTTGATCTTGCGGTGCAGGAGCAGGAGCTCGCCCCGCTCGTCCAGGAGCACGGCGGCGTTGTAGACCTTGTCCCCGCACCGCTCGGTGAGCCCGGCGCAGACGAGGATGCCGGCCCGGCGCGCGGCGTCGGCCAGCGCCTGGCTGCGCGGCCCCGGGATGGGCTCCGCAAGGCGCGCGGCATCCGGATTCGCCCAGCCCAGGTCGAGCGTCTCGGGCAGGAGCGCGAGGTCCGCGCCCTGCTCCGCGGCGCGCTGGATGTACGCCTGCGCGCGGGCGAGGTTGCCGTCCGCATCCCCGTAGACCACGCGCATCTGACACATTGCGATCTTCATATTTGTTTCCCCCTCGTTGGATTTTTGGGGGATGGAAAACGGCGCCGCCGCATGCCGCAATCCGTCCCGATGCAAAAGAAAGGCTGGAATGCACATGTACCACGAACGCTTTGCCATCTCCTCCCACGACGTCGACCCTGCCGGCACGCTGCAGCCCGCAAACCTGCTGCGCATCATGCAGGAAACGGCCAACCACCAGATGCGCGACGAGCGCCCCTCCTACATGGAGCTGTTCGACATGGGCAAGGCGTTCCTGCTCAGCCGCATGGCCGTGGAGGTCTACGCGCCGCTGCACCAGTACGAGGCGATCGACTCCTACACCTGGCCGGCGGCCGGCCGCGGCGCGACGCACTACCGGTGCAGCTGCATCCAGCGCGGCGGGGAGGTCGTCGCGCGCGGGTTCGGCCACTGGGCGCTGGTGGATACGCAGACCCGCCGCCTGCTGCGCGTGGGCGAGGTGCCCCTGCACTACAGCGACGGCCCGCTGGTGGAGCTGCCGGGCGTCCGCTTCCAGATGCCGGAGGCCCTTTCGGAGGTCGGCCGCCACGTCGTGCTCTACCACGAGATCGACGTCAACCGCCATCTCAACAACACGCGCTACATGGATCTGCTCGTAGACTTCCTGCCGGAGCGCGAAAGCCACTGGGTGACCGGCTTTTCGCTGCACTTCCTGAGCGAGGCGCCGCTTGGCGAGGAGCTGACGGTCTTCTGCAGCGGCGCGCAGCCGGAGGAGGGCGGCGGCCTGCGCCGGTTCTTCCGCACCGTGCGCCGGGACGGCCGCGTGAACCTGGAGGCCACCGTCCGCCTTACGCCCCGAGACCCTGCGGCCAAGTGAGCGGCCAAACGATCCGCGCCCCGCGAAGGCATGCCTTCGCGGGGCGCGCTGTCTTTTTCCAGGGCTTACTTGCGCAGGACCTGGATCAGGGCCTGGGTGCCCTCGTCCCCGCCGCCGGCCGCCGCAAGCTCGTCGTACTTGTCGCGCACGAGCTTGAGCACGTCCAGGGGCAGGTCGCGGTCCTTGGCCTCCTCCAGGGCGATGTTCATGTCCTTGATGAAGTGCTTGACGTAGAATCCCGGGGCGTAATTGCCGTCGATGATCTTCTGGCCGTTGTTGGTCAGCTGCCAGGAGCCGGCCGCGCCCGTGGAGATCGCGTCGAACATCTCCTGGGGCTTGAGGCCGCAGGCCTCGGCATAGGCGATGGCCTCGCACACGGCCGCGATGCAGCCGGAGATGGCGATCTGGTTGGCCATCTTGGTGTGCTGGCCGCAGCCCGCGCCGCCCATGTAGCGGATGTTGGTGCCCATGGCCGCAAAGACCTCCTGCATCCGGTCAAAGGCCTCGCGGTCGCCGCCGACCATGATGGCCAGCGTGCCCTTCTGCGCGCCGACGTCCCCGCCGGACACGGGCGCATCCAGCGCGGTCATGCCCTTTTCCTTTGCCGCGGCGTAAATGCGCTCGGAAAGGCGGGGGCTGGTCGTGGTCATGTCGATGAGCACGGTGCCGGGGGCGGCGCTGTCCAGGATGCCGCCGGGCGCAAAGTAGACCTCCTCGACGTCCTTGGGATAGCCGACGATGGTGATGACCACGTCCTGGTCCTTGGCGCACGCGCCCGCGCTCTCGCACCACTTGGCGCCCGCGGCGACGACGCCGGCGGCCTTCTCCTTCGTGCGGTTGTAGACGCTCAGCTCGTGGCCCTTTTTCATGAGGTTCTGCACCATGGGCGCGCCCATGACGCCCACGCCGATAAAGCCGATCTTCATTTTTTCTTGCCCTCCTCGTTCTGTATACATGCGAAACCGCTTTCATTATACCGCAGTCCGCAGCCCGGCGCAAGCCGTCCGCCCGCGGCCTACAGCAGCGCGATGTCCAGGAAGCGCAGCACGCGCGCCCAGTCGTAGCGGCTCAGGTAGTGCGTGCCCGGGCGCAGGTGATAGCCCACGCACCCGGAGACGAGGCGCCCGCCGCTCTCCGGCATCTGCTCGCCCTCGGGCAGGCCCTGCGCGCCCAGCAGCGCCCAGGCCGGGCTGGCCAGCAGCGCCGAGAGGAACTCCGACTGCGGGTCGGCCCACTCGTCCTGCGAGGCGCTGGCGACGTAGAGCGGCCGCGGCGCGATGCAGGCCAGGAGCTGGTACTGCTCAAAGGGGAGCGCGTCCTCCCGCCCGCCGTAGGCGCCGTAGTTTTCGCAGAACCAGAAGGGGAACTGGCGGTAAATGGCCGCGACGGACTCCCCCACCTTGCCGCGGCTGACCGCCGCGCCGGAGCAGCCGCTGTCGTTGGAGACGGCCGCGGCAAAGCGCTCGTCCTGCGCGGCGGCCCAGAGCGCGGTCTTGCCCAGGCGCGAATGGCCCATGACGAAGGTGCGCGCGCTGTCGATCTCCGGCAGGGTCTGCAGGTAGTCCATCACGCGCATGGCCGCATAGGCCCACAGGCTGATCTTGCCGGGCGCATCCGCCCCCTGGCGCGGGAAGAAGGCCGCGAGCCCGTCCGCAAAGTCGCCGTTGTCGCGCGTGACGTCCTCGTAGCAGAACACCGCCATGGCGTACCCGTGGTCCACGACCTCCTCGATGGGCTGATAGCCGGCCGTCGCATAGGGTGTAAAGGAGATGTAGACGGCGCAGGGCGCGGGGCGCTGCGCCTTGGGCAGCACGAGGTGCACGGGGAAGGAGAACTCCCCCGCCTCCAGCTCCAGCGTGAGCTTCACGCGCCGGTGCTCCGCCTTGCCGGCCCAGTCGTCCTCCCGGTCCGCCTCGATCTCGGCGCGCAATGCCTTGGGCGCGGGCGGGGTGACGCCAAAGCACTCGCGCGCGTAGAGCGCGAGCCGCTCCTGCCGCCAGGCGGGGAACGCCTCCGCGGTCATCCCCTCCGGAAACAGCGGCGGCAGGTTCCGCCGGGTCTTTTCTTCCTGCATGTTCATGGAAACGACCTCCTGTGTGTTTTTCTCTCTATTTTCCGGTGCTGCCCAGCTCCCCGGTCCCGCGCGCCGAGGGGATGGCGCGGATCTCCTCGGGGGAGAGCTCGCGCACCTCGGTCCTTGGCACGGGCAGGAGGATCGCCTGGCAGATGGCCTTGCTGATGGGGTAGAGCACCACGTCCTGCCCGGCAAAGAGGTCTTCCTTGCCCGGCTTAATCAGGACGAGGGGCTTTTTGTTGAGGTTGGTCAGCGGGATCATCCACTCGCTGCGGAAGCCCGAGTCGATCACGCCGCACCGCTGGGAGATGCCGCGGGTGCCGGTGGAGCCGCGCTCCTGCAGCTGAAAGTAATAGTCCGGGGAAAAGGCGCTGAGGAGCCCCGTCGGCACGCGCCGCGTCTCCAGGGGCGCAAAGAGCATGTAGTCCTCGTCAAAGGCGGCGTAGATGTCGTATCCGGCGTCCTCCACGCGCTTGGAGGGGATGACCGCGTCCTCGCGGATTCTTGCAAAGAGCAGCTCCTCCATCACGCGCCCTCCCGGAGCGGGTTCCCCGCCGTCAGCGACAGCAGCCGCCCCTCGCGCAGGAAGTCCACCTCGATGCTGCCGCCGGGCGCGCGCCGCTCGACGAAGAGGCGCAGCGTGTGCGCGCCCTTTGTCAGCAGCACGGCCGGCTCCTCCGCGCGCACGACCGTCCAGCCGTCGGTGCCGTCGCCCGCAAGGATCGTCTCCCCGTCCAGCTCGAGCACAAAGGGGCAGGTGCGCGCCACCGCGATGTCCGCCTCCAGGTCCTCCTCCACGAGGAGGGCGCGCTCCAGCGCAAACGAGCACGGCCCGACCCAGCCGTTGATCGCATCCAGGTCGATGCGGTTCCCATCCGCAAAGTAGGGCTCCCAGAGCGGGTTCTCCGGCAGGGAGCGCCCGGCGTAGATGGGCTGGTCGCTGACGCCCATGCGGCCGCAGACGCGCCAGGCCTGGGCCCCGGCGATGCCGAAGGTCTTTTCCAGTCCGCAGAAGCGCACCGTCATCCGGTTGCACTCGGTGATGTTCGCCACGTCCTCGGGCATCCAGACCGTAAAGGGGATGCGCGCGTCCTCGCCGGGCAGGACCCTGGCGCGGCTGGCGGTCATGGCCTGCACGCAGCCCTCCGCCTCGCAGAGGATCGGCCCCTCCAGGACCTCGTCCGTCGGGTTTTCGATGCGCAGGATGCACTGGCGCGCCTTGCCGGGCGCGAGCACCGGCGCGCCGAGGAAGCGGATGCTCAGGCTGCGCGCCGCCGGGCGCGCCGCCGGCACGGCCACAAAGGGCGCGGCGGTCACGCGCACGGGCAGGTTCTCCCCCCGCGCCTCGGCCATGGCCATGCACATCAGCCCTGCGCGGGCCATGCGCGCGGCCATCGCATCCCCCACGTCCGACGCGGAGGGCGCGCCCTGGAGCAGCCCGCGGAACGCCGCGGCGAGCCGGTCCGGCTGGTCGCTCAGCAGGAGCGCGAGCAGCACCTCGGTCAGGCGCGGCAGCAGGGAGCCGTCCACGCCGCCGTAGCGCCACTCCATGCGGGCGCGGGCCGTGGCGGGGTCCTTTTCGCAGAGCGCGCAGGCGTCCAGCGCCAGGCGCGCCAGCCGGCTCTCCTCGGGCAGGAGCCCTGCGGCCTCGCGGATGCAGGCCGCGGCCTCGACCCGCACAAAGGCCAGGGACATCGCCGCCGCGAGGAACCCGGCCGCCTCCACGGCCTCGCCCTCGTGGTCGACCGCCGCGTCCCGCTTGGCATAGGCGCGCGCGCGCTCCGGGTCGCCGGGGCAGGCGCAGGCCCACAGGGGCGCGCAGTCCATGCCGCCCGGGCCCACGCGCTCCGGGTCGTCGAACACCGCAAGCGGCGGGTCGATGCCGCGGTCCATGTTCCGCAGGAAGTGCGGGGTCAGCGCGCCGCCCCGTTCATAGGCCTGCGCCAGCTCCCCGGCGGTAAAGTCCATGCCGCTGCGCGCGATGACGCGCAGCGCCGGTTCGATCCAGGTCATGTCCCCAAGGCCCAGCGCGCAGCCGCGTACCTTGAAGAGGTATTCCGTATAGTGCAGTTCAGCCATTCTTCTTCCCTCCTTTGGGCGGGCGCGCAGGCCGTGCGCCCGTCGACCGGCCGCGCGGGGCCTTTCCCCCGCGGTCCGTGGATGCGCGCGGTTTCTGCGCGCCCTTGGCCGGCTTTGCCGTGCGCTCGCCGCGCGCGCCCTTTGCCGGGCGACGGTCCCCAGCCGGGGACCGGCCGCCAGCTGGGCTCCGGCCGCCTGCCGGGCGGTGGCCGCCTGCTGGGGGCACGAGGCAGCGCTTTCCATAGCCGATCAGGTCCTCGCGCCCGGCGATGTGCAGCGCCCGGCGCACGAGCGCGTGGTTTTGGGGCCGTTTATACTGCAGGAGCGCGCGCTGCATAGCCTTCTCCTGCGGGGAGCGCGGAACGTAGACGCGCTCCATGGTCAGGGGATTGAGCCCCGTGTAAAACATGGTCGTCGAGAGCGTGCCCGGGGTGGGGATGAAGTCCTGCACCTGCTCAGGCTGGTGGCCGATGTCGCGAAGGTACTCCGCAAGCTCGATGGCCGCGCTCAGGTCGCAGCCCGGGTGGCTGGAGATGAAGTAGGGCACGAGGTACTGGTCCTTCCCCAGGCGCTGGTTGACGCGCGCATACTTTTCGCAGAAGGCCTTGAACACCTCGCAGCGCGGCTTGCCCATGAGCTTGAGGACCTTGGGGGCGACGTGCTCGGGCGCGACCTTGAGCTGGCCGCTGACGTGGTGGGCGCAGAGCTCGTTGAAGAACTCGTCGCTCTTGTCGAGCATCATGTAGTCAAAGCGCAGGCCGGAGCGGATGAAGACCTTCTTGACCCCGGGGATCTGCCGGAGGTCCCGCAGCAGGCGCGTCAGCTCCTTTTCGTCCACCTCCAGGTTGGGGCAGGGCTCGGGCGCCAGGCACTGCCGGTTCTTGCAGGTGCCAACCTTGAGCTGCTTTTTGCAGGAGGGGAAGCGGAAGTTGGCCGTCGGCCCGCCCACGTCGTGGATGTATCCCTTGAAGTTGGGGAGCTTGGTCAGCAGCCGCGCCTCCTTCAGGATGGACTCTGGGCTCCGGGACTGCACGATGCGCCCCTGGTGGAACGTCAGCGCGCAGAACGAGCAGGCGCCGAAGCACCCGCGGGTGCTGGCGATGGAGAACTCCACCTCCGCAAGGGCGGGAACGCCGCCCTCCGCGTCGTACATGGGATGCCACCGGCGCGTATAGGGCAGGTCGTAGACGCGGTCGAGCTCCTCGCGCGTCAGGGGCATCATGGGCGGTTCGGCCACGAGCACCTTTTTCTCGTGCCGCTGGGCGAGCGTGCGGCCGCGGATGGGGTCCTGCTCCTCGTACTGCGCGCGGAAGGCCTTGCAGTAGGCGACCTTGTCCTCCTTGCATTCCATGAAGGACGGGATCTCCAGCGCGCCCTCGGGCACCTCGTCCGCCATGTAGCAGGTGCCGGGGATGCCCGTCAGCGGCAGCCCGTCGCGCAGGCGGTCCGCGATGAGAACGGTCTGCTTTTCCGCCATGCCGTAGGAGAGCAGGTCCGCGCCGCAGTCGGCCAGGATCGAATGGCGGACGCTGTCGTCCCAATAGTCGTAGTGCGCAAAGCGCCGGAGCGAGGCCTCCACGCCGCCGATGATGATCGGGATCTTGCCGAAGGCCTCGTGGATGCGGTTGCAGTAGACGATCGTCGCGCGGTCCGGCCGCAGGCCCGGCCTGCCGCCCGGGGAGTACAGGTCCTGGGAGCGCGGGCGCTTGGCCGCGGTGTAGTGGTTGACCATGGAGTCGATGTTGCCGGCGGCGACCATGAAGCCGTACTTGGGCCGGCCAAAGCGCGCAAAGTCCCGCGCATTGTGGAAGTCCGGCTGGTTGAGCATGCACACGCGGTAGCCGGCATCTTCCAGCACGCGCGCGATGATGGCGTGTCCAAAGGAGGGATGGTCCACATACGCATCCCCGGACACGACGACGAAATCCGGCTGATCCCAGCCGCGCGCGAGCATCTCCTCGCGCGTCACAGGCAAAAACTGATCGGGCATTTCTTCCTCCGCTCCACGCTTGACGCCGTGAAAAAATTGTTACCCTTATTGTACAACACCCGCCCCCGGCACGCAAGTGCGCGAAAGGAGGGGATGCGGCCCGCGCGCGGGCTGCATCCCCTCCTGGGGTTTTTCGGTTGTTCGGCTTAGAGGAAGAAGTCGCGGTCCTCCGGGCGGAGGTACTTTTCCGCCTTGGGGATGTTGAACTCCACGCCGACGCCGGGCTTGTCCCAAACGGTGACGTGGCCGTCCCGGAAGAAGCCCTCCGGCAGGCCCTCGACGATGTCGTACCACCAATCCGGGTGGCCCTGCGGGTACTCGTAGGCGATGTAGTTGTTGGGCATGGTCGCGGACACGTGCGTCAGCGCCGCCATGCCGAACACGCCGTCGAACACGCCGTGCGGCGCCATCATGATGCCGTGCAGGTTGGCGTACTCCGCGATCCACTTCAGCTCCGCGATGCCGCCCACGTCCGCCGGGTCCGGGCCCACGACGTTGACTGCGTGGGTCTCGATGAGCTCGCGGAAGTTCTGGCGCAGGTAGACCTGCTCGCCGGTGTGGATGTTGGTGGTGGTGTTCTGGGTGATGTCGCGATAGACCTGGGCCAGGCTGTAGGGCGTGTAGTCGCCGGTGACCATGTCCTCGAGCCACATGACGTTGAAGGGCTCCACGCCCTTGGCAAACTTCAGGGCGTCGATGGCGGTGAGGCCCGGGCCGCAGTCAAAGGCGATGCCCACCTTGTCGCCCACGATCTCCTTGATCGTGCCCACGTAGTCGATGAGGTAATGCAGGCCCTTGTCCGTCAGCAGGCTGCCGTTGGCGCCGTCCGGGTAGGGCGCGGAAGGGGAGATCGGGTAGGAGGTGTAGGCGTAGCCCTCCTCCTCCGCCAGGCGGCGGAAGCGCGGGCTGTGGAAGGAAATGGCGGTCTTGACGATGGTAAAGCCCGCCTCCTCGTGCAGCCACAGTATGTCCTCCGCCCGCTGACGGGCGTCCTCCGGGTCGGGGTAGGGCAGCTTCTCCTGCGAGTACTGCGTGCAGTAGACGCGGACGCGGTCGCGCACCTTGCCGCCCAGCAGCTTATAGACGGGCACGCCCGCCTCCTTGCCGGCGATGTCCCACAGCGCCATCTCGATGGAGCTGACGAGCTTGCCCCAGGGCTTGAACGCGCCCAGGCGCCGGATGCGGCGCATGACGTCCTCGACATTGGTGGGATCGCAGCCCACGATCATGTCGCGGAAGTAGGGCACGTTGACGTTGATGAAGTCCTTGTTCTCCTCGACCTGGGAATAGCCGTCGATTCCCTTGTCGGTCTTCACGCGCAGGCAGATGTTATTGCCGATGATCGCGCTCTTGAGGTCCGTGATCTTCATGATACCCCTCCGTTCTGTGTTGTTCTTTCTCTCTTTGCCGGGCGAATTCGCCCTGTCTTAACGATACCGCAACGCGTTCGCTCTGTCAACCCGAAAACGCACCTTAATCCAGGGACTTGAGGTAGACCTCCAGCAGCCGCAGCGCCGTGTCCCGGTCCTTCTCCGCGCAGGCCGCAAGGCGGGCAAAGAGCTCCTCCTGCCGGAGCGCAAGGCCCGCGTCCCCGCGCGCGAAGATCTCGTCCGGCGTGATGTGCAGCGCCTCGCAGATCTGCAGCGCCGTCTCCACCCGCATGTTCACCGTCCCGCGCTCGATGTCCGCGTATGTGCGCAGCGAGAGCCCCGCGCGCTCGGCCACCTCCATCTGCGTCAGCCCCAGGCGCTTGCGCACCGCGTAGAGCCGGTTGCCGATCTCCCGAAAATCGTGGATGAGCATCCTACCTCCCCTTTCCCGCCTCATTTTAGGAATTTTACCTCCTATTTTGCCGGACAAATAGGAACTACCCTTCTATAATTGCAAGCAGAAAAGTTCCTATTCCCATTGGAAAGGAGGCAAAAATGCTAGCAGGGATTGCGCTCCACAAACTGCGGTATGTACACACAACACGTAAAAAATGGATTCAGGAGGCAATGAAAGATGACAAAAAAGTTTTTTTCTGGTGTTTTCGCACTCGTAATGCTCTTCTGCACACTTTTCGCAATTAGTGTACCCGCTTCCGCTGCAACTTATAGCAGCGGAACGCAGACGCGCACCATCACGGTTGTGACAAAGTCGAACTACTGGATCTTTGGCTCTGAGTCCATCACGCTCAGCCAGAGCAAGGGGACCTGTGTAAAGAAAAGCTATAATCTCTTCACTGGTAAGACCAAAAATACGACGAGCAAACAGTATGGCGAGTGGGACATCGTGGTCAAAGCGACCGATGGAAGCCATACCTTCAAAAAAACGCTCACCGGCAGTAGCGTCAAATTGAACCTCAAACCCAACAAAACGTACAGAATCACCGTCACCTGGGACCGCAATGCCGCGATTCTCAAGAGCCTCAGCAAGGGATCGTATACAGCCTTCCCCACCTGGCGCGTGAAAAGTACATGGAAGGTCAGCAACTATTATTGAAATCGATTTACAGCATCCCACGCAAAAACACAGTCTCAGCATTTCGCGCAAAGGCTACAACCACCAACCCAAGCGGCCCGCAGCTCCAGTTTGGAGCTGCGGGCCGCTTGGGCATTTCCGGGTATTACGCCTGCATCTTGAGCAGGGCGCGGGTGTAGTCCAGGGAGAGCTTCAGGTCCTCGTAGGGGTCGCGCTCGTAGGCCAGGTCGTGGTCCATGACGAACCAGGCCGGCTCGCAGCTTAGGCACAGGGGCATGAGCTTGGGCAGGTTCAGCACGCCGTAGCCCGTGGGTCGGAACTCGAAGTGGCCGCGATCCGCGCCGCCGCGCGCGGGCACAAAGTCGCGCACGCGCCCGAGCTTGGAATTGTCCGAGGAATAGTAGTCCTTCAGGTGGATGACCGGGCAGCGGTCGCGGTAGGTCGCAAGGTACCAGGCGCAGTCGCCGCCGCCGACCTCCATCCAGCCGAGATCCGGCTCCAGGGCGAGCGTTTCGGGCCGGGTGTTGTCCAGGATGTACTGCAGGGCGGCCTTGCCCTCCACGCGGTCGATCAGCTCGCCGTCGTGGTTGTGGAAGAGCAGGCGCATGCCGCGCGCACGGGCGAGGTCCGCGATGCGGTCCAGTGACTCGGCGACCTTGGCAAAGTCCGCAAGCGGCAGGTCCGCGACCGTCAGGTACTCGCAGCCGACCTCCTGGTGGAAGTCGAGCAGGGTCTTCGGGTCCGCGGCAAGGTCCTTGTAGGGCACGTGGTTGCCCAGGGCCGCAAGGCCGAGCTCGTCGAGCTTCTGGCGGACTTCCTTGGCGCCGTGGCCGAAAAAGCCGAGGAACTCGATGCCGTCAAAGCCGACCTCGGCGAGGCGGCGCAGGACTGCGAAGAGGTCCTTTTCGCAGTCCTGGCGCACGATGTAGAGCGGGGAGGCCATTCGGATGGTCATGGTCGTTCATCTCCTTTTGGGTTCTGTGTGGCGGTCCTGTGCGATCAGATCTCAAACTCCACGCGGCGCGCGCGGCCCACGAGGGTGAGCTGCTTTGCGGGCACGACCTCGCTGTGCGGCTCGTAGTCGTACCACTGCAGGAGCACGCGGCCGCCGTCCTGGATCTTGACCTTGCGCAGGTAGTAGAGCCCCTCGCTCTGGAAGAGCAGGACGGCGTTGTCCACGAGCACGGTCGCGGGCAGGATGAGCACGCGGTCGCCCTTGCGGATGCGGTAGCCCATCATGCTGTCGTCGGGCGCGGCGAGGTAAAAGACCTTCTCCGCGACGACGCCCTCGATGCGGCCGGACTGCACGGGCAGGATGCGGCTGTCGACGTCGCGGCCGGCGGCGTCGCGCACGGGCACGGCGCGCATGAGGCCGCCCAGGGCATTGACCCACGCGTCCGTGGGCTCGGCGGGCGCAGCGGGCTTCTTTGCGGCGGGCGCGGGGCGCGGGGCGGCGCGCACGGGCTCCGGCGTCGGGACGCCGTCGGCCTTGCCCTCAAAGTCCGCGATGAACTCCGAGGTCTTTCCCAGGACCTTCAGGATGCGCGTGGCCTGCGTGTCCGCGATGATGCGCGTGCCGGCCTCCACCTCCACAAGGAACTTTTCGGATACGCCGCTCTTCTTGGCCAGCTGTTTGTGGCTCCAGCCGGCGCGCAGGCGCTCCTGCTTGATCATATCGCCAAGGCGTGACATGGGTGGATGTTCCTCCTCCTGTTATGCGTTTTTTCCATTATACCTTTTTTCTAAAATTTTGGCAAAGTCTTTGTCCTTTGGTCCCTGGTATGGTATAATGAGGGTGTTGGAACCGCATCACTTAGGATGAAGGAGGATACACACATGCAATATTCCCGTGAAGTGGAAGAAATGGTCTGTGTGAAGAAGGGACCCAACCACGGTCCCGCGCCCATCCCCGAAGAGGGCAAATGGGTGCAGGCCAAGGAGATCAAGGACATCTCCGGCCTGACGCACGGCATCGGCTGGTGCGCGCCGCAGCAGGGCGCCTGTAAGCTGACCCTCAACGTCAAGAACGGCATCATCGAGGAGGCCCTGGTCGAGACCATCGGCTGCTCCGGCATGACCCACTCGGCCGCCATGGCCAGCGAGATCCTGCCCGGCAAGACGATCCTGGAGGCCCTGAACACGGACCTCGTCTGTGACGCCATCAACACCGCCATGCGCGAGCTGTTCCTGCAGATCGTCTACGGCCGCACCCAGTCCGCCTTCTCCGACGACGGCCTGGTCATCGGCGCGGGCCTGGAGGACCTGGGCAAGGGCCTCCGCTCCCAGGTGGGCACCATGTACGGCACCAAGGCCAAGGGCACCCGTTACCTGGAGATGGCCGAGGGCTACGTGCTGCAGATCGCCCTGGACAAGGACGACCAGGTCTGCGGCTATCAGTTCCTGTCGCTGGGCAAGATGATGGACGCCATCAAGAAGGGCATGTCCCCCAACGAGGCGTACGAGAAGAACATCGGCACTTACGGCCGCTTTAAGGCTGAAGACGGCGCGGTCAAGTGGATCGACCCGCGCAAGCAGTAATAGGAGGTGTGCAATCAATGGCTCTGTTTGAAGGTTATGAACGTCGCATGCCCCAGCTCCAGCCTGTTCTCGAAAAGTACGGCTTCAAGGACTTCGAAGAGCTGAAGGCTTTCAACAACTCCAAGGGCGTGGACGCCTACAAGATCGTCGAGGGCATTCAGCCCATCGCCTTTGAGAACGCCAAGTGGGCCTACGAGCTGGGCGCCGCCATCGCGCTCAAGAAGAACGTAAAGACCGCCGCCGAGGCCGCCACCTGCATCGGCGAGGGCCTGCAGGCCTTCTGCATCCCCGGCTCCGTCGCGGACCAGCGCCAGGTCGGCCTGGGCCACGGCAACCTGGGCGCCATGCTGCTGGACGAGAAGACCCAGTGCTTCGCCTTCCTGGCCGGCCACGAGTCCTTCGCCGCGGCGGAGGGCGCCATCGGCATCGCGCGCAACGCCAACAAGGTCCGCAAGACCCCGCTGCGCGTCATCCTCAACGGCCTGGGCAAGGACGCGGCCATGATCATCAGCCGCATCAACGGCTTCACCTACGTGCAGACCAAGTACGACTACCTCTCCGCCGACGTCAAGGAAGACCACGCGCTCTCCATCGTCAATGAGACCGCGTACTCCGACGGCGAGCGCTCCAAGGTCCGCTGCTACGGCGCGGACGACGTGCGCGAGGGCGTGGCCGTCATGTGGCACGAGGGCGTGGACGTCTCCATCACCGGCAACTCCACCAACCCCACCCGCTTCCAGCACCCGGTCGCGGGCACCTACAAGAAGGAGTGCATCGAGGCCGGCAAGAAGTACTTCTCCGTCGCCTCCGGCGGCGGCACCGGCCGCACCCTGCACCCGGACAACATGGCCGCCGGCCCCGCCTCCTACGGCATGACCGACACCATGGGCCGCATGCACTCTGACGCGCAGTTCGCCGGCTCCTCCTCCGTGCCCGCGCACGTGGAGATGATGGGCCTGATCGGCATGGGCAACAACCCCATGGTCGGCGCGACCGTCGCCGTCGCCGTTGCCGTGCAGCAGGCGCAGAACGCGTAAACTTCCTTTCGCAGCTAAAAAACGCTTCGGCGGTCAGGACACTCGGCCCTGACCGCCGATTTTGCACTCGGGAGGGGACAGCATGAAGAACTACGCGCAGGTCTATGTCCGCAACAGCCTGGAGGCTGCGGAATGGTACTGCGACGCCTTTGGCGCCGAGGTCACCTTTGCCATCCGCAACCCGGAAAACACCGCCTACGAACACTGCGAGCTCTCCGTAAACGGCGAGGGATTCCTGGCGCTGAGCGAGGCCGCCAATCCCTGCGACGTGGAGATGGTCCACAAGCTGAAGTGGGAGACCATGACGTTCAACGCCTTTGAGATGGGGAGCGAGGCGGCGGTCCAACACGCCTTTGCGGTCCTGTCTGAGGGCGGCGTCGTCCTGCGCCCGATCCAGGCCGTTCCCTGGAGCTCCTGCTGCGCGACGGTGATCGACAAGTTCGGCGTGTGCTGGTGGATTTCGATCTAGGGCGCAAAAAAAGCGGCTGCGGTTCTTTGCGAACCGCAGCCGCTTTTTGCACGCTCACAGCTTTAAGGAGAACTTCGGCTTGACCGAGAACTTGCGCTTGTCCAGGTAGGCCAGCGCCGTGCCGCGGGGGAAGGAAAACTCGATGCGCGTGGCGAAGAGCTGCTGCTTTGTGACCTTCCACTGCTTGTTTTTCTCGCGGTCGCCGTAGCGGTCGTCGCCGCAGATGGGCATCCCCAGGTGCGCCAGGTGCGCGCGGATCTGGTGCGTGCGGCCGGTGACGAGCTCGACCTCCAGCAGCGAATACTCCAGGCAGGAGTCCAGCATGGCGTAGGCCGTCTCGATGGGCTGCGCGCCGGGCGCGGCCCAGTCGTAGATCGTCACGCGCGCGGCCTGCGCATCCTTCTTGAGGTAGGCGCGCACGCGCGCCGCCCCGGTCTCCGGCTTGCCCCAGACGAGGCAGCGGTAGAACTTGCGCACCGTCCGCTCGCGGAAGGCGGCCTCGAGCTGCTCGCGCGCCGCGTTTGTGCGGGAAAAGACCACAAGGCCCCCCGTGTTGTAGTCCAGGCGGTGGCAGGCAACGGCCTCGGGGTAGAGCGCCTGCACGCGGGCCGCAAGGCTCGGCGCGCCCTTGCGCTCCTCCACGACGGCGATGCCCTGCTTCTTGTTGAGCAGGAGCAGGTTCTTGTCCTCGTAGACGATGTCCAGGGGCTCGTCGTCGTCCAGGTAGCGGTCGTCGATGTAGAGGGTCAATTCGTCGTCCGGGTAGACGAGCTCATCCGGGTACAGGCGCGTGCCCCGGCGCCGCACGTCGCGGTTTTCCAGCGCCTTGCGCAGGATTGCGGGCGGGATGGAGGGAAAGGTGCGCCGCAGGTAGTTCTGCAGCGCCATGGGGCGGTCGATGTTGGCTTGGATCTCTCTCATGTCGGCATCTCTCCTGCGCGTCGTTTTTTGGGGAAAGCGGGCGGAAAAGGCCCCCGGAAAGGCGCGCTCTCCGGGGGCCGGACGCTTCTGTTTAGAAGTCGAGCTTGACGGACCAGCCCATCTCGTCCGGGATGCGGCCGTACTGGATGCCGGTCAGCGTGTCGTACAGCTTCTGGGAGATCGGGCCGATACCGCCGTCGCCGACCTGGACCTCCTCCTTCTCCAGGCAGAAGGCGCCAACGGGGCTGATGACCGCCGCGGTGCCGGAGCCAAAGGCCTCGCTCATGTGGCCGTTGCGCGCGGTCTCCATGACCTCGTCAATGGAGATCAGGCGCTCCTGCACGTCGTAGCCCATCTTGCGGCCGAGCTTGATGACCGAGTCGCGCGTGATGCCGGGCAGGATCGAGCCGCGCAGCGGCGGGGTGACGATCGCGCCGTCGATGACGAAGAACATGTTCATCGCGCCGACTTCCTCGATGTACTTGCGCTCCACCGCGTCCAGCCACAGGACCTGGGAGTAGCCCTTCTTCTCCGCGAGCTCGCCGGCGTAGATGGAGGCCGCGTAGTTGGCCGCCGCCTTGGTAAAGCCGATGCCGCCGCGGGCCGCGCGGACGTACTCGTCCTCGACATAGATCTTGACGGGCTGCAGGCCCGCCGCATAGTAGGCGCCAACGGGCGAGAGGATGATGAAGAACAGGTAGCTGTCCGAGGCGTGCACGCCGAGGAACACGTCGGTGGCGACCATGGTCGGCCGGATGTAGAGGGAGGTGCCCGGCGCCGTGGGAATCCAGTCCTTCTCCACCTTCAGCAGGAGCTTGAGGCCCTCCATGGCCAGATCCTCGTCCAGCGCGGGCATGGCCAGGCGCTCGGCCGAGCGGGTGGCGCGGGCAAAGTTGTCCATCGGGCGGAAGAGGCGCACGCCGTCGACCGCGTTGTAGGCCTTCATGCCCTCAAAGAAGGCCTGGCCGTAGTGGATGAAGGTCGTGGCCGGATCGAAGGACAGGTTCTCATAGGGGCGAACCTGCGCGTTGTGCCAGCCCTCCTTGGAGTTGTACTCCATGGTGAACATGTAGTCCGTAAAGATCTTGCCAAAGCCCAGCTTGCTCTGGTCCTTCGGCTTCTCCTTGAGGTGCGTATTCTCGATGAACTTGATCTCCTGCATGAAAACCATCCTTCCTAACCTGCAAAAGTTGATTCTATGATAGTCCTCCGCGTGCGCCTTGTCAACACGAACAACCTTTTCTTTACAACTTTGGCAAGGGAAAATCGTCTCCCGTCTCCTCCACCCACCGGCGCAGGCGCTCGTTGAGCTCGCGCCGCTTTGCGGAGAAGAAGGAATTGAGCGCCATGTTGTGCTGCTCCAAGGGGTCCTCGTTGAGGTTGAACATCAGGTAGGGCGTTCCCGCGAGGCAGACGTACTTCCAGCCGTCGCGCGTGACGATGCCGCGCCAGGGGAACTGCGTGCCGTATCCGGTCGGCGTCTCCACGTTCTTCTGGATGTAGGCGGAGTCCGGGGCGTTTTGCACCGTCCCGCCCAGGCGCGCGGCGGAGTAGTCCGTGCCCTGCATCCACTCCGGCGGGCGGATTCCGCACAGCCCGAGCGTGGTCGGGGCGATGTCCACGTGGTTGATGGGGTAGTCCACCCGCGCGCGCGTCACGCCCGCGTAGTGCGAGGCCCCGCCGATCACAAAGGGGATGCGCAGGGACTCCTCGTAGGGGGGCTTCAGGAACATGCCGTGGGAGCCGTGCATGTCCCCGTGGTCGCTGAAGAAGAGAATGTGGGTGTTCTCCGCAAGACCCGTCTCCCAGAGCTTGTTCCGGATGCGGCCCATGTTCCAGTCCATGTTCTCGACCATGGCGCAGGCCCCGGCGTATTCCCGCCGCGCGCGCTCCTCCAGGGCGGGGATGTGCGGGACGTTCTCCCGCATGCGCAGGGTCTGCGGGTTAAAGCGCGCCATGTACTCCGGCGGCGCGAGGTAGGGGTCGTGCGGCGGCTGCACGGACAGCACCGCGAAAAACGGGGTCTTTGCCGCGGCGCGCTCCTCCAGGTGCTCCAGTAGAAGGTCCGTCAGGCAGTCCGTCTCGTATCCCGGCAGCCGGCGGCAAAAGGCCGTCTCGCCCTGCCCGCCGTGGACCCAGCAGTCGTACTGGCTGTTGTTGTTCTCATACCCCACCCACTGCTGGAAGTGGCCGCGCCGCTCGGGCGGGACGCAGGGCCGCGCGCCCCTCCCGCTCGTGGAAGCCGTCCAGGTGCCACTTGCCAAAGTACGCGGTGTGGTAGCCGTTTTCGTTGAACACGTCGGCGATGGTCGGCATCTCCGGCGGCATCTGGTACTCGTGGCCGGGCACGCACTCGTGCGGGTAGCGGCTGGTCAGCATGGACCCGCGGAACGGGCAGCAGAGCGGATACCCGCTCACCGCGCGGGTGAAGTTGACGCCCATGTCCGCCAGGGCGTCGATGTTGGGCGTGTGCACATTGGGGTCCCCGTTGCAGGACAGCATCATGGCGCGCTGCTGATCCGTGAGGACCCAGATCACGTTGGGCTACGTCTGTGTCATTGGTCACTCCTTCTCTGCCCCCGCTGCGGGGGCGTCCGCCTCGTCCCAGGGGCCGTAGTCCTCCTCCAGGAGCAGCGGCTCCACGCGGCCGAGGCTCGCCTCCACAAGCCCGGCCAGAAAGGCCGGCGCGTCCTCCTGCTTGACGGACACATCATACGTGACGGAGGCGGCAAAGTCGCGCGCGTTCACGCGCACGGGCTGAAACTTCAAAAAGTAGTCGAGCTTGCCCACCATGGCGTAGTCCGCGTCGAAGAGGTAGCGGTGCGTCTTGTGCATCACGACCACGCGCGCGGCGTCCAGCGCGGCCTTGCTCCCCTGCGCATAGGCGCGGATCAGCCCGCCCGCCCCCAGCAGAATCCCGCCGAAGTACCGCGTCACCACCACGCACACGTCCACGACGCCGCGGGCCTTAATCACCTCGATGATCGGCGCGCCGGCCGTGCCCGAGGGCTCGCCGTCGTCCGAATACCGCGCGATGCCGGCGTTGCGGCCGATGACGTAGGCGTAGCAGTTGTGGGAGGCGTCCTTGTGCTCGCGGCGGATGTCGGCCAGGAAGTCCAGCGCCTCCTCTTCGGTCCTGCAGGGCGCCCCGTGGCCGATGAAGCGGCTTTTGTTGATGATGAACTGCTCGCTGCCCCGGGCGAGCACCGTGCGATAGGCGTCCTGTCCGCTCAAGCTTCTCCCTCTCCTTTCGCCGCCTCCGGCGGTCTTTCGCGCACCTGCAGGAGGAGCGCAAGGCCCGGCACCGTCAGCCCCAGGCAGGCCAGGGCCGAAAACTCATAGCCGATCCAGTCGATCAGCGCGCCCGTGATCATCGAGGCCACGGCCGCCGAGATGGTCAGCGCCATGTTGATGAGACTGTAATACCCCACCCGCTCCTCATAGGGGCAGAGGTGGAAGACCATGTTGCGCGATCCCAGGGCGTTGGCCGCGTTGGCCAGGCCGTAGATGGCCGTCATGATGTAGGTCAGCCAGGCGTCCCGCGCCAGGAAGGCCAGCACCAGGTAGAGCACGAACCCCGCCTGGCCGATGAGCAGGCTCGGCCGGTAGCCCTGCCGGTCCGCAAACCATCCCCAGAGCAGGTTTCCCGCGGTCTGGGAGACGTAGAGGATCGTCGTCACGATGCCGAGCTGCCCGCCCGTCAGCCCCAGCGCGTCCTTGGACTGCGCGGTCTGGAAGTTGAAGAACGACATGCCGATGGTGATGAGGAACATGGCCGCAACGTAGCGGGCGAGGTTCTTATCCGCCCGGATCAGGCGCTTTGCGTCGGAGAAGAAGCTGGGCCGCGCCTCCCGGCCGCCCTCGTCCTGCGCCGTGCGCACGCGCAGCGCGGGCTCCACCATCGCGCCCTGCAGGGCCACGGAGATCATGTCCAGCACAAAGGCGATCCCGAACAGCACGCCAAAGCGCCGCACGTCCCCGTTTGCGGCGATGATCGCGCCGCCGATCTGCGCGCCCACGATGCCCGCCGCCGAGGTAAACGCCCCGCGCACGCCGAAGAAGCGGCCCTTGACCCGGTTGGGGATGACCTTGTTCATCATCTGCGTATAGGTCGAGGACGTGATGCCCTGGCAGAGCCCGTTGAAGCAGTAGATGCCGTAGAACACGCAGACAAAGCCCAGCGGCTCCATCCGGCTGAAGAACAGGATCAGGATCGAGAGGATGAGCCACGAGACGCGCGAGAGCGCCGTGCCCAGGTTGCACAGGCGCTTAAAGCGCGCGATTCCGTTCAGCCGGCTGCGCAGGAGGATCTGCACCAGCGCATTGCACACGGATTGCAGCGTCGGCAGCAGCCCCAGCAGGAAGGAATTGTTCACATAGTCGGAAATGAAGTACGTCACAACCGTGGTCAGGGGAATCATGCCCATGGCCACGGCGTCGAACAGGCCCTCCACGATGGAGATGGTCATGTTCCGGCGCGCATAGGGCTCCACTTGTCTTTGCAGCGCTTCTTCCACATTGGTCTGGCTCATGACGCCGCACCTCCTTATTACAAAAGCAGCCGGCAGGCAGTTGTTTTGCCTTGCCGACTGCTATTGTAGCAGGTTTTTCCCGCTGTGGAAAGCCTTTATTCGCTGAGCGGCTGCGCCTCGTGCAGAAGCGTGATCTCCACCGTCTGCACCGCGTGGCCGTCCATCCAGGCCTGGGCCTCCTCCTCGGTGAGGGGGACGCCTTCGCCCTCCCCCTCCGCGCCGTCGTAGGCGGTCCAGGCGTCCGTGTCAAAGACCACGGTCTTCACCGGCACGAGCGCGCCCTCGCGGACCGCATAGTCCGCAAAGACCGTGTACGCCGCGCCGCCCGAGGCCGTGTTGTAGATCGTCCCGTTCTCGCAGAGCACGTAGGCGTTGCGCTCCCAGCCGGTCAGCAGCTTCTTGGGCGCGCCGTCCTGCAGCGCGTAGAGGTCGAAGATCTCGCGCCCGTTGCCGATGAGCAGCTCCGGCGCGCCGTCCCCGTCCAGGTCCTGCAGGGCGTAGCCCCACGCCTGCTCCGGCCGGCCGCACATCAGGCTCAGGCCCGCCGCGTCGCAGGCCTCCATGTCCCAGCCCTCCTGCGCGGCCTGCCCGTAGAGCGCGAGCAGGTCCGCATACGGCGCCTCGGGCTGTTCCGTAGGCGTGGGGGCGGGCGTCTGCGCCGGCTCCGCCGGGGTGGGCGCGGCGGTCGGGTCTGCGGCGGCGGTCGTGGTTGCGGCGGGGCTCGCCGTGGGCGCAGGGGACGCGGCCATTTCCGGCGCGGCGCAGGCGGTCAGCGCCAGCAGCGCCGCGCAGAGCAAAACAATCCAGCGCTTTTTCATGTTCGTTCCTCAGCCGAGCAGGATGCGGTGGTAGGACTTTTTGCCCTTGCGCAGCATCAGGCCCTCGCTGCCAAAGTCGCTCTCGGAGACCTCCTGGTCCGGAGAGGTGACCTTTTCGTCGTTGACGGTGACGCCGCCGCCGGCGATGAGGCGGCGGCCCTCGCCCAGGGACTTGCACAGGCCGGCCTTGACCATCAGGTCGATGACGCGGCGGCAGCCCTCCAGGGAGGGGATGGTGGTGGTGGGCACGGCGCCGTCCAGCGCGGAGCCGCCGAAGAGGGCCTCGGCGGCCTTGGCGGCCTCTGCGGCCTCGGCCTCGCCGTGGACGAGCTTTGTCACCTCAAAGGCGAGGACCTTCTTGGCCTCGTTGATCTCCGCGCCCTGGAGCGCGCCCAGGCGGCGCACCTCGTCCATGGGCAGGAAGGTGAGCAGGGCCAGGCACTTTTCGACGTCCTGGTCGTCCACGTTGCGCCAGTACTGGTAGAAGTCGTAGGGCGAGGTCTTCTTGGGGTCGAGCCAGAGGGCGCCGGCCTCGGTCTTGCCCATCTTGCGGCCGTCGTGGGTGAGCAGGAGCTTAAAGGTCATGGCAAAGGCGTCCTCGTGCTCCTTGCGGCGGATGAGGTCCGCGCCGGAGAGGATGTTGCTCCACTGGTCGTCGCCGCCCATCTCCACGCGGCAGCCGTAGCGGCGGAACAGCTCCAGGAAGTCGTAGCTCTGCATGAGCATGTAGTTGAACTCCAGGAACGTCAGGCCCTTTTCCATGCGCTGCTTGTAGCACTCGGCGGTGAGCATGCGGTTGACGGAGAAGTGGACGCCGACCTCGCGCAGGAAGTCGATGTAGTTGAGGCTGCGCAGCCAGTCCGCGTTGTTGACGATCAGGGCCTTGCCGTCCGAAAAGTCGAGGAAGCGGCTCATCTGCTGCTTGATGCAGTCCACGTTGTGGTCGACGATCTCGGGGGTGAGCATCTTGCGAAGGTCGCTCTTGCCGGAGGGGTCGCCGATCAGGCCCGTGCCGCCGCCCATCAGGGCGATGGGGCGGTGGCCGGCGCGCTGCATGTGCGCCATGGCCATGATCGGGATGTAGTGGCCGATGTGCAGGGAGTCCGCCGTGGGGTCAAAGCCCACGTAGAAGGTCACCTTTTCGTTGTCCAGCATTTTGTAGAGGTCGTCTTCGTACACGGTCTGCGCGATAAAGCCTCTCTCGCGCAGCACGTCCATGACATTGCCCATCGATTGCTCTCCTTTGATTGAATTTTTTTGCGCGGGCCGCGCCTCAGCGCAGGCCCTGGGCGATAAAGAGGTCCTTGAGGATGTTCATGCCCTTTTCGATCTTGTCCAGCGTGGCGTTGGAGAAGTTCAGGCGCATGGTGTTGTGGTGGGTGCCCGGCTCGGTGTAGAAGTGCGTGCCGGGGATGTAGGCGACGCCCATCTTGGTTGCGGTGGGCAGCAGCTCCGTGGCGTTGATGCCCTCGGGCAGCTCCACCCACAGGAAGATGCCGCCGTCCGGCTTGGTGTAGCGCACGGAGGCCGGGAAGGTCGCGAGCATCTCCTGCATCTTGGCCATCTGCTGGCCGTAGCTTGCGGAGATCTTGGCGATGTGGTCCATGAGGATGCCCTCGCGCAGGTACGCGTCCACGATGGCCTGGTTGAGGTTGGGGGAGTGGACGTCCGTGGACTGCTTGCCGATGACGAGCTTGCGCATGAGGGTCGGCTCGGTGCAGGCGATGGCCGCAACGCGCAGGCCGGGCGAGATGATCTTGGAGAAGCTGTTGCAGTAGAGCACGCGGCCGGTCATGTCAAAGGCCTTGATGGCGGGCAGGGGCTCGCCGGTGTAGCGCAGGTCGCGGTAGGGATCGTCCTCGATGAGGACCACGTCCTCGTACTTCTCCAGGAGCTTGGCGATGGCCTTGCGGCGCTCCAGGCTCAGCGTCCGTCCCGTCGGGTTCTGGAAGGTCGGGATGAGGTAGATGAGCTTGGGGCGGCAGGCCTTGATCTTCTCCTCCAGCAGCTCCGGCACAACGCCGTCCTCGTCCGTGTCCACGGGCACGAGCTTGGCCTGGTAGAGCTTGAAGGTCTGCAGGGCGCCGAGGAACGTCGGGCTCTCGACGAGCATGGCGTCGCCGGGGTCGAGCATGGCCTTGCAGATCAGGTCCAGGGCCTGCTGGCTGCCGGTGACGGGCAGCAGCTCCTCGGGCTTGACGTCTACGCCGTTGTGGCGGAAGAACTCCGCCGCGCTCTCGCGCAGGGGGGCGTAGCCCTCGGTCTGGCCGTACTGCAAAAGGCCCACGCCGTTTTCCGCCAGAACCTTCTGCGCAAGGCGGGACACGACGTCGCTCTGCAGGGCGGAGTTTGCGGGATTGCCGCCCGCAAAGGAGATGATCTCCGGGTTGGTCAGGAGCTTGAAGATGTCGCGGATGGCGCTGCCGGTCACGCCGTCAAAGCGCGATGCATACCGAAGTCCCATTTCGTTCACACTGCCTTTCTCTTGTGCTCGTTGGAAAATCAAAAGCCGCCCTCTCAATGCGCTTGAGAAGGCGGCTGGTCTGCCGCGGTACCACTTCACTTCGCCGGAAGGTTTCCGGCCTCACCGGCAGAACCATCATCCTGCCGCGCCCTGATAACGGGGGCATCCGTCCGCTGCTAGTCGGCGCAGGGCCTTTCGCAGGGAAGCTCGGGGAGGTATTCGTCCTTCGGCGGCGCGCGCCCTTTTCCACCAACCAAGGGCTCTCTTTGGCGGCCGATCCGCGGCTACTTGTTCCCGTCATCGCCGGTTATGGGGTATTATACCCGCCTTTGTCCGCTTTGTCAACGCCTGCCCCGGGAAAGTTTTCGCCGCCCATCGCGGCCAGGGCGAGGGCGCGCTCCGCCTCCCGCTCGGCGCGCTCGCGCGCGGCGAGCTCCGGCATGGCGCAGACCCCGCGCAGGAGCAGGATGAGCAGCAGCGCGCGGTAGGCCGCGTCCGCCAGGTTCCACAGCGAGGGCCCCTCCAGCGCGCAGCGGGCCAGGAAGCACAGCGTGTCCACCGTGCACAGCGCCAGCGCCGCCGGAAGGAACCCGCGCCGCCAGCCCGACGCCCAGAAGAGCAGGAGCAGCAGCACGACCACGCCGTCCGAAAGGAGCGTCCCGCCAAGGGCGGCGCGGGCATCGCCCGTGGACCAATAGACCATCTCCCCCAGCGCCTGCCCGGCGCCGGCCAATTCGCTGGCGAACAGGCGACGAATCCCCGGGAAGAGCGTGAACAGGAGCAGGTTGAACCCCGTCAGCGCCGCAAAGAGGAGGATCTGCGTCCTCGCCAGGTGGAACCTCGTCTCCGGGAGCAGGTCCTCCCGCCGCTTCTTTCGCATCTGCGCTCTCCTCCGCCTCGTTTTTTCGCTCCCTATTCTAGCATATCTGTGTACATTCGGGTAGATCCCATGTATAATGAAAAGCAGGAACCACAACTTTCCAAGGGAGACAAAGGAGGCATGGATATGACCGCAGTTTGGGCGCACCGCGGCGCCTCGGCCTATGCGCCGGAAAACACGATGGAGGCCTTCCGCCTGGCGCAAAAGATGGGCGCCGACGGCATCGAGCTGGACGTGCACCTCACGCGCGACGGGGAAATCCTCGTGACCCACGACGAAAACGTCCGCCGCGTGACCGGCGTGGACGCGCAGGTCTCCTCCCTCACGCTCGCTGAGGCGCAGGCGCTGGACGCCTGCAACGGCATGGAGGCCTACCGCGGCGCGCGCCTGCCCGCGCTCTGCGAGGTGCTGGACTTCCTCAAGGGCAACGGCATGACGCTGAACATCGAGCTGAAGACCGGCGAAGTCCTCTACCCCGGCCTGGAGGAAAAGACCGTGGAGATGGTGCACCGCTTCGGCCTTGCGGACCGCGTGCTCTACTCCTCCTTCAACCACTATTCGCTCGTGCTGGTGCGCAAGGTGGACCCGCAGGCGAAGATCGGCCTGCTCTATTCCGAGGCCATGGTCGACCCAGCTCTCTACGCCCAGCACCTGCGCGCGGACGCCATCCACCCCGAGTACCGCACGCTCGCCGTGCCCGGCGCGGTGGAGGGCTGCAAGCGCGCCAACGTGCGCATCCACCCCTGGACCGTGAACGCCGAAGCGGACATGCGCGCGCTCTGCGGCATCCCCTGCGAGGCCATCATCACCAACCACCCGGACATCGCCCGCCGCGTCGTGGACGAGACCCGGAAAGCTTAACGTTTGTCCTTGAAAAACCTGGTTATACTATAGGTAATGGAAGATTAAGGAGGGGAACGGATGAAGAAACAGGGAACCAAGATCGTCGTCGTCGGCGCGGGCCAGGTGGGCGCGACCACGGCGTATACGCTTCTGCTCTCGGGGTTGGCCTCGGAGCTTGTGCTCATCGACCTCAACGAAAAGAAGGCCCGCGGCGAGGTGCTGGACCTGGCGCACGGCATCCCGCTCTGCCCGCCGGCGGAGATCAAGGTCGGCACCTATGCCGACTGCGAGAACGCGGACATCGTCATCCTCACCGCCGGCGCGAACCAGAAGCCGGGCGAGACGCGCATGGACCTGACCCGCAAGAACATCGCGGTCTTCCGCTCCATCGTGCCGCAGGTGGTCAAATACGCCTCCCACGCGATCCTGCTGGTCGTAACCAACCCCTGCGACGTGCTCACCTACGTCACCTGGAAGATCTCGGGCCTGCCCTCCAGCCAGGTCATCGGCTCGGGCACGGTGCTGGACACCTCGCGCCTGCGCTACCTGCTCTCCGAGCACACGGGCGTGGACGCGCGCAACGTGCACACCTACGTCCTGGGCGAGCACGGAGACACGGAGCTGCCCGCCTGGAGCCTGACCAGCATCGCGGGCATGAGCATGGACGAGTTCTGCGAGCTCACCGGCGCCTACCAGGAGAACCTGGCCAAGCAGATCCGCGACGAGTTCCACGACAAGGTCCGCAACGCCGCCTACCAGATCATCGACGGCAAGGGCGCGACCTACTACGCGGTGGCGCTGGCCGTGCGCCGCATCGTGGAGGCCATCCTGCGCGACGAGCAGTCGATCCTGACCGTCTCCTCGCTCCTGACCGGGCAGTACGGCCTGTACGACGTGTGCCTGAGCCTGCCCTGCATCGTGGGCGTCAACGGTCTGGAGCAGGTGCTGCCCATCCACCTGGACGAGGAGGAGATGATCCAGCTGCGCGCCTCGGCCAAGGCCATCTCCGACGCCATCCAGATCCTGTACGAGGAGCCGTAGCGCGAACCGGTCCGGCGTTCGCGGCAAACAGAGGAGGGGAACCCCTATCCGGGGTTCCCCTCCTCTGTTTCGCGCCGCTGCGCAAGGCGCAGATAGCCCAGCAGGTTGTCCGCGGTGGAAGCGCGCACCTGCTCACGCGCAAAGGCGGCCAGCGCCCGGTCCAGGATCAGCGCGCCGTGGGCGATGATGTCCGCGCGGCTCGGCTCCAGCCCGGGGAAGGCGCGCGCCGGCGCCGGCAGGTCCCAGAGGCGGTCGACCCAGGCGCGGACGTCCTGCGCGCGCAGCACAAAGCCGTTGATCTTCTCCTCGCAGTAGACGTCCAGGCGCTGCTCCATGGCGGCGAGCGTCGTGATCGTGCCGCCGATGCCGAGCAGGGGCGCGCCCTGCGCCCCGGCAAAGGCTGCGCGCTGCGCGGCAAAGCGCTCGTCCAGGAACGCCTGCGCGCCGGCGCGGTCCTGGCCAAAGCGCTCCCGCAGGCGCACGGCGCCGGCCTGCAGGCTCACGGCCTGCCGCACGGTCCCCTCCCCGAAGACCAGCTCCGTCGACCCGCCGCCGATGTCCAGGACGAGAGCGCGCGCCCCGTCCGCGGCGCCCAGGTAGGCCAGGTCCGCCTCCTCCTCGCCGGAGAGCACGTCCACCGCGAGGCCGCAGCGCTCCCGCAGGAGCGCGAGCAGCTCCCCGCGGTTCTCCGCGTCGCGCACGGCCGAGGTGGCAAAGGCGTAGACGCGCCCGATTCCCCGGCCCCGCGCCAGGGCGCAGAAGCGCTCCACCGCCTGCACGGTCCGCTCCATGGGCTCCTTCTGTAGGCGGCGCGCCTCCACGCCCTTGCCCAGGCGCGTCGTCTCCAGGAACTGCTCCGTCCTTCCCGCCTGGACGAGCAGCAGGCGCACCGAATTGCTCCCCATGTCGATCACCGCGGCATCCCGCATTTGTCTTCTCCTCCTCTTTTTTCTCGGCTTTTGCACAAAAAAGACCGCATACCGCGCGGTATGCGGGTGTTGTTTACGTTTCGTCCGGGCTCGCGGTCTCCTCCGGCTGGGCCGTGGGCTCTGTTGCGTCCTCCTGCGAGGTCAACGCCTCCTCTGCCGCCTCGTCCTCCGCTGCGATGAACTTGATCTCCCCCTGGCGCACGTACCCCAACTCCTTGCGGGCCATGCGCTCGATGTAGGCGTCGGTCTGGGCGAAGTCCAGGTCGCTCTGCATGGCGGCGGCGGTGAGCTGCAACTCGTCCAGCGTGGCGTTGAGTTCGTCGATGCGCGCCTGCGCCGCGTCGATGCTGCGCTGCTGCTGGAAGTAGGTGAAGGCGAACCCGGCCACAAGCAGCAGGGCAAAGGCGAACAGCCCCCAGCGGATGGACAGGGCAGCGGTCCGGTTGTGCTTGTTCACGGGTCCACACATCCTTTCACGCCGTATTCATACCGCCATTATACCGGCCTCTTTTCGCCTTGTCAACCTTTGCCCTTCGCGCATTTTTTCCAAAATCCCCCAAGCTTTTCCCCGGCCCAGTGCAGCGCGCGGGAGACGGAGACCGCGTAGAGAAACCAGCCCACCGCCGTGCCCAGCAGCACATAGGGCCGCAGCGTCGGCACCTGCACCCGCGCCATCCCGAGGAAGAGCAGCACCGCCGCCGCGCAGGCGAACATCGCCTCCGAGATCCAGCCCCCGCGGCGGCCAAAGGCGCCCTTGACCAGGCAGAGCACGTCGTAGAGCAGGGAGATCGCCGCGCCCACGGCCGCCATCAGCAGAAAGACGCGCGCTTGTCCGAGCGTCTCAAAGAGCAACCGCCATCCCCCCTTTTCCCGCTCCGCTTTTCCATCTTCGCTCCCGCTCACTTGAACAGGCCGGAGAACAGGCCCTTCTTCGCGGGCTTTTCGTCCTGCACATACTCCAGGGCGATGACGCGCCCCTCCACGGCGAGCACGCCCTCGTCCAGGTTGAGCTTGACGATGTGCAGCCCCTCCCCGCTGAGCACGATGACGCCCATGTCCGTCAGCAGGACGACCTCCTCCTCGTTGAAGGCTTCCACGTCCGCGACCCCGGCAAAGACCGCGCTCTCGCGGTTGGTCAGCTCCACCGTGTGCGCCCGCCCGCGCCCCAGGCGCGCCTTTTCCTCCAAAGTTTCCCGTCCATTCATGGTGCAAGCCCTCCCAACTGTTTTCTGCCTCATCCTATGCGCGCGGGGGCGGGTTCTATGACGGCATAAAAAAACCGGGGCGGGAAAAACCCGCCCCGGGAGGATGCGCCTATCGGGAATAGAAGGCCTCCGTGATGCGCGCCTGCATGTCCTCGTTGACCTGGTTGCCGCCGTGGGTGCGGCTGTTGAGGAAGTGGATGCAGAACTGCCCGTCGAAGTTGTTCGTGGTGATGCGCTCGCCGCCGTGCGGCATGCCGTTCATGGCCGCGGCGTAGGTGACGCCGTCGTAGGTGAGCAGGATCGCGCGGGCGGACCAGGTCCACTCCCCGCCGAAGATCTCATACATCGTGGCGGCGTCCTGCGCGGTCAGGGGCTCGGAGTCGAGGTGGTTGTCCCCGCCGTAGCGCGCGCAGGTAAAGGACTTGCCCGTGAGCACATCGGTCACGGTATAGGTGTCGCCGCGGCCGATGAGGGAGTCGATGCGGCCGCTCCACCAGTCCTCCAGGACGATGTCGCCGTTGATCTGCGTCTCCTCGACCTCCTGCGCGGGCTCGTCCTCCTCTTCCTCCTCCGGGATGCTGCTGACCCCGCTGGAGGACTTGTTCAGCATGGTCAGCGTCTCCGCGCCGACGATGCCGTCGGCCGTGAGGCCCTGGTCCTTCTGGAAGGCGCGCACCGCTGCCGCCGTCGCCGTGCCGAAGAACCCGGTCGCGTCCGTGTCGAGGTATCCCAGCTCGATCAACCGCTCCTGCATCTCCTGGACGTCCTCGCCCTCATCGCCCTGCTGCAGCACGCCGGAGGACGAGGACGCGTTCGAGGCGCCGGAGCCGCTCTTCTCCTCCAGGGCGGAGAAGGTCTTTTCGCCGGCGACGCCGTCCGCGGTCAGGCCCTCGTCCTCCTGGAAGGCCTTGACCGCGCTCTCGGTCGCGGAGCCGAAGTAGCCCGTGGCCTCCGTCGAAAGGTATCCAAGGTCGATCAGCATCCGCTGCAGCTCGGAGACCCGGCTGCTCTCGTCCCCGCGCTGCACGGCCGAGGAGGAGGACGACGTGGACGAGGCGATCTTGCCCGCCTCCAGCGCGGAGCGCGTCGCGCTGCCGGCGACGCCGTCCGCGGACAGGCCCGCGTCGCGCTGGAAGGCCTTGACCGCCTCCTCCGTCGCGGAGCCGAAGTAGCCCGTGGCCTCCGTCTCAAGGTACCCAAGGTCGATCAGCTTCTCCTGCAGGTCCTCGACCGCGTCGCTCTCGTCCCCCTTGCGCAGCGCGGAGGACGAGGAGCCCGACGAGGAGGACGAGCCCGAGGGCGTCCCCTCGATGTCCAGGTAGCGCACGGCGATGTAGCCCGTGCGCGAGCCGTCCTCCACAAGGGCCCAGTCGCCGTCCACGGAAAGGACCTTGACCTCCCCGCCCTCGCGGATGGTGGCGAGCGCCGTCGAGGAGGTGGAGGCTTTCTCCCGCACCAGGACCGTGGCCGTCGCCGTGCCGGTGGCCGCGGCGCTGGCCGTAACGGTAGAGCCCAAAATCACGGCCGCCGCCGCCGCGACAGCCGCCGTCTTTTTCCAAACCGAGTGGAATTGCAATGTCTTTCCCTCCGTGCTTCCGTCCCTTCGCTTCCGGACAAATTTTCTCCTTCCCGACCATTATACCGGCCGCCTTCCCATTTTTCAACAATTCCGGAAAATCGCTACAACTTCGTTACAACTCTTCCGCGGGCCGGACAAATACATAAAATTCCTTCTCCCGGTGTAGAATAGACTACACGGCAGGCCGCCCGCGCGGCTGCGTTTCCGCAAAATCTCTGAATTATCGGCGTTTTTTACGCTAACTTTTCTTGTCCCGCCTTGTGAAATGTGCTAAAATCATCCAAGACGTATTTGGCATTTTGGGATTGAGTTTGGAGGATCGGAATGGAACGAATTTACAATGTGGACTGGATCAAGGACTCCATCGTGGGCAACCTTGAGCGCAATTTCGGCTGCACGCTGGATGAGGCGACCGAGGAGCAGATCTACCAGGCGGTCGCCCTGACCGTCCGCGACCAGATCATGGATAAGTTTGTGGAGTCGCGCCATCTGCGCCATGCGGAAAAGAGCCGCCGCGTCTACTACCTGTCGGTGGAGTTCCTCATGGGCCGCGCCCTGCACAACAACATCCTGAACCTGATGCGGACCAAGGACTACCAGCAGGCCCTGTCGGAGCTGAACATCTCCATGGACGCCATCGCCGAGCAGGAGAGCGACCCGGGCCTGGGCAACGGCGGCCTGGGGCGCCTTGCGGCCTGCTTCCTGGACTCCCTGGCCACGCTGGACATGCCGGCCATGGGCTGCTCCATCCGGTATGAGTACGGCCTCTTCCGCCAGAAGATCATCGACGGCAACCAGGTGGAGCTGCCGGACAACTGGCTGGAGAACGGCTGCCCCTGGGAGGTGCAGCAGGGCGACACCTGCGAGGTCCACTTCGGCGGCCGCGTCGTCGAGGAGGAGGTCGGCGGGCGCAAGGTCTACCGCCAGGTGGACTACAACACGGTCCTTGCCGTGCCCTACGACATGCCCTGCGTGGGCTACGACGTGGACAACGTCGTGCCGCTGCGCCTGTGGAGCGCCCGCGCCCCCAAGCGCATCAACATGGAGTACTTCAACAAGGGCGACTACGTCCGCGCCATGGACGAGCGCAACCTTGCCGAGGTCATCTCCAAGATCCTCTACCCCGAGGACAACCACTACGAGGGCAAGGAGCTGCGCCTCAAGCAGCACTACTTCTTCACCTCCGCCACCGTGCAGTACATCATCAAGAACTATAAGAAGCACTACGGCACGGACCTGACCAAGCTGCCGGAAAAGGTCGTCATCCACATCAACGACACGCACCCGGCCCTGGCCATCCCGGAGATGATGCGCATCCTCGTCGACCAGGAGGACATGAGCTGGGAGGACGCCAAGCGCGTCGTGGAGCACACCTTTGCCTACACCAACCACACCATCATGGCCGAGGCGCTCGAGCGCTGGCCCGAGGACATGGTCAAGACCACGCTGCCGCGCATCTACCAGATCCTGCAGGGCCTCAACGAGGACTTCTGTCAGAAGCTGTGGCAGTATTACACCGGCCAGTGGGAGCGCATCGGCGGCCTGGCCATCATCTCCTACGGCCAGATCCACATGGCCAACCTCTGCTGCGCGTACTGCTACTCGGTCAACGGCGTGTCCCAGCTGCACGCGGAGATCCTCAAGAAGCAGACCTTCCGCGACTACTACGCCATGGCGCCGCAGAAGTACACCGGCATCACCAACGGCATCACGCACCGCCGCTGGCTGATGAGCGCCAACCCGCGCCTGACGGAGCTGATCTGCGAGGCCATCGGCGACAAGTGGATCAAGGACCCGGAGCGCCTGACGGACCTGATGCCCTTTGCGGACGACAGCGCGTTCCTGGAGAAGTTCGCGGACATTAAGCACGAGAACAAAAAGGACTTCGCCGCCTGGCTCGCGCGCCACCAGGACACCGCCTTTGATCCGGACACGATGCTGGACGCACAGGCCAAGCGCCTGCACGAGTACAAGCGCCAGCTCCTCAACATCCTGCACGTCATCGCGCTCTACAACCGCATCGTGGACGATCCCACCTTTGTGATGCGGCCGCGCACCTTCCTCTTCGGGGCCAAGGCCGCGCCGGGCTACATGCGCGCAAAGCTCATCATCAAGCTGATCAACTCCGTCGCGGCCTTGGTCGCGGCGCACCCGCGCGCCAGCCAGATGATCAAGATCATCTTCCTGGAGAACTACGGCGTGACCTGCGCCGAGCATCTGATGCCCGCGGCCAACCTCTCCGAGCAGCTCTCCACCGCCGGCAAGGAGGCCTCCGGCACCGGCAACATGAAGTTCATGATGAACGGCGCGCTCACCATCGGCACCATGGACGGCGCCAACATCGAGATCTACAACCGCGTGGGCCGGGAGAACATCTTCATCTTCGGCCTGACCAGCGACGAGGTGGACGCGCTCTACGCCAACAACTCCTACCGCGCGGGCGAGGTCTACGAACGCAGCCCGATCCTGCGCCGCGTCATGGACCAGCTCGTCGACGGCTCGCTCGGCCCGAACCGCGTCTTCTCCGAGCTCTACCACGCGCTGCTCTTCGGTGACAACGGCGGCATGGCGGACCCCTACCTGGTCCTGCGCGACTTTGCCGACTACGCCCGCAAGCAGGAGATGGTCGGAAAGCTCTACGACACCCGCGCCTGGTGGCGCAGCGCGGTCATCAACGTGGCCCAGTCCGGCTACTTCTCCTCTGACCGCACCATCCACGAATACATCGACAAGATCTGGCACCTGGAACCGCTCCACGGAGGCAAATAAGTCCTATGCCGAAACTCAAGCACGACTCCCAAAGCGAGAAGTATCGCTGGCCGCAGGGCGCACGCCCCTGCGGCTCTTGCGTGCGGCTGCGCATCTCCGCGCCCGAGGGCGCCAACTGCACGCTGCGCCTCTGGACGGAAAAGGGCGAGGAAAAGCTGCCCATGCGCCTTCGCGGGTACATGGACGACGCCTTCCTCTATGAGATCACCCTCACCCTTCCCGAGGAGCCCGTGATCCTGTGGTACACGTTCCTCGTGGACGCGGACGGGGAGATGCTCTGGTACGGCAACAACCCGGAGGGCCTGGGCGGCGAGGGGCAGGTTTCCCCGCACCTGCCGCCCTCCTTCCAGATCACGGTGTACGACCGCGCCTACACCGTCCCCTCCTGGATGCACGACGGCGTCATGTACCAAATCTTTGTGGACCGCTTCTGCGACGGCGGCGCGCCCCTGCTGGACAAAAAGCCCGGCCTGGTCACGCACGCCTCCTGGGACGAAAAGCCCAACGAGTACTCCAACGCGCCCCTGGGCAGCAACCTTGGGCACGACTTCTTCGGCGGAAACCTCGCGGGCGTCATCCAGAAGCTGCCCTATCTGCGCAAGCTCGGCGTCACCGTGCTCTACCTGAACCCGATCTTTGACGCCCAGTCCAACCACAAGTACGACACGGGCGACTACACGCACGTGGACCCGACCTTCGGCACGAACGAGGACTTCGTCCGCCTGTGCCGCGCCGCGCGGCAGAACGGCATCCGCGTGATGCTGGACGGCGTCTTCTCCCACACGGGGGACAACAGCGTCTACTTCAACCGCTACGGCCTCTACGACTCCGTGGGCGCCTATCAGTCCAAGGACTCGCCTTACGCCTCCTGGTACCGCTTCCACGACTATCCGGAGGAGTACGACTGCTGGTGGGGCGTCAAGACCCTGCCCGAGGTGGACGAAAACTGCCGCAGCTACCGCGACTTCATCATCTACAACGAGGACAGCGTGGTGGCGCAGTGGATCGCGCGCGGGGCCTCCGGCTGGCGGCTGGACGTCGCGGACGAACTGCCGGACGACTTCATCTGCGAGCTGCGCGCCCGCGTCAAGCTCGAAAACCCGGAGGCGGCGGTCCTGGGCGAGGTCTGGGAGGACGCCTCCAACAAGGTGGCCTACGGCCAGCTGCGCTCCTACGCGCTCGGCCGCTCGCTGGACAGCGTGATGAACTATCCGCTGCGCACGGCGCTGCTCAACTTCTTCACCGGCAGGGGCACGGCGCGGGACTTTGCGCGCACGGTCAACTCCCTGCACGAAAACTACCCGCCGCAGATGTTCTACGCGCTGATGAACCTCATCGGCAGCCACGACCGCGCCCGCGCGCTCAACGCGCTCTCCGGCTTCTCCGGCGAGGACGCCCCGAAGGAGACCTGGCGCGACCTCGAGCTGGACGGCCCGCACTACCGCATGGCGCGCCAGCGGCTGATGGCGCTCTTCGCGCTGGTCTGCGCGCTGCCGGGCATGCCCACCATCTACTACGGCGACGAGGCCGGGATGCAGGGCGCGGGCGACCCCTACAACCGCGGCACCTACCCTTGGGGCCACGAGGACCAGGAGCTGATCGCCTTCTACGCCCGGACCATCGCCCGGCGGCGCGCGGAGCCCCTCTGGCGCCGGGGCGCGCTCGCGCTGCTCGCGCCGCACCCGGACGTGCTGCTCGTGGTGCGCCGGGTGGAGAACGGCCGCGACGCCCTGGGCGAGCGGGCGCACAACGGCTGCGTGCTCTTTGCGATCAACCGGAGCCAGACGCCGCTGACCCTCCTGCTCGATCCGAACGACCCCCGGCTGGCGCCCTTTGCGCGCCGCCTGGGCGAGATCGCCCTGCCGCCGCTGACTCCCATATATTTTAAGGCGTAATCCCTTGCGCAATGCGTTTGCGTGCGCTATGATATGGGTATACTGTCTACAGAAGACAAAGGAGGTCGAAAACCCATGTTCGTTGTCAACAAGGAAATGACCATCGGCGAAGTGATCCGCAAGGACCCCGAGACCGCAAAGCTCCTCAACCAGTACGGCATGCACTGCACCAGCTGCCCCTTCTCCCAGATGGAGTCCCTGGAGCAGGCCGGCATGGTCCATGGCTGCGATGTGGACGCCCTGGTCAAGGCGCTGAACGAATACTTTGCCGCTAAGGCCTAACGAAATTACAGAAAGGAACCGGAAACGCGAACGCGTTTCCGGTTCCTTTCTGCACAGCTCATTGGCCGGTTCCGCTTGACATCCCCCTTCGCTTCTGCTACCCTGGAAGAGGGTAGCGAAGCAGCATGCGTTTCGGACGTAACGCGGGGGTCTGTATTGCGGACAGTATCGCGGCCTGCGTACTGCCCTTTTTGTTTGCATTCGAATCGTTCGGGTGTTTTCTGCGCACAACGGAATGGACGCCTATGAGCAGGGGCCCGGAAACGCGTTCCGCGTTTCCGGGCCCCTGCTCGTTTTGGCGCGTCAGTCCGCCGCGGCGTCGAGCGTTCCCTCGCCAAACATGGCGGCCAGGCAGTCCGCGCCCTGGTAGAGCGTACCGTCCAGCCAGGCGCTCTCGCACACGTGGTCCGGGGCGGGGCCGTTCCCGTGGTTGCAGCGGACGAGGCGCTCCTCCTCGCCCTCCAGGACGAGGGAAACGTCCGCGCCGTTGGCATCGCCCTCCCGCGCAAAGAAATACGCCACCTCGACCGCGGGCGCCGCATAGCCCTGCGGCGAATCCGAGACGTCGCTCTCCTCGGCGTGGACGGCGTATCCCGCCGCCTGCGCGATCTCCAGGGTGGGATACAGGTCCGCGCCCGCCTGCGCCGAGCATCCCGCGAGCAACACAGCGCACAGCGCCAGTCCGATGACTCCTCTCCACATGGTCCTCCCTCCTTTTTTGCAAAAATCCGGCGGTCGGATTGGTTCCGGCCGCCGGACTGCGTTGCGGGGATTATTCCTCCTCGTCCTTCTTGGGCTCGGCCTTTGCCTCCTCCTTGAGGGGGACGGCCTGCTCCGGGGCGAGCTTGTTGTAGAGCTCCATGTACTTCTTGGCGCTGTGCTGCCAGCTGTAGTCGCCGCGCATCCCGTTGCCGATGATCTTGCGCCAGGACTTCTTGTCTTCGCGGTAGGTGGTGGTGGCGCGGGTGATGGCGTCGAGCATGTCGTGCGCGTTGTAGGAGTAGAAGGTGAAGCCCACGCCCTCGCCCGTGACGGGGTTGAAGGGCTGCACCGTGTCCTTGAGGCCGCCGGTCTCGCGGACGATGGGCACCGTGCCGTAGCGCATGGCGATCATCTGCGACAGGCCGCAGGGCTCAAAGGCCGAGGGCATGAGGAAGAGGTCTGCGCCGGCGTAGATGCGGTGCGCGAGCTCGGGGTTCATCTGGTTCCAGGAGGCGACCTTGCCCTGGTAGCGGTGCGCCGCCCAGTTGAAGAGGTTGACGAACTTCTCCTCGCCCATGCCCAGCACCACGAGCTGCACGTCCAGGCTCATGATCTCGGGCAGCACGCGCTCGACCAGGTCCAGGCCCTTCTGTGAGGAAAGGCGCGTGACCATGCCGATGAGCGGCACGTCCGGGCGGATCTCCAGGCCGAGCTGCTCCTGCAGGGCGGCCTTGTTGACGGCCTTGCGCTTGCTCTGGGTGACGACGTTGTAGGTCTGCACGATCTGGGGGTCCTTGTTCGGGTTGTACTCGTCCACGTCGATGCCGTTGAGGATGCCGGTCAGGCTCTCGTGCCGCGCGCGGAGCAGGCCGTCGAGCCGCTCGCCGTAGTAGGCGGTCTGGATCTCGTTGGCATAGGTGGGGCTGACGGTGGTGATCTCGTCCGTGTAGACCAAGCCGCCCTTCATGAAGGAGGCCGCGCCGAAGAACTCGAGCTTGTCGCTGGTGTAGGCGTCCCAGCCCAGGCCCATGAGGTCCTCGATGTAGTCCATGCCGAACACGCCCTGGTACTGCAGGTTGTGGATGGTGAACACCGTGTGGATGCCCTGGTAGAAGGGCAGGGCCGCGTACTGGCGCTTGAGCAGCACGGGGATCAGGCCGGTCTGCCAGTCGTGGCAGTGCAGGATGTCGGGCTTGTAGTCGATCAGGGGCAGGGCCTCGAGCACCGCCCGGTCGAAGAAGGCGAAGCGCTCGCCCTCGTCGCCGCCCCAGCCGTAGACCGAGGGCCGGTTGTAGTAGAACTCGTTATCGATGAAGTAGAAGGTCACGCCGTCGAGCTTGAGCGTTTCGATGCCGCAGTACTGCCGCCTCCAGCCGAGGTTGACGTAAAAGTACGTCAAGTGCTCCATCTGCTCCCGCCACTTGGGCGCGACGTCGCGGTACAGGGGAAGGATGACGCGCACTTCCGCGCCCAGCTTCTTGAGCTGCTTAGGAAGGGCGCCGGCCACGTCCGCCAGACCGCCGGTCTTGACAAAGGGTACGCACTCCGAGGTTGCAAACAGGATCTTCACGCATCTCCCGCCTTTCTAGTCGATTGCACTGTGCCTTCCCGCAAGCGAGAAGGCGGCAAGGGGACAAGGACCCCCTTGCCCGCACTGTCCTTCTCTCTTCTCCTTTGCGCTTCTTAGATGACTGCGTTCTTCTCGATGACGACCGGGTAGCTCTCCTGGCCGACGATGCGGCGGTCGCGCTTGATGAACGCGTTCTTGTCCGAGATGACGTGGCTGAGCTGCGCACCGTCCTGCACCTCCACGCTCTGCATGAGGATGCAGTCCTTGACCACCGCGCCCTTGCCCACGCGCACGCCGCGGAAGAGCACGGAGTTCTCCACCGTGCCCTCGATGATGCAGCCGTCCGCCACGAGGGAATTGACCGCCTTGGCCCCCGCCTCATAGCGGGCGGGAACCTCATCCTTGACCTTAGTATACACCGGATTGGGCCGGTAAAGCAAGGGGGTGCGGATCTCCTCGTTGAGCAGGTCCATGTTGAGCCGGTAGTAGGAGTAGATAGACTCGATGCGCGAGACATAGCCCTCGTACTTATAGGCGTAGACCTTGAGCTCGGAGAGCTGGTTGATGAGCACGTCGCGCACAAAGTCCGTGCGGTAGTGCGCGGCGGAGATCTCCACAAGGTAGGTCAGCAGGGCCTTGTCCATCAGGTAGACGTCCATGGAGACGTTGGGGTAGCTGTGCAGGTGCGGCGAGACCTCGATGTCGACCACGCGGTTGTTCTCGTCGAGCTTGAGGTAGGTGCGGTCCGCGTCGCTGAACAGCTCGCCCTCCCCGGGCACGTTGTAGAGGATGGTGATGTCCGCGCCGGACTCCATGTGCTTCTTCATCATGTCGTCAAACGTGGTGTTGAAGACCGTGGAGGAGCCGGAGATCAGCGCATAGCGCTGGGAGGCGCGGCGCACATAGCCCAGGTTGGAGCGGATGGCGTCGAGCATGCCGGCATAGCCGCCGGTGTTGCTGCGGGTGACGTAGGGCGGCAGGATGAACAGGCCGTCGCGCTTGCGGTTGAGGTCCCAGGCCTTGCCGCTTTCCAGGTGGTCCATCAGGGAGTGGTAGTTGCGCTGCGTGATCAGGCCCACGTTCGTGATGTCGGAGTGGACCATGTTGCTCAAGAGCACGTCGATGACGCGGTATCTGCCGCCGATGGGCATGGCGGCAATGGAGCGCGAGCGCGTCAGATCGCGCAGGCGGACGTCGCTTTCATCGCTGGTATAGATCAAGCCGAATACGTCTTTCATTTTGCATCCTCCTCAGCCTTGGCCTCGCGCTTGGCCAGCACTTCCATGTCGATCTGCTCCCCGGGCTTGACCACGGAATACTCCGGGAGCACGGTTTCCTGCCCGACGACCGCGATGCGGCCATTGCCGCCCACGACGCTGTCCGGGCCGACGACCGCGTTTTCCGAGACGATCGCGCGGCGGATGCGCGCGCCCTTGCAGATGCGCGCGCCGTTCATGATGACGGAGTTCTCCACGATTGCGCCCTCCTCCACGGTCGCGCCGGAGAAGAGGATGGAGTGGTCGACCTTGCCCGCGACGGTGCAGCCCTCGGTCACCATGGAATCGGAGACCTCCGCGGTCTTGGCGATGTAGTGCGGGGGCAGCGTGGGGTTGCGCGCGTAGATGCGCCAGGCGCTGTCGTAGAGGTTAAAGGCCGGCGGGGACTGCAGCAGGTCCATGTTGGCCTCCCACAGGCTCTCGATGGTTCCCACGTCCTTCCAGTAGCCCTCGAAGGGATAGGCCACCATGTGCTTGCCCTCGGCCAGCATGCGCGGGATGATGTTCTTGCCGAAGTCGTTGGAGGATTCCGGGTTCTCCTCGTCCTCGATGAGGTACTGCTTGAGGTCCTTCCAGTTGAAGACGTAGATGCCCATGGACGCGTTGTTGGACTTGGGGTTGGCGGGCTTCTCCTCGAACTCGACGATGTCGCCCTCCTCGTTGGTGTTCATGATGCCAAAGCGGGAGGCCTCGTTCCACGGCACGGAGTAGACGGCGATGGTGCAGTCCGCGTGCTTCTTCTCGTGCATGGCGATCATGGCGGAGTAGTCCATCTTGTAAATGTGGTCGCCCGACAGGACCAGGACGTAGTCCGGGTCGTACTGCTGGATGAAGGTCATGTTCTGGTAGATGGCGTTGGCGGTTCCCTTGTACCAGGTGCCGCTCTTGCCCTTCATGTAGGGCGGCAGGACGAACACGCCGCCGGTCAGGCGGTCCAGATCCCAGGGCATGCCGTTGCCGATGTAGGAGTTCAGTTCCAGCGGCTGGTACTGGGTTAGGACGCCCACGACGTCGATGCCGGAGTTCGAGCAGTTGGACAGGGGGAAGTCGATGATCCGGTACTTTCCGCCGAAGGCCACGGCGGGCTTGGCCATATTCTTGGTCAAAACGCCCAGGCGGCTTCCCTGCCCGCCCGCCAGCAGCATGGCGACACACTTTTTACCCATTATTACACCCTCTTCTAGTTATTTTGTATGAAGAAACAAGGCCTGCGCGTTTACTCGGGCCTTGGTCCCTTTCTCTTGCGCGGATGCGCGCCCTTGTAGGCGTTGAGCGTAAGGTAGATGCACGACAGCGGCGGCAGCGTGATCTCCACGCTGTAGCGGTGCCCATGCATGGGGATGTCGTCCGTGCGGATGACGCGGTCCCCGTTGCCCTTCCCCGACCCGCCGTAGGCGAAGGAGTCGGAGTTGAACACCTCCATCAGCACCCCGGCCTTGGGCACGCCGATTCGGTATTTCTCCCAGTAGTTGGGCGTGAAGTTGCACACGGCCAAGATGCGGTTGCCCGCCTTGTCCGTGCGGACGAAGGAGAAGGTCGAGTTGTCCTGGTCGTCGGCGTTGCACCAGGTAAAGCCGTCCCAGGAGTTGTCGATCTCGTAGAGTGCCTTGTGCGAGGTATAGAAGCGGTTCAGGTCCTCGGTGTACTTCTTCATCTCGGGGTGCTTTTCGTACAGGAGCAGGAACCAGTCGAGCTGGTCCATCTCCTTCCACTCGATGAACTGGCCGAATTCCGCGCCCATGAACATGAGCTTCTTGCCCGGATGCGCAAACATGTACCCGAACAGCGCGCGCAGGGAGGCAAACTTCTGCCAGATGTCCCCGGGCATCTTGTCGAGCATGCTCTTTTTCCCGTGCACCACCTCGTCGTGCGAGAAGGGCAGGATATAGTTTTCGGAAAAGGCGTAAAAGAGCGAGAAGGTCATCTTGTTGTGGTGGTACTTGCGATAGACCGGGTCCATCTCCATGTAGTCCAACACGTCGTGCATCCAGCCCATGTTCCACTTGAAGCCAAAGCCCAGGCCGCCGTCGCAGGTGGGCGCCGTGACCAGCGGATAGGCCGTCGCCTCCTCCGCGCACATCAGAATGCCCGGGAAATCTCGATAGGCGATCTCGTTGATCTCCCGGATCAGGGAAATGGCCTCCAGGTTCTCCCGGCCGCCGTACTGGTTGGGCCGCCACTTGCCCTCCTGCCGGCCGTAGTCGTGGTAGAGCATGTAGGAGACCGCGTCCACGCGCAGGCCGTCGGCGTGGAAGACGTCCAGCCAGAAGACCGCGCTGGACTTCAGGAACGAGCGGACCTCGTTGCGCCCAAAGTCGAACATGCAGGTGCCCCACTGCTCGTTCTCCGCGCGCAGGGGGTCGCTGCTCTCATAGCAGGGCGAGCCGTCGAAGTGGTACAGGCCGTGCGCATCCTTGGGGAAGTGCGCCGGCACCCAGTCCAGGATCACGCCGATTCCCGCGTTGTGGAAGGCGTCGATCAGCTTCATGAGCCCCGCAGGGTCGCCGTAGCGCGAGGTGGCCGCAAAATAGCCCGTCACCTGGTAGCCCCAAGAGCCGTCAAAGGGGTGCTCCATCACCGGCAGAAGCTCCACGTGCGTGTAGCCCATCTGCTTGACGTAGGGCACCATCTCGTCGGCCATGCGCTCATAGGTGTACAGGCGTCCCTGCTCGTCGAGCTTCCAGGAGCCCAAATGCAGCTCGTAGATGCTCACCGGGCTTTGGTACGGATTGAACGACGCGCGCGCCGCCATCCACTTTTTATCCTTCCAGCGATATTTGGTGATGTCAAAGGTTTTGCTCGCGGTCTTGGGCCGCGTCTCCGCATGGAACGCATAGGGGTCTGCCTTGAGCGTCCAGCCGTTGGGGCCGCAGATGGCGTATTTATACGTCGCATACTGCTTGATGCCCGCAATGCGCGTGCTCCAGATCCCGTTGTCGTTCTCCATGGGGTTCTTGGTGTGGTCCCAACCGTTGAAGTCGCCCACGACGCTCACGGCCGTGGCGTTGGGCGCCCAGACCGTGAACGCATACCCGCCCCGTACCGGATGGGCGCCCATGAACTGGTAGGCATAGGCGCAGTTGCCCTCGCGGAACAAATAGCTCTGCAATTCATCCATCGCCCTTCACCTCCTCAAATTCACACGCCCGGGCACCGGCCCAAACATGTAAATTGTATGTTAATACTATCATAGCATAGAATCCTAAAGTTGACTACTCTTTTTTTGGTGAAAAAATTAAATATGCAAAATTTGTTTGGATTCTGCATTTCGCGCCCTTTTCTTTCACAATATTTCATGCTACAATACCCCGGTAGGGGGCGTGCGAACCGGCCGCCCCGCCTTTTCCACAGGACAAAAGACAGAAGGGGGATCACGCGATGGAAACCATCATCCTCGGCTCCACGGGCATCGCCGCGACGCGCTCGGGCTTTGGCGCCCTGCCCATCCAGCGCCTGAGCAAGGAGGAGGCCGCGCGCCTGCTCGTGCTCGCCTACGAAGGGGGCATCAACTTCTTTGACACCGCCAACGCCTATACCGACAGCGAGGAAAAGATCGGCCTGGCGCTGTCCTCCGTGCGCAAGAACATCTTCCTGGCCACAAAGACCGGGTCTTCGACGCCGGACCAGTTCTGGAAGCACCTGGAGCTGTCGCTCACGCGCATGAAGACGGACTACATCGACATCTACCAGTTCCACAACCCGGCCTCCATGCCCTCGGACGAGATGCTCTCCTGCATGGTCAAGGCCAAGGCGCAGGGCATGATCCGCCACATCGGCGTCACGGCCCACCGCCTGGACACCGCCCTTGCCGAGATCGAGTCCGGCGCGTTTGAGACCATGCAGTTCCCGCTCTCGGCCCTGTCCAGCGAAAAGGACCTGGACCTTGTGCGCCTGTGCAAGGAGAAGAACATGGGCGTCATCGGCATGAAGGGCCTGGCCGGCGGGCTTCTGACCAGCGCCGCGCCCTCGATGGCGTACCTGCGCCGGTTCGACAACCTCGTGCCCATCTGGGGCATCCAGCGGGAGTCCGAGCTGCAGGAGGTGCTGGAGCTGGAGAAGAACCCGCCCGCCCTGGACGAGGCCATGATGGCGCGCATCGAAAAGGACCGCAGGGAGCTGGCCGGGGACTTCTGCCGCGGCTGCGGCTACTGCCTGCCCTGCCCGGCGGGCATCCCGATCAACAACGCGGCGCGCATGCCGCAGCTCCTGCGCCGCTCGCCCTACGCCGGATACCTGACCGACGAGTGGGCCGAGCAGATGGAGCGCATCAACAACTGCATCAACTGCCGCGCCTGCGCCAAGCGCTGTCCCTATGAGCTGGACACGCCCAAGCTCCTGCGCGCCGCGCTTGCGGACTACCGCCAGTTCCGCGCCGAACATCTCCAGAAGTAATTTTACCAGACTTTTTTCAGAATTTCATCAAGTTTCCACAAGAAAGTAAGGAGCCGTTTTCATGCCGCACTACAAAAATTTCCGCGCCGTGGTCTACTGCACGGCGCAGTCCATGGTCCGCATCTCCCCCGAAGGCCTGCAGCGCCAGATCGACTTCTTCCAGAAGTACGTGGGCGTGGACAAGGTCTACCTCGAGCCCTACCGCGACGACTGCCTGATCCCGCGCGAGCAGCTCCACATGTGCAAGGAGCTCTTCCGCAAGAACGGCATCGAGGTCGCCGGCGGCATCACCACGACCATCTCCGGCCAGGGCGAGGCGGACGCCGGGCGCCAGCGCCTGTTCAACACCTACTGCTTCTGCAACGAGCGGATGCGCAATCACCTGAAGGAGACCGTCGAGTACATCGCCAGCGAGTTCGACGAGTTCATCATCGACGACTTCTTCTTCACCAACTGCACCTGCGACGACTGCCGCCGCGCAAAGGGCGACCGCTCCTGGGAGGCGTTCCGCCTGGACCTGATGAAGGAGGTCTCGGAGAACCTCGTCATCGGCCCGGCGCGCGCCATCAACCCGGAGATCCGCATCACCGTCAAGTTCCCGAACTGGATGGAGAGCTACCAGGAGGCCGGCTACAACCCCGGCGCACAGAAGGACCTCTTTGACAAGATCTACACGGGCACCGAGACCCGCCACCAGCGGCACACGGACCAGCACCTGCCCCGCTACGAGAGCTATTCCATCATGCGCTACATGGAGAACCTGGCCCCCGGCCGCAACGGCGGCGGCTGGTTCGACCCCTACCAGTGCTATCCCATGGACTGCTACCTGGAGCAGGCGTACCTGACGGTCCTCTCCCGCCCGCGCGAGGTCATGATGTTCTGCTGGGGCAGCCTGTACAACAACAAGCTGGCCACGCCCATGGGCCTGCAGCTCGCCCGCCTGGACAAGCTGCTCTCCAAGGTCGGCGCGTGCGCCGGGCTCCCCTGCTACCTGCCGCTCAACGCCCAGGGCGAGGACCACGTCGAGGACTACCTCGGCATGGCGGGCATTCCCTTTGAGGGCGTGCCGGAGTTCCCGAAGGACGCGCCGGCCGTCTTCCTGACCGTGCAGGCCCTGCGCGACGAGCAGATCGTCGACAAGCTCGAGCAGTACGTCGCAGCCGGCGGCAAGGCCATCGTCACCTCCGGCTTTGTCAAGGAGGCGCTGGGCAAGGGCCTGGACCGCATGACCTCCATCCGCTACCGCGACCGCACCTTCGACGCGACGGAGTACATGTCGGAGCCGGTGTTCGGCTTTGGCAACGACCTGAGCCGCGGCGGCGCGCCGGTGCGCTTCCCGGTCCTGGAGCACCGCAACAACACGACCTGGGCGCTGGCCAAGGCCTTCGGCGGCGACGAGAGCTACGGCATCCTGCTGCGGGACACCTACGGCCGCGGTCAGCTGCTGACGCTGGCCGTGCCGGACGCCATTTCGGACATCCGCAAGCTGCCGCAGACGGTGCTCACCCGCATCCGCGCGGAGCTTAGCTGCGGCCCCGTCTACCTGGACGCGCCCGCGCAGATCTCCCTGTTCCCGTACGACAACGACACCTTCTGCATCTACCCCTACGCCTGCGACGGCTGCGCGGCGCAGCGCATCCGCGTGCGCGTGCGCGGCGTTGCCGAGGCGCTCTGCCCCCTGGAGGCGCCGGGCCGCGAGGTCAAGCCGCTCTACGTCGCGCCGAACAACGAGACGGTCTTCGAGCTCATGACCGAGCCGGGCGAGTTCGCCTTCTACGCCATCCGCTGGGCGGAAAACCGCAAGGGAGACGCGCTCCAGGCGGACTGGGGCTCCGCTCCCCACGAGTTTGCGGAGGCGTAATCCCCCCTTTCTCCCCCAAAATCCAACGCGCCCCCGCGCTTCCAAAGGATCGGAAGCGCGGAGGCGCGTTTTTTACCAAAGCTGTCCTCTCCCCAGCTCCAGAACGATGTCCGCGTGCGCAAAATCCGCCGCACGTTCCCCCCACGAGGCAGGCGCCCGGGATTGGCTCCCAGCCCGCCCTGCCGTAGAGGGCGGCGCGCTCCGGCGCGCAGGTGAAGAGGCTCAGATCCGCGCCCTGCGCGCGGATCCAGTCCGCCGGCGCGCAGGCACAGCGCGGCGGCCAGGCCCTGTCCGCGCCGCAGGGGATGCGTCACGACCTCGCTCAGGCCGCAGACCGCGTAGCTCTGCCCGCGGTGGAGCAGGCGCGCCCGCCGGATGCCCACGTGGCAGACAGCCCTCTCCCCCTCCAGCAGCACGAAAGAGGCCGCGTGTGTTTCGGGCGCCGAGGGAAAGGTTTCGCCGGGCACTCTGTCCCAGGCTGTGGCCTCCAGGTCGAGGATCGCCCGCTCGATCGCCGCGCCGCACACCTCCTGCGGGTAGAGCGCCAGCCGATCAGGCATAGCTCTCGATGAGCGCCTGCAGGTCGTCCGTGGCGTTGGGCTTGCCAAAGGCGATCTGGCACTCGCGCATGAGTTCGAGGCGGCGCTCGTTGGTCAGCAGCTGCCAGACCACCACGTCCACGGGCAGGTGCTTATTCGTGCGCATGGCCATGCCGTGGTTGGTGAGGAAGTCCATGTTGCGGTCCTCCTGGCCGGGGATCGGGTCGATGAGCACCATGGGCAGCTGCTTTGCGATGGCCTCGGAGACCGAGAGCCCGCCGGGCTTGGTCACGATCAGGTCCGCCGCGCTCATGAGCACGTCGATCTCATTGGAGAAGCCCAGCACCGTCAGGCGCTTGACCGTGGAGAGCGATTCCACGCGCGCCTTCAGCTTCTCGTTGCTGCCGCAGACGACCACCATCTGGAAGTCGATGGGCAGGCGGTCCAGGCGCTCGATGGCGCTGAGCACGTCGCCGTGCCCCATGGAGCCGCCCATCATCAGGACGGTCGGCATGTCCGGGATGCCGGCGCGGGCGCGCGCCTCCGCTTTGTCGATCGCCTTGTTGAACTTGGGGTGGATCGGGATGCCGATGGGGCGGATGATGCGCTCGGGCATGCCGGCCTGCACGATGTAGTAGGTCAGCTGCTCCGAGGGCGTCACCAGCGCGTCCAGGTTCGCTCCCTTCCAGTAGGGATGGAGCGTGTAGTCCGTGACGATGCCGATGCGCGGGGCCGCGCACACGCCCAGGGAGTAGACCGAGGCGGAGATCTGCGCCGCGCAGGAGTGCGTGCTGACCACGACGTTGGGCTGAAAGCTCTCGTAGACGTCGAAGAGCTCCTTGCTCAGGTAGTCCGAGAGCTTTTGGTTCACCTTGACGGCAAAGGGGATGTTCTGCTCCGCCTTCTCCATCATGCTGAAGGCCTTGCCGAACACCTTGGGCGTGTGCGCCACCGTCATGCGGTATCCCTTGTCGACCACCTCGCCGAAGGTCGGCTCGATGTAGTCAAACGTGTCCAGGAGCTTGCAGACGTGGCCGCGCTCCATCATCCTCTGCATGATGCCCTTGGCGGTCTGGTTGTGGCCCTGCCCCGCCGTTACGGACAAGAACAAAATGTGCATTCCGTTTCCACCTCCCGAAGGTTCGATTCTGAGGATTCCAGCATTCTTCTGACCTCGCCCACCAGGTACAGCGACCCGCAGACGAGGACCACGCCCGCCTCCCCGGCCAGGGTCTGCGCCTGCCGCAGGCCCTGCGCCGTGTCCTCCGCCGCAAGGACGGGCTTGTCCGTCCGCCCGCGGTAGAGGCCGCACAGCTCCGGCGCGGGGACCGCGCGGGCCATGTGCTCCGGGGATACGCAGACCACCGCGTCCGCAATCGCCGCGATCCCCTCCGCGATGGCGGCGACGTCCTTGTCCGCCATGGACCCGGTCAGCACCGCGACGCGCCGGTCCCGCAGGAAGTCCTGCGCGTATTCCCGGAGCGCGCGCACGCCCTGGGGATTGTGCGCGCCGTCCAGCAGCAGGTTGCCGCGCCACTCCAGCCGGCCGGGCCAGACCGCATCCCTTAGGCCCGCGCGCGCGGCCTCCGGGGAGACGCGCAGGTCCTTCGGCAGCAGCGAGAGCGCGGCGAGCGCCGTCACGGCGTTGTCCACCTGGTGCGCGCCGGGCAGGCGGATTTCGTATTCCTGCGCGGGCAGACCGGGGAAGCCCGCGGTAAACCGCGCGCCGCGCGCGGAGAGGGCGACCGCGCTCGGCGGCCAATCCGCGCAGTGGAGAAAGGGGGCCTGCTTCTCCTGGGCAATCCCCCGGATGACGGCGGCGACGGCCTCGCCCTGGGCCTGGAGCACGGCCGGCCGGCCGGGCTTCAGGATGCCGCCCTTGACCGCGGCGATCTCCTCCAGGGTCGAGCCCAGGGTCCTTGTGTGGTCCAGGCCGATGCGCGCAATGACGCTGACCTCGGGGCGGACCACGTTGGTCGGGTCGTGCGTCCCGCCAAGGCCCACCTCGATCACGGCCACATCCACCTTCTCGCGCGCAAACCAGGTCAGCGCAATCGCGGTGCCGATCTCAAAGACCGTGGGGTACCCTTCCCCGCTCTCCTCCATGGCCTGCACATGCGCCGCGACCTCGGTCGTCAGCGCCTCGAGGGTTTCGTCCGGGATCTCGCCGCCGTTGATGCGCATTCTCTCGTTATAGCGCATGAGGAAGGGCGAGGTGTACAGCCCGACGCGGTAGCCCTGCGCGCGCAGCGCCGCGTCCAGGAACGCGCAGGTGGAACCCTTGCCGTTCGTGCCCGCGACGTGGATGCACCGCAGCCCCTCGTGCGGATTGCCCAGGCGTCGCAGCAGCGCGTACATGTTGTCCAGCCCGTGCTTGACGCCCTTGCCATACTTTCCGTGGATGTATGCGACAGCTTGCTCGTAGTTCACGCTCTGCTCCCCTCTCTCCATCCCTGTACAAGTTTACCGAATCCCTGCCGCTTTTTCAAGCATTCCCATGCAAAAAGGGGCGCGGCGGCTTTTTTCCGCCGGCCCCCTTGAAAAAACTTGCCGCTTTTTTCGGGCGTTTTACAGGTTCTGCATGTCCTCCAGGCGCTTCTGCAGGGCTTCGAGCATGGTGCGGTTTGTCGCGAGCTTGCCGCGCTCCGCCTCCACGACGTGCGCGGGGGCCTTGCCGACAAAGCCCGGGTTGTTGAGCTTGCCCTCGGCGCGGGCGATCTCCTTCTCCATGGCGGCGATCTCCTTGTTCAGGCGGGCGATCTCCTTTTCCGCGTCCACGAGCTCGCCCATGGGGATGAACACCTCGCCGCAGGGGCAGACCGCGGAGACCGTGTTGCCCGGCAGCTCGCCGCGGCCGGCCACGGTGACGCCCGCAGCCGAAGCCAGGCGCTGGAAGTAGGTCTCGTTCTGGGCAAAGACCGCGCCGTCCACGCCCTCGGCGGGCACGATGTAGAGGTGCGCCTTCTTGGACGGGGGCACGTTCATGCCGGCGCGCAGGTTGCGCACGGCCACGATGATGTCCATGATGTTCTGCATGGCCGTGGCCTCGGCGGGGAAGCTCTCCGTCTCCTTGGGCCAGGAGGACACCATGATGCTGCCCTGGGTGTGCGGCAGATAGGAGTAGATCTCCTCCGTGACAAAGGGCATGAAGGGGTGCAGGAGCTTGAGCGTGCTGGTCAGCACGTACTTGAGGGTCGCGCGCGTGGCGGAGGCGGCCTTCTCGTCCTCGCCGTAGAGCGGGGCCTTGGCCAGCTCCAGGTACCAGTCGCACAGCTCGCTCCAGATGAAGTCGTAGAGCTTCTGCGCGGCCATGGCCAGGTCAAAGTCGTTCAGGTGCTCGCTGACGACGCGGATGGCGTCGTTCAGGCGCGTGAGGATCCACTTGTCCGCGATGTTCTTGGGCAGGCTGTCGTCCGCGGGGCCTTCGAGGTTCATCAGCGCAAAGCGGGAGGCGTTCCAGACCTTGTTGGCGAAGTTGCGCGCCGAGAGCACCTTCTCATCCGAGAAGCGCACGTCGTTGCCCGGCGCGACGCCCTGGATCAGCGCAAAGCGCAGCGCGTCCGCGCCGTACTGGTCGATGACCTGGATGGGGTCGATGCCGTTGTTCAGGGACTTGCTCATCTTGCGGCCCTGCGCGTCGCGCACCAGGCCGTGGATGAGCACGTGCGCAAAGGGCGTCTCCCCCATCTGCTTGCAGCCGGAGAAGATCATGCGCGCCACCCAGAAGAAGATGATGTCGTAGCCCGTGACCAGCAGCGTATTCGGGTAGAAGCGCTCCAGGTCCTCGGTCTTTTCCGGCCAGCCGAGCGTGGAGAAGGGCCACAGCGCCGAGGAGAACCAGGTGTCCAGCACGTCCTCGTCCTGGACCATCGGCGCGCCGCAGTGCGGGCAGGCCGCGGGCGCCTCCTTGGCCACGACCATGTGGCCGCAGGCCTTGTTCGTGCAGTAGTAGGCGGGGATGCGGTGGCCCCACCAGAGCTGGCGGCTGATGCACCAGTCGCGGATGTTCTCCATCCAGTTGAAGTAGGTCTTGTCAAACCGCTCGGGCACAAACTTCGTCTTGCCGGAGCGGACCGCCTCGATGGCGGGCTCGGCCAGGGGCTTCATCCGCACGAACCACTGCGTGGAGACCAGGGGCTCCACCGTGTGGTGGCAGCGGTAGCAGGTGCCCACGTTGTGGGTATAGGGCTCGATCTTGACCAGCAGGCCCAGGGCCTTGAGGTCCTCGACGATGGCCTTGCGGCACTCCATGGCGGGCATGCCGGCGTACTTGCCGCACAGCTCGTTCATGGTGCCGTCGTCGTTCATCACGCGCTCGACGGCGAGGTTGTGGCGCTGGGCGACCTCAAAGTCGTTGGGGTCGTGGGCGGGGGTCATCTTGACCGCGCCGGTGCCGAACTCCTTTTCGACGTACTCGTCCGCCACCACCGGGATGGGCCGGTTGCGGATGGGCAGCACGACGTTCTTGCCGATCAGGTGCTGGTAGCGCTCGTCCTCGGGGTTGACGGCGACGCCCGTGTCGCCGAGCATGGTCTCCGGGCGGGTGGTGGCCACGATCACGCCCTCGCCGCCGTCCTCGGCCGGGTAGCGGATGTACCAGAGGTGGGAATCCTGCTCCTCGAACTCGACCTCCGCGTCGGACAGGGCGGTCCTGCACTCCGGGCACCAGTTGATGATGCGGTTTCCGCGGTAGATCAGCCCCTCCTCATAGAGGCGGACGAAGACCTCCTGCACAGCCTTGGAGCAGCCCTCGTCCATGGTGAAGCGCTCGCGGCTCCAGTCGCAGGAGGAGCCCAGGCGGCGGAGCTGGCGCTCGATCCGGCCGCCGTACTCGGCCTTCCACTCCCAGGCGCGCTTGAGGAAGCCCTCGCGGCCGAGGTCCTGCTTGGTCAGGCCCTCCTTGGCCAGGGCCTGGATGATCTTGACCTCCGTGGCGATGGAGGCGTGGTCCGTGCCCGGCAGCCAGAGGGTGTCGTCGCCGAGCATCCGGTGGTAGCGCACGAGGATGTCGGGCATGGTGTTGTCCATGGCGTGGCCCATGTGGAGCTGGCCGGTGATGTTGGGCGGGGGCATGACGATGCAGAAGGGCTTTGCGCCCTCCGGCTTGTGGTCGGCGGGCTTGAAGAGGCCCTCGCTCTCCCACTTCTCGTAGAGGCGGGTTTCGACCGTCGTCGGGTCGTAGGTCTTGGGCATATTGGTCATTTGTTCCGTCATACGATTCAATCCTCCATCGCATCCGGGGATGCAGATCTTTAACGCCTTACAGAAAACAGAGCGTCGCGCCGGCGACCGCCAGCGCCAGGGAGACGAGCTTTGCCGGGATCTTCCAGCGCTCGGGGATGGCCTTGCCCAGCAGCATGAGCGCTGCGCCGAGCAAGAGCAAGACGATCCCCACGGGGTTCAAGCTCAGGAGCCTGCTGAGCAAGCGCGCACCTCCTCTCCATGCAAAGGCGCGCCCGTCCTCACCAAAAGGACGGGCGCGCCGTGGTACCACCTTTTTTCGCAGGGGCGAGCCTTCCGCTCCTCCTGCCTCTTTGCGCAATATCGGGCGCACCCGCGCGCGCTAAGGCCCAAGGCCCTTCACGCGCACCCTGCCGCAGGCGACCTTCCGAAACCGGGGGAACCCTGGCGGCCTTTCAGCCGGCGAACCGCCTCTCTTTCTGGGTCCAGCTTCGTACTCCTCCTGCCTCAACGGGGGAAGATTCAGGGAGTATTATACCATTTCTTTTTCCGCCCGTCAACGCCGGGCTGCGGCGCTTAACGCAAAGCTTACGGCTTCCAGAGCGTATAGCGCGAGGGGGTGAAGTTTCCGGCGCGCAGCATGGCGGCGGTATCCCGGACGACCGTCTGCAGGCGCGCGACGATGGTGTCGAACGTCTCCTCGTAGATGATCTGGATCGTGCCGTCCGCGACGAGCTGGTGCGCCAGCGGCACGAGCAGCCACTGCTTAAAGTTCTCGATCTGCTCCTCCGACCAGAACTCGCGCAGGGGCTCGTAGATCTCCTCCATGCAGAAGCGGTCGCGCACCATGTAGAGCAGGTTGGAGAAGTCCTCCAGGTTGCTGCCCGGCTCCAGGGTGAAGAGCATCCGGAAGAAGAGGTTCCAGTCGTAGTCCGCGTTCATCTGCATCATGAGGTGGTCCGCCAGGATGTTGAGGAAGGGCTCCTCTCCGCGGAAGGGCGCCTCCAGCGCGAGCGGCGCCTCAAAGTCGATGTCCGCCATGGCGATGCGGTTGATGCGCTGGAAGATGTCCATCAGGCTCTGCGCGGGCTGGTGGGTGATGGGGTTCTGCCGCGCGAGGATGTAGCGGCTCAGGATGTCGCAGGAGCGCTTGAAGTTCAGGGTAAAGCCCAGGGAGTCGCGCATCTTGCGGAAGAACAGGTCGGAGATGGCCTTTGCGAACAGCGACCGCACGGAGGCCTCGCGCAGATAGCTGTCCTCCGGCTCGCTCTGGTTCTGGATCTGGTTGTAGATGAGGTAGAGCTGGCGGTCCACGGAGCGCAGGTTGTCATACGCGGAGGAGAGCATCTGCTTCATGAAGCTGTCCATGAGGATATAGCTGTTGTTTTTATAGATGATCTCGTGTTCGACCTCGGCCCAGAACACGTGGACCAGGGCCTTGATCTGCAGCTCAAACCGCACGGCGTGGCCCACGGGCCCGCACATGCCGTCGATGCGGTAGATGGCGTAGCCGTTGTTCTGCTGCTGGGGCTGCACGCCGCGCATCTCCAGGCGGATGTTGGGCTGTTCGGGCTCGCAGTACAGGCCGTCGGCGCAGCTCTGGGTGAAGCGGTCGCGCAGCGCGTCGTAGAGCAGCCGCTCCTCCTCCAGAAAGCGGCACTGGATGCGCACGCCGATCAAATCCGAGAGGTTCTGGATGATGCCCTCGGGGTAGGCGTAGCGCTTATAGAGGTTCTTGCGCAGGATCTTTTCCCGCAGGCTGCTGTCGCCCTTGACGCGGGTGGAGATGTTGACCAGGCTCTCCTCGTGGTCCCGCAGCGCGCTGTGGAAGTAGGCCTGCAGGACGTCCGCGTAGGTTTCCAGGGTCTTGCGGTTGTCGTTCAGGATCTTGACGGTCTTATCGATCAGGTCAAACACCGGCAGGCGGATCGTCTCGGGGTTCTGGCCGTCCGGCTCCCAATGCTTGTGCTCCGTCCGTTCCAGATCGTCCAGTCTTTCCGTTCTTTCCATTCTATCCAACTCCGTATTCATTCTCTCTCTATTGTACCATAGAAACGGCGGCCTGTGCCGCCCTGCTGCGAAAAAAACCTTGCTCCTGCGCGCGCAATGGAGTATGATACTCGTAAAGTACCGGCGCGCTTTGCGCCGCTTGGAGGGGTTGACGATGCAGAAAATCGCCATGAAGACGCCGCTGGTCGAGATGGACGGCGACGAAATGACCCGCGTGCTCTGGAAGTGGATCAAGGAGATGCTCCTGGAGCCGTACATTGACCTGAAGACCGAATACTACGACCTGGGCCTTCCCCACCGGGACGAGACGAACGACCAGGTGACCCTGGACGCCGCAGCCGCCACGGAGAAGTACGGCGTGGCCGTCAAGTGCGCGACCATCACGCCCAACCAGCAGCGCGTGGAGGAATACCACCTCAAGCAGATGTGGAAGTCCCCGAACGCAACCATCCGCGCGATCCTGGACGGCACGGTCTTCCGCGCGCCGATCCTGGTCAAGGGCGTGTCCCCGACGGTGCGCACCTGGCAGGCGCCCATCACCATCGCGCGCCACGCCTACGGCGACGTCTACAAGAACGCAGAGATGAAGATCCCCGGCGCGGGCAAGGTGGAGCTGGTCTACACCGCCGAGGACGGCAGCGAAACGCGCGCCCTCGTGCACGAGTTCCGCGGTCCGGGCATCGTGCAGGGGCAGCACAATCTGGACGGCTCCATCGCCTCGTTCGCGCGCGCCTGCTTTGCCTACGCGCTCGACACGCATCAGGACCTGTGGTTCTCCACCAAGGACACCATCTCCAAGGTCTACGACCACAACTTCAAGGACATCTTTGCGGAAATCTATGAGGCGGAATACCGGGAAGCGTTTGAGAAAGCGGGCATCGAATACTTCTACACCCTCATCGACGACGCGGTGGCGCGCGTCATCCGCTCCAAGGGCGGGTTCATCTGGGCGTGCAAGAACTACGATGGCGACGTCATGAGCGACATGATCGCCACCGCCTTCGGGTCCCTGTCCATGATGACCTCGGTCCTCGTCTCGCCCAAGGGCTACTATGAATACGAGGCAGCCCACGGCACTGTGACACGCCACTACTACCGCTACCTCAAGGGCGAGGAGACAGGCACCAACCCGGTGGCGACCATCTACGCCTGGACGGGCGCGCTGCGCAAGCGCGGCCAGCTCGACGAAATCCCGGAGCTGTGCGCCTTTGCGGACAAGCTGGAAAAGGCCGTCATCGACACGATCGAGTCCGGCGTCATGACCGGGGACCTGGCCGCCATGTACGAGGGCGAGGCCAAGTCCGTCCCCTCCCGCGCCTTCCTGCAGGCCATCGCCGACCGCCTGTAAGCGCCCTCTCTGCCGAAAAGACCCCCGCGCTCCCCGTATTTGGGGAAGCGCGGGGGTCTGTTTTGTCTGCGTCTCTTACGGCATGAAGCTGTCCTGCGCCGGGATCTCGTCGATGTCGGGGTTTTCGCGCTGCTCCATGTAGTGGGCGATGACGTCCTTGGAGGTCAGCGACGCCACGGCGCCCTTGTAGCCGTTGGCGATGAAGACCACAACCGCGATCTCCGGCTCGTCAAAGGGCGCGAAGGCGACGAACCAGGCGTTGTCCTCGACGTCGATGAGGTTGACCTGGGCCGTGCCGGTCTTTGCGCCGATCTGGTCCGTGTACGGGTACCCGACGAAGTATTCCCGCGCGGTACCGCCGTCCTCGACGGAGATAACGCCGTGCATGCCCTGGCGGATGGCCTCCAGGTAGCTGTCCTCGACGTCGAGCTGGGTGACGGCGTTGGGCTCCTTGTCGGTGACGACCGAGCCGTCCGCGGAGAGGATCTTGTCCACGAGCTGGACCTCCATCACCTCCCCGCCGTTGGCGATGGCGGCGATGTAGCGCGCGACGCCGATGGGCGTAACCTCCGTGATGGACTGGCCGATGCCGGTCATGATGGTCTCCGTCGGCGTCCAGCGGACCTCGCGCAGGTAGGAGTTGAGGGTGTTGAGCAGGTACCGGCTGGAGATCTCCTCGCTGGACAGGCCCAGCTCGTCCATGAGCACCTCGCGGATCTGCGCGATCATCTCCGTGCTCTCGTACTCGAGCACCAGGTTCATCAGCTCCTGCGTCACGCGCTCGAGGCGCTCCTCCTCAAAGTTGCGGCCCAGGGCCTCGCCGGTATCGCGCAGGGTCTTCAGGATCGTGCGCGCGACGTAGTTGGACTTGGAGGACCGCTGCTCCGTGATGCCGAGGCTGGGGTCGTAGAGCACGTTCTGGTTGCCGACAACGCCCGTGGTCTCCCCCGCAAGCTCAATGCCCGTCTTGGACGTCAGGCCCAGGAGCGAGGCCCACTTGTTGAGGTTGTCGATGCCCAGCCGGTCGGCCACGGTGTAGAAGTAGTAGTTGCAGGAATTGGTCAGGGCGAGCGTGACGTTCTGGTCCTGGTGGTTCTGGGGGTAGCGCGTCCAGCATCCTGGCGCGTAGGCGGTCTGGTCGTACTTGGTGAAGTCGCCCAGGTCGTCGATCTCCTCCTCCAGGGTCACGGCGCCCTCCTCCAGGCCGGCCAGGGCCGTGACCATCTTGAAGATGGAACCGGGCGTCGCCTTGGAGGAGATGGCGCGGTTGAACAGGGGCGAGGTGTCGATGTTGTACTTTTCGTTGTATTCGGCGGTGGTCATGCCCTCGATGAAGTCGTTGGGGTCAAAGTCCGGGTAGCTGGCCATGGCCAGGACCTCGCCCGTGTGCACGTCCAGCACCACGGCCGCGCCCGTCTCCGCCAGGCGCAGGGGCTCGCCGTCGCGGTTGGCGATCTGCTCCTGGTAGTTCTCCAGTTCGGAGGCGGAGGCGTTTGCGAGCTCCTCCATCTGGATCTTCTGCGCCTCCTCGATGTTGTACTGCAGGGACTCCTCGAGGATCTGCTGCATCTCGATGTCGATGGTCAGCTGCACGCTGTTCCCGTTGACGGGCGCCTCGTAGGAGAGCTCGCGCATGACGGCGCCGTTGGCGTCGACCTCGACCTCCTGGCTGCCCTGCCGGTAGGCGACGTTCGCCGAGAGCTGCTCCTCCATGGAGGCCTCGATGCCGGATACGCCCACGCGGTCGTCCGCGTCATAGCCCAGCGCGCTGTACTGCTCCAGGGTGGATTCCGTGATGGAGCCCATGTAGCCGAGGATGTGCGAGGCCAGCGTGCCGCGGGGATAGACGCGCTTTGTCGTCTGCTCGATGGAGGCGCCCGTCAGCTCAATGCTCGCCGCCTCGATCTGCGCCACGGTGTTCATGTCCACGTCGTAGGCGATGGTTACGGGCTTGGAAAGGTAGGCGTACATCTGCAGCTCCTGCCAGATGGAGAGGATCTTGTACTGCGTTTCGTAGTCCTGGTCCTCGATGCCGTAGCGCTTGCAGAGGGTGTCGAAGATCTCCTCCTCCGGAACGCTGGTGATGTAGAGATTGCTCCGCCAGGTCTGCTCGCGCTTGGCAAACGTCTCCTCGTTTTCGGTCAGGAAGTCGAGGTAGAAGTTGCCCTCCTCGTCGCGGTGCAAGTAGAAATTCTGCACCGTCTCCCCGCCGTTTTCCTCCACGATCTCCAGGACCCGCAGGAGGATCTGCGTGTACTCCTGCACGTCCTCGGTGCTGTTGCGCGAGGGATCGCGGTAGAAGGTCACGTTATAGCTCTCCACGTCGTAGGCCAGCGGGATGCCGTTGCGGTCCAGGATCATGCCGCGCTCGCCCGTGAGCGAATAGGTCTTCATCGTGCGGCTCTCGGCCGTGTCGGCATAGGTCTGGCCGTCCCGGAGCTGCAAATTCGCCAACTGCAGCGAAAGCGCCCCAAACAGGAGCGCCACCACCACCACGATCGTGACAAATCGGAGGCCGAAGCCTTTTTTTCCATTGTTTCGATTGTTGAAGCCGCTTTGCACTCGCTTCCCCTCCTCGTCGCGTTACCACTTCTTGCCGTGGAATCGGAAGATGGGCGCGCTGATGACGTCCCACCTGTGCAGCCTGCGGATCAGCGCATAGACCGGCACGAGCACCACCGCATTGATCAGGCCGCAGGCCAGGATCTTCAGGAACGCGTATCCCCAGCCCACCTGCGCCCGCGAAAAGTACAGATAGACGACGGGCACCATTTCCTTGACCACGTAGGCCGCAAGAAGCGCAAGCGCCGGAAGCACATAGCGGTCCAGCCGGAAGCGGAATCCCGCAAGGCCCACCAGCATCCCCAGGGCCATGTATTGCAGGGCATAAAAGCCCATCTGTCCAAAGACGCAGTCCAGGATCAGCCCCACCGCAAGGCCGCCCACCGCGCCGTAGAGCCACCCCTGCGTCAGCGCCAGGCTCGCCAGCACCACCGCGATCAGGTCCACGCCGACGCCGCGGACCTCCAGGTTCGCCGCCAGCGTCGTCTGGTAGAGCAGGGCGGGAAGCAGAAGGAGCACGTCCACCACGATGCGCATCTATTCCGCCTCCTCCGTGCTCATGATGAGCACATCCTCGATGTGGGCAAAGTCCACCGCCGGGGTCAGGACCACATAGCGGTCGTCCTCGCCCGTTGTGCGGGAGATGGAGCGCACCGTGCCGATCAAAAGGCCCTTGGGGTAGACGCCGTCGAGCCCGGAGGTGATCACGCGGTCGCCGGTGTTGATCTCGCTGCCGTCGGGCAGGTAGTTCATGCGCAGCATTTCGTCGTTATCATAGACGTAGAGCGAGCCGTGGCAGATGCCGTTGTCGCGCGTGCGCTCCACCATGCCCGCGACGGCCGAGCGCGAGTCGATGAGGGTGATGACCGTTGCGGTGGAATCGGTCACGCTCATCACGCGGCCGATGAGCCCGGAGTCGTTGAGCACGGGGTCGTCCTTTTTCACGCCGTCGCGCTCGCCCTTGTCCACCGTGAAGGTGGAAAACCAGCCGCCCGCCTCCTTGGCCACGACCGAGGCCGCGATGTAGTCCGTCTCCGGCGTGGTCTCGGTGACGTTCAGCAGGCCGAGGAGCCGGTCGTTCTCCTTCTGCAGTTCGCTCATCTGGGCGACCTGGGCCTCCAGCTGCCGGTTGCGCTCGGTGAGCACGGCGATCTCCTCGTTGAGCTCAGCGATGGTGCTGCGCTCCTCCATCCCGGAGCGGATGGCGTTGTAGGCGTCGGTCACAAAGCCCTGCACGGGGGTGACCACGGCGCTCACCGCGTTCTCCAGGAAGGGAATCTCGACAATTCCCGTCACCGAAAGCCCGAACAGCGCAACCAGCAGGCACAGGACCGCCCCGCAGACGATCAGGGCGATCTTGTGCCTGCCAAGGCCCTGGGTAAATCGCATTTTCATCTTCCCTTTCGTGTGCCGAGGGGGAAAGCGCCTACGCTTCCTCCGCCACGCGCGTGATGTGCTTCAGGCGCTCCAGGTCCCCGGAGAGGATGCCCGTGCCGATGGCCACGCAGTCCATGGGGTTGTCCGCCAGGACCACGGGCATGCCCGTCTGCTGGGAAATGAGCAGATCCAGGCCCGAGAGCTGTGCGCCGCCGCCGGTCAGGTAGATGCCGCGCTCCATGATGTCGCTGGCCAGCTCCGGCGGCGTGTTCTCCAGGCAGGTGCGCAGGTTGTTCATGATGACGCCCAGGGGGTCCTTGAGCGCCTCGGTGATCTCGTCGTTGCTGATCTCGATCATGTGCGGCAGGCCCGTGATGAGGTCGCGGCCGCGCACCATGACGGTCTCGCGCCGCTTGAGCGGGATGGCCGAGCCGATGCCGATCTTGACCTCCTCGGCCGTGCGCTCGCCGATGAGCAGGTTGTACTCGTTCTTGATGAAGTTGATGATGGCCTCGTCCATCTTCTGGCCGGCCGTGCGCACGGAGCAGGAGGTGACCACGCCGTTCATGGAGAGCACCGCCATCTCCGACGTGCCGCCGCCGATGTCCACGACCATGGAGCCGCTCGCCTCCTCCACGGGGAGCCCCGCGCCGATGGCGGCCGCCATGGGCTCGTCCACCAGGTGCACCGAGCGCGCGCCGGCGTTGCGCACCACCTGCTCCACGGCCTGGCGCTCCACGGGCGTGATGCCGCAGGGCACGCAGACCACAACGCGCGGGCGCACGATGGGCACGGAGAAGTCGTTCGCCTTGTGGATCAGGTACTTAATCATCACCTGCGTCGAGTCCAGATCCGCGATGACGCCCTCGGTCACGGGATGGATGGCCGTGATGTTGGAGGGCGTGCGGCCCATCATCTTCTTGGCCTCCTCGCCCACGGCCAGCACCTGCCGCCGCGCGTCCGAGCGCACGGCCACCATCGTCGGCTCCCGCAGCACGATGCCCTTGCCGTCCACATAGACGGCGATGTTGGCCGTGCCCAGGTCGAACCCCATGTTGCGGCTCATGAATTTAACGCCTAATGCCATCTTTGGGTTTCCCCCTCCTGTAAAATTCAAAAAAACATCGCGCCGGCCGCCCCGCTACCGGAGGCCTGCCTCGCGCAGGAGCGCGCGCAGTCCAAAGAGCGAAAGGCCGACCGTCGCATAATAATCGCCCTCAATCCTTCGCACCAGCGCGCCGCCCAGGCCCTGAATGCCGTAGGCGCCCGCCTTGTCCATGGGCTCGCCCGTCGCGACGTATTCCGCGATCTCTTCTGTCGTCAGGTCCGCGAAGTGGATCACCGCCCGGTCGCAGCGCTCCCAGCGCGCGCCGCTTTCGGCGTCCAGCAGGCACATGCCGGTGAGCACCTCGTGCGCCCGGCCCGAGAGCGCGGCGAGCATCTGCGCCGCCTCCCGCCCGTCGCGCGGCTTGCCCAGCGCCTTCCCCTCCAGGAAGACGAGCGTGTCCGCCGCGAGCACCCGGCCGCGGCCCGCGCGCGCGGCGACGTCCTCCGCCTTCCTGCGGGCCAGCGCCCGGACGCAGGCCTCCGGCTCGCCCGAAACCTCCTCGTCCACCTGCGCGGGGCGCACCGAAAACGGCACGCCCATGCGCCGGAGCAGCTCCGCCCGCCGCGGCGACGCGGAGGCCAATATGATTTCTTCCATCTCTTACATCCTTCTGTAGATCACAAAGGCGATCACCATGCCCAGCATGGAGCCGATGTTGACGTGGAGCACAAGCCCCAGGGTAAAGGTCACAACGCCCAGGTCCAGCGTCAGCGGCGCGCCCGTGGTCCCCACCGTGATCGACCGGGAGAAGATCTCCGGGAGATACGGCGTCACCAGCGACCACAGAAGGCTGCCGATGATCGCGCCGACCAGGATCATCAGCAGGAGCATCCAGGGCTCGGTTCTGGCTTTCATGGCTTACTCCTCTCCCTCCTGCGGCTCCGTGCTCTCCGTGGAGGTTTCCGTCGACGTCTCCGCCGATCCGGACTCGCGCGGGGTCACGCCCTGGTAAATCTCGCCCTGCACTTCCTTGTAGTAGTCGTCGCGCAGCAGCTCGCGGGAGACCTCCTCGCCGTCCTTTTTGATCACGCGGTAGGAGCGCACCTTGATGCCGTCGCGCGCCTTCTTCTTGACCTTTGTCTCGTCCGTATAGGTCACGTGCTCGCCCTCGGTGTCCAGGATGATCTTGGGCTCCTCCGGCTCAATGGTCTCGTAGACGTCGGTCACGATCTCGATCTCCGTCCCCTCCTCCAGCGGATAGCCGTAGATGGAGAAGACGACGGAATTGCCCGATACGCGCCCCTCCAGGAAGATGGGGTAGTCCGTGTTGTTCTTGAAGATCAGGTCCTTGTAATCATAGGCCACGGCCGCGTCCGTTCCCACGTCCACGTAGGAGACGGGCATGCTGTGCTTGTTGGAGCGGACGATCTCGATATTGGCCTTGACCAGGGCCTGGTAGAGGGTCGTGGAGACCTGGCAGACGCCGCCGCCCGGGCCGTCGACGATCTCGTCGTCCTCGATGACGCCCGCGTTCTGGTAGCCCTGCTCCAGGCCGCGCGGCCCCGTCGTGGCGTTGAAGGAAACCTCCTGTCCGGGCTGCACGACCATGCCGTTGAAGTAGGACAGCGCGGTCTTGATGTTGTGGATTCTCGCATCCGAGGAGTCGCCCAGGTCCGTCGACGTGCGCACGATGCGCGTCGTGGCCTGCTCCAGGTCCGCCGCAAAGACCGTGGGCGAGACGATGTCGGGCTTGACCTCGATGACGGTGGTAAAGCCGTTGTCCAGCTGCGTCTTCACCTGTCCAATCAGGGTCGAAAGGTCCACGCTGCGGCCGTTGCTCTCGGGCGTGATGGTGAACTTCTCCTCTGCCGACGGGTCAAAGGAGATGCTCGCGTTCGTCGCGGCCAGGTCCACGGCGTCCTTGACCTCGGTCAGCTTCTGCTCGAGCAGCTCCTCGTCGTAGGACAGCGCCGTCGAAAGGTTCTGCCCCTCGGTCTTCAGGCGCGAAATCTCCTGCTGGCGCGCGAAGATGTTCCCCGTGCGCCCGAGGTTCCAGGCTTCCTCCAGCTTCTCGTCGATGTCCAGGGATACACCCATCTGCTCGGGCGCGATGGACCACTCCCGATCGTTGTAGGCCAGGCGCACGGTCATGGCCTCAATGCGGTCGGCGTTGAGCGTCACGAGCTTTTCGCGCGCCTCCTCCATGGTGTAGCCGTTGAGCTTGAGCCCGTCGACCGACACGCCCGGATAGAACGTGTCCGCCCCGCTGCCCAGGTCCACCGCCAGCTTCACGCCAAAGATCCCCAGGATCACCACAACCACCGCCGCAAGCAGCGCGATGCGCTGCATCCGGCGCCTGCGCTGGCGCTGCTGCTGCTTGACCTGGAAGGCGTACTCCTGGTCCGCGGTGCGCATGGAGGGGTCGATCCGCTCCCCGCCGCGCGCGGACGCCTGGCGCGCCCCACGGCGTCCCTCCGGCGCGCCCTCTCCGGGGCGCGGCCTTCCCTCGCGCATCGGGCGCTCGCCCGCGGCGCGCGCCTCCTGCGCCCGCTGCGCCGGCGCAGGCCGGGAC